>Ga0187817_10000367_pt1 | contig 18894 bp, 17 predicted proteins | sample NC_wetland_sal_i_17_FD_132431 | JGI IMG/M metagenome (GOLD analysis project Ga0187817, IMG submission 132431) | Wetland sediment microbial communities from Neuse River Estuary, North Carolina, USA - SO4_2 | ecosystem: Environmental > Aquatic > Freshwater > Wetlands > Sediment | place: USA... | reverse complement strand
GCCCGCCCTTTACGCGCCCGAGCACACGGCCAGAGATAATCAATTGCTCCTGGAAGGCCTTCTCGAGATTCTCCCAGACGCGCAGACGCGCGGCCTTCTGGTGGGAGAGCAGAATGTAGCCTTCCACCTCGTCGCCGTGGTCGATCATCACGTCGATCACATCACCGGGATGGACGTGAATTTCGCCGTCCGGGGAGCGGAACTGTTCGATGGGAACCAAGCCTTCGGATTTGTAACCGAAGTCGACAATCACTTCCTGACCGGTGACTTTGAGCACCCGGCCTTCGAGGATCTCGCCTTCAGCGGGGGGAACGAAGTGGCTGTAGTCGTCGATGAGGTGTTCGTAGTCCTGCGCATTGCTTTGAGCGGGCTGTTCCACCTTCCCGTTGTTCTGGTCGACGGCCATGGCCAATCTCCGGCGTCACTGATTTCTTAAAGGCTCGCGATAACACGGATCACGCGATGTGTCATAAAACAGGGAGTTGAATCGAGACTTCGGTGGGTACCCTTCCACTCGAAATCGCAGCGCAAGACCACACACAAACCAATAATAATCAGTATGTTAAACGACTATAGCCGAGAGATTTACGGATGTCAACGGCAACTCGCGGACAGGAGAGATCCCGGCCTCATTATCCCGATAATTTTCCAGACGAGGGCAGGCGTCTGGATGGACGTTGAATTTGTAAACCGAGGCGACTACAATAGAACGCCTGAAACGAGGTTCATTCATGCATCACAAGACGCGCTACTTAAGATACAGCCTGACGGTGCTTTTTGCGATATCGCAACTCGCGCTGGCGGAGGAACCAGCCAAGCACTACACGCGAGCAGAAATGGAAGAATTTCTGCTGAACGCAAAGATCGTGGACAAGAAGGAAATCGGCGTGGGGGTAACGAACTCGATGAAGGCCACGCTTTCCGATGGCAAGCTGGAGCATCTTGCCCACATCCAGAGCATCGATGAAGCAAAGGCGGAATTCAAGACCATGCATGGCACGGAACTGAATTTCAAGGATACCTACAAATACAACATTGCGGCCTACAAACTGGACAAGATTATGGACCTGAACATGATCCCAGTCTCGGTGGAGCGCAAGGTAGCCGGAAAATCTTGTGCGGTGACGTGGTGGGTGGACGACAAGATGTTCGACGAAGTGGACCGGGTGAAGCAGGGGATCGCGCCGCCGAACCCCGACGCGTGGAACAAGCAGATGTATGTGGTGAGGGTGTTCGACCAATTGATCGACAACACCGATCGCAACCTGGGCAATCTGGTGATCGACAAACAGTGGCGCATGTGGATGATCGACCACACGCGAGCGTTTCGCACGACTACGAAGATCCGCAGCGAAGCCAACCTGGTGATGTGCGACCGCAAGCTGCTGGCCAGCATGCGCAAACTGGACGAAGACACGTTGAACGAGCAGTTGCGGCCCTATCTGACCAAAACCGAGATCAAGGCGATGCTGGCGCGCCGCGATAAGATCGTGAAGTTTTTCGAAGAAGCTGTGACGCAAAAAGGCGAAGGCGCGGTGATGTACGATATGCCGCCGCGGGAATAAGTCAGGGGTCTTAGGAACCCGCGAAAGAGTCCGCCGGCCATGACACCCGACGCGCAGGACCAGGCGACTAACCCCGTCCACGAGTTTCGACACTCCGTTGAGTTGTATTGGAGCGAACCTGCAATCTAACCTGAGACGGAACATCGATTTCTTCCGGCGCGTCAATTCAAGTGAGAGCCCAGGAAGAGGGACCAATGCTCGGAACCAAACTCTTGCAAACGAGTACGATGATCGGGGCGATGGTTCTCGCGCCTGCGCTTTCTATGGCGGCGGGGCCATGCGTCGCAAGTCCTAAGGCCCCTGACTCATACAACTGGGGTTCTTCGCAGCGCGCCTTCAATCTGTTGGAAGCTCTGCGCGAGGATGCTCAGCAAGTGGGCCACTACGCTTCCGCGCTCGAAAATCTTCAAAACGCGCCGAGTGCCTGGAAGGACCGCGCGCGCCAGTTGGAGCGCGTCGAGGCTGAAATCAACGAGATACGCAAACGGCTGTGCCGGTTGGGCGTTATTCAAAATGGAATTGTTCCTGCCGAGCTAAACGCCATGCACCACGCAGCTCCATTGGTTCAGGGCATGACCAATGACATTGATGATGCCATCTATTATCTGGACACTCACCGAGGAGCGGCGTGGGCGACTTCGTACCAAAGGTATGTGCGGAACCTCGACACGGAAGCCGATACTCTTGCGCGAGCCATGGACAGGTATGAGGTTTTGGCGAACGCACAGAACAGAGAGATGTACCTCGCGAAGAATGGGGCTTTACTCCATGAGAATCTGGGTATGCTGATGGTATTTGGTAAGTAGCCCGTTCCTGCTTCCTTGTCTAGATAGGCAACAGGACATCGACGGTGGTGCCTTTGCCGGGCTCGCTGGTAATCTGAATCTCGCCGCCGTGCTCGAAGACAATCTGGCGGGAGCTGAACAGGCTCCAGTTTCCCGTGGAGACGCGGCCGGCGAGAACCCGGAAGCCCGGATCGAAGATGGTTTCGAGCTCCAGCGGCTCCATGCCCCGGCCATTGTCCTCAATGCGGATGCGGGCCATGGAATCCACTTTCCGCGTGGAGACCAGGATGCGGCCCTCGCCGTTCACCGCGTTGATGGCGTTGCTCAACAGGCTGGAAAAAACGGTGGTGAGCTGCTGCGGGCGGCAGTGTAACGGAGGAAGGGGCTGAAAATCGAACTCGAGTTTCACCTTCTCCTGGAGCGAAGGTTTTAGCAGAACAGCCACGTCTCCCAGCAGCTCATTCAAGTCGGCCGGCTGCCGGTCGGTGTGATCGAGATCGATGAACCTCTGCAAACGCGCGATCACTTTCTTCAGCCGTTCCATGCCATCGTTGACCGAGCGCCGGAGCTCGGCCTGCATGGTGACCAGACGCGCCTGTTGTTCCGGCGGCGCAGTGGCCTGCTTGGCGGCCAGCACGATCATGGTGTCGATGGAGCTTTTGAGCGCTCCGAGCGGTGTGTTGAGCTCGTGCGTCAAGGCCGCCGCCAGCCGGCCCACGGAGATGGCATTCTCGGAGAGCAGGGCGCGGACCGGCGCCGCCGCAAGTTCCTGGGCGATGCGAAGGCTCTCCTGCTGCGCGCGATAGTTGAGGCCGCGTTGCGCATAGAGAACGGCGGCCAAGCCGGTGGTCAGCGGGATGAGCAGGAGCAGAAAAGCCAGGTGGGATGGGTCCCAGTTGTTCCAGTCGAGCACCCCCGCCAGGGCTCCGCCGATGAAGGCGGCCAGGTAAGCGGCCCAAATAGAGCCGCCCAGCACAAAGGTGTCCAGCGGACGCAGCGGGCAGGCCGTAATGGCGACCAGCAGGATGGTGGTGACGTGCACGGAGATGTATTCGTCGGAAGAATGGGGCATCAGGACCAGAGAAGATGCGATCACGGCCACCGACGAGATCCAGCCCGACAGGCAGAGAAACCACGACGGATTCCGGCGTCCCATTGGGGTCTCGGCAGTCCAGAGAGTGAGTACGGCCACCAGGACGACCAGGACGGCCTGCCAGGCTCGAGCCGTGAGGGGCGCCTGACTGGTGGCGGAGTGGCCCGTCACCAGGGCGTCGGTGACCATCCGTGCAAGAAACACAAAGGCGGCCAGAGCGATTTCCGTCCAGCCCATGATGCGGATGGCCGCGTGGCTCAGTTGGCGGACTTCGGACAAGAATTGGACGTCCTGTTGGTTCGAGTCGGGAAAGAGGAGATCGCGCAGGCGGCGCAAATCCATAGCAATACTGTAGCGCGCCGTTATGCATTGCGGCGCAGAAACGTTGTGTTAAGCTACCTAGGCGCGAGGAGAGCGGCCGAGCAACCGCTTCTAACGGTCGCGGCTCAATAAGCGGCTGACGGCGCAGAAGGCGGATTCAGAGAGAAGTCGCAATGGCTGGACTCAATATTGTAGAAAAGGTGATTGCGCTTGAAGGCGTGGAGTTACTGAAGAGCTTGACTCCAGAACAGCTCTCGCGGATCGCTTCGATTGCCCGGGAAGTGAAGTACCCGCCGAACAAGGTGATTCTGGATCCGACCATTCCGATGGACGCCCTGTTGGTGGTGGTGGATGGCTCGGTCGAGCTGAGCCACGACGGAGAGGTGTTGCACACGGCGAAACAGAACGATGTGCTGGGCGCATGGGCCTTGTTCGACAACGATCCGATGCCGGTTACGGCCAAGACCGTGGAGGACACGCGCCTGCTGCGCATTGGCCGCGATGATTTTTACGACCTGCTTTCGGACAACGCCGAAATCACCGCCGCCATTTTCTCCACGCTGGTGAAACGCTTCCGCAAATTAGTGGGCCAATGACGGCGCCAGAGGGTTGTCACGTGAGGAGCCGGCGCCGGTGAGCCAGCCTTCAGATCAGCCGGGGTTCGAGAACGAGCTCGACGAATTGCGGGCGAAGGTGGATAGCCTGGCCGCGCAGTTGGCGCAAGAGTACAAGATGGCTTCGCTGGGGCGCTTGCTGGCCAGCATCGTGCACGAGATCAACAGTCCGATCGGCTCAATTCTTTCGAATAACCAGGTGGTCTTGCGGTCGCTCGAACTGGTCAAATCGGCGCTGGGGAGCGGAGACGCGGCTTCACTCGCCAAGGCGAGCCGTCTGGTGGAGACGTGTTTGTCCTTGACCGCGGTGGATAAGATCGCCTGCGAGCGCATCGCCGAAGTGGTTCGCGGCATGAAGACATTCGCGCGAGCGGACAGCTCCGAAGCGCGCAAAGTGGATCTCAACGAGCAACTCCAGGACACCTTGAAGCTCACGCAGGGCGAGTTTCGCCAACGCATCCAGGTGGAAACCGATTGGGGCGAGATTCCGCAGGTGGAATGCCACGCCAGCATGCTCAACCAGGTATTCCTGAATATCCTGGTGAATGCGGGACAGGCCATCGAGGGCCAAGGAAAAATCACGGTGCGCACGCGCCATGAAGGCGACTCCGTTCACATTTCCATTGCGGACACGGGGCCGGGAATTAAACCCGAGAACCGGTCCAAAATTTTCGCCGGTGGTTTTACGACCAAGGCCGTGGGCGTAGGAACAGGTCTGGGCCTGGCACTTTCCAAAAAAATCGTGGAGGAAACACACGGGGGCTCGCTCTATTTCGAGAGCGAGATGGGGGTTGGGACCACGTTCCATATTCTGGTTCCGGTGGAGCAGAAGAACAAAGCGGCAGTGTAGAGTTTCTGGAGGCGGAACTTGGGGATGATTGAGAAGGCGACCGTATTGATTGTCGATGACGAAGAGATGGTGATCACGAGCGTGAGGGCCTATCTGGAGCTGGAAACCAACTTCGAGGTTCACGGCTTCACCGAGCCGGAGCAGGCGGTGAAGTACCTGGAAGGCAACCAGGTGGACATTTGCGTTTCGGACTACCTGATGCCCCGCATGAGCGGCATTCAGTTTCTGACGCGCGCCAAGCATCTGCAGCCGGAGGCCACCCGCGTGCTGCTGACCGGACACGCCGACAAGCAGAGCGCCATCCAGGCGATCAACGAAGTGAGCCTGTATCAATACGTGGAGAAGCCGTGGGAGAACGCGCAGTTGCTGATGATCATCCAGAACGGAGTCGAGCGGGCGCAGCTAATGCGCGAATTGCAAGCGACGATGTCGGAACTGGCCAGCGCAAACTCCAGTTTGAAAGACGTGCAGAAGAAGCTGCTGCGGGCGTTTCTGTAGGGCGCTACGCGCGCCGGCGTTCTTTTTTCCAACCGTTCGGCCAGGAACACTTTCAGAAGAGATTGGTACGGAACGTCCCGCTTGTTCGCCAGCACCTTCAGATCCTCGATCATCGCTACCGGCAGGCGCGGAGAAATTGTGCGCAGCGTAGGCCTCAGGTTCGGAAGCTTGCGGCGCGAAGCCGCCGCCCAGTCAATGAACTCCGTCGAGTCGTTCTTGGCCCAAAACTCCCGCTCCTCATCTTCAGATCGAATTCGCTGGCTTCTTTTTCACGCTTGGCATAGATGTCGCTCATCCACTCCGGCGTTTATCGATCGGTCGCTGTGAAACTTGAAAATCCAAAGTCGCCCATCACGCCGGTGGCCCCTTCGAGGTAAAACCCGATGCCTGGATTGCCGCTCGTAAACCTGTCATCGCTGAGTTGAATGATCTTCACGCCATTGATGTACACCGAAAGGATCTTTCCAATCATGCTGGCCTTCACCACGTCTCCATCCTTGACCCCGTACTCGGAACCTTCCGTCTGTTTCAGCATCGTGAACTTTCCCAGCGGCCCCTCCCACCTCGCGATATTGCAGTAGGCCTTCGGAATCTTGGAGCAGCGAAACATGACTTCGTACCCCGTGCAATTGTGGGGAGAAATCGAACTTCGCAATCGCAACTCCACTTCCTCCCAGACCTTGCCGTCCTGGTTCGGGTTGGCCGAGTGGACCGTGGCTTGGACGGTTTGATCCGGCCCCCAAGTACCCTTCAGAAGGGCCGTGGAGTCGTCATATTTTTGCGGATCGGGTCTATTCCCGCCGATTTCGGTCCCGAATGCGAAGCCGGGGGTTGTCCGGACGTCGGTCCAATCCAGGCCGTCGGTTTGGCCATTCAGCCATTTGCCGCCTTCCGAAATCGGATTCTCACCGCGAGAAAAGTTGGTGGTGCAAGGGCCGTGGGTTCCCGTAGGAATGGGGGGCGCGAACAAGCTCAAGCCCCGCATGGCAGGGGACAAGATCCCTGCGATGAAAAACAACGCGATCGCCAACAACCAAACGAGCAGTTTGGAGTCGGGTCTTTCAAGGCTCATAAGCCGTTAGTCACTTCCTTGATTGGCCGTACCTCGACGCCTCCCAGGCGAACCGCGGGAATCGCGGAAGCCAATTTGATGGCTTCATCGAGATCCCGGGCGGCGATCAGTATGAAGCCACCGATCTGTTCTTTGGTCTCCGCGAAGGGGCCGTCGGTAATCGTCATTTTGCCTCCATCCGGCCGGATCGTGGTTGCCGCGTGAACGGACTGAAGCGCCTGATTGGCCAGCAAGTGACCGCCCCTCCGAAGCACATCATCATAGGCCAGGCTCTCCTTGACCAGCGCGTCATACTCCTGCTTGGACAGAGAGTCCAATTTCTTTTCGTCGAAGAAAATCATGCACAGGTATTTCATTGTGTCCTTCCAATTGTAACGACGGTGTTCCTGCTCATTAGATCGTCGTTTGGAGATGGGGGAAATCGACACTGGCCGAGCGGGCCAAGCTTACGAAAAAACGTGGCAGAACGCGCAGTTGCTGCTGATGATCGAGAACAGTATCGCGCGCGCGCAACTGATGCGAGAGCTGCGGGCGACGATGTCGGAACTGACCAACGCAAACTCCAGTTTGAAGGATGCACAGAAGAAGCTGCTGAAGGCGTTTCTGTAGGGCGCTACGCGCGACGGCGTTCCTTTTCCAGGCGTTCGGCCAAGAACACTTTCAAAAGAGACTGGTACGGAACGTCCCGCTTGTTCGCCGGCACCTTCAGATCCTCGATCATCGAAACGGGCAGGCGGAGCGAAATCGTGCGCAGTGATGGCCTCAGGTTCGGAAGCTTGCGGCGCGAGGCGGCCGCCCAGTCGATGAACCCTGTCGAATCGTTCTTGGCCCAAAACTCGCGCTCCTGATCTTCAGATCGAAATTCAGGCCGTTGCTTCTTTTCACGCTTGGCATGTGCTAGCCGCAGACATCGCCGGCCGTCAGCAATTGTCCACCAAGTTCGGTCAATTCGCGCAGAGTTTTGGCGGAAGCGCTGGCGTCCAGGGTTTGAATGGCGTCGGTGACCAGGCTCACGGGCTTTCCGGTTGCGAGCAGCGCCAGCGCGGCGAAGCGCACGCAATACTCGGTCACCACGCCATAGACGACATAGCGATCAGCAGCCAGCTTTTCAAGCAAAGACCGGAAGTTCGGACTCGTGGTGATATCGAGCTGGTTTTTCTCGAAGAGAATCTGCTGCCCGCCTTCGATGGGGCAGGCGCCGGGCGCAACGCTCAGCGTGACTCGTTTTTCGAGCAATAATTCCGGGGGCTTAAGCTGTCCCACGGTGCCGACGACACAATGCGCGGGCCACTGGCGGAATTCCGGATCGTCCTCGGCGTGGGCGCACATGCTCGAGACCAGCGGAATTCCGTGATCTCCGGCAAAATGGTTCAGGCGCTCGAGGGCCGGAAGGAGCCGCTCGGCGCCGGGCACGTAGAGGCTGCCCGCGGGAAAAAGAAAGTCGATCTGGGTGTCGATGTCGAAGAACGCGGTCTTCATGTCCGATTTTTCGACGTCCGTTCGATCAGGGTCAGCAATTCCTTGCTGTACTCGAGGGGGCGCGGCTCTACCACATCGAGGCAGAGCAACTGAGGCGGCAGCGCGGCCATGGATTTCAAAGCGCGCGCGCGGGCCGCATGTGCGTCGGGCAGGCTGTCCACCAGTTGGCCGCCCAAAATCACCGGGCGCAAGAGGGCTTCGGCTGCAGGAAAGCACTCGGCGGAGCGCGCCAGGACGTCGCGGTCGGGGAGGCGGAAGAGCTGCTTGGAACCGGGAATGGACTCCTTGTTCTGGCTGAATTTGGCGATGAAGCGCTTGATGCCGCAGATGTCGACTTCCACGAGCTTGTACACCGTGCTCATGGATGGAGCGTCGCCGGAGGTGGCCAGTTCGGTGCCGACGCCGAAGACATCGATGGGTGCGCCGGCGGCGACGATATCGCGGATCCGGTACTCGTCGAGATCGCCGCTGGCCATGATCTTGGCCTGCGGGAAACCAGCATTATCCAGGATGGTACGCACCTGGCGCGCCAGTGCAATGACGTCGCCGCTATCCAGGCGGACTCCCCACAACGGCGGGCCTAGCTCGGCGGCGCGCCGCGCGCCTTGCAGCGTATCGTACGTATCGATCAGTTGGACCGTTTGCGGTCCAAGCAGCTTCTGCAACTGGCGGAAGGATTCCAGCTCGCTGGGAAAGGAAAGGACCCAGGAGTGCGCGGCGGTTCCAAAGACCGGAACCCCATATCGCAGGCCGGTTAAAGCATTGCTGGTACCGATGCATCCGCCGATGTAGGCGGCGCGGCCACCGAGCACACCGGCTTCGGGCGTATGGGCCCGCCGGGTACCGAACTCCAGAACGTCGCGTCCGCCGCCGGCCGACACCATGCGGGCAGCCTTGGTGGCGATCAGGGACTGAAACGTGATGGCGGATAGCAAGGCCGGCTCAGGAATCTGCGCCTGGATGAGCGGAGCGCGCACGGTCAGCATGGGCTCACCCGCGAACAAGGGCGTGCCTTCCGGGACCGCGAACAGGTCGCCAGTAAATCGAAAATCGCGCAGGTAATCGAAGAATCCGCTCGATACCCGGGCGAACTGCGGCAGTCCGCGCAGATAATCGATTTCCTCAACGGAGAAGCGCAGATTGAGCAGGTACTCGACGCATTGCGCAAGTCCGGCCGCGATGATGAAGTTGCGCTGCTTGGGGAGCCTGCGGATGGAAAGCTCGAAAGTGGCTTTTTGGCTGGCCTTGCCGGCTTCGAAATAGCCGGCGGCCATGGTCAACTCATAAAGATCGGTGAGGAGTCCGGTCACGTTAGTGGCGCAAGATCCTGCCTATACGGTGCCACTTACTTTTTACCACTTTTTGGTGGTTGGAACTCTTTCACCTCGCCGGCGGCCTTCTGCAGGTCGTCCACAGCCTTGGCATCGAGTTCGTAGACCGTGGTTTCGCCCTCGCGGCGGGCCAGGCAGGTGGTGCCTTGCTTCCAGATGGAGACTTTTTCCGTGCGCTTGCCGTCGTTCGAGGTAACCGTAGCTTCGAAGATGGCGGGACCGTTGCCGGATTCCAGGAATTTGGTGGAAGTCAGGTCACGCAATTTGTCCACCAGCGCCTGGATGCTGGGGGCATCCATTTGCTTGGCGCCGGACATCCATTTCTCGCCGCTCTTTTGATAGGTGGCTTGCGCGGTGCCGTTGCGAATTTCTAGCTTATTCGGATCATTCCAGCCGAAGTCGAAGAGCTTCTTATTGCGGAAATCGTCGAGACCTTTATCGAGGCCGTCGCCCAAGTCGCTGGTGACTTTGTAGAGGCCTTCCACGACGGAACTCTTGGCGTAGTAGTTCTTGTCCTTATCCTTCCGCACCTCGATCTGCTGCGTGCCGGTTGCGTCGGTGACAGCCGCTGCCGCCACGCGCGTGCCGGTGGAGAAGCCCGCGATGGCCTTCTTGGCGTCCTCGTCGGAGCCGGAAGTATCCATCTTGGCGTCCTTGAGTTTTCGGACCAGCTCGTCCACCTGCAGGCCGTCGGCACGCAAAGGCCGGGGCTTCAGAATCTGCCATTCATTCTGATTGTTTTTGCCGAACTCGATGGGGCCTCCCTTGGCAGTTAGGTAGACCCGCGTCAGTTTGTCGGAATTGAATGTGAGCAGCCGTTTGTCGCGCAGGTCTTTCGAGGTTTTGTCCAGGCTGGTCTTGACATAGCTGGCGATGGTGAATACGCGCGGATCGCCATCCACCTTCGCGTACGCATCCGAACCGGTGGGCGTATCATCGCCGATGAGCAGCGTCTGCGCCTTCCCGTCTTTGCGGGTGATGGTGATGCGTTCGGACGGAGAGGTGAACCCGTAAGCGGAATAATCCGATGGCTTCTCTTCAATCAGGCGGTCTGAACTGAGCGAGGCGAGTGAAGAAACCAGGGAAGTGACGGAAGATTCATCGGCGGCCAGGGGTTTAGGCTGCACGATCTGCCACTTGCCATCGGCTTTACTGACCTCCGTGGTGGTACCGGATTTCTCGACCAACTGAATCTGCTTGAACTGGTCCTCAGGAATGTTGAGGATCTTTGGTGTAGCGTCAGCTGGGGGTTTGGCAGCATCTGCCTTTTCTTTCTTCTCGGACCACCAGACAGCGCCACCGAGCGCAGCCATCACGACCACGGCCGCAAGCAGGCCACGGAATTTCATGTGCTACCTCCTGCGCCACCAGACCGCGAAACCGGACACGACAACGATCAGGGGCAGGAAAACCATGCTGGAGTAAAACAGCACCGACATCTGGCGGCCGCTGATATTCAGGCGGCGATCCTCGGGCTCTTTTGGACGAATCGAGATCAGATCTTCGTCGGAGCTGAGCCAGTTCATCATGTTGAGAAACAGGTCGCGGTTTCCGTTGAAGCGCACAATGTTGTTCAACACCCAGTTGGAGCTTCCCACGACGACAAATCGCCCTTCTTTGCTCTTGTCGCCCGAGCTGCTGTTGTAAGTGCCGGCGGCGGCGAGCGTCAGCGGCCCCTTCTTGTCCGTTTTGGGATCGATGCGAATCTCGGCCGAATTGATCTTCGTTGTGGCGAAACTGTTCGTTCCGGTCTCGAAGAGCTTTTCGGCAGTGCCTTTGTCCGGCGACTTTACATCCAGGGTCCGAGAGAGCGGGAATGCGGTGGCTACGTCTTTGAGATCGCGCACAATCGGCTGAGACTCGTAACTGGTCACCAGCGGAACTTCCGGGCCCAGGTTGAAGATCTGTCCGATGCCGCTCGTATCCAGAGCCAGGTCCTTGTTCAGCGTCACGCCCCAGGTCTGGATGAGGTTGGCCAAGGCCGCATTGGCGGCCGTTTCTTCCCGGCCAAGCCGGAGCGGGGGATCGAGCAGAAACAACGCGCGCCCGCCGTTTTCCACGTAAGCCTTGATCGCGTCGACTGCCGGCTGGGTGTAATCGTACTTCGGTCCTGCGACTACCAGCACCGTGCAGTCCGACGGCACTTGAGGTTTGGCAGCGTTGGCCGGGGGCGGAGCGGCAGGCTGGCCCAGCTTGAGCGGCTCCGGCGTAGTGGCCGATCCGGCCTGAAGCAGGGAAACGGTGCGCGTTTTGTAGTTGTTCTTTTCGAGCGCTTCCTTGATCGACGAGTAGCCCGTACGGCCGCTGTCGTCCAAGCTGTGTTCGCCGCTGCCGGTGACGAAGCAGACATTGCGCTCACCGCTCTTGAGCGAGCGAATCAGAGCGCCGGTGACGTCTTCTTCCGTCAGACTCTTGGCTTCCTCTTTGCGGATGCCGCTGTCAACGTAGATGGTGCCATAAGTCCGCACGCCCGCAGCTTTGGCGAGTTGCGGCTTCTTATCGGGATCGACGTACTCGATGGTCAGCTTGGTGGAGAGATTACTGTACCGGTCCAGAAGGTCGCGGGCGCGTCCAAACTCGGTCGCTTTATCGAAGTACGTAATCTTCACATCCCGGTTCAGGCCTTTCACCACTTTGACGGTTTGCTCAGAGAGACTGAAGCGCTTGTTTGACGTGGCATCGTAGGACTTGTTATGCCGGTTGGCCAGCCAGTTGGTGGCGCCCAGGATGGCGATGATCAGGACCAGATAAGTGAATAAATACGCCCCATAGCGGGTTTGCCGTGCTTTTAACCACTCGGTATTCATTTACGACCTCCACCGAAGCGATTCCACGGATCGGGTGGTGAGGAACAAGCCGAAGAAAATCATGGAAAGGTAAAAAATAACGTCTTTGGAATCGATCACACCCTTAGCGAATGGCTCGAAGTGCGTGACCACAGAAAGATACGAAATGATCTTGGCCCACGTGGACTGATCATAGGCGCTGACCCAATCGAGCACCCACAGCATCAGGCAGACGGCGAACGTCGCGCCGCCGGCGATGATCTGGTTGCGCGTCATGGTGGAGATGAAGATGCCGATGGCCAGCAGGCAACCGCCTTGCAGCAGCAGCCCCAGATAGCCGACGAGAATGGGTTTCCAGTCCGGACGTCCGAACGCGAAGAGCAGACCCATGTTGATTGCGGAGATTCCTAAAATCGCAGCGTAAAGCACCAGGGCCGCCAGCCACTTGCCCAGGACGATTTCAAGATCGCGAACCGGCGAGGTCATGAGCAGCTCGATGGTGCCGGAGCGTTTTTCCTCGGCGTAGAGCCGCATGGTGATCATGGGGATCAGAAACAGGCCGATCACACTGGCGTTGGTGAGCAAGGGCCGGATCACGTACTCGTTCACGTCCATGGGCATGCCGCGGCCCATCATCTGCATCTGCATGCCTTGCAGCACGAAAAACCGCGTGGCGCTGTAAAAGAAAAATCCGAAAATGATCGCGAAGATAGCCAGCAGCAGGTACGCGATAGGTGAGGCGAAGTAACTCTTCATCTCCTTTCTGAAGATAACGACTATGTTTCTCATCGCTATACCTTTGCGGCCTCCTCTTTCTTTTCCGTCTTTTCCGTCGTTTCCGCCTTCTCGGCCGCAGTCAGCTGCAGGAAGATGTCTTCCAGGCTCAAGCCCACCGCACGCAGCTCGTTGAGATCCCATCCCGCGTTGACTACGGCCCGCGCCAGCTCGGCGCGGATGGAGCGGCCCTGCATGCTTTCGACTTCAAACGAGCAGCGGTTGTCCTTGGTGTCCTTGAGGACCACGTGGCTGACGCCCGCGACCTGCTCCAGCCGCTGTCGCATCTGGTTTAGATCCCCGTTGACGCACTGGATCTCGAGCGCCACCTGCTCGGACCCGCGCAGCCGGTTGGTGAGGTTGACGACGGTGTCCTGCGCCACCAGCTTTCCGTGATTGATGATGATGACGCGTTCGCAGGAGTGTTCCACCTCGGAGAGAATGTGGGTGCTGAGAATGATGGTGTGATCGCCCGCCAGGCTGCGAATCAACTCTCGGGTTTCAATGATCTGTTTGGGGTCGAGCCCGGACGTCGGCTCGTCCAGGATAAGGACGTCGGGATTGTGGAGGATGGCCTGGGCCAGGCCCACGCGCTGCCGGTAGCCTTTCGAAAGCTTGCCGATCAGCTTCAGTTTCACGTCGCTGATGGCGCAGCGCTCGCAGACCTCGTTCACGCGTTTGGGGACATCCGCCGACGGCAGCCCCTTCAGTTTGCCCACGAAGGTGAGATATTCACTGACCTCCATGTCGGGGTAAAGCGGTGGGGACTCAGGGAGATATCCAATCCGTTTCTTGACTTCCAAGGGTTGCTCGAGCACGTCGAAGCCGGCGATTTGAGCGCTGCCGGCGGTGGGAGGCAGAAAACAGGTGAGAACGCGCATCGTGGTGGTTTTTCCGGCGCCGTTAGGGCCAAGAAAACCAACGATTTGCCCCTTTTCCACCTGGAAGGAGATGTCATCGACGGCGAGCGTACGGGCGTATCGCTTCGTCAAACCTTCGACTTTAATCATAGTGAGTCACTTGCCGAATACTGCGAACCTGCCGAAAAGCATCGGGAGATGCCGGATAAAGGCGACAGTCGCGGAATAAAAACCTATGAAATTTTATGATAGGGACGGCTGGCGAGAGTTGTCAAATCAGGCGGGGCGGGGAGTCGACTGAGAGTTTTGCTTCTGTAATCTCACTAGCCCAGTTGTATATCCTCTTCTGGCTAACGTCGCGGGCTGATCGGTGGGTGGCGGGGTGTCTGGTTCCGCTGGCCCTCTGGGTGCTGCTGAACGGCCTGGACGATCTCGTGCTCGACGTCGCCTGCGCGTGTTCCTGGGTGGCGGCGAAGTTCTCGAGGCGCGCCCGGTTCCACCGTCCCTCGGAATCGGAACTGGACGCGGCGCCGCAGAAGCGCATCGCCGTTTTCGTTCCGCTGTGGAAAGAACACCGCGTGATCCAGAAAATGGTGGAGCACAATATCGCCGCCAACCGCTACAAGAACTGGGATATTTTCATCGGCGCTTATCCGAACGACGCACCCACCCTGGCGGCCATCCGCGAAGCCACCAAGCTGGTAAAAAACGTTCACCTGGCTGTCTGCCCGCACGACGGCCCTACCTCGAAAGCCGACAATCTCAACTGGATCTACCAGCGGATGCTCCTGATGGAGGAAGAGGACGGAATCCATTTCGACATCATCATGACTCATGATGCCGAAGACATCATCCATCCCGATTCTTTGCGCTGGATCAACTATTTCGCTGAAAAGTACGATATGGTCCAAATTCCGGTGCTGGCACTGCCCACGCCTGTGCTGGAACTCACACATGGAGTCTATTGCGACGAGTTCGCGGAATTCCAGATGAAGGGCCTGCGCGCGCGCCAGGTGCTGGGCGGCTTCATCCCTTCCTGTGGGGTGGGGACGGGCTTCAAGCGCGAGGCGCTCGAACGGCTGGCGGCCGCGCATTCCAACCGAATTTTCGAGCCTGTCTGTCTCACCGAGGATTACGAGAACGGGTTCCGCATGCACCGTCTGGGCTGCCCGCAGTTCTTCGTGCCGGTCTACCGCGGCGATCTAAGTTTCGTGGCCACGCGTGAATACTTTCCGCGCAAGTTCAAAGCCGCGGTGCGCCAGCGGACACGATGGATCATGGGCATCGCTTTGCAGTCGTGGCAGCGGCACGGCTGGCGCGATACGGCTACGCAGCTCTACTGGTTTTGGCGCGACCGCAAAGGCCTGGTGGGGAATCTGGCCGCGCCGCTTTCGAACCTGCTGTTTCTTTATGGGGCCCTGACCTGGCTGTGGAGCAGGCGCACCGGTACGCCCTGGGGACTGGCGCATGTGGCGCAAAACCGCCTGTTGCGTTACGCATTTTTCGGCACGCTCGGGCTGCAACTGTTTCACATAGTGATTCGCGCGTTTTGCAGCACCAGGATCTATGGGTGGCGTTTTGCCGTCGCCGTGCCCGTTCGTGCCATCTGGGGAAACTGGATCAACTGCTTCGCCACGGTGATGGCGTACTATCGCTATTTTTCGGCGGTGGCGCGCGGGCGGCCACTGGTATGGCTGAAAACCGACCACGCCTACCCGAGCCGGGCCGCGCTGATCGAGAACAAGCAGAAGCTCGGTGAGGTGCTCGTCTGGTGCCAGTATCTTGCCCCGGAAGAGCTGGAAGCCGCACTGGCAGCCAAACCAGCCGGTGTGCGTCTGGGAGATTATCTCGTGGAGCAGGGCAAGATCACGATGAGCGACCTTTACGAAGCCTTGAGCCTGCAGCAGCATGTGCCATACGGAAAACCCGGTCCGGACCTCATCTCCCGCCCTGTCACCCGAGCCCTCCCCGCCGAAGTAGCCAAACGCTGGAAAGTCCTGCCCTATAAAGTGGCCGCCGGACACCTGTTTGTTGCCGGTGCCGAGCTTCCGTCGGACGCCATGCACGACGACCTGCGGAAATTCTCTTCGCTCGAAATCCGGTTTCACCTGGTGACGCCGGACGAGTTTGAAGAACTAGCGCACGAGTACCTGCCGCAATAATTCCACCCTGACCACAGCGCGGGCGAATGCTCTGCGATAAACTCGTACTCTTTCCGGTCATCATGAAAACTTTTGCGCGAACTTTGGCATGCTGCATTATGCTTGTTGCCGGGGCGCCGGCCGCGGATGCGCCTCCTTTGCAGGGCTTCTCTCCCGACTCGGCCACTACGGAGCGGGCCTGGGAGGCCAAGTTCCAAGCCGTTCCCAACGCCGACCGGCTGCGCGAGTACATGCAACGCCTTTCAGCGCGGCCTCATCATGTCGGCGCGCCCTACGATAAGGACAACGCCGAGTGGATTCTCTCGAAATTCAAAGAATGGGGCCTCGACACGCAGATTGAGAACTTCGATGTGCTGTTTCCTACGCCTCGCGAGCGGGCAGTTGAACTGGTGGAACCCACGCGTTTCGTGGCCCGGCTCGAGGAGCCGCCGGTCGCGGTGGATCCAACGTCAAATCAGCAAAGCGAACAGCTTCCCACTTACAACGCCTACTCTGTGGACGGCGATGTCACGGCGCCGCTGGTCTATGTGAATTACGGCGTTCCCGCCGACTACGAGGAACTTGACCGGCTCGGCATCTCCGTGAAGGGCGCCATCGTTATTGCGCGATATGGCGCGTCCTGGCGGGGGATCAAGCCGAAGGTAGCGGCAGAGCACGGCGCGGTGGGCTGCATCATCTATTCCGATCCGCACGAAGATGGATATTTCCAGGGCGATGTGTTCCCGCAAGGCGCGTGGCGGCCGCTTTATGGCGCACAGCGCGGCAGCGTGATGGACATGCCGATCTATCCCGGAGATCCGCTGACGCCCGGCGTGGGAGCGACCGAGGGCGCGAAACGGTTGCCCCTCAGCGAGGCGAAAACCATCACCAAGATCCCGGTGCTGCCGATTTCGTACGGCGACGCGCAGCCGCTGCTGGCCGCACTGAAAGGTCCGGTGGCGCCGGGGAACTGGCGTGGCGCGCTGCCGATCACGTACCACGTAGGTCCCGGCCCCGCAAAGGTGCATCTGAAAGTGAAGTCAAACTGGGACACCAAGCGGCTCTATGATGTGATCGCGCGCATTCAGGGCAAGGAAGAATCTGACTTGTGGATTGTTCGCGGCAATCATCACGACGCGTGGGTCAACGGCGCCGAAGATCCGGTCTCGGCCGCCGTTGCCGAGATGGAGGAAGCACGCGGCCTCTCGGAACTGGTGAAACTGGGCTGGCAGCCGCGGCGCACGATCATCTATTGCGTCTGGGATGGCGAGGAAGAGGGGCTGCTGGGCTCGACCGAATGGGCTGAGACGCACGCCGATGAACTGCGCCAGCATGCCGCGGTTTATATCAATAGCGATGGCAACGGCCGCGGCTTTCTGCAAATGGGCGGCTCCCACTCGCTCGAAAAGTTCATGAACGGTGTCGCCAAGGACATCCAGGATCCCGAGAAAGATTACCCCGCCTGGAAACGTCTGCGTCTGTCACGGATCGCGAACGCAACTGCTGAGGACCGCGCCAAAATTCGCGACCGCGCTGATCTGCGCCTGGGAGCGTTGGGCTCCGGTTCGGATTACACGGCGTTTCTAGATCACCTCGGCATTGCGTCGCTCAACCTGGGCTATGGCGGCGAGGATGGTGGCGGAATTTATCACTCTATCTACGATGATTTTTACTGGTACACCCACTTCTCGGACACCGATTTCCGCTATGGCCGCGCGCTGGCGCAAACGGTCGGCATGGCCGTGATGCGCCTGGCTGATGCGGATCTGCTGCCCTACGACTTCGCCGGCTTCACCGACACCATTCACCAATACGTGGACGAGCTGGAAAAGCTTTGGAAGACCAAGAGCGACGAGATCAAGGAACGCAACCGGGAACTCGAGGAGGGAGTGTACGTGGCGATCGCCGACCCGAAGAAGACGCTGGTTGCGCCGAAAGTCGAAGACGTTCCGCCTTTCCTCAACTTTGCGCCGTTGCGGAATGCGCAGGAGAAGTTGCAGCGCAGTACGGAGCACTTTACCAAGGCGGTCGAGAAGCTGAACCTGGGCCAGAAGCCGCTCGATGCTTTGAATCGGAAGCTCGCCGTGGCAGAGCGCGCTCTGACTCTACCGGACGGTCTTCCCGGCCGCCCCTGGTTCCAGCACCAGATCTACGCTCCGGGAATGTACACGGGCTACGGTGTGAAGACCATTCCCGGCGTGCGTGAGGCGATCGAGCAGAAAAACTGGAAGCAAGCGGACGAGCAGATTGCTCGCGCGGGCGGGGTGCTGGAGAAGGAAGCGGCGGTGATTGAGGAGATCGCGGCGGAGATGGAGCGGTAGAGAAAAGCAGGTGCCAGGTGTTGGGTGTCAGGTGTTAGCAAACGTCTACTCCAAAACCGCTCGCACGGAAAGCTGAAATCCCGGAAGCAAGTCGCGGGCTTCCAGAGTGTCCTCGATGCCGAGGGTACGAATCGTTTTGTCCGGCGTGTGAATCTCGATCTGGCGGGAACGCGGATAGACCACCCACACGACCGAGGTTCCTGCATTCAGGTACTGTTGGATTTTCTCGCGCAGGTCGGAGGCATCGTCGCCGGGAGAGACAATTTCCACTGCCAGGTCCGGCCCTCCGTCAAAGTATTCGTCGAGGTTCTGAAGCCGGGATTTGCGGACAAACGAAACGTCGGGGCCGCGTACAGTGTGCGGCGTGAGGCGATAACCGGATTCGGTGAATACACTGCCCAGGT
>Ga0187817_10000366_pt1 | contig 18895 bp, 13 predicted proteins | sample NC_wetland_sal_i_17_FD_132431 | JGI IMG/M metagenome (GOLD analysis project Ga0187817, IMG submission 132431) | Wetland sediment microbial communities from Neuse River Estuary, North Carolina, USA - SO4_2 | ecosystem: Environmental > Aquatic > Freshwater > Wetlands > Sediment | place: USA... | reverse complement strand
GCGTCTTACCTGGCAGAACAAGTTCCCGGCGCGCAGAGGTTAGCTACGTCGGAATCCAGCGTCAATACCCAGTCGTTCGAGTCTGGTGCGGTGAAGGTGCGAGTTCCGCGGTTGCTGAACGTAGCGATTAAAGTGTTAGCGCCCGTGGATGGGTTTGTCCACCAGCACTTGGCTCTTCCGCCGGCGTCCCGGATACCAGCCAGGTTGATCGTAAGAGCGCTTGCATTCCCGCTGGGGTTGTAAGCCATCATGGTCTGACCGTCGGACGTACGGGCAAGTACGGATAGGGTGGGACCCGATCCGAACCCTGCAGTCAGATAACCGTGGCCTGTATCCGCGGCAAGTTTCCAGAACTGCCGGGAGCGCATCAGCTTTCCGGCGAGCGCGAACTGCAGACTGTGGGGTGATCCCAGTTGCGATTGCCAGGTTTGCCCGGATGTGTTTCCCGGTCCGCCCATGGTCCAGATTGCCATGTTCCCCATGAGCCTGCCGAGTGTGCAGCCATTCAGCGCTTCCCAATAGGTTTCATTCCTTAACCGCAGTTCCGTCATATTGTGCTCGAGTTCGTACCAGTCCTCTCCCATGAGCGCAGGCAGACCCTGGGTGATGGCGCGATTGCAACCTGCGGCGGTGTTGGCGTACTGCTCGTACACCCAATTTAATGTCAGCCAGGAGGGCGTGCTGCCGAAAACGAAACGTGTGGCTTCCACACTGGAATGCGCCGCGCTGCTTGCCCCTCCGCACGACCGGCAAGCTTCCAGTGTTATCAAGTGGACTTTGTCTGCCGAACGTATCCCATTGGCGATGTCTTCGAGTTTGCGGAATAGCCCGCTAACTCCCGGATCGGCATCTCCCCCAAGCAGCCAGATGATGTTGTTGTAATTCTTGTACCGGTTTCCCAGGCGCGCTCCGAATGCGGTCATCGTGGCGTCTGAGGCGGCGAGAACATCGTTTAGAGAGTATCCTGACGCCGCATTGATTCCGACGAACGTCACATTTGCGACAACGGTCATCCCATGTGCGGCACATCTCCGAATCACGTCATCCATGTGGTCCCAGTAGGCCGATCCAAGATTCGTGAACACGCCGTCAGTGAAAGGCGGGTCATTATAGTAATTGTTGGGCTTTTTGGCCTGATCCCCCTCGTCGTGCAAGATGATCCACACGACGTTGAATCCGCGCGCCTGCCTGTCAGTCAGGAAGGCTTCCACATCCTCCGTGGTCACCTGAACTCCGAGAGCTTGTGGGGAATCTCCTTGTATCCAGACCGGCTGCCCCGTGGAAGGATTGACGAGAAACTTACCGCTCGGATCGAGCGCCATAAACTGCTGCGCGGCGGCTTGTCCGTACAGCATGCAGGAGAAAGTTATACCGGATACCAGCAGCAGTAACCGTGCTGAACCAACCTTCGCTCTACAGCATTTGCGCAACGCACTCATCTCGAAAGTCACCATGGCCCGATTGGCGAGTTCAAGGCTTCCACGCTGGTCCGCGAATCACCTTGCCCGGCAGCCGGTTCGTCATTCGTCCTTGTTCGATCACCGGAACCCCGTTCACGAGAACGTACTCGATGCCTTCTGAAAGCTGGTTGGGTTTCTCGAAGGTCGCGAGATCCGTGATTGTGTCCGGATTGAAAACCACCAGGTCGCCCCACATTCCGGTCTTGATCACGCCGCGATCCGTCAGCCGGAGACGCGAGGCGGGCAAGGCGCTGAATTTGCGGATGGCGTCGGGCAGCGTGAGCGCTCCCTCTTCGCGCACGTACTTGCGCAGGATGCGTGGGAACGTTCCGTAGGCGCGTGGGTGCGGATGCTCCTGGCCGAGGAGGCCGTCCGGAGCCGTGCCCTGCGAATCGTTGCATACGCTGACCCACGGCTGCTGAAGCGCGAGCCGGACGTCCGGTTCGGACATGCCGAATACGGCAACGTCGGTGGCGGCATGATCCTCAATCAGAAGGTCGAAGATGGTGTCGATCGGATCCTTATTCCACAGCTTCGCGATTTCGCCGATCGTCTTGCCCTGAAGCGGTAGCAGTTTCGGATTGTTCACGACGCAAACAAGGATGGCTTCGGGCCCGGGGATTTCACTCCATTCGTTGTCCCACGCCGTGCTGGGCGTCTCCATGTCTTTGCGGATGCGGGCACGCAGGGCAGCATCCTTGAGACGTTCGATGAGCTTCGCGTCGCCACCATCATGCGCCCACGGTGGAATGAAAGCCGAGAAGCTGTTGAACCACGCCACATAGGCGTATGTGTCGGCGCCGATTTCGACCCCTGAACGGCGAGCCTGATCAATGTGCGCGATGATCTCGGGCATGCGTCCCCAGTTCTGACGGCCCGCCGCCTTGAGATGCCAGATCTCAACGGGGACGTGAGCTTCGCGGCCGATGCGGATCGCCTCGTCGATCGCGGGGATGATGGCATCGCCCTCGCTGCGCATATGTGTGGCGTAGATGCCGCCAAGCTTCGCGCCTTCTGTCGCGAGAGCAATCAGTTCTTCGGTGGTGGCGTAGGGGGCGGGTGCGTATTGCAGTGACGTGGAAACGCCAACCGCGCCATCATGCATGGCATCACGCACGAACTGTTTCATTCGTTCGAGTTCGGCGGGCGTGGGCGCGCGGTCGCCATCGCCGATCACCGCTCTGCGAACCTGCGTCGCGCCCACGTAGCTCGCCAGGTTAATCCCCATCCCCTGCTTTTCAAGACGGGCGAAGAATTCGCGGAAGGTGCTCCAGGAGGGGTCGATCTTGTAGTGCTCGAAGCCTGCGCGGTCAGCGTTGTGAATGGCCTCTGTAAGAGGCGCGGCCGATCCACCTTCTCCGGTGATCTCGGTGGTGATGCCCTGATAGATTTTCGAAGGGAGGTGTGGGTTGACGAGGATCGATATTTCCGATTGGCCAAGCATATCAATAAAGCCCGGCGCAACCACCAGGCCCGTGGCATCGATAGTTTGGGTGGCTGTGGCGGCGTCGAGGCGCCCGATCGCCGCGATATGGCCATCGCGGATCGCGATATCGGCGGCGTACCATGGCGATCCCGTGCCATCGATGATGTGTCCATGGCGCATGATGAGGTCGTAGTTCTGGGCCAATAGACCCAGCGGGACAAAAAGAAGCAGCGCAATTTTCATTCGTTACTAAGTCTAAACCAGCCTGCGGCGGGCGATGCTCACTTCGGGCGTGAAGGGATTGTCGATGACAGGATTTAGGAAACTAGTCCTTGAAGCAGTTGGTGGGCCCTGAAGGATTTGAACCTTCGACCAACGGATTATGAGTCCGCTGCTCTAACCGCTGAGCTAAGGGCCCGCCGTTCTCATTATCGACTACTCACGGCGGCCAGAACTAGCGCGGTACGCCGTTTTGCGTCTGGTAGCAGCCGGCGTCTATACGCTTGGCCTGAACCCTCGGTCCACCGTCGAGATCGTTCTCACCCACCACAGAATATCCGAGATCCGCTCCTGCATTGATCGCCGGGGAGGCGGCTTGCAGGTGAAAGTTGTTCGCCGAGGGATTCACGAATCGCGGATCGGCGAAGAGAGAATGTTCATCGTTTCCTGTCTTTTTGACGTAATCCGCGAATCCCGTGTAGCTGGCCGGGAACCATCCCCATTGGCTCGCCTCGGAGCCGGCATGGCAATAGTAGACGTTGTGATCCAGGATCACGCTGGACGTGCCGCCATTCGCCGCGCCTGATTTGCTGGTCGTCATCAGGCAACGGTCTCCTGCATAGACAATGTTGTTCTCAAACACGTTGTTGGTCATATTGAACTGCATCTGGAACTCGCCGGAACCCGTCCCCGCAGTGTCATTTCCGTACAGCGTGTTGTTGACCACCGTGCAATGGTCGGTGCCACCCCGCTCGGCGCCGTAACCGCCAATCGAAACGCCGGCGGTGTTTGAGCGGTAGATCAGGTTGTTGCGCGCGGTGATGTAGCTGGTGGTGCGGCCGCGGTGCTCGCTGGCCAGTTCGATTCCGAAGTCTGCGTGGTGAATCACATTTCGTTCGATCACCACGCGGGTTCCACCGTCCACATAGACGCCGTCGGACGACTGGTCGTTACCGTAGGCCGGGTTGCCCCGCGAGGTGATGTTGTACACCAGGTTGCCGCTAACCACTCCATCCCGGGCCTGATCCGCGCTGGGGTCGGGCGCGGTGTGTTCGGCACCGATAACATCGATACCAATGTTGTTGTTGTCGTGGACGACGTTGTGCGTGATCCGGAAGTTCGTGACGTTGCCGTTGACTACCAGAGACTCGCTCGAACCAGTCTGCAGATGGTGAACTTCATTTCCGTCGATGACGAGGTCGCTGATCGGAGTCTTGGCGTCGGTGCCATACACGGCAATACCGAACGCGTTGCCGCCGCGTCCCGGCGCATCTCGCCCGGCAAAGGTCTGCTCGATGTGGTGGACGTTGTTGTTCAAAAGCTCAATGTGACTGCCGGCTCCCATCACGCTGATCCCCAGGGGAGTTCGCCGGCGGTCGCCAGTCCGATAATTCCGGATCTCGAAGCCCTGGATTCGGATGTAGCTCTTGTTCTCGATGACGAGCATGCCGCTTCTCCCCTCTGGGATTAGGTTTCGCCCGTCCAGAATGGCAGTTTCACCCGGGTAACTCTGGAAACTAATGAATCCGTCAGGCCCGTTGCCGGATACGTGGATGCTGACGCGCTCCTCGTATACCCCTCCGCGGACGAACACCGTGCTGCCCGCGGAGGCGGCGTCGGCAGCATGCTGGATGGTTCGCCAGGGTGTATTGATGGCGCCCGGGTTTGAGTCGGCGCCCGCCGGTGAAACGTAAAAAGCAGTGCTGGTTGAAGTGGGCTGTACGGGCACAACGCAATAGCAGAGGAGCAGGATGGCCGGTATGATGTTTCGCGCTGGTGTCATGTGAGTAACGGAGAGGTCGTTTTTCCGCATTCAGTATACTTCTGACACCGTGCCACGCTCTCAGTCCCAGAGCAATCGAACTAAACTGGAAGTGGCCTTATGAAGAGAATCCTGATTCGACGAACGCTGTCCTCGCTGGTCCTTGCGGCCCTGCCGGCACTTGCGGCCGATTCCGTCCGGGTCGAGGGCAAGAACATCCGCATCGAGTTCGACGGCGCCATGCACAGCCGCGTTGTCGCATTGCTTGGAGGCCACGAAATCGTCATTGGAAATTTCGCGCCCTCTGAATTCGTTCGAGCCGCCGGCGCCGATATCAACGATTTCACCATGCAAAGTCACACGCGGCAGCCGGTCCAAGACCGCCTGGGGTCCGGTTTCCGCACCGTGATTACCGGAGCGGCGGCTTCACTCAAAAAAGTCGTCACGGTTACCGTCTACGATGCGTTCCCCCGGATGGCGTTCCTCGATGTTGAATACACGAACACGGGAGCCTCCGATTTGTCAGTGAGCGGCTGGACCAATCAGTCGTACACCATCAGCGCCGGCCGCTCCGCAGTTCAGCCGGCGTTCTGGTCCTATCAGAGCGGCTCCTACGAGAGCCGGCCGTATTGGATTCTGCCGCTGAAGCCCGGCTTTCACCAGGAAAACTTCCTGGGCATGAACGCTAGCGATTATGGCGGAGGCACGCCGGTCATCGACGTCTGGCGCCGCGATATCGGAATCGGTGTGGGGCATGTGGAAATGGTCCCCAAACTGGTCTCGTTGCCGGTAACGATGCAAGGGTCCGATCAAGCGACCGTTGCCGTGGAGGCGAAGCATGATCAGGTGATGAAGCCCGGCAGCACAATGAAAACCCTGCGGACTTTTGTCGCTGTTCACCAGGGGGATTATTTCCAGACCTTGCGCGATTACCGCGACGTCATGATCGCGCAGGGCGTGCGGTTCGATGCCGCGCCGGCAAGCGCTTTTGGCCCCATTTGGTGCGCCTGGGGCTACGGCCGGAAGTTCACGCCCTCTCAGGTCTACAATGCTCTGCCCGTCGTCAAGAAACTCGGCTTCACCTGGGTGACGATTGATGATGGCTGGCAGACCGCACAAGGCGACTGGTTCCTGTGGCCGCAGAAGTTTCCGAATGGCGACGCCGATATGCGGGCGCTGGTGGACAAGATCCACGCCGAAGGTTTCAAGGCTCAGTTGTGGTGGGCGCCGCTGGCCGCCGATCCCGGTACTGAGCTGCTGAAGAAGCATCCGGAGATGCTGCTGCTCAATGCCGACGGCAGCAAGCAGAAAATTTCGTATTGGAATTCCTGGTACCTGTGCCCCGCCGACCCCGCGGTGGTGGAATATCACAAGGCCATCGTGGTCAGAGCGATGCGTGACTGGGGCTTCGACGGTTTGAAGCTCGATGGCCAGCACATGAATGGCGCGCCGCCGTGCTACAACCCGGCGCACAAGCACGCCCGGCCGGAAGAGTCCGTGGAGGCCATGCCGAGCTTCTTCCGCGCCATTTACGAAACCGCGCGCAGCGTCAAGCCGGACGCGCTGGTCGAGTTCTGCCCTTGTGGGACCGCCTATTCCTTCTTCACCTTGCCCTTCATGAACATGTCGGTGGCGTCTGATCCCACGTCTGCCTGGCAGGTGCGCACGAAAGGCAAAACGTTGAAAGCGCTCGCGGGCGATCGCATGGCCTATTTCGGCGATCACGTCGACATGACCAAGGACGACTTCGCCTCGACCGTTGGCGTGGGCGGAGTGGTCGGCACCAACTTCACCTGGCCCGAGGGGTCAACGTCACGGAGACGCATCGATTTGACGCCCGCGCGGGAACAGAACTTCGACAAATGGCTCCGGATTTACAAAGACAAGATGCTTTCACAGGGAGAGTATCTGGGCACGCTTTACGACATCGGGTTCGACCAACCGGAGACGCACGCGATCCGCGAGAATGGCAGCATGTACTATGCCTTCTACGCGCCTCAGTGGGAGGGTAAAATTGTCCTGCGCGGCCTTGCGGACCGCAGTTATCGCGTCACGGATTACGTGGACCACAAGGACCTTGGGACGGTTCACGGTCCGGCTGCATCCCTCAACGTCAAATTCGAAAAGCACTTGCTGGTGGAAGCAACGCCGAATTAGACCTCGATGACGAGGGCGTCTTGCGTACGCCCGGAACCCGGCGCGAGCTCACGGTCGAGTTACCGGAAGCGAATGGATTCGTGAGCACCACACCAAACACCGAGCGGAGTGTAGCGGCGGCTGCCGGCAAGGTGTATCCCTTGCGGTGGTACATCTGCGGCCTCCTCTTTTACGCCACCACGGTCAATTATCTTGACCGACAGGTGCTGGGGCTGCTTAAGCCCGTGGTGTCCCGCGAGCTGGGCTGGCATGAGGCAGATTACGGCTGGGTGGTATTTGCCTTCCAGGGCGCGTACGCCTTGATGATGCCGCTCGTGGGCCGGATCATCGATCGCATCGGAACGCGGTTAAGCTACGCGCTGGCGGTGCTGGTGTGGAGCGTTGCATCGATGTCTCACGCGCTGGCGCGCACCGCCGTGCAGTTCGCGGCAGCTCGCTTTCTTCTGGGCGTCGGAGAAGCCGGGAACTTTCCCGCGGCCATCAAGACGGTCGCAGCGTGGTTTCCGAAACGGGAACGCGCTCTGGCCACCGGCATCTTCAACAGTGGATCTAATCTCGGCGCGCTGCTCGCGCCCCTGTTCGTTCCTTTCGTTGCAGAACACTTCGGATGGCGTGTTTCTTTTCTGGCGACCGGCGTGCTGGATCTGTTGTGGGTCGTACTCTGGCTGGCAATGTACCGGCCGCCGCGCGAACACCCGCGGCTCTCCGCAGAGGAGCTGGCGCTCATCGAATCCGATCGTTCCGCGGAACCGCCTCGTGCGATTCCCTACCTGCGCTTGCTAGGCACTCGGGCGGCATGGGCTTTCTTGCTCGGAAAGTTCTTAACGGACCCTGTCTGGTGGTTCTATCTTTTTTGGCTGCCGGGGTTTCTCAACCGCAAGTATGGCCTGGAACTTGCCCGCCTGGGTCCGCCGTTAGTCGCCATCTACCTGGCTGCCGACGTGGGCTCCATCGGCGGAGGCTGGTTGTCGAGCCGGCTCTTGGCTCGCGGATATTCGCTCACGCGTGCGCGCAAAGCGGCTCTCCTGACGTGCGCTCTGGCTGTTGTGCCGGTGTCCGCGGTCATGCGGGCGGGAGGAAACCTGTGGCTGGCTGCCGGGCTGGTCGCGCTTGCGGCGGCAGCGCATCAGGGCTGGTCCGCAAACCTGTTCACGCTCGTCTCCGATACGTTCCCGTCCTCGGCCGTGGGCTCGGTGGTGGGACTCGGCGGATTGGGAGGCGCGGTCGGCGGCATGCTGGTTGCCCCGGCTGTCGGCTACTGGCTGGATTATTCGCACGGTTCGTATGGACCGTTGTTTTTTCTGGCCGGCTTCGCTTACCTTTTTGCCTTTCTGATCATCCATCTCTTGCTTCCCACGTTGGAACAGGTGACGGTGTGACTACCACAACCGGGGGCTAGCGGCTGTTTTTTGTCCGCACCGCGTCGGGAGCGCGTTGGGACGGCTTGCGCTGGTTTAAACTCAAGGGAATGCTGGGCGTGGTTCTTCTTGGGGCCTTGTTGCTGCAAGCGGCTCAAACGCCCGCCTCGCTCGTGGAAGCCCAAGCGCTTCTGGATCAGGGAAAGTTGCAGCAGGCCGAGACCGTGGTCCGTGGATATCTGGAAACCCAAAAAGACTCCGCAGACGCACATTACTTGCTCGGATACATTCTATTTCGAGAACAGAATCCCAAATCCTCGTTGGAGCAATACACCGCGGGAATGCGCTACCGGGAACCGAGCGCGCTCGATCTGGAGGTGATCGGTTGCGACTACTTCCTGATGGAAGATTACGCAGCCGCGGACCGGTGGCTGACGAAGTCCGTGGAGCGGAATCCTGGCGGCGCAGCGGCGCAATATTTCCTGGGACGCACCAAGTACAACGAGAAGCGTTTTGACGAGGCCGTGCGCGCGTTTACGGAGTGCCTGAAGCTGGATCCGAAGAACGTCAAGGCGGCGGACAACCTGGGCCGGGCCTATGAGGCGCGGGGTGAGACCGGCGAGGCGCTGGCGGCTTATCGCCATGCCATTGCGCTGGACACTGCCGTTCCTCGCACGAATTCCGGACCCTACCTTAACCTGGGGACCCTGCTGGTAGCGAATGATCGCCCGAGCGAGGCGGAGCCGTACCTGGTTCAAGCGGCGAAGATCGCACCAGCCGATGCGCGCGTTCACCAGGAGCTGGGAAAGGCGCTTCTGCAACTGAACCGGCTGGAAGAGGCCCAGGCCGAACTCGAGAAGGCGGCGGGACTCGCTCCGCAGAGCGCTCCGGTTCACTTCCTGCTTGCTCAGGTGTATCAGAGGCGCGCGCTGGCGGACCAAGCGCAAGCTGAAAGCGAGACCTATTCGGCCCTGACGGCGGGGCATTCCGCGCCCGATCCACCGCTGGCACAAGCAAGAGCGCTGCTCGAAATGGGTAAACGGCCCGAGGCCGAGCAGGTGACCCGGCGTTATCTGGAAGCCCGCAAGGACTCGGCGGATGCACATTACCTGCTTGGGTACATCCTGTTCCAGAAACAGGATCCCAAAGCATCGCTCGCTGAATACACGGAAGGGGCCAAGTACCGCCGGCCCGGCGCGGCGGAACTGCAAGTGGTGGCGAGTGATTACGTCCTGCTGAAGGATTATCCGGATGCCGACCAGTGGTTCACCAAGGCTGTGGAGTGGAATCCGAAAGACGCGCTGGGTTGGTATTATCTGGGGCGCACGAAATACAACGAGAACCGGTTTGACGAGGCCATCGCGGCTTTCCAGCAGTGCCTGAAGCTCAATCCCATGGACGTCAAGGCCGAAGACAACCTCGGGCTGTCTTACGAGGGGTTGAATCGACCGGAGCAAGCCATGGCCGCTTACCGGAATGCTATCGCCTGGCTGGCGGATTCTCCCGTGAAAGACCCCGGACCTTTTTTAAACCTCGGCAGCCTGCTGGTGGATTCGGATCGTCTGGAAGAAAGCCTGCCCTATCTGCTTGAAGCCGCGCGCCTGGACTCGGGGGACTTCCGCACACACCGCCAACTGGGCAAAGCATACACGCGGTTGAATCAGCTCGAGAAGGCGCGCGCCGAACTGGAGAAGGCCGCGGAGCTGGCCCCGCAAAATGCGCCCGTGCACTTTATGCTGGCGCAAGTGTACCGGAAGCAGGGATTGATGGATAAAGCCAGGACGGAGAACGACCGGTATGTGGCGCTGACAGGCACGGGCTCATCGAAGGATTAAGACGGAACTATGCGCACCCGGCTACGCCGTCGCGGTTCGGGCCCGGTTAGCACCACAGAGAGTTGGTGTCTCTGATTACTCGAATCCTTGTACTACTTGAGAGAAACTCCTCGTCTACCCAACAAACGAGACACATCCGGCGTCTAATAAAAGGACCCCTCTCGTTTCGAAGGACGACTCATGCGCCACAACCGGGCGGTCCCACGCTTTGCTTGGGCCGCGGTGACTTCGACAGCTCTGATTCTTATTGGGTGTCAGGCTAAGACGGCGCCCATCCCCGCGCAATCCAGCGCCCAAACAAGAAGGATAAAGGTCCGGTTCGACCGTTTGCACAAGATGGTGCGATCGAACGGCACCATTCAAGCCGTCAACGCGCTCACCGTGCGGGTTCCGCAGATCCACGGCCAGGGCAGCGACATGACGCTGACCAGAATTGTGCCGACCGGCGTTTCGGTGAAACAGGGCGACGTCCTGGCGGAATTTGAACGGACCAAGCAGGTAGACAACGCGCGCGACGCGCAGGGCAAGTATGAGGACCTGCGCCACCAGGTGGATCAGCGCAAGGAGCAGCACCGCGCTGATGCCGAAAAACGCGCGGCCGACTTGCAGCAAGCCATGGCCGACCTGGCCAAAGCCGAGCTGGAGTTGCGCAAGGGACCTATCCTCAGTGAAATCGATCGTCTGAAAAACCAGGCGAAGCTCGAGGATGCTCAGGCGCACGTTGCCAGCCTCAAACGCTCCGGGCATTTTCACGATGTCTCGGAAGCCGCGGATCTCAAGATTCTGGAGTTGCAGCGCGACCGGCAGAAAGTGGCCTGGGAGCGGGCTCTCAGCAATTCCGAAAAACTCCTGATCAGGGCTCCCATACCCGGCATGGCGGCGCGCGAGAACTCCTGGCATAACGATACTTTCGGCCCCGCCCAGGAAGGCGATCAACTTTGGCCCGGTGAGCCGCTTCTGCATCTTCGACCCCTCCGCTATGGACGTGGAGGTATCAGTGGGCGAGCCCGACGGCGCCGCGCTGGACCAGGGTTCCCAGGCCGTCGTCCGGCTGGATGCCTACCCGTCGTTGACCTTCAAAGCCCACCTCGATTCGGCCAGCCCGGTCGCTACCGCTCTCCTGGATAGCGTGGTCCGGACGTTTGCGGCTCGTTTCCGCATGGATGAGCAAGATCCCCACCTGCTGCCCGACATCTCCGCGGCAGTGGACCTTGAAGTGATCTCGAAGGAGCCGGTGTTGCTGGTGCCAAGGGCTGCGGTGCACTATCGCCAAGGCACGCCGTACGTTACGCGGATCTTGGGGTCTGGCCGCGAGGAGGAGCGAGCCGTGCGCGTGGGCCAGTTTAGCGACACCTGGATGGAAATCACCTCAGGGGTTCAGCGCGGGGACGAAGTTCTTGCGCCGGTGGATTTCGTAGAGTCCAAGAGAGGCTGAATGAAATCACGACGGCGATCGAAGCGGATCCTGGTCTCGCTAATCATCGTCGCCGTCGCCATTGCCGCCGCGGGCGGAGTGTATCGCATGCGCAAGGTCCAGGCAGCGGTGAATCCGCCCACCGCTCGCGCCCGCAAAGGCGAATTCGCGGTCCTGGTAGTCTGCCGCGGAGAACTCTCGGTCAAGCGCTCCGTGCAGCTTATCGCGCCGATTAATGTGCCGGATCTCAAAATCGTCTGGCTCGCTCCGCCCGGCGGGCACATTAAAGCCGGCGAACCGGTGGTTCGTTTCGATCCTTCCAGCGCCCGCCAGCAACTGGATGAAAAGACCGCGGTCCTGCGGCAGGCTCAGGCTACGGTGGACCAGGCGGTGGCCCAGGCGCGGATCACCGCCGAGCAGGACAAGCTGGATTTGGCCAGTGCGCGTTATCAAGTCGAGCGCGCCCGGCTGGAGGCCTCCAAGCAAGCTATCGTCAGCGTCATCCAGGGAGAAGAGAGCAAGGTGGATCTGGAGTCTGCCGAGATGAAATTGAAAGTTCAGGAAGCCACCGTGAACCTTCACCAGGCGTCGGACACCGCCAAGATCGCCTCCGTCACCCAGCAGCGCGACAAAGCCCAAGCGGAAGTGGACCTCGCCAACGCAAGGCTCAAAGAGATGGAAATCAAAGCCCCGCTTGAGGGCGTGGTCATCTATCAGATGAATATGTCGCAAGGCTGGATGAACCGCCAGCCCTTCAAGGTGGGCGATCACGTATGGTCCGGCGCACCGCTCGCCGTGATTCCCGATCTCTCCACGCTGCGCATGGAAGGAAGACTGGACGAAGTGGATCGCGGTCGCGTAGCGGCGGGTCAGGATGTCCGCGTGCACGTAGATGCCTTCCCGGAACAGACAATATCGGCTCAGGTCTCGGCGATCTCACCGCTCACGCTGGTCACCTTCGGCGAATGGCCGCCCGTTCGCAGCTTTCACGTTTATGCCGAGGTCCAAAAGCCCGATCCGCGCTTGCGGCCGGACATGAACGGGAGCATGGACGTGATCACCGGCCGCATCCCCAACGCCATCAGTCTGCCCGGCAAAGCCGTCTTCACGCGCGACGGCAAGCCCGTCGTTTATGTGGCTCAGAAGGACAGCAGCTACCGTGCCGTCAATGTCGAAATTGTGGCGCGCAATCCGGACGAGGTAGCCGTGCGCGGCATCCCGGAGAACAGCCTCGTCTCCTTGACCGAGCTTGATCTGGAGAAGAAATAGCCATGAGCGTTCCTGCGGTTCCATCTCCCGCGCCGCCGCGGCCCGAACCTGCGCCGGTTATCGGATTTCCTCCGCAGCGCCGGCTTTTCCGCCGCCTCTTCCCTTGGTTGGTCTCTGTCCTGCTTATTGCGGCTCTCGCCTGGGGCGGCGTGCGGCTGTACCGGTCCCTCACCGCTGCCAAAACCGCAGAGATACCCACGACGCGCGTCAAGCGTGGCGACGTGGCTCTCACCGTGACCGCCAAAGCCGAGTTGCGCGGCGGCAACTCCGAGGAACTGGCCGGGCCCATGACTGGCGAGGGTGACATGCACATCACCTTCCTGCGCAAAGCCGGAGAAGTCGTGAAGGAGGGCGACATCGTCGTCGAGCTCGACACCACCGACCAGAACTACAAGCTGAAAGAAGCCGAAGCTGACCTGGCCGAAGCCGAGCAGCAGGTAATCAAGGCCCAGGCTGACGGTGAAGCCCAACAGGAAGAGAACACGTACTCGTTGTTGAAGGCCAAGGCCGACATCCGCCAGGCGGAGCTGGATTGCCGCAACGACCCCATGCTCTCGGCCATTGCCGCCAGGCAAAATGACCTGGCCTTGCAAGCCGCCAAGGACCGCCTGGCGCAGCTCGAGACCGACACGGCCAACTACCAGGCCACCAATCTGGCCGGCATTGCCATCCAGGAAGCCGCGCGCAAGAAGGCCGAGGTGCAAGCCGCGACGGCCCGCAAGAACATCGATGCCATGACTCTCAAGGCGCATCGCGCCGGGTACGTGGCCATCCGGCAGAATCCCAACACCAACTGGGGCTATCGCGGCATGACGCTGCCGCCGTTTCGCGTGGGCGATCGCGTCAGCGGGGGCATGGTGATTGCCGAAATCCCGGATCTGAAAAGCTGGGAGCTGGGCGCCAATATCGGCGAACTGGATCGCGGGCACGTGGCCACGGGCGCGAAGGTAGATATCTCGATCGTGGCTCTCCCCTTCCAGAAGTTCCACGGTCATATTAAGGACATGGGCGGCACCACCGGCCCTCCCTGGGACCGCCATTTCGAGTGCAAGATCGCGCTCGACGACCCCTCGCCGGCGCTGCGGCCTGGAATGAACGCCAACGTCGTCGTCAACGCGGAGGTTTTGCGCAACGTGCTCTGGGTGCCCGGACAGGCGGTATTCGAGAGCGACGGGCGCACCTTTGTGTACGTGAAGTCCGGCTCAGGATTCGCGCCGGCGGACGTCAAGCTGGTGCGCCGCACGGAAAGCCAGGCCGTGATTACCGGCCTTGCCGAGGGCCGCGTCGTCGCGCTGGCCAGCCCGGACCAGCAAGCGGGGAAGAAGGCCGGCGCCGCCGGCGCGCTGCAGGCCCTCCCCAAATGAAGACGCCGTCGGTGGTTTCCATCGCCGGCCGCACGCGCGGTTTCTCGCGATATTTTTCGGACTTGCCTCTGGCCGCGGAAAACTTGCTGGCGCAGAAGATCCGCACCGCGCTGACCGGACTCGGCATGGTCTTCGGCGTAGGCGCGGTCATCGGCATGCTCGCCATTGGCGCCGGGGCGCGCCAGGAGTCGCTGCGCTTCATCGAAGAACTCGGCGTCCGCAATCTGCTGGTGGAATCCCGTCCCGCTACCGATTTTCAGGAGTTGCAGGTGCGGCGGCGCTCTTCGCCGGGCTTGACGGAACGCGATGTCCGCATTCTCCAGGCCAATATCGACGCGCTGGAGCTGATCTCGCCCAACAAATCCCTTCGGCCCACGCGGATGCTGCCTAAGCCGCCGCACGACCCTCCGGATCTCATCGGCGTCCGCCCCTCGTACGCCGCCATCCACAATCTGGAAACCGTGGAGGGCGCTTTTTTCGATGAGCAGCAGGACGAGGCCAGTGCGCCGGTTTGTGTGCTCGGCGAGACGGCCAAAGTGGAGTTGCTGGGTTATGGGCCCGCGGTGGGCAAGTACATTAAGGTGAACGACACCTGGGTGGAGGTGATTGGCGTGCTGGCGCGGCAGTTGACTTCCACTTCCGGCGGTTCCGGAGCGCAAGGACAGGACCGCAACAACGCCATCTACGTCCCGCTCAGCACCTATCAGTACCGCTTCTGGGACAACAGCTTTCTCAAAGACGATCTGGATGGCATCGACGTGCGGCTTAAGCCGGGCGCCGACAGCATCGAGACCGCCAAAGTGGTTACCGCCATCCTGAATTCCACGCATCACAATATTCCGGACTTCAGCGTGGTCGTCCCGGCCGACCTGCTGGCGCAGCAGCAGCGCACGCAAACCATCTTCACTTACGTGATGGTCGCCATCGCCGCCATTTCGCTGCTGGTCGGTGGCATCGGCATCATGAATATTGTTCTCGCCACGGTGCTCGAGCGCACCCGCGAGATCGGCGTGCGCCGCGCCACCGGAGCGCGCCGCAACGACATCGTACGCCAGTTCCTCACCGAGTCGGTCCTCATCTCCGTTTGCGGCGGAATCCTGGGCATTGCGTTCGGCTATTTTCTGTCCTGGCTGATTGCCCGTACGGCGGAATGGAAAACCATCGTGACCCCGTCTTCGATCTTCATCGCGTTTGGCGTGTCCATGGCCGTGGGAGTGATCTTCGGCATCTACCCCGCCATGAAGGCTTCGCGTGTCGATCCCATTGAGGCGCTGCGTTATGAGTAAAACACGCTGCCGCCGGCTCCTGGGCGCGTTCCTTTTTTTCGCCATGCCTCCGCTGGCGCTCCCCATTGTCCTGCCCCACTTTGTGACCGACCGGTTCCGCGGCCCCGACGTTCAGGTGCGCGACGTCCAGGGCGTTCAGGAGCGGGTGCAGGCTGGAAAGCTGTATCTCCGGGTAAAGGACTTCATCGCGCTGGTGCTGAAGAACAACACCGAGATCAATCTTGCGCGCCTGGACGTCTGGACCGCCGCTGACGCCATCCTGAGCGCGAAGGCCCCTTTCGACCCGAACCTCTCCCTCGGGTTCAACAGCACCCGGACGGTGCAGCCGCAGTTCAACCAGATCGGCGGGGCCAGCAATCTCAACACCCTCTCGCAGAACTCCACGCTCAACTTCCAGCAGACGCTCTCTTCCGGCCAGATCCTCAACTTCGGGTTCAACGCTTACCGCACCTCAACCAATGACCAGTTCGTCTTCCTCAATCCAAACATTTTCACGGGCCTGAACTTTTCGGTCACTCAGCCGCTCTTGCAGGGCCGCGCCAATCTGCAACTTCGCGCGCCCCTGATGATCGCGCGCACCCAGTTGGTGATCACTTCCGAACAAAGCGAAGCGCGCATCGCCGACCTGGTAGCCAACGCCGCGCGCCAATACTGGGACGCCATCCAGGCGCGCGATAACATCAAAGTGCAACAACAGGCGTACGACCTGGCGCAGAAATCCTACGAGCGCGACAAGATGGCGCTCGACCTGGGCGCGCTGCCCGCCCTCGACATCTTCCAGTCGCAATCTCAAGTCGCCCAGCGCAAAGTCGGAGTGATCCAGGCGCAATTCGCGTACCGCGACGCGTTAGATGGCTTGCGGCGCTTGATTGGGGCCGATCTCAACCCGGCCACGCGCAATATCGAGATCGTGCTCGAAGACGATCCGGCGCCCACGCTGGCTCCGGTGATGCCGGTGGAAGAAGGTGTAGCCGCAGCGCTCCAGAAGCGCCCAGAGCTGAGCGCCATCCGCCGGCATCAGGGAATTAACGAGTTGAACGCCCGTGTGGCGCGTGATTCCATGCTGCCGCGCTTCGACTTGAGCGCCATCGGCGGCGCCTTCGGCCTGGGCGGCAACCAGATCCCTGTCACCGGGCCGCTTGGCACCGGGCCGTCCACTTTCATTCCCGGCGGACTGGGCGACGCCTTGCACCAGATGTTTGCGTTTCAGGCCCCCACGTACGGCTTCAACGTGCAGATGACGCTGCCCATTCGCAGCAGCACCGCGCAGGCCAACTTGGCCGATGCCCTGGTCGGCAAGGCCCGGGACCAATATCAGCAGCGCCAGCTCGAGCAGCAGATCATTCAGGAGGTCAAGAGCGCCACCAATCAACTGGAGATGAGCGCCGCGCAGATCGATGCGTCCAAAGTGGCCCGCGATCTGGCGCAAAAGAACGTTTCGGCCGAGCAGCAGAAGTACGAGCTGGGTAGCGTTACGGCGTTTGAGGTGCTCGATGCCCAGTCACGCCTGGCCGCCGTGGAAGGCTCCCTGCTACAGGCCTACACCGGTTATCAAAAAGCGCTCATTAGCTACGAGCGGGCCGTCTGGACCCTGCTGGACGGCATGGGCATGATCGTCGAGACCCCCAAAGTCCACTAGGCAAGAGCCCCTGAAGGCCCGGTCCGTACAGTACCCAGGCCTGGTGCGCTTACACCAAGAAGCGATTACAATGTCCAATGCCTGGTCCATGGGGGGAACCGCTCGATGCCGCCAACCGCTGCCTCGATCTTCCTGACCGTTCTATTCGCTCTGGACGCCTTCGCCCAGATTACGCTTGGCCCGCCGGCGGGGCCAATCACGATTGGCAGGCCGTCACGCCCGCCACAAACGCCCGCATCTCCCGGATGGCCTTTTGGACAGCCGCACACGCGCCTGACCATGGAAGGACTTCTCATCTGTTCCGACGGAGATAAACTCTCGCTCGAACTGCCCGATCAACGGGTGATCCGGCTCCAGTTGGACGACAAAACCCGGTATTTTCCGGAGGGCCAGCCCGAAAGCCTGGCTTGCTTTCACATGACCGACTTCGTACAGGTGGAAGCGGAAGTCAGTAGCAAGGACCTGTTGACCGCTCAATCTGTTCGCTTCATTCGAAAGGCCTCGCCGGACGAACAAGCGGAGGTTTTTCAGAGTCCGGAGCTGCTGCAACAGTGGCGCGCCAATGTTCTTGCCAGCCGCGAGCTGGATCCCTCCGTGGACGATCGAAAGTTGAGTCTGGTGAGCAAGCCGGCGGCCATGCTGGACGATCTACAGCCCAATGAGCATCTTCGCGCCAATCCGAGGCAGACCGCCGGGCCGTCAAGGGTAACGGAAGATGACCTCATTCCCCGGGCCCGGCGATCCGTCAACGAGGCATTCCAGAGGCTTCCGAACTTCCGCGCCAAGCAAATTACCAGCATGTTCGGAAGCAGCTCAAAGCCGGTCAAATGGATCCCCGAGGGTGTGGTCACCCTCGAAGTGGCCTACGAAGAAGAACGCGAATCCTACAGTGGCATTCGCGTGGATGGCAAGCAACTCGCCGACGCGCCGGCCACGGCGGATGCCGCCTACATGCATTCCTCCTGGAACAAAGCATGGAGCACCGGTGATTTCAAGACCTTGTCGCACTGCGTATTTTCCGAGCTGGCGGACGCGGACTTTCGTAAAACCGGTACCGAGAAATCGAACGGAGAGACATTGGTGGTGTACGAATTCAGCGGAAGGCGCTCGTCCGGTTGCATCGGTGTGACATTCAAGTCTCAAATCACGTATCCCGCCTACAAAGGATCGATGAAGGTCCGAGCAAAAACCGGCGAGGTGCTTCACGTCGAGTTGAGTGCCAGCGAAATTCCTTCGGCGTTTCCGCTGGATCGCGCGGAACGTTCCGTGGACTTCAGGACCGTTCAGATAGGCGGTGCCGAGTACCTTCTTCCCACCACGGCATACTGGTTTGGTTGCTTCCGGAATTCGTATGCCTGCTTCTTGAACCGGATCGATTTCCGCGACTACCGCCGTTTCGAAGTGGATTCCAGCGTGATGTTCGGCAACTAAGCCTTACGCAGCTACCGCTCGCTGCCGCCCTTTAACAACGGTGTATCTCGCAAATTCCGATCTGTTTGAGATCATAAAGGTTACGACCTCCCCGCCAACTCCGTTCCGATGCTCAGCCTTCTGTCAATATTGCTCGCTAACCTGCGGTCCATGTTCCGGTCCCGAGCCGCTGTGGGTCTCGAGAACTTCGCGCTCCGGCACCAGATCGGTGTCCTGCAGCGCTCCGCCGAGAAACGGCCAAAGCTGACCCCGGCCGACCGTCTGGTGTGGGTGAT
>Ga0187817_10000365_pt1 | contig 18900 bp, 17 predicted proteins | sample NC_wetland_sal_i_17_FD_132431 | JGI IMG/M metagenome (GOLD analysis project Ga0187817, IMG submission 132431) | Wetland sediment microbial communities from Neuse River Estuary, North Carolina, USA - SO4_2 | ecosystem: Environmental > Aquatic > Freshwater > Wetlands > Sediment | place: USA... | reverse complement strand
CCCAAGGCAGGCGCGCTACCAGGCTGCGCTACGCCCCGACAGGGAGTGCACTTCAGACCCACTACGATGCGGCTCTAATTCTAAGACACTTCCGCATGCGCGGCTACCTCAAACCCACCGGCTATCTGTGGTTTGGACGGTGTTTGGAAAGCCATGAAGGATCGAATTCGCCAAACGCTGTTTCATTCGACAACCGCGGCATCAGCAATCGGAGCATACCGGCTTCAGCAATGTTAAATTAAATACGGGTGGGGTCTATTCGTTCCAAATGTGCAGAGTTTCCTACCCGGGTTCGATTTTTAACCGGGGGCTGTGCGTGGGCAATATTCGTCTGCGAACGAAATTTCTGCTGTCGCTTCTGGCGATTTCCGCCGGTTTGACCGCCGCGACACTTCTCATTGTCAGCTATAACGTGCGCAAGAGGGTTCGCGAGAACATCCGCGAGGATGTGCGCAACTCCGTAGCCAACTACCAGAGCTTCCAGGCGCAGCAGGAAGAATCGCTGTCCCGGTCCGCGGCCCTGCTGGCCAACCTGCCCAATGTTCGCGCCCTGATGACCACGGAGGACGAGGCGACCATCGAGGATGCCTCCGCCGACGTATGGAAGTTGAGCGGAAGCGACCTGCTGGTTCTGGCTAACCGCACGGGAAATGTGGTGGCCCTCCGCGCGAGTGCTTCCGATCTCGATTCCGCAACGGCACAGAAACTCCTCCGCCAGTCGCTCGATCTCAGCGAATCCAGAGGCTGGTGGTACGGCGGCGGCCATTTGTACGAGGTGTGGATCCAGCCGATCTATTTTGGCGCCGCTTCGCAGAACATGATGGTAGGCCTGCTGGCCGTGGGCCACGAAGTCAATTCCCGAGCCGCCGGAGAATTTGCCAGCGTGGCATCGAGCGAGGTAGCATTCAATTTTGAAGGCGCGCCCGTCGCCAGCACGCTGAGCCCCGAACTGCAATCCGAGCTCGCGAAGCAGAACCGCGAACACACTCAAACTCATTCCGGAGACGTGCAAGAAATTCAGCTCGGCTCCGAACTCTATCTTGCCAAAACCGTAAGCCTTTCGCCGGAAGGCGGCCCGCTTGTTTCCCTCACCGTCCTGAAATCCTTCGACAAGGCCACCCTATTCCTCACCGAATTGAACCATGTCCTGATCGGCCTGGGCTTATTCAGCATTCTGGCGGGCAGCGCGCTTGTTTTCTGGATTTCGCGAACGTTTACGCGGCCCCTGGAGAGCCTCGTTGACGGTGTTCGCGCCCTGGGTCAAGGCGATTACAGCTATCCGCTGCAAATGCGGGGCGGCGATGAAGTCGCGGAAGTCACTGAAGCCTTTATCCGCATGCGCGCCAGCCTCGAAAACACGCAGCAGGAGCAAAAGAAGCTCGAGGAACGATTGCGGCAAGCCCACAAGATGGAAGCCGTAGGCAGGCTGGCGGGCGGCGTGGCGCACGACTTCAATAATTTGCTGACGATCATCCGCGGCAACAGCGATCTGCTCAAGGACCGCGAGGGCGCGGACGCGTTTCACCAGAAGTGCGTAGACCAGATTCAGAAGGCTGCAGGCCGCGCGGTTTCCATGACGCGCCAGTTGCTGGCCTTCAGCCGCATGCAGGTGCTGCAGCCGCGCGTGATCGATTTGAATGGCGTCGTCGGCGAGATGGGCAAGATGCTCCCGCGTCTGATCGGCGAGCACATCGAATACACGTTCACGCCCGATCAAAAACTAGCGACGGTCAAAGCCGATCCGGGGCAAATCGAACAAGTGATCTTGAACCTCGCCGTCAACGCGCGCGATGCGATGCCCATGGGAGGCAAGCTTTCGGTTCTGACGGCAAACGTTCTTATGGATGGAGCCGAGGCGGCGAAGCGCCCTCCCATGACTCCGGGCCCTTACATCCTGCTCTCCGTGACCGACACGGGGCACGGCATGGACGACGCCACCAAGGCGCACATTTTCGAGCCGTTCTTCACCACCAAGGAAGTGGGCAAGGGGACAGGGCTGGGACTTGCCACAGTCTATGGCGTCGTGAAGCAGAGCGGCGGATTTATTTGGGTGGACAGTTCACCGGGCGTGGGCACGACGTTTGAAATCTACCTGCCGCAGGTGGAGGGCAAGGCTGTAAACGTCGACCTGGAGGAAAAGCCCTCGGCAATTCCGGGCGGCAGCGAGACCGTTCTCGTCGTCGAGGATGAAGCGGGCGTCCGCGAACTGGCCTGCCAGTTCTTGCGCGTGAAAGGCTACAATGTCCTCGAGGCTGGGGGTGGTCCAGATGCGCTGGAAGTCGCTCGCCGCTATCAGGGCGTGATTCACCTGCTTTTGAGCGACATGGTGATGCCCAAGATGAGCGGAGGCGATCTTGCGGCACGGCTCAAGGAAATCCGCCCGGAGATCCGCATCGCCTTCATGTCCGGCTATTCCGAATTTTCCAGGGGCGACGTCGGCAAGGGTTTTCCGGACGCACCTGTTCTGCAAAAACCATTTTCACCGACATCTCTGGTTGAAATTGTGCGCGAGGCGCTCACGCGGCCTCCGGGCATCCCGTCTCGTGCGGGCAGCGAACTCCAAGTTACCTAGATGCCCCGCGCCTCCGCTCGGGCTATACGCCTTGAGGCATTGGATTCGGGGCATTCCAGGAGGCAAATATGCAGGACAAGGGATTCCCGAACCGAACTCTGAGAATGATTGCAGTAGCCGCCGTCCTATCCCTGTGCGCGATGGCAACGCACGCGCAGGAAGCCCGCAGCGCGGCTTCGTCCAGCCCAGCTGCTGCCGAAGCGCCGGCGGAAATCAGCGCTCTCGCTGACCTCATTCGCGGCCTTCAGACCCAGGTGCAGACGCTGAATACGCAACTCGGCGACCTGCGCAGGGAACAAGAGCGCGCGACCGCGGAGGCGCGCGAGCTTAGACGAGAGCTGGACCTCGTAAAGGCGCAAGGTTCGACCGGCGCAAGTGGCGCGATGAATAGCTACCCAGCGCCGCCGCCGAAAGAAATCGCGGCGCAGCCCGCATCGGTTTCCTCTGCGCCGCCAGATCAACCGCAGACCGTCGAGGACCGCCTTGGCAAATTGGAAGAAGCCCAGGATATTCTGGAAGGCAAGGTCAACGACCAGTACCTGACCAAAGTCGAAAGTGGATCGAAGTACCGGGTGCGGCTTTCGGGTATTGTCCTGCTGAATCTGTTTGAGAATCGCGGCACTGTGGACAACCTGGATTTCCCGGAAGTCGCCGAATCGCAGCAGGCCAACGAGCCGAACGCCTCGGCGGCGGCGTTTGGCGGATCCCTTCGCCAATCGCAAATCAGGCTCCAGGCCTTCGGCCCGGATATCGCCGGCGCGCGCACCAGTGCCGACGTGAATCTGGATTTCGCTGGTGGATTTGTGGACGCGCCGAACGGCGCCTGGATGGGGCTGGTTCGAATGCGGACGGCCACCGCTCGGCTGGATTGGAGCAACACTTCCATCGTCGTCGGCCAGGACCGACTATTTTTTGTTCCGCTTGCCCCCACCTCGCTCGCGACCCTCGCAGTCCCCGCGCTTTCCTATGCCGGGAATTTGTGGGGCTGGACGCCGCAAGTGCGCGTCGAGCATCGCGTCGTCCTGTCCGAAGCGTCCAGTCTCTCCTTTCAGGGAGGAATTCTCGACAGTCTATCCGGCGATTTTCCGCCCGAGAATTACGACCGCTACCCCAGCTGGGGTGAGCAATCCGGGCAGCCAGCCTATGCCGTGCACGTCTCTTGGAGCCGGCGCATGTTTGGCCAGGATCTCACGATAGGTGCTGGCGGATACTACGGGCGCCAGAATTGGGGTTTCAACCGGGATATCGACGGCTGGGCAGGGACCGCTGATCTGACGCTGCCGCTCGGAAAACGCTTTGAGTTTACGGGCGCGTTCTATCGAGGCCGCGCCGTCGCCGGCCTCGGCGGCGGGATCGGACAAAGCGTCCTTCTCAACGGCCCGTTTGGCAATCCGGCCACAACGTTCCGCGGTCTGGACTCGATGGGCGGGTGGGCGCAAATGAAATTCAAAGTAAAATCCAACTTTGAGATTAACGGCGCCTTCGGCGTGGATAATCCCTTCGCCGGCGAATTGCGCCAGTTCAACGCAACTACGATCTATCCCGGCGCGTATACTAGAAACCTGAGCCCCCTCGTGAATTTCATTTACCAAATTCGCTCGGACATTTTATTCTCTACTGAGTATCGTTACCTGGATTCTACCGTGCTGGACAGCGGAGCGTTCAGCGCTCATCAAATCGGACTGAGCCTGGGGTATATTTTCTAGTGCATCATCTTAAACCAATGCGGCGAATCATGATCCTCGCGCTCGTTTCGTTCGGGGCATGCGGTTTACTGGCTCAAACCATGGTTCCGCCAGTCACGGTTAAAGTGGAAATCGCAAATCCTCAGTCGGCAAAAAAGCCGGCGGCGATCAAGGAACCTGCCAGCCTGTCGAACATCGTGGTTTGGCTTACGCCGCTTGTGCCAACTTCAGGCGTCGGTTCTGCGCCCCTTCCGAGCCATCCCTCTCCGCAGATCGCGCAGATTAATAAGAGTTTCGATCCTCACGTCCTGGTCATTCAGGTGGGAACGCCGGTGCAATTTCCCAACAAGGATCCCTTCCTTCACAATGTCTTTTCACTCTTCGACGGCAAGCGATTTGACCTGGGATTTTATGAAGCAGGCTCAAGTAAGACCGTTCACTTTGACCGCCCCGGCGTGAGCTTCCTTTTCTGCAACATACACCCGGAAATGAGCGGCGCGGTCATTGCCGTGGACACGCCTTACTTTGGAATGTCGGATCGCAACGGCAGGGTGGCCCTCGCAAATGTGCCCGATGGCCGATACCAATTGAACGTATGGTACGAGCGCAGCCTTCCGGAAGATTTGAAGGCGGCGGGCCGGACGGTGACGATTTCCGATGCGAGCAGAACTTTGGAACCCGTGCGCGTCGTCGAGAATCCCAACTTTACGCTCGAACACAAAAACAAGTACGGCCAGGACTACATTCCGCCAGCGAATTCAAGCCCGGGTTACAACCGTCCCTGAACGTCTCCTCCAAGCCATTCAAACGCGCAGGTTCTTGTGGCGCTCGCGTCCCGCCGGCGCGGCACTCATTGGCACAAGTGAAATGAAAGCGAACGCGTGGGGCTCAAAGGGCGGCCCTCAAACCGTCTTGTCTTTGGCGTAGCAGAGAGTTTCGAGGTTGCATTCGGCGCACTTGGGTTTGCGCGCCTGGCAAACCTTGCGGCCATGCCAGATCAGCTGGTGAGAAAATAAGATCCATTTGTTTTGCGGGATCACTTGCATCAAGTCCTGCTCGATTTTTTTCGGATCGGTGTTCCGGGATAGATCGAGCCGGTTCGAGAGCCGGGTCACGTGCGTATCCACCACTACGCCGACTGCGATGCCGTAGGCCGTGCCTAGAACGACGTTCGCCGTCTTGCGCGCCACTCCCGGCAGCATCAGCAACTCTTCCATCGTGCGCGGTACTTCGCCGGCGAACTCTTGCACGATTTTCTTGCTCGCGCCCATGATGGACTTGGTCTTGTTCCGGAAAAAACCGGTGGGCCGGATGTCACGTTCGAGCTCCGCCGGATTCGCATAGGCGAAATCCTTGGGAGATGGATATTTTACGAAAAGCGTTTTGGTAACCTGGTTGACGCGCTCGTCAGTGCATTGCGCCGAAAGAATCGTGGAGATCAGCAATTGAAAGGCGTTGTGGTGCTCGAGCGCGCAGGTCACTGCCGGATAGGCTTCATCCAGCTTTTGCAGGATCGCATGCACGCGCTGCGGATTCGTTCCCGCCGCCTTTGGAATTACACTGCCTGCCCGTGGCGCTTTCGCCTTTCGCGGGGATGAGGGCGCTTTCGGTTTCTTCGCGGATCTCCCGGCGATCTTTTTGGGTTTGGCTTTTTGTTTTTTCATCGGTGCGTTTTCATTTCACTCGGCCCGCCGCAATTCGGCGCATGAATATAGCACAGGCGCCACTTCCCGGGCCGGGTTCTGAATGTAGTGCCAGTCTTACCAAACCTTCGGTAAGAATGGATCAAAGCGAACCCAGAAGGAAATCGAGCGCCTTGTGAAACGCCTTCCCGCGGTGGCTGTACAGATTTTTTTCCTCGCGCGAAATTTCGGCGTACGTTTTTCCGAGAGTAGGGAAGTAGAAAATCGGATCGTAGCCGAATCCGTCGTGCCCGCGCGGTTCCTCGAGGAGAACTCCCTCCGCGGAGGCGGAAAACACGCCGCGCATTTTCCCCGATTCGGCCACGGCCACCACGCAAACAAATCGCGCCCGCCGGTCGTCTCCCTTCAATCCCTGCATTTCTTTCAGCACTTTCTGAACGCGATCCGCATCCGAAGCGTCCGGTCCGGCATAGCGCGCGGAATGCACCCCCGGCGCACCGCCGAGCGCCGGAACGACGAGGCCAGAATCGTCCGCGATCACGACTCCGTCGGCGGACCGGCTGTAATGCAGCGCTTTTCCCGCCGCGTTTTCCGCGATGGTCGGCCAAATTTCCTCAAAGACGTCCAGCGAATGGAAGATCGGAACAAAATTGATATCGACAGACCCGGCGGCCGGCTGGGCCAGCGCGCGATATTCGCGCAGCTTCCCCGGATTCGAGGAGGCCACGAACAGTCGGAGTGTTTTATCTGACGCGTGCACGGAAATCAGTCTGGACGAGCTTGGATTGATACTCGGTCATGCGGCGTATTCCCGCCGCCGCAAGCGCCAGCAGGTCCTGCAACTCGGCGCCGCCGAACGGCTGACCCTCGGCCGTGGCCTGCACCTCGACGAATTTTCCGCCGCCGGTCATCACCACGTTCATATCGACCTCGGCGCGCGAGTCTTCCTCGTAGGCGAGGTCCAGCAGCGCGACGCCGTCCACCACGCCAACGCTCGTCGCCGCGACGGAATCGTGCAACGGAACCGCTTTCAGGATTCCCGCCGCGACGAGCCGCTCCATCGCCAGCGCCAGCGCAATATACGCGCCGGTAATCGACGCGGTACGCGTTCCTCCGTCGGCCTGGATCACATCGCAATCGAGCCACACGGTTCTTTCTCCGAGCTTTTCCTGGTCGACGATCGCGCGCAGCGATCTTCCGATTAGCCTCTGAATTTCCAGCGTGCGCCCCGACGGCCTTCCGCGCATCGATTCACGCGCGGTGCGCTGCTCGGTCGCGCGCGGCAGCATGCCGTACTCGCCCGTCACCCAGCCCTTGCCCTGGCCCTTCAGGAATGAAGGCACGCCGTCGTCCACTGTCGCCGTGCAAATTACCCGCGTGTTGCCCACCTCGATCAGCACGCTCCCTTCGGCGCTGGTGATGAAATCCGGCGTAATCTTGACCGGCCGGATTTGATCGTGCGCGCGTCCATCGCTCCGCAAGTTTCCTCCTCGCGACATGCGTCCGAGTTTGCCCGCCGCCAACGTGGCTGTCAACCAAAGACAAGAGCCTGCTGCATGCCATTTTTCGATTGGGCGGATTGCGTCGGCGGCTCGGTCCGGCTAGCGCCGGCATCTTGCCGGCAGTTTCTAGAGTGAAAAACAAAAGTGCAAAAGTCGGCCCCTTTTTCCTCGGGACAAGCGGGACGCCGGCGCTACTTTCCCGCGCATGGGCAATGACTTTGCTCCGAAAAATTGATATTGTTCACCACAGTTCGAGAGTTATCCACAGAATATCGGTTTGTGACCCGGAAAGGGTGCGATAACCATGGCAAAACACGATGCATCTCGCCGTGAATTTTTGGTTCGCGCGGCTGTCGGGGCTGGCGCCGCCGCGGGAGCAGCTGCGAGCGCAGGGCTGGTCCCAGGCGCAGCCGCCCAGGATCAGATGAGCCACATGGAGGGCGCCGCGTCGGCCCCAGGCCAGCAGCATCCGAGCGGCAGCGAGCATGGCGCGTTCTTCAACCACGCGGATGCCGCCACAATCGCGGCGTTTACCGAACGGCTCATGCCCAGCGCACCTGGCAAGCCGGGAGCGCGCGACGCGGATGTGCTGAATTATATTGATCTCGCGCTGGCCGGCGCGTATGCCGAACTGCAGGACTTCTACCGGCGCGGGCTCGCTCAGCTCGAAGCATATTGCCGCGCCACATACAAAGAGCCATTTGTGCGCCTGAACCCCGAGCAGCAGGACGAAGTGATCACTTCACTCGAAAACGGCAAAGCGACCGGGTTCACGTATCCCTCCGCGCGGGAGTTCTTCAATACCCTCCGCATCCACACGATGGAAGGGATGTTCGCCGATCCGCTGTATGGTGGAAATAGGGATTTCGCAGGCTGGAAACTCGTCGGTTTCCCCGGCGCGCAAGCAATTTTTACGCCGACGGATCTGCAAAGCACGCAAGCTTTCACGCGCGAACCCATCGTCGGCCTGCAAACGATAGCCAAGGGCCCGGCAGGGAGGGGATAAGTCATGGCAATCGAAAAAACGGATATCGTTATTGTCGGCATGGGCGCGGTCGGAGGAATTCTGGCGGCCGAGCTTGGCAAAGCGGGAATGAAAGTGGTGGGTCTCGAGCGCGGTCCGCGCCTTACTACCGCGGATTTCAACCCCCACGATGAATTGCGCTACTTCCAGCGCCAGGATCTTCGTCCGAACTGGAAGCGCCAGCCCGTCACTTGGCGGGCAAATCCGAGTGTGCGCGCACGCCCGATGAACGTACTGAATTACGGCAATCAGGCCGGCGGAGGCACGGTCCACTACGGCACGCTCTCCTGGCGCATGCATGAGGACGATTTCCGCGCGCGCTCGCAAACAATCGAGAAATACGGCGCTTCTGCAATCCCGCAGGATTCTTCGCTGGCAGACTGGCCCGTGACCTACGCCGACCTCGAGCCTTACTACGATCGCGCCGAATACGAGCTTGGCGTCTCAGGCAAGGCCGGCAATTTGCAGGGCAAGAAAGTGGACGGAGGCAACCCCTTTGAAGCGCCGCGCAACCGCGACTATCCTTTGCCGCCTTTGCTGATGGATCAGTCGGGAGTGCTGTTCGCAGAAGGAGCCCGCAAGCTGGGTTACCACCCGTTTTCTTCTCCGCGAGCCATTATTTCGCAGCCCTATCACGATCGCGCGAGCTGCACCTACTGCGGCTTCTGCCAGGCGTTCGGCTGCCACGTTGGCGCGAAGTCGAGCATCCTCGTCACCAAGCTGCCGGAAGCCGATGCGACCGGCAACTTCAAGTTGATCACCGGCGCAACCTGCCACCACGTGAACACCGACAACAGCGGGCGCGCGACGGGCGTCGCCTACTACGGCCCGGACGGCTCGGACAACACAGTAGAAGCGGAAATCGTGATTCTTGCGCCCTTCATCTACGACAACACGCGCCTGCTGCTCCTTTCCAAGACAGATAAATTCCCGAACGGCCTTGCGAATTCGAGCGGCCAGCTTGGCAAGCACGTCATGGCTCACATCATGGCCAAGGTGTTCGCCGCTTACGACGACCGCTACGTCAACATTTACATGGGGCCGAGCGCGCAGAAGCACACCATCGACGATTTCAACGCCGACAATTTCGACCACAGCGGCCTTGGCTTCATTCGCGGCGCGCAAATCTCGATCGGTCCCGCCGATCTGGAAGCCGGCCCAATTGGCACGGCCATGAGTATGGACCCACCTCCGGGCACGCCAAAGTGGGGCGCGGCGTATCGCGATTTCTTAGGGAAATATTTCACTCGTTACGGCGCCATCAACGCGCAGACCGAAAACCTCGCCTATGCCGATCAAACTATCGATCTCGATCCCGAAGTGCGCGATCAGTGGGGCATGCCGGCGCCGCGCGTGACCTACGATTGGCGCAGGCCGAACGAGCGCGCGCGCGTCGAATTCCTGCTCCAGAAGATGGAAGGCGTGGCCCACGCGATGGGCGCGACGCAGGTGTGGCGAGGAGCCCTCAGTCCGGGCGCTCCCGGCGCGCATCATGAGGGCGGCACGCGCATGGGCAACGACCCGAAAACTTCGGTCGTGAATCGCTACGGCCAGACGTGGGACATCCCCAATCTATTTCTGATTGGAAGCTCGACCTTTCCATCGATGAGCGGTTTCAATCCCACGCTCACCATCCAGGCCCTCGCCTACATGAGCGCCGACGCCATCTTGAAGCGCTACAAGAGCAAACCCGGCCCGCTTGCGTAGCGCAAGATAGGCTTTAGATCTGGTGCAGCAACGCCGAGTCTTTGTAGGGCACGGCTTCAGCCGCGCCGCAAAGTACGAGCGATCACCGCGGCTTTAGCCGCTGGCCTCTTTCAAACTGCATTGCCACAGGGGATTTGAATTTTCCAGTTTTCGAAAAATTTAAAAATTAAGGGGCTTTTTTTGCAGGCGCTGGAGGCGCCGGAACTGGACCGGCAGGATTGTTCTGCCCGCCACTAGTAGCGTTTGAGGCTTTTGCGGCGGGCGCTGCCGTTCCTGGCGCAGAAGGAACAGCCAGAGCAGGGGTAGCGAGGGGCTGCGGCGAAGGAACCGGGAACATTCCGTAAAGATCCAAATGCCCAGCGAGCGTCTCCGCTTCCTGGCCGTGAACGAGGATTTTCAATTGGCGGATCCCGGTCATGTTCGCGCCCAGAGTCAGCGCGATCGATTGCACGGCGAGTTGCTCGCTAAGAATTCCCGACGGCATCCCCGAGGCAATTTCGTCCGAGAAGTCCGCGATGGCCGTCCCGTCCGGCTGAATGTAAAAGGCAAGCAAGCTCGCTTCCAGGGGCAACGTGCGTCTCTCGGGAGCCGGAGCTTTCACGATCAGCGCGTTGACAAGCTGCTTGGAGCGTTCGACGGGATCGGCGGAAAGCGGAAGCTGAATGGCCGTGGGCTCCAGCGAAGCCGGCGAAGCCGCGGACAGCCAGTACAGGTGCGCCTGCACTTGCACGTCGGTAGGAGTCGAGATCGGCTCCTGCATCACCTCGCGGCGAGCCTGCTCCTCGGTTTTTGGCGTGCTGCGCAGCCGTTGCATCATCTGGCGCAATCCCGGCAGCGTGATGAGCCCCAAAATCACCATCACGGTGAGGATCGCGATCGTCGTCTTGAATCCCTTTGACAAGGTTCTTCCTGCCTCCCGCTTAGTAAATCGTTCGAAACGCGGCCACCGCGCGCGCCACTCCGTCGGCCAGGCCGGGTCCCATTTGATCGAGCGAGGAGCGGTCCGCCACGCTGACACTCGATACTTCGATGGCCACCGCGGGCGCGGCCACCGTTCGCAATTGCCGCACGGGCGCTTCGAACGGAGTATCCGTTGTGCCGCGGAATCGCTGTGCCATTTGAATCTGGATCAACTCGGCCAGCCTGCGGCTCTGATCGATATAACTGAATTGCGCGCGGTCCCACGGCAGAAGCCCGCTGTGCGGCGCGATGGCGGCAAGCTGCGGCACCGTCAATTGCGGGAGGGAATACACCCGCACCGTTCCGGGTTGCCCCGTCGACGAGACGTGCAAAGTGATGAACAAGGCCCCGCGCTGCGCGTTTGCCAGCTTCGAACGGTCGTCGAAAGAGGGGTCGTCATTGGCCTGGCGCGTGAGGATGACGCGTAATCCCTGGGCCTCAAGAGAAATGCGCACCAGGCGGGCGTAGCCGAGGACCACGTCGCTCTCCGCGATGCCGGACGATCCGCGCGCGCCGGTGTCCGCGCCGCCATGCGCCGGATCCAGAATTACAACCGCCAATGATCTTTTGGCGGGAGCCGGTTGCGCCAGGTTTGTCTGTCCCGTTGGCGGAATTGTTTGTTGCGGGACGGGTGTTGAAGTTTGCGGCACGGGCTGGCCCAGTGCTGCCGGGGCCTGCGGCGATTGCGCCTGCGTCGAAAATGCCAGGGCGGCCACGATCATCACAACGAAAAATAGACAGATGGGTTTGCTGGGCACTGTCACGAGGATACCAGAATCGTTTTGATCGTGAGAGAGGGTCCGCGGAGTATTTCGTTTGCGCTGCGAACTAAAAGCTACCTCACAAATAATTTTTTCATGTCGCGGCACTCCACATTGCGGAAAGATACTTCACGAATGGCGTCGCGCATCCGCGGCCCCGTCTTCGACTGGCAAATTTCGGACGTGATCGCATCTTATTACCTTTTCCTCATGACTTTTTTACGCGCCAATCTCCATATTCTTACAAGAACGCATCGCCGTTTCAGGCGCGAAAACAGGGGATTTTTTCTGTCCGAACTCGGTCATGAGGAGAATGGGATGAACACTGTTTGTGGATTCGCGACCAAAGCGGCGAAGGTTGTCCTTGGCGCGGCTCTGGCGTTTGAGCTCGCACCTGCCGGCAATGTCCAGGGGCAATCCAACCCACCGGCGACAGGCGAGGCAGCGCAGGATTCGGGAACCAGCACGGATTTTTACATCATGATGGGATCCGATTTCGTCCGCCCCGGCCTTCTTCCCAAGGCGAACTACAACATCGGCATCGGGCACACTTTCGGTTTTCTGAAAAAGGATCCCATCGGGGACGAACTCACTTTCGCCTACACGTATGAAAATGCGGGTGGTGGCTTTTGGCATTCTCAGTTCGGCTCCCATACGGAAAGCTTCGGAGTGATGAAAAACTTCGGATTGCCGAAGACAAAGAGAGTGACCGGCTATACTTGGATTCAGGGCGGGATCACCACATTCACAGGAAACGCGACCCTGCAGAATCATTTCTACAACGGTGAATCCCTGGGGGCCGTGGTGCATTTTGACGATCACAATTCGATCTGGATCCAGGAAACGTTTAATAAAATTATATCGGCACCCTGGTACACGACCACGAGCATCGGTTACACCAGGAGTTGGTGAGGGAAATCTTTCGATCTATGTCTATCCTAAACTCGGTCTTACGGTGGTTCAGCTACGGCCTGGCAGTCCTGGCGCTCGCGGCAAGCGTTGGCTTGCTCATAGGCGATGTCGGAATAGGAGCACTCCCGCGGCTGTCGGCGGCGGTGGCTTCCGGAGCGCCGTTGCTCCTTGTGGGCACATCGTTCTTATTTGTGCAGCCGATCCTCCGCCCGCGATTGGTAGAATTGCTGAAAAACGTGCTGCTCGCGGCGACTTTTTTGCTTTGGGGGATTATCCAATTCATGCCCCAAACCGCGACGTCGATCAGGCTGGGCAACGTGGTCATCGCGCTATACGTTCTGGACCTGGCATGGGTGACCCTGGGCACAACGATTTCGCAGGAGAAAAATTGAACGGGGCGTTCTTTGTGATTTTATTCCGAGTGAGTTTGATTTGAAATCGTTTCCATTGAGGTGGGGCAATGCGAACAAACAAGGCGCGGTTTGCATCGAGGCTTGAGCCTGAAATTTCTACGAATACGATTCCAGCGTTTGAGAGCCAGCCAGCGGCGGGCGCCGAGGGAGGCGCGATTGGCCAGTTGGTCGGCCGGGCCATATCGTTAAGGCCGCGCGGAGGCATCGGAAAAGACGGACTCGTGGTGCAAAGTTTGTCCGCCAGATTGCGCGTGCAACTCCTCGCCCGGCCCATCCATCCGTGGGACCGTGATTTGCCCGCGGACGAACGCAGCGAATTGTTCGTTCAGCAGTGCCTTGAAGACGTCAGCACCGCGATCCCGAAGCTCTTTCGGTCCATGCCCGAAGTCGAGGAATTGGAAGTCACCGTGCTCGAACCGAAAGGCAAGAGCGCGATCATTGCCGGGATCGTGAAGAGGAGCGACGCGCTCAACTCCAATCATTTTTCGTCCGCCGGGATGAAACTGCGGGCGATGGGGCTTGCCTACGGGCGCAGCAATTCCGGTTTCGAGCGCATGGTTGAAAATCCGGTGCTCGTCTGGAATGCAAGGGAACGCACGTCGGACAATTCCGCTTCTCCAAAATGAGATTTCAACGCAGACGGATTCAAAAATAGGCCGGAGTGATGCAAAATAAGTATGAAATAGAGCCGGCCGGATCCAGCCAATCGTTTTCCTGGAAGCAATCTTGAAGAGACGCTTTCCTACACAACGCGCGCAGACTTCCTCGAATCGGAATGTTCCCAGCGGAAATTTGCAACTGGACCCCGCGTTCTGCTGGCAAGCCGTCTACAGCCGCGACCACCGCTTCGACGGCCGTTTTTTCGCCGGCATCGCCACGACGGGCGTCTACTGCAGGTCCATTTGCCCGGTGTCCTTCGGGCATCCCAATAGCGTTCAATGGTTTCAATCCGCCGCAGCAGCGGAAGCGGCCGGTTTTCGGCCCTGCAGAAGATGCCGCCCGGACACATCACCCGGAAGCTCCGCGTGGTTCGGAACCTGGGCCGTGGTTTCCCGCGCGCTCAAGCTGATTTCGGAAGGCGCTCTCGATGGGGGCAATTTGGAGCAGCTTGCCAGATGCGTGGGGATCGGGTCGCGCCATCTTCGGCGGCTTTTTCAACAGCACCTGGGCGCTTCACCTCTGAAAATTGCGCGGTCTCACCGTGTGCTCGTCGTCAAAAGCCTGATTGTGGAAACGCAACTCCCGGCCGCCGAAATTGCGCGGGCAACGGGGTTTCGCAGCATTCGCCAGTTCAATCATTCCGTTCGGACGGCTTTCGGGCAGTCTCCCACGGCGCTTCGCCGCCTGCACGGAGCCGCCGAGGTTCGCGACCCGCTGGCTGGCATCGTCGTCCACCTCCCGTATCGCCCGCCTTTCGACTGGCTCTCGCTCATTCAATTCTTGAAATCGCGCGCCACTCCGGGCGTGGAATCCGTCGAAAATGAAACTTATAAGAGGACGGTCGAAATCGGCCGAGCCGCCGGAGCGATCGAGGTGTGGCACGAGCCGAGCCACGCGCGACTGTCCATGCGAGTTCTCTTGCCGGCGTGCAACAGCTTGATGCAAGTGGTCCAGAGAGCCCGGCGTCTGTTCGATCTTGGCGCGGATGCGGTGCACGTCGGATCCTACCTCGCCCGCGACGCGAGACTCGCAAGGATCGTGATGGAGAGGCCTGGCCTTCGCGTGCCCGGCGCATGGGACGGATTCGAGTTGGCAGTGCTTGGCGTCCTCGGGCAAAGTTTGGCAGCAGGCAATCCCGCGCCCGCAATCGGAGATCTTGTAAAAATATTTGGCAGGCCGCTTCATGTTCAGATTCCCGGGCTCACCCATTTGTTCCCCCTGCCGGAGACTCTGGCCGAAGCGGATCTGGAGAGGCTCGGGATTTCTGAGCAGCAAGCGCTCACCATTCGCGCTATGGCAAAGGCCGTTCTGGCGGGAACGCTCTCGTTCGATTCGGTAAGAGGAGTGCAGGACGCAGCCGTTCAATTGCAATCCTTGCCAGGGTTGGAGGAAGACACTGCTGCTTATATCGCGATGCGAGCCCTGGGAGATCCCGACGCGTTTTCCTGCGCCAGCCTTGCCCTCCGCAGGGCCATAGCGTCTCACCGGAGCCCCGTTCCGTCCGATGAAGTGGCGCGCATTTTCGAAGCGTACCGGCCGTGGCGCGCCTACGCGGCCATGCACTATTGGACGTCGATGCGGCAAACTGACGAGCGGATTGGTCCGCCAGGCGCGGCTAGGAATAGAAACGCAAGATCCATTCGGCGACGCAGCACGGCTTTTCGCCGCCCTCGGCTTCGACCGTGATGTCGAAGACCGCTTCAGTACTGCCGGGCAGCTCTCTACACGACTGCAAACGAACGCGCGCGCGAACCTTCTCCCCGGCGCGAACCGGCGCCGGGAATCGCACGCGATTCAAGCCGTAATTGATCGTCCGCTTCACGCTACCCGGCAATTGGATCGCCTCCCTCATGAAATGACTCAATAAGGACAGCGTCAGAAATCCGTGCGCGATGGTCGCGCCATACGGCGATTCGCGCTGCGCGCGTTCCGGATCGATGTGAATCCATTGGCGGTCACCTGTCGCTTCGGCGAACTTCGAGATGCGCTCCTGCGTCACGCGCAGCCAGCCGGTCGTGGCAATTTCTCTGCCGACAAGATCTTCGAGCGATTGCAAGGATTCGAGCTTGAGAGTTGCCATGGTGGTTGGTGGGTCTAAGTAGCACAGGCTTCAGACTGTAGGGTTTGGATTGCCTCTCGAGAAACCCCACAGGCTGAAGCCTGTGCTACTGGAACATCCTAATCCACGTTACTTCGCTGGTTTCAGCTCGGCGTACAACTGCCCGACGAACCGGTCCGCCATGCGGTCGCCGTTCGGCGCCGCCGGCAGAACCTTCGCGTCGAAATCGGCCGTGGGATGCGCGGCAATCACCTCATCCGCCGTTTTCCCTTCTTTCATAAGCTTCGCTACTTGGTCGCGGACGCCAATGATCATATCCCTGTGCGCCATAACGGCATTCCTGTCCACGATGGCTCCGTGGCCCGGAATGATTTTCGTATTCGGTCCGGCGAGGGCGATCACCTGGCCGAGTCCGGTGATCATTCCGTCGAGGCTCCCGCCGTTCACGCGATCGATGTTCGGATATCCGATCGACCGGAAGAAATCGCCTGTCATGATGACGTCTGCGTTGTGAAAGTACACCATCGTGTCACCATCGGTATGGGCCCTGCGAATAGGGATGAGGTCCACCGTCTCGCCGTCCATGTGAAACGTGATTTTGTTTTCATAGGTCACGACGGGAAGCGCTTCGGCCGGAGCGGGTGTGCCCGGCTGGCCATTTGCGCCGGGGGCGGGATTCATCAGACGGTCGCGCAATTCGTCGCGTGCGAAGATCGTCGCGCCCAGCTTGGCCATGTTTGCGTTACCGCCGGTGTGATCGGGATGCACGTGCGTGTTCACCACGAAACGAATCGGGTTGGGCGAAATCTGTTTGATCACCGCGACGATCCGGTCAGTGAGCGGAGCGAATTGCGTGTCCACCATGAAGGTTCCCTGCGGGCCCACCAGCACACCGATCGTGCCGCCTCGGCCGTCCACGGTGTAGAAGTTGTCGGTGATCTTGTTTGACTTGACTACGGTCTTGCTGTCGTCGACGGGCGCCTGCGCAAGTGCCGATGCCGCCGCAATGAGGGACACAACCAACAACGCCGCCGGAACGGCAAGGGCGCGTCGAATCAATGAAAGTTTCATTGGCGTTTGCTCCTGATGGAAAAAGCGATTTTGACTTGGGTTGCTGATCGAGAGTATATACCAAACACGCTTTGCGCAAATGTTCGCGCACAGGAAATCATTCGCCTGACCTGGAGGCTCCATGAAACGTCTGGGGAGGATCGCTTTGCTCGCCCTGCTGGCAGCGCCGGTATTCGCTCCTTTATTCGCTCAGGAAGGGCCCAGCGTGCCGATTCTTCCATTCGATTCGGTCCCCAATCCGTTGAAGTATTCGCCCGACCAAAATCTGGGAGAAGTCCTGAGCGTGGCCGTGAACTCCAAGGGGCACATCGCTGTTCTGAACCATCCCGGCACGGCGACGGCCGGCCCGGTATATGGGAATGCCACGACGCAAATATTTGAATTTGACCCGGACGGCAAATATCTTCGCGAGATCGGCCACGGCGTCTACGGCCTGGCCTACGCGCACTCGGTCCGCTTCGACAAATACGACAACCTGTGGGTGGTGGACAAGGCCGCCATGTCCGTCATCAAGTTCAACCCCGCCGGATACGTTCTGATGAATCTCGGGCGCCGCGATGAAGGGCCCGACCAGCCCCGCTATCGCCATGCCGACCCTCCGCCCACTCCCGTGGATGGATATTTCAACGGATCCACCGACGTCGCCTGGGACAAGGACGACAACATTTACGTGGGCGACGGCTATTTCAACTCGCGCATCGCCAAGTTTGACAAGCACGGCAACTGGATCAAGCAATGGGGAGGGCCCGGAACGGGCGGAGTGCACGCCAACGAAAATCCGGGCCATTTCCGAAATCCTCACAACATCGGCATCGACCGCGACGGCAACTTCTACGCTGCCGATCGCGGCAATCGCCGCATTCAAGTTTTTGATCTGGAAGGAAATTTCAAGAAATTCATTTTCCTAAACGCGCCCTACGACAAGATGCGGCATCCAGTTTTAGGGGACCTGCCCGTGGACCGGCCGGATGAAACCGCGCCGTGGACCATTTGCATCACCAACACCACGCCGCAATATCTCTTCACGACGGACGCCGAGCCCGGACGGCTCTACAAAATTCAACTGCCGGAAGGAAAAATCCTCGGCATGTGGGGCGAATCCGGCCACGAACTGGGCGAGCTCAACTGGGCGCACGGCATCGCCTGCCCATCCGAGGATCTGCTTTACATCGCCGACATGAACAATTGGCGAGTGCAAATGCTGGTCACGAAACGGAAGAAGTAAGAGGCAAAGTGGCGCAGGCTTCAGCCTGCGGGGGATAGTCCTGCAAGAACAAAACCCACAGGCTGAAGCCTGCGCCACCAATCATGGAATTGAAAAGAAAACGCGCCCTGGGCTCTTGAGAGCCGAGGGCGCGTCGTTTTTCCCGTCGTCTATTTACTGGCCAATTTCCAGGATCACGAACGAGCCTGCAATCGGTGTTGGACGCGGACGCGGATTATCCGGCGTCGGCGCCGCAGCGGGTTTGAAATCCGCAGTTTCTGTATAGACGCGGTGCGTCGTGGGGTCCAGCGTCATCGTACGGGTGCCGGCTTGCGTGTTGATGTTCCCGACGACGGTGTACTTATCCGCTGAATCTTGGTGGATCACGGAAACGAAACCATCGCGACAAGACGCGAACGCCATTCCGGTTCCCGGATCGTATCCGTTACCATCGGGATCGCCGCCGATTGGCGGGGAAGCGACAACCTTTCCGTTGTCCGCATTCACAACCACCATCACCTTGTCGCAGGCCACGAAAATCCGCTTGTGAGCGCTATCGTATGCCATGGCGGAAGGGCCATCGCAGGGCGCGAGTGGCCAGGAGCCTTTGACGGCATAGGTCTTGGTGTCAAATTCTTCGATGGTGCTCTTGTCCTCGAGGTTTACCCACATGTTTCCACTTCCATCGAGAACGGCCTCTTCCGGCTTGCCCTTGAGGTCCACTCTG
>Ga0187817_10000364_pt1 | contig 18909 bp, 15 predicted proteins | sample NC_wetland_sal_i_17_FD_132431 | JGI IMG/M metagenome (GOLD analysis project Ga0187817, IMG submission 132431) | Wetland sediment microbial communities from Neuse River Estuary, North Carolina, USA - SO4_2 | ecosystem: Environmental > Aquatic > Freshwater > Wetlands > Sediment | place: USA... | reverse complement strand
ATCCGCTCGCCCTCGACCGTTTTCAGCGCGAGGCCCGTGCCGCCTCCGCCCTGAATCACCCGAATATCTGCACCATCTACGAGGTGGGCGAAGACGGCGGGCGCCACTTCATCGCCATGGAGTTGCTGGAAGGCGAGACGCTTAAAACCCGAATTCACGGTCACCCAATGGAGCTTGAGCAACTGCTCAATCTCGGCACGCAGATCGCCGACGCTCTCGACGCCGCCCATGCCAAAGGAATCATCCACCGGGACATCAAGCCGGCCAACATTTTCGTCACCACCCGCAACCAGGCCAAAGTTCTCGATTTCGGATTGGCTAAGCGCACCGCCAAGCTTTCCCTTCTGTCCGCCGTCACCATCGATTCCGCGGCGACCGTCGACGAGCCCTTCCTGACCAGCCCGGGATCAACCGTCGGCACCGTCGCCTACATGTCGCCGGAGCAGGCGCGCGGCAAGGATCTCGATGCTCGGACGGATCTGTTCTCTTTTGGCGCCGTGCTCTACGAGATGGCCACCGGTGCCATTCCTTTTCGAGGAGACACCTCCGCCGTTATTTTCGACGCCATTTTGAATCGTCCCCCGACGCCGCCGCTTCGCCTGAACCCCGACTTGCCTCCGCAGTTTGAAGAAATTCTGAACAAGCTGCTCGAAAAGGACCGCGACCTGCGCTACCAGAGTGCGGCCGAGGTGCGCTCTGACTTGAAGCGCCTCAAACGAGATTCCGAGTCGGGCACGATCCTGGCCGCGAAAGCTTCCAGTTCGTCGGTTCATCAACTCCGTCGCAGGCTGCCCGGCTGGCTGATCCCGGTCCTCATCGTCGCGCTCGTCGCAGCCGGCATCGGCTTTGTGTCTCTCAAGCGTGGCCAGGCGCTCACCGAAAAAGATTCGATACTGATTGCCGATTTCGTAAACACCACCGCTGATCCCGTTTTCGATGGCACGCTCAAGAAAGCCTTGGCCGTCGATCTCGGGCAATCCCCATATTTGAACGTCTTCCCCGAACAGAAAATCCGCCAGACTTTGCAGTTCATGGGCCGCAGTCCTAGCGACCGCATCACCAGCGACGTCGGACGTGAAATCTGCCAGCGCGACGGCATCAAGGCCATGCTCAACGGCAGCATTGATAGCGTTGGAGGCCAGTACGTCATCAGCCTGGAAGCAACCAATGTTGCTTCCGGGGATTCCCTCGGACGTCAGCAGGCTCAGGCTGAGCGAAAAGAAGATGTGCTCAATGCGTTGCATAGCGCCGCCACCAAATTGCGCGGTCAACTCGGCGAGTCGCTGGCCATGGTGCAGAAATACGACATGTCTCTTTCCCAGGCCACCACGTCCTCGCTCGACGCGCTGAAGGCGTTCAGCTTGGGTGACAGCAAGCACAACGTGGGTGACGAACTGGGTGCGATTCCCAACTACCAGCACGCCATCGAGCTCGATCCCAATTTCGCCATGGCCTATGCCCGTCTGGGCACGGTCTACAGCAACTTGGACCAGACCCAACTGTCGGAGCAAAACCGGCAGAAGGCTTTCGAGCTTCGCGATCGTGCCAGCGAGCGTGAAAAGCTCTACATCACCTCCCACTATTACGCTGACAGCGGCCAACTCGACAAAGGCATTACCGCCTACGAACTCTATCGCCAAACCTATCCACGGGATTCCATTCCGTTCAACAATCTGGCGGCGATCTATAACCAGCTGGGACAATTCGACAACGCCTTGGAGAACGCGAAGCGCTCCGTGGAGCTCGACCCCGACATGGCGAGCGGTTATGAGAATACCGCGTCAGCTTACGCAGGACTGAACCGGATCGAGGAAGCACGCGCCACCCTCAACGCTGCACTCCAGCACAAAGCATCGGCCGCGGGCTTCCATCTGGGGCTGGCTCTGTTGGACTGGTGTGAAAGCAAAGAATCCGACATGGAGAAGGAACTACAAATTGCCTCCACGACTCCCGACGGAGAGGCAAACGTTCTCGCATTCCGCGCGGGCATAGCCGCCTCCCGGGGACAAGTACGCAAGGCGCGGGAATTCGCGCGTCAGGCCGAAGACGCGCTGGAGCGCCTGCACCTGCAAGGCCGAGCCGACGTCGAGGCGCGACTCGCCGTCTTCGAAGCCGTGGTGGGCAATCCCGCCCAAGCCGATAGCGAGGCCAGTGAGGCCCTCCGTTTATCCCGAACTGTTTCTGTGATGGGGAATGCTGCCACGATGTTCGCCATACTGCGCCAGGATCAGAAGGCGCTCGCATTGGCCGACGAAATCCAGCGGGCCCATCCGAACGACAGCATGGCAGTGAATGTGACCGTGCCGATGATTCGCGCCGTCGCCGCCCTGCGCCCCGCGAATCCCGCCAAAGGTGACCCGGCAAAGGCCATTGACTTCCTTAATACCGCGGCCCTGTACGCGCGCGCCCATGCCGACGTTTTCTACGCCCGAGGCCTGGCCTATGAGCAGGCAGGACGTTACGCCGAAGCGCAACAGGACTTTCAGAAGGTTCTGGACTTCAAATCCCACGTCTACCCCGACATTGTGTTCCCAGTCGCTCAGCTGGAGTTGGGCCGGCTGTTTCAGAAGCAAGGCGACATTCCCAAGGCTCGCATCGCCTATCAAGACTTCCTAGCCGCCTGGAAAGACGCCGATCCCGACGTCCCCCTCCTCCACGAAGCCAAGGCGGAATACGCGAAACTGCAATAGGAACGTGAAGTGCGGGAGCGACCGGTACGCTCGGGGTGTCGCCGAGTTTATACGAAGGAAGCCAGGGATCAGGCGTCATTGCCCGACTTCAGAAGGCCGCGGCAACAATCTCGTGGAGTTCAGAATGAAGGCCAATTCCGAAGCAATGTGAATAAAGGCCGCGATCATGGGATTCAGCAGGCCAACCGCTGCCATACCAACTCCTACGCTGTCCACGACTAGCGTACCAACGAAATTCTGCATGATGATCCCGCGACAATGCCGCGCTAGCCGCAAGGTCTCAACAAGCTTGGACAGATTGCTTCCGATTAAGATCACGTCCGCGGTCTCCCGGGCCACATCAGTTCCCGATCCCATTGCAATTCCAACGTTGGCTTCCACCAGAGCGGGAGCGTCGTTGATGCCGTCTCCGATCATCGCGACTTTACACCCTTGGCTGCGCAGCTCAGTCACCCACTTAGCTTTTTGCTCCGGCAGCAGTCCTCCCACCGCTTCGTCCACACCGAGATCGCGGCCAACCGACGAAGTCGCACCTTGCGTGTCTCCACTCAACAGAACAGTTCTTAAACCCATCTGTCGCATTGCCTCAACCGCATTTTTGGCTTCCGGCCGCAAAACATCCGCAATTCGGATGCTGCCAAGAACTTGCCCGCCGCGAGCGACGTAGATTTCCGACGCCCCGTCCATGCCGTTACGAGGTTTGGGCAAACCCCTCGTCATGCCGTGTTCCGCTAGGAGCGCTAAACTACCCACAAGGATCTCCTCACCTCGATAGCTCACCCTGACTCCCCTTCCGGGCCTGTAGGAGAACGCTTCCGGCTCCACGAGAGGAACGCCCAGTTCTATTGCCCGTGTCACAACTGCCTTGGCCAGTGGGTGTTCAGACTTACGCTCCGCAATACTGGCAGCGGCCATAATCTGTTGCTCCCCAAAGCCATTGGCGGAAACGACCTCCCGGATCTGCGGGGTACCGAAAGTTAGCGTACCCGTCTTGTCCAGAAGCACCGTGTCCACAGCGGCCAGCGCTTCCAGGTACAATCCCCCCTTAATAATGGCTCCATGATGCGCCGCCCGGCCGATTGCCCCGAGAATTGCCAGAGGAGTTCCAGCCGCAATGCCGCATGCTCCGGCAACGATGATGACCGAAATAGTCGACCTGATATTGTGCGTAATGAGGAAGGTTAGAACTGCCGCCCCGAGGGCAAAATACACGAGGTAGCCCGCTAGGCGATCAGCGGTTTTCTGAATGGGAGCCCGTGACTTCTCGGCCCGTTCGACGGCTTCAATGATTCTTCCAAACGTAGTGTCGCGACCCAGTTTTTGGGCCCCGATTTCCAAAGCTCCCGATTGATTGATGGTGCCGGCATAGACCATGTCTCCGGGCGCCTTCTCCACCGGCATGGCCTCGCCGGTAATCGCCGCTTGTTCCACAAACGAACGTCCGCCAAGCACGACACCGTCCACCGGGATGTGCCCGCCCGGTTTCACAATAACCGTGTCATCGGCTTGAACCCGGTCAGACGGTATTTCCAGCACGTCAACACCACGCCGGACCGCGACAGTTCTAGGAAGAAAATCTAGAAGATTTTGGATCGCGCGCCGGCCTCGCCCCACGGTAAGGCCCTCCAACACTTCGGCGGCAAGGACGAAGCCCGTGATCACCAGCGCGGTGAAAAACTCCCCGATGGCTAGCGCCGAAAGAAGAGCAATCGTCATCGAGAGTTCCATCGTCATCTTTCGTTCGACGATGTTCTCGAAAGCTTCCTTGAAAATGGGATATCCACCGATCAGGGCAGCGGCGACGCCAATTACGCTGATGTGCGGAAATGGTTCCCAAAGCCGAAACCAGACCGCAACCGCAGCGAGGGCAACGAAAGCGATGCGGAGGAGGTCAGCCCACTCGTATGCGTGGTCACTCTCGGAAGGATGCGGGATCTTGGGCTGTTTTATCTCCGCCGAGCTCGAATTCTCGCCACGCTGAGGACCGTTGGCAGGGTTTGTTTCGGTCAAATGCGGAGCGCTCATACCAATATCCCCTCCGTGATGCGGGAGCCGATCATTTCAAATAGGACTTGACCATGTCGATGACTTCGTCGGCGGCGGCCACCTGTTGCGAGGTTGGCCTTTGTTTGCCATTCAGAACATGGCTGCGGATGTGGCCTTCTAAAAGCTCTGCCATCAGGCTATTCATGGCTCCTCGGGCGGCGCTCATCACTTGGAGCACTTCAGAGCATTCGCGCTCTTCGCTGAGCGCTCGCACCAAAGCCTCTACCTGTCCTTGAATACGTTTCGCCCTCAGGATCAGCTTCTGTTTATCTTTGATCGTATGACTCATTTTTCAGAATCCTACTATACCATACCAGGTATGGTATTGAGATCGTTTGCACGTTCGACCAGATTTGCAGCTCGATTCCGGCCGAACTGCCCTCATCAACAAAGAGTGTTCGCTAGAAGTGGACTGCCAGCATGAACAAAGAAGAACAAAGGGCCCATTGGGATCTCAAGTATGAAGAGGGCCTGCCTTCGCTGACGCAACCAGATCCATTCTTCATTTTGGCCTACGAAAAGTTCGTGGCTCCGCCGTTCCCGAAGGCAGGCGTGGCACTAGATTTAGCGGGTGGACTCGGGAGGCACGCCCTATGGTTGGCCAGCAGGAGTTGGCAGGTTACCGTGGTCGACCTATCCGATGTGGCGATTGGAAAGCTGAGTCGGGCCGCTCTCGAGCGGAGCGTCAAACTCGACCTTCTTGTAGAGGACGTCTCTAGGTACAAGTTTGAACCTGCGCGGTTTGATTTGATCGTGCTGTTCTATCACCTGGACCGTAGCATCTTCCCCAAGATATCCTTTGCCTTGAAACCTGGCGGTCTGCTGATCTCTAAAATGACCCTGATATGGGACACAGACGCAAGAGTGACCACCGTCGCTACCGAGCCGCTCCACCGGGAGGAACTGCCGGCGCTGGTTCCAGAGCTGCACGTTCTACATCACCAGGAACGGCCGGTACGAGATCGGGGCGTCGTCGAGTTTGTAGGAAGTAAGACGTGAAGGCGCCCGTGACCATCGGTGAGATTCCGGAAAATAAGGGCAGTACGACGTCAGCCGCACTGCCCTCGCCCGGGGAAGGACATCTGTTAAAAGTGGAACCCGATCTCAGCCGTCAGCGCCCGCGGCGTCACATAATGCGTTCCGCTGAAGGTCGAAAGAAAGTTATACAGCGCCGTCTTATTGGTCACATTGACCGCAGTGAGCGTAAGACTCCATTTGTAGTGGTCCCCTTTGAACAAGTTGTCATCGCCTACGGCAACATCAAACAGGTTCCGGGGCGCGATGCGCGGCGGATTGTGGTCGTCGTTCTCCGTGTTCGGCGCTGGTACCGTGATGAGATTCGATCCAAACTGCGATGCCTGACATTGAAACGGCAGAGCGGCAGTCGGAGTGGCATGCTGCGATCCGCAGAAGAACCCCGCTTCGAACTCCTGGTCGGCGCTGAGTGGGGTTCCGAACGAATCCGTCATGTTGATGTAGGGAACCCCGCCTATGGTGACTCCCTGTGCGCAGTTGCCGCCGTAGCAGGGTGCCTGGCCGGCCACGAGACCACTGTCGTACCGCCAATTGAAGCCCACCCACGGCCCGGCCTTCCAAGGCTGATATTGCAGGTGCGTAGTTTGGTTAAATTTTTCGTCGTGGTCAATGCGGAAGGGGAGCCCACTCTGGCCCACCGTCACGCCCAGACCGCTGGTTTGGGGCGGGAAGAAACGGGCGGCCACGCTCGACATCACGACCAGCGCCGTGAATCCATGAAAATCCGGCACGCTCACCCGAATTGCATATCCCGGGATCTTGGAATTGTGCCACCCGATGGGAAAGAAGATCGGAGTCGCAGCCAGCGTGCTGAAATCGTACCCGGTGTGCGTGTACTTCCAGATGTAGTCCCCACTCACGACGGCATACTTCCCGAATGCTTGCTGCAGGCCGGCGTGAAACTCGTTGCGATAGCCAGGTGTATTCGGCGCAGGCACACAAGGGATAAGATCCGCGATGACCGCGAAATTGCACCCTTCGCTGGCCAGGACAAGATTCTCATTGAACGGACTCTCCAGCGTTCTGGCATAGGAAACGCGCAGCACCGTGTTGGTCCGCTTCACGTTGTAGGCTACTCCGAGACGTGGCTCGGCCTGCCGCGCAACCACCAAGCCGTTGTACAAATCGCCGCGAATTCCCAGGTTGATAGACCAGTTTCCCATGGAGATCGCATCCTGTAGATAAAGAGCAAGCTCTTTTACATCTGTGTGGCCGCGAAATGGATACAAGGTGGTGCTCGAACCGGCACATCCATCGTTGGACGACGGAGTCGCCCTGGTCAGGTCGTAGCAGCCCAACAAGGGAATGAAGCTGGCATTCGCAGTAAACGGCGTCGGATACAGGGCCAGGTTCGTTGTCGTTGCCGTCGGGCACTGCGACGGATCGTTGAGCCCAGGGTTTCCGACAAACACCGGGACTCCAGTCGCATCCAGGCACGGCGCATTGACCGTCGGATCAACGATCCCAAGATTGAAATGCTCGGTGAGAAATGTTTGTTGATAGGTAGCGCCCAACTTAACGTTATGGATCCCCTTCACATAGGACAACTCGGAGCGGAGCCCGGTGTTGGCCAGCGTACGATATTGTGAGATCGTCTCCTGCTGCAGATTGGACGGGCCAAGATCCGCAAAAGGGTTTTTGCTGGGATAGTAATTGAAGGCGTCCCGCCGCACCCAGCCGCCAAGACTAAAGACGGTGGTTGGACTGACCACTCGCGTCCAGGTCGGCGCGATGTTGAAGGACTTAATCAGCGCGTGCTGGTCGGTCGGTCCGACGACGTTGCCGTTCGGATCGAGGCCTCCATTGGCAACCACCACTCCGTTCCACAGCGTGGAGTTCTGGCCGTCAAAACTGTTGGGCGTCTGGAACCAGGACCGCGAAAAACCAAGGTTCAGGCGAATCGAGTCGGCAGCGGAAAGTTGGTAGTCCACGCGGTCGAATAAGTTCTCTTCATTGCCTTTGTCGTGCATGACGCCTAACTCCGGCGGATCGAGGAAGCGGCCGCTATTCAGCCCGTTCGCAGAAATGAAGTTTCCCCACTTCTGACCTCCGTAGGCCAGATCAACGCCCACATTGGACGAGCCAAACGAGCCGTAGGAGGCGTTCACGCTGCCGTGCGGTGTTGTGACCCCCTGGCCCGAGCGCGTCGTCGCTACAATCACCAGGCTCGTCTTCCCGCCGTATTCAGCCGGTGGTGCGCCAGGAATGACTTCCAATGACTGGATCGAATCGACCGGAATCTGGTTGGAAAAAAGCTTGCTTTGCTGGTCGGTAATGGGCTGGTCGTCAACGCTGAAGGAGTTCGACGCGTGATCCCCCAGCCCATGAAACAGACCGTTCGAATCGGCCGCCACCCCCGGTGACGCTTGCGTGACCAGCGCACTCATCGACGAAGACTGGCTTTCCAGGGGGATCTTGTCGAACAATCCCCGATCCACGTCTGTGTGGCCGATCGGATCGTTCTCCACCAAATCCGCCCCCGCCTCGACTGTGACCGTGTTCGTGGCCCCGGCCACCGCCAAACTGATTTTCACATTCACACCCAGCGCCGACCGGATCTCCACATCCTGCGCGTATTGAGCAAATCCCGTAGCCGTCACCGTCATGTGATACGGGTTAAACGGTACGTTCGGGAAGCTGAACCTGCCTTGGCTGTCCGTGGTGGTCGTCCGGTCAAATCCGCTGACCGCATTGTGAATCTCGATGCTTGCGTTCGCCACCACCGCGCCCGAAGGGTCCACTACTGTGCCGCTGATCGAACTTCCGCCAGTCTGCGCATTCGCAGCCCCAACACTCCACACCACCGCAACCACCATAATCGCAGCCAGCCAGTTCTTAGGAGTCCAATGCATGATTCCTCCAATCATGGGTTCACGAGCGAGTCCGATCAGTGATCGAAGCTCGCGGTCTTTGGGGAATACTTACTGGATTGGGAGAGGGATCAGAACGCTGGTGGGGGACGAATGAACTGGGTGATGGCGGGACGGAAGATCAGAAGAACTTCTGCAACCGGAATCGCCAGAGCTGTCGTAACCAGAACCGGCGCGGCCGCAACTGGCGCGGTATTAAGTCCGACGTGTGCGGTTGCACAAATCGAGCACACGTGGCGGGATGTGGCCGAGTTCTCGGAATGCGAGTGGGTCGCCTGCGCGATCCCGATCACGCACACCAGGGCGATGCAGAGCACGGCTACCGCTCTGATAAATCCGCCCCGATTTGACCATGCCTTCAGCATGCCATCCCCGCCTTGCTTGTTTTAGACATGATGCCTTTAGACGATTCTACCGTTAGATGGTCATTTACGGATGCCCGACGCCAGAAAATTTAGCCTATGAGCGATGACCAAGGTGGTCCCCTGTGTTCCCCTGTGTCCTCTGCGGTCGAAATTGCGCCGTTGCACCCATCCCTTCGGCCGCCACGAGAACCAACAAAAACACTACCCTCGGCACTGGCATTCTCCGACAATCATTGCAATTGGCGTTACCACGACCCGTTGGTCGCAGTGCCACCTGCGTCGTAATTGGTTCTTTACACCCCGCGCCCGCTTCATAGCGGGCGCTGCGAAGTTTGACTCAGGGAGAAGTATTTATGTCGGGACAAGTAATCTTGTATTTTGACGACCAAGCGGACGCGTTGCGCTTCGCCCTGGCCGCAAGTTCGGTAATGGCGGGAGAACCGGCTTGCGTCAGCGACGATTTGGTTCAGGAAACGGCACGAGTCACGCGCATCCGGCTGGATGCCGCCAACAGCACAAGAGCTAAGCGGCCGAACCCTCCCGAACGCGCCGCCTGACCGCTGGCCGGGACACGGGTTTTAGCCGTTGCGGTAAGGCTGCGGCGCCAGAAGCACTTTTTCGCGACCTCTCAAGCCGCGGCCGCTTTTTCATCCCACGCGTGGAACCGCCAGCAACCTCCAGTCCTCCCGAATTAGAATATCTGCTATGCCAATCGCCGAGCAGACCGCCTCATCCACCGCGCTTGACCCAACCTGGGTTCGCGCGCAGTTCCCCGCGCTCGCCCAAACTGTCAAAGGACAGCCAGCGGTTTTTCTCGACGGGCCGGGTGGCACCCAGGTTCCGCAGCGCGTGATTGACACGATCGCGGAATACCTGTCGCGCAACAATGCCAACACGGGCGGCGCCTACCAAACTGGCCGCAACACCGACCGTATGATTGCGAAAGCGCGGTCCGCGATGGGCGACTTCCTGAATTGCGATGCTGACGAAATCGTTTTCGGTCCGAACATGACGACTCTCACCTTCGCCATGAGCCGCGCAATCGGTCGCGAATTAGGCCCCGGAGACGAGATCGTGTTAACCCTGCTCGATCACGACGCTAACTTCTCTCCCTGGAAAGCGCTGGAAGAAAAAGGCGTAGTCATCCGTGCGGTGAAGTTCAACGAAGCCGATTGCACGCTCGACATGGAGGACCTGGCGGAAAACATTGGCAGTCACACGCGGCTGGTGGCCGTCGGGTATGCTTCGAATGCGGTAGGCACGATTAACAACGTCGCGAAAGTAGTGCAACTGGCACGGCAAGCGGGAGCGCTGAGCTACATCGACGCAGTCCATTACGCTCCGCACGGCCCGATTGACGTGCGCTCCCTCGACTGCGATTTTCTCGTCTGCTCGACCTACAAATTTTTCGGTCCGCACATGGGCGTTCTCTATGGTAAGCGCGAACACCTGCAAAAGTTACGCCCCTACAAAGTCCGCCCCCTCACCGACAACATTCCCAACTGCTGGGAATGGGGCACGCTGAACCATGAGTGCATCGCCGGAATCAAAGCCTGCGTGGACTACTGGGAAGAGCTCGGCAAGCGCGCGAAGCCCGAGCTCACGACCAGGCGTGCTGCGATCCTCGCTGCGCATGAAGCGATTCATCACCACGAGCGAAAGATGATGGAGAAGATGATCGCCGGCCTGCTCGCGATTCCAAGACTGAAGCTATACGGCATCAGCGACCAGCGTCGCTTCGGAAATCGGTGTGCGACGTTCGCCATCCGCATTGCAGGCCACACACCTCGGGAACTGGCAACCAAGCTCGGCGAGCGCGGCTTCTTCACCTGGGACGGAAACTACTACGCGCTGAACCTCACCGAACAGTTAGACGTAGAGCGCCTGGGAGGATTCCTACGCATCGGCCTCGTCCCCTACAACACGCTCGAGGAAGTGGATAGGCTGCTGGCGGCTCTGAGGCAGATTGTCGTGTAGCGCAAACCGCAACACTAGGCGACGACGCTACGACACTAGGATTGCCTTCTCTTCCGTGCAGGGCGTTTCGGTCGCCGCGTCTTCGGTCGCGAGCGTCTCCGCTGAATGTGTTGTCGCCGAAGCTCATTCACCGAATCGCCTTTCCCGACCAATGCCAGGTTCGCCAGCCCGATAAACAATCCATGCTCAACCACTCCTGGCGTGCCATTCAACTGCCGAGCCAGCGCGGGTGGATCTGCGATCCTTCCAAAGCTGCAATCGAGAATCTGATTGCCGTTGTCAGTCAGAAAAGGACTGCCGTTGGGTTTGGTTCGTAATTTTGGCGAACCGCCAAGCGCCACGATCTTCTTCTCCACCACGGTTTGCGCAAACGAAATTACCTCGACCGGCAAAGGAAATTTTCCCAACGTGGCAACGATCTTGCCGGAGTCCGCAACCACGACCATCTTCTTGGAAGCCGACGCGACGACTTTCTCCCGCAGCAGCGCGCCGCCGCCGCCCTTGATCAGGTTCAGCCTTGGGTCGACCTCATCGGCGCCGTCGATGGTAATGTCGATTTCCGGATGTTCGTCGAGCGTGGTCAGCGGAATGCCGACTGTGCGGGCCAATCCGGCGGTCTGGATGGAAGTCGGGATTCCGATAATTTTCAGCCCCGCCTTCACGCGCTCGCCCAGAGCGATGACCGCGAAGTAGGCGGTTGAACCCGTGCCTAGTCCAACAACGTCGCCATCACGCACCAGCTGCGCAGCCGCGCGCCCAGCCACTTCTTTTTCTTCTTCATTCGCCATGGTTCACCTGTGAGACATGTCCGCCGATCGACACGCCCCCTGATCGACGCTTATCGTCACACGATCACTTGTTAAATATCGCGATGTAGGCAAGATAGCCCGCCAGCACCAATCCGAAAAGGCCGAGCAAGTAGGATACGAGGTCGATCACGAACCCTGCAGGCTCAAACGTGTTCGCATCAAGTTGCACTCTTGTGTTTCGGTAGCGGCTGAGGCCGGCAAGAATCAGCAGCACTCCACCGACCGTCGAAACAATGCCCAGCCAGGTGGTTAGGCCAGGGGTGGCGGAGTTGTATCCCTGGATCTTCATGAACTCGCGCAGCGCGATCGAGAACCGTCCAATGGCGAATCCGAACACAATGGTCGCGACGCCCGTTCGCACCCATGCCAGAAATGTGCGTTCGTTGGCCAGGTGATCGCGGGCGCGATTGGGGTTGGAATGATCGGGCATGCCTGAGTAGGGAAGTCCAGCCCGCTATTATTCCACAGGCTTCTGAAGCAGCGCAGCAATTCCCGCGATGTTCTTCAGGAGGTCGGCGGGAAAACCGTGCCGCTGCTGCAGGTATTCCGGTGAATTATAGGAGAGCCAGACTTTGCCCAGTTCATCCTGCCACGCCAGCGCTTTCAGCGGCAGGTCGATGGCCAGCCGGGGCGCGGCGACCATCAGCGGCGTCCCGCCTTTCGGGCTGCCAAAGATCAGTAACTGAGTCGGGCGCATTTTGAGGCCGACCTTCTCTGCCTCTCCACTATGGTCGATGAGAGCGAACACCGTTATGCCCTTTTCTTTAAGGATCGACTGCAGCCGTGCCAAAGTTTCGGGCACAGAGTAGCGACTCGAGACATCAATCATTCCGCTGGCCATAAGAATTACCTCCCGTGGTATCGCTCCTGCAGTACTCCACAGCTAGTTCAGAATCATCTTGCCCAAAATCTCTTTGAGCAGTTTGGCGGCGACCGTCGCGGTAATTTGGGTGTTGTCTTGCGCGGGATTGAATTCCACGATGTCAGCGCCGGCGATTTTCCCAGTAATGGCATGTATGTGCGCGATCGCCTCTCTCACCGACATGCCTCCCGGCTCGCGATGGGAAATGCCGGGAGCAAAGGCGGGATCGAAGGCGTCCATGTCGAAGGAAATGTAGATGGGACCGTCAACTTTCATGCGATCGAGGGCGGGCAAGTGGCGCATTTCGATGACCTCGGCTCCAAATTTCTTGGCTTGCTCCTGCTGGTGCCCAGTCATCGTTCGAATCCCAATCTGGATCAAGCGCTTGGCCGCGCCCTCTTCCATGATGCGTGCGAAGGGGCATGCGTGCGACAGTCGGTTGCCTTCCAGTTCATCATAGAGGTCAGGGTGGGCATCGAAGTGGAGGATGGTCAGCCCGGGCACATGTTTTCCAAAGGCACGGACGATCGCCAGGGTAATGGAATGGTCGCCGCCCAGGCAAACCGGACGCAGGCCCTGCTCCAGCAGTTCGCCGACTTTCGTTTCAATCGCAGAAAAGGGCTCCCGAAAGGTGAACTTCATGTCGCCAGCATCGCAGTACCTACCCTCGGCTCCGAGGTCGACACCGGTTTCCGTCCACAAGTTCGACGAAATGGAATGGAGGGCGACGCGGATGATGGGTGGCGCTCCGGCCGCTCCCCGCAACCATGAAGAGTTGGCGTCGAACGGGATGCCGAGAATGACCGGCGTTCCGGGCTTGGCCGCGTTGGGACGAAGTGTCATGGAAATATTCCTCCTGTTTCAGAATAATTGTTGTGTGGTGACGGGGCTATGCCCGTCCCGGCGGGGCAAAGCCCGCCATCGCACGACTCAGCTGCTTCTCGACTGAATCGGCCTCACAGGCCGCCGCATCCGTTATTCTATATAGACCTTATCTATGCCTACTTCGACTCGCAATACCGGCGGGGGCGCTGCTCCCGCCATCATTGAAAACTACGAGCGTGAACGCGTTTTTGGGCTGTTCCGCCAATTCGGCTACCTGGAGGCCGAACTGAACCCGCTCGGCCTGCTGCCTCCGCAACCGCATCCGGATCTCGAGATCGACAACGAGTGGGCGCGGGAAGCGCGGCGCATTTATTGTGGCAGCGTAGGCGCGGAGTTCATGCACATCGCCGACCCGGAGCGCCGCCGCTGGATTCAGAATCGCATTGAAACGGAACCGGCCGCCGTCGACATCGACATCGACAAAGCCCGCGCGCTTGACCTGCTCGTGCGCGCCGAGCTGTTTGAGCAGACGCTCCAGCAACGCTATCTGGGCAACAAGCGATTCTCCCTCGAAGGCAACACCTCATTGTTGCCCGCCGTGGATCAGGTTCTGCACGTAGCCGGCGAGCGCGGTGCCGTGGAACTGGTAATGGGTATGAGCCATCGCGGGCGGCTGAACGTTATCATCCACATCGCCAAGCGCCCGGCGGAACAGGTGTTCGCCGAATTTGAGGATGTGGATCCGCGCAGCGTATTGGGCTCGGGCGACGTGAAGTACCACATGGGTGCGACCGGCGAGTACGTCACCAGGAGCGGTAAGAAAATTCATATTCATCTGGTGTCGAATCCCAGCCACTTGGAAGCGGTGAACCCGGTAACGGTTGGACGCACTCGCGCCAAGCAGGACCGCGCCGGGGAGGGCGGCCAGGCGAAGTATCTGCCGCTGCTCGTGCACGGCGACGCCGCATTTGCGGGACAAGGCATCACGGCAGAGACGCTGAACTATGCCGACCTGGCCGGCTACACCGTGGGCGGAACCATCCACGTGATCGTCAACAACCTGATCGGGTTCACGACCAATGCCCGCGAAGAACACTCCTCCCGCTTCTCAGCGCAACTGGCGCGGCGGCAGGCCATCCCGATCTTTCACGTGAACGGTGAAGACGTGAATGCCGTGATGCGGATCGCGCGCATCGCCACCGAGTACCGCTACCAATTCGGCACCGACGTTGTCGTGGACCTCATCGGCTACCGGCGCCACGGGCACAGCGAGGTGGACGATCCCACCGTGACACAGCCGCTGATGTATAAGGCGATCAAACAACATCCGCCCCTGTATCAGATTTACGCCAGACAGATCGGGATGGATGACGGCAAGATCGCTGCGCAAGCGGCTGCGGTCAAGAGCGAGTACGAGGCCGCACAGAAGGATGCGAAACAAGTCACCAAGAAGCCGTTGATGCGCGATCTTCCCAACTACTGGGACGATTATTTCGGAGGCCGCTACAAAGCAGAGTACGAACAGCCCACAGGCATCGCGCGCGAAGAGTTGCTGGAACTCACCGAGCGTCTGACCACGTATCCCGAAGGTTTCCACATCCATCCCAAGGTGAAGAAGTTGCTGGAACAGCGGCAGGAGATGGGGAAGGGCAAGAAGCCGGTTGACTACGGCATGGCGGAGGCGCTTGCTTTTGCCAGTCTGGTAAAGCAGGGAATTCCGGTGCGACTGAGCGGGCAGGATTCGCGGCGCGGGACCTTCAATCAGCGGCACTCGGTGCTGCTGGATACGGAAGACGAGACAGAATACATGCCGCTGCGCCACATTGCGCCCGGCCAGGCGGCCTGCGACATCTACAACTCGACTCTTTCGGAAGCGGGCGTGATGGGATTTGAATACGGCTACAGCCGCGATTATCCCGAAACGCTGGTTCTGTGGGAAGCCCAGTTTGGCGATTTCGCCAACGTGGCGCAGGCGGTAATTGATCAGTTTGTGTGCGCGGGCGAGGATAAGTGGCTATTGTTGTCGGGCCTGGTGCTGTTGCTGCCCCACGGCTACGAAGGCCAGGGTCCCGAACATTCGAGCGCGCGTATCGAGCGCTTCCTGCAGCTGGCCGCGCGCGACAATGTCCAGATTTGCCAGCCTTCGAATGCGGGGCAGTATTTCCACCTGCTGCGGCGGCAGGCGCTGCGCAAATGGAGGAAGCCGCTGGTGGTGTTCACGCCGAAGAGCATGCTGCGTCATCCGGATGCCCTTTCGCCACTGGAGGATCTGACGCATCAGAGGTTTCTGCCCGTGATCCCGGACACGGAAACCCAAGACGCCAAGCGGATTCTGCTCTGCACCGGCAAGATCGGACACGAACTTCGCACCGAACGGCAACGGCGTAAGGATATGAACGCCGCCATTGTGTTCCTGGAACAGATGTACCCGTTTCCGGAGGCAGAACTGACTGCGGAACTGGAGCGTCACATCTCAGCCCGAGATATCGTGTGGGTGCAGGAAGAACCGTCCAACATGGGTGCGCTTTCCTATATACTGCCGCGCTTAAAGTACATCGCCAATGACCGGCCGGTGCATTCGGTGAAGCGCTCCGCCAGTTCGAGTCCGGCCACCGGTTCGGCAAAAGCTCACGAGGTCGAACAGAAGACGCTGTTGGCATTGGCGTTCACGACGCAGGAATAGAGCGCGTGCGTACTGACTTATTTTGGAGGCCACCGACGATTCCCAGCCGCGAAGCGGCGTAAGAACCCAGCCCACAGCCTGCCCTGAGCTTGCCGACGGGGCGCGAGCCGTGGGTGGCAAGTGCAGATTGAGCCAGCCCCGAAGGGGCGAAAGAGTGGCTGGGCCGCGGGCACCAGCGCTCGCGAACATTCTGAATACCCGCCCCGCGTGAGAACAAAATAATAGCCCAGGAACGGTCTGATCCTGGGCCATTTCCATGACGGGCAAACGGGGCAAGCCCCGTGTTTACCGCAACCCGCGATTAGCTTACGGCCAGCGCTTGGCCGCTTCTTCCCAGCCCGCAACGCGCGTCGGGGCGTTCGCCGCCTGGGCGGCGACCACCGGAGGGATCCGCACTGGTTGCGCCGGCGCGGCGGTTAAGCTCGGCTTGGGCGCTTCCGCCACAGGCTCTTTTTCGTCCGAAAGTAGCGGGGCGGCGACGCGCAACGCCTCAACTTCCTTTTCCAGCCGGGTCAGTTCAAGTTCCTTTTGCCGCAACACTTCGTAAACATTTTTCATGCTAGGCACCTGTGTGTTGGAACAAGCGATTAAGCGCAGAGTATGGGTTCTACCCGCCATCTGTCAAGGGAAACAGGCGCCCCCGGGTACAAGGGTGGTTATCGAAACACTACCACGGCGACCAGGATGCCCAGGATTAGCACGACAATCGCCAGCAGATTCACGTGGTTCGCCAGCCACGATTCTGACGCGGGAGGAGATTTTGCCAGGAAAGCCGGAACGAAGTCCTCCGGCATAACAGCCGCGGAGCCGGGCGCTGTGTCCTGCTCCGGCTCGCTTCGCCCGATCTCGCCTTGCTCCTTTTCGCGTGGCGTCTTCCCGCTCTCCTTCCGCTCGCAATCGAGGCAGAGCGTTCTCCCCTCGGAAATGGGGAATCCGCAGGAAGGGCATTTTTGCACGCGCAGCATGGCCTCCGGCACGGAAACGTCCTCCGGCGGCGAGATTGCGGGTGACTCGCCGGACGGGACTGGAGGCTCTAGGAACTCCGGTTTAGGGGCCGGAATCGCGGAAGCCTGGGGCGTGGTCATCGCCGTTGTCCCGGGAGGTTCGATGGACCTTCCCGGTTCGCCCTTCGGCACCGGTGCGGGTTCCACCTTCTGGCGCTGTTCGGCCAGGTCCAAAGCCGTCAAAGTCAGGTCCGCCATCCGCTCAAGTGCAATCAGATCGCGCTCTTCGAAAGCGTAGGGGTGATCCGAGAATAGTTCGAACAGGCCGCGAACCTCGCCGCTTCGCCGCAGCAGCGGCAAAACCACGATGGATGCAATGCCCAGCGCCCGGCAGGTTTCCAGATTCACGCGCGGGTCGGCTTCCGCATTGTCACAGCGCAGCAACTGCCGGCGAGTGATGCTTTCGCCGGTCAACCCCGACCGGACCTGCAGGCGAGCCCCGACGGCCGGCGCCGAAGCGCCAGCGCTGGCGCGGCAAACCATCTCCTCACCCTGAGGCAGAGCGAGGGCGGTTCCTGTAGCGCCTGTGATGTACTGCGCCCTCTCGACCAACAATTGCAGCGCTGAATCCAGTTCCGTTTCTGCAAGCACCGGGGTCGCATTGGGGGTGGCGCCGCCGGCTATGTCACTCAAGGGGAGTCGATCGGTTCCCATGGTTGCGCCCTCGACGATCGCGTTCTCGGCGCTCGTGGGCGGAACTCGGTCTTCGGGACGGGCGGATCCGGGCATAGCCAAAGGACTGCACCGAGTCTCGCCTCGGAGACCTTGGCTGTCAAGAGCCAGGGGGGTAGGTATATACAGACGGCAAAATGCTCCCTCCCCCCTTTCCCCACGGAACTTGGACCCAGGGGCCGGGGCGCGCGCGCGAGCGGGGCGAGGGAGCGAGGTCAATGAGTGAAATCGCCTGATTTCGTCAACCATCAGAATCATTATCGCTTTCGCGGGTTGTGGTGTCAGAATGCTGATGGAGGAATTGCCTTGAAGAAGGGGATGGCGTTCTGGATTGTTGCGGCTGTCACGTTCTCGCTGGGTCAAAAAGTCGTTGAAAAACAACAGCGACAGCCCTCTCCAAGTGCGGGCCTGAAAATGGCTCTCACTATTCGGACCAATCAGCAGAGCTATCGGATGGGCGACACGGTTCCGCTTGAGGTTCAATTAACGAACACGGGGACTAGTACGCTTTATTTGTTCGACGACGTTTGCTGGAATCCGGGGAACTTTCTCACGATGCACGTATTCACGACAGAGGGCAAAGAGGTTTCAGGCAAGCTTGATTACCTGCGAGATTGCCTTCCTCCCCCGCCCCGTCGCAACGACATCTCTAGTTTCATTCGGTTGGAGCCAAGGACGTTTTACGGAGTGCTGGAGGATTTTACTGCGCGTGAACTGGTCCCCGGCCCCGGCGACTACGACATTGTTGTGTACTACGAGCCAGCGCTATCAGCCGATTGGATAGCCAAATATGGCGGTGCGAAGATGGCGGAGCTTCCGGTATGGACAAGGGACCGCGCGGTACTAACCAGCAATCACTTGCGGGTCTCCTTCAGGCCGTAAAGTCCCAAGCGGCTGCAACTGTTGAAAAATCGCGTTTACACTCACGACCGGGGTTCTGAGTGAAATCGCCTGTTTGCTTCAACTATCTAGTAGCCTTGACCCATGACCGCCGAGGCCGGATACTTTTGCTGCTCGGGGTTTAGACGCCGTTTTCCGTCGTCCGGAAACGGTGGGCTAAGTTGGCCTCTT
>Ga0187817_10000363_pt1 | contig 18928 bp, 15 predicted proteins | sample NC_wetland_sal_i_17_FD_132431 | JGI IMG/M metagenome (GOLD analysis project Ga0187817, IMG submission 132431) | Wetland sediment microbial communities from Neuse River Estuary, North Carolina, USA - SO4_2 | ecosystem: Environmental > Aquatic > Freshwater > Wetlands > Sediment | place: USA... | reverse complement strand
TGTCCAATATCAAGAAGAATGCCGATGCCTTTAGCATTCATTCTGCGGTGGGCAAAGGCACGACTCTGGAAATAACGTTTCGGCTTTAGCATGGGGGAGTACTTTCATTCCGTTCGCGTGGTGCCGGAGCGATGCATCGGCCGGATGGCCTGCCTTAAGGTCTGCCCTACGGAAGCGATCCGGGTTCGCCACGGCAAGGCGGAGATTCTTGAAGACCGATGCATCGACTGTGGCGAGTGCGCTCGGGCCTGCCGCCACAGCGCCATCATCCCCCAAACGAGCTCCTTCACCGAGTTCTCGGAGTTCAAGTACACCGTGGCGCTAGTTTCGCCCGTACTCTACGGGCAATTCCGCAAGGACGTTCTTCCCAGCATGATCCTGGCGGGGGTGAGAAAAATCGGCTTCGATGACGCCTGTGACGTAGCGTGCGCCAGCGAAGCCGTCAGCGCGGCTATCGACGAGCATCTAGCCAGCTATCGGGGCCCGCTCCCCCTGCTGTCCCCGTTTTGCCCCACCATCGTGCGCCTGATTCAGGCGCGATATCCCAGCCTCATTGATCTCCTGATCCCTATTGACTCGCCAATGGAGATCGCCGCGCGCGAAGTGAGAAACAAGAAGATGAAGGAAATGGGCTTAAGGCGCGACGAGATAGGGGTCATCTATCTGACGCCCTGCCCCGCCAAAATGGTCTCGATCAAATATCCTCTCAGGAAAAGAGTTTCACACATCGATGGCGCCATCGCCATATCGGACATTTACCACTCCCTCCTTTCAGCTCTCGGCGAGGTGAATTCCAGCGTGCACGAAGCGGAAGAGCCCGTGAAAGGCATGGGCCTGGGCTGGCCAGTTCTGGGCGGGCAGGTTTCCGCATTGCAGGCCGAGAGTAGCTTGGCGGTGGGCGGGCTTGGGGATGTGCAAAGGATCCTGGACGAAATCGAGCGCGGGAAACTCGGCGATATCCAATTTGTGGAGTGTCACGCCTGCGCGCAGGGCTGTTGCGGCGGTTCGCTCACCGTCGGCGATCCTTATGTTTCTCGGGGCACGATTCTGAGCTTGGTGGCCCGGCTCGGAAAGGCCCCCTGCGCGGACCGAGGGAAGATACGCGAGCTATATCAAAAACGCTATTTCTCGCTGCCCGGCAAGATTCCTTCCCGGCCCTTTGCCCCCCTGGATAAAGATATTGGGAAGGCCATTGAGAAACGAAAGCGTATTCAAGAAACCCACGAAGGGCTGCCGCAGATCAATTGCGGGGCCTGCGGCGCGCCTACCTGCTTGAGCTTTGCGGAAGATGTGGTTCTGGAGCGAGCGCGGCTCGAGAACTGCCCCGTACTCACCGCCAGGCAGGCGCGGAGGGCGGCTGATGCCTCCCCTGACTTGGACGGCGCTTCTCAGGTACTAACTCTATGACGATCCGGGAGATTGCCGATAACGCGAAGCTCGAGATCCTGGCGTGCCCCGAAGCTGTTGACAAAGAGGTCACCGGAGGCTATGCCAGTGACCTCTTGAGTGACGTAATCGCCAACAGCAAGGCCGGCTACCTGTGGGTCACCATGCAAACGCATCGCAACATCGTCGCGGTCGCCACCCTGAAGGAGTTGGCTGCGATCGTTCTGGTGAATGGGCGAACCCCTGAGCCTGAGACGCTGGAGAAGGCGCAGGAGGAAAAAGTAGTGCTATTGGGGAGCCGGCTGCCGGCATTTGAGCTGGCCGGAAGACTGTACCAGATGGGCATCCGGGGGATTCAATGACGCCGCGAGTCTTCAAGGCGGATTTGCACATTCATACCTGCCTCTCCCCCTGCGCTGAGTTGAGCATGGGCCCCAAGGCGATCGTAGAAAAAGCCCTCCAGCACGGTTTGGATGTGATTGGCATTTCCGATCATAACTCCTCGGAGAACGCGCCAGCGGTCGTGAATGCGGCACGCAACAGAAATCTCACAGTATTACCAGGGATGGAAGTGACCTCAAAGGAAGAGGTGCACATCCTGGCGGTTTTTGACAGCGTCGAGAAGGCGCTCCAGCTCCAGGAGATTGTGTACGAGCATTTACCTGGAGAGAACAATACGGAGGCTTTCGGGCTCCAGGTCATAGTGAATGAAGATCATGACGTTCTCGGGTTCAATAAACGGCTGCTGGCCGGGGCCACCGAACTCTCTGTCGAGCAGGTCGTGGATAGCATCTCTGCCCTAGGTGGCTTGGCCATCGCGGCTCACGTGGATCGCGAAACCTTCGGAATCATTGGGCAATTGGGATTCGTCCCCGAAGAATTACACCTGGATGCTTTGGAACTTTCTGCAAACACCAGTCCGGAGGAAGCCAGGCGGCGCTTTCCAGAATACGCCGCCTATGCTTTCGTTCGTTCCTCCGACGCACATTCGGCGGCGGAGATCGGCAAGGTCCGGACTTCGCTGCTGTTATGTGAGCCCAGCACGCGGGAGATCAAGAAGGCCTTGCGCGGGGAAGAGGGCCGGCGGGTGCTGCCGGAAGATGCGGGCGCACGCGCTGCCGGAGGGACTTCGTAGGGGCAACCCGGGTGGTTGCCCGAGGGCGGCCCAAGAGCCGCCCTCATAACAGGATAGCGTTCACATGGAGGACCTTTCTCTGCACGTACTCGACATCGCGGAGAATTCCATCGCGGCGGGAGCCCGGCACGTGGAAATCCGGCTAAAGGAGAGCCAGCGGGATGATCGCCTCTCGATCGAGATCATCGACGACGGACGTGGGATGAGCGAAGACATGCTTCAGAAGGCGGCGGACCCCTTTGTCACGACTCGAACGACCCGCCGGGTGGGGTTGGGGTTGTCACTTTTTGAGCAGGCCGCGAAGAGGGCTGGGGGCGAATTCAAGATCGCCTCTAGTCCAGGAGCAGGAACCAAGGTCACCGGCGTGTTTCAATACAGTCATGTTGACCGGCAACCCCTGGGGGATATGAGCGCGACACTGTTAGCGCTGATTGTCGGAAACCCACAAGTCGAGTTTAACTATCTGCACCAAACCGACAATTCACAAGTCGCTTTCAGTACAGAGGAAATCAAGGCCCAGTTGGGAGACATACCCATTGGTTCTTCCCAAGGAATTTCGACGGTCAGGAGAAGTGTGGAAAAGATAGGGAGGTAGGTGCTTATGCAATTGGAATCGGCTGATAAGATCATTCAACAACACCATGCGCAGAAAAACGAGCTCATTGCCGTGCTTCAGGACGTGCAGAACGAATTCAGCTATTTGCCGCAGGATGTTCTTACCCATATCTCCCACACGATGCACATCCCGCTGAGCCGCGCGTACAGCATTGCGACGTTTTACCGGGCCTTCAGCTTGAAGCCCAAAGGCCGGCATCCGGTGGCGGTTTGCCTGGGCACGGCTTGCCATGTTAAGGCGGCCACGAAGATCCTGGAGAAGTTCGAACGCCAACTCGGTATTAAGTGCGGTCAAACCTCGCCTGACCTCAACTTCGGTCTGGAGGCGGTGCGCTGCCTCGGTTGCTGCGGGCTGGCGCCGGTGGTCACGGTAGGGCCGGAGTTGTACGGGAAGGTTACTCTTCCCAAGGTGGACCAGATCATCAAGCAATTCTCAAAGTAAGGAGCCCGAGATGCCAAAACTTAAACTGGAAGATTTAGCGGCGGTGCGAGAGAAAGCCCGGAAAGCGGTCTCCCTGCGCGACGGCGCCGCCCGCGTCAGAGTGACGATTCACATGGGCACTTGTGGCCTGGCCGCGGGCTCGCGCAAGATTCTGGAAGCAGCCCTGCGGGAAGTCGAGGGGCACGATCTCCGGGACGTGATGGTGACGACCTCCGGTTGCGCAGGATTGTGCAGCCGTGAACCGATGGCCACGGTGGAAGTGGTCGACGAGGCTCCGGTAAAGTACGTGGACCTGACGGAGGGGAAGGTCAAGGAGATTTTCACCGAGCACGTTCTGGGAGGAAAGATCCTGCAACAGTATGCACTCGCCATAGGGAGCGAACGGACCTATTAACGATGTAGGGGCAGGAGCTGTGCCCGTCCAAGGCGGCCACCAGGGTCGCCACTACATCGCGCGGCGGGCGGAGAATTCTGGAGGAGATCCAAATGGCGTATCGAATGCACTTGATGGTTTGCGCGGGAACCGGCTGCGTCTCCAATCGTTCTCTCGATTTCAGGGACGCCTTGCAGAAGGAGATCGAGAAACGAGGACTGGACAATGAGATCCAGGTAGTGACCACGGGTTGCAATGGTTTCTGCGGCGTGGGTCCTCTCATGGTGGTTCAACCCGACGGGATTTTCTACCAGCAGCTCAGCCCTAAAGATGTTCCATATCTGGTGGAAGAGCACTTTCTGAAGGGCCGGCCCGTCAAGAAGCTCATGTACGTTCCACCAGAGACCAAAGCGCCGGTTCCCAAGATGATGGACATTCCTTTCTTTTCCCGTCAGATGCTCATTGCGCTGCGGAACCGGGGTTTGATCGACCCAGAGAACATCGATGAATACATCGCCCGAGACGGATATGCGGCGCTGGCCAAGGCGCTCACCCAAATGACCCCGGACGAGATTCTCACGGAAGTCAAGATTTCCGGGCTGCGCGGCAGGGGAGGCGCAGGGTTCCCGACCGGGACCAAGTGGGAGGCCGTTAAGGTCGCTGAGGGAGAGCCTAAGTATGTGATCTGCAACGGTGACGAAGGGGATCCGGGCGCCTTTATGGACCGCAGCATCGTCGAATCCGATCCTCACTCCGTAATTGAAGGAATGCTGATCGGAGCTCGAGCCATCGGAGCCCGCTGGGGCGTGGTCTATATCAGAAACGAGTACCCGTTGGCCGTCCAGCGAATCAACATCGCCATCGCTCAGGCTCGCGAGTATGGCCTTCTGGGGGACAACATCCTTGATACCGGATTCGATTTTGACATCTCGGTCTCGAAAGGCGCCGGCGCATTTGTTTGCGGCGAGGCCACAGCGCTGGTAGCGGCAGTGGAAGGCAGACTGGGAGAACCGCGAGCCCGGCCACCTCGCCTGGCGGAAAAGGGACTGTGGGGGAAACCCACCTGCCTCAACAACGTGGAAACATGGGCGAACGTCCCTCCCATCATCAACCGTGGCGGCAAGTGGTTTGCCGAGATCGGAACGGAGAAAAGCAAAGGCACGAAGGTCTTCTCGCTGGTCGGGAAGATCAAGAGCACCGGCTTGGTCGAAGTTCCTATGGGCATTACTCTCCGCGAGATCATTTACGACATCGGAGGGGGAATTCCCGGCGGCAAGAAATTGAAGGCGGTGCAGACCGGGGGACCCTCGGGCGGGTGTATCCCCACTGACATGATCGACTTGCCGGTGGACTTCGAAACCCTCACCGAGGCGGGCTCCATGATGGGCTCGGGCGGCATGGTGGTCATGGATGAAGACACCTGCATGGTAGACGTGGCCCGCTACTTCCTCAGCTTCACTCAGGACGAGTCTTGCGGCAAATGCACGCCTTGCCGCGAGGGCACCAAGTTGATGCTCGATATCCTGACCAAGATCACGGAAGGGCACGGCACGATGGAGGACCTCGAGTCCTTGGAGGAAGTGGCCAAAATCGTCGCCGAGACGTCGCTTTGCGGGTTGGGAACATCGGCTCCCAATCCCGTTCTGACCACCATTCGCTATTTTCGGGATGAGTATCTCAAGCACATTGAGGCGCACAAATGCCCCTCCCATGTCTGCCGGCAATTGAACACCTACAAGATTGACCCGGAGATCTGCGTCCAGCGCGGACACGGCTGCGGCGTGTGCCGGCGCGAGTGTCCGGAAAAGGCGATTTTTGGCGAGAAAAACCAGCCGCACCGGATCGACATTAGTTTGTGCAGCAAGTGCGGGACTTGTGTGGACATGTGCCACTTCAATGCAGTGACTGTGGAATGAAAGGCGGAGTGCGATGAAGGTGACCATCGACGGAAGAATTACCGAAGTGCCCAAGGGGACGACCATCCTCCAAGCTGCAAAACTCCTGGACATCAAGATTCCGACTCTCTGCTACCACCCGCTGATCAAGCCCTTCGCGGCCTGTCGCGTGTGCGTGGTGGAGACGAAGACCCGGTGGGGAGACGAGCTTGTGCCCTCCTGCCAGACGGCCTGCCGGGACGGCATGGTGGTCAACACGAGCAATGAGCACGTCTTGAAAGCCCGGCGGTTCATCCTCGAGATGATGCTGGCGCGCTGGCCGAATGTCCCCATCCTGCGCAAGTACGCCGAGGAGGCAGGGCTCAAAACACCCCGCTTCACCAGCGCCCTCAAGGATGAGCGCCCGGACGCGTGCATCCTGTGTGGTTTGTGCGTGAGGGCCTGCGATGAGGTGGTGGGCGCGAGCGCCATTAGCTTCGCCGATCGAGGGATTCAGCGCCACGTTTCCACTCCGTTTAACCTGGAATCGGAGGAGTGCATTGCCTGTGGCGCTTGCGCGATGGTATGTCCCACCTCGCACATTAAATTCGAAGTTGAGGATTACAAGGGCAAGACTCCTGAGTTCCTTCTGGGGCCGAACACCGCAATCTATGTCCCCACGCTTCAATCGGTGCCCAGAGTGCCCGTGATCGATGCTGAGAGCTGCATTCATTTCAAGACCGAGGGCTGTCAAAAGTGCGTGGAAGCTTGTGAACCGCACGCCATCAATCACGAGATGAAGGATGAGGAAATCGAGCTCGAGGTCGGGCAAGTGCTGATCGCGACGGGCTTCGATGCCTTCGACCCAACCCCTATGGCTCAGTACGGTTACGGAAGACTCGACAATATTTACACGGGCCTGGATGTGGAACGAATGCTGAACGCCACAGGGCCTACAGGAGGGAAGATTCTCCTCAAGAACGGACAAGCTCCGCGCGCCGTGGGCATCCTCCACTGCATCGGTTCCCGCGATGAGAACCACCATCGCTATTGCTCGCGGGTCTGTTGCATGTTCGCGCTCAAGTTCTCCCATCTGATTAAGGAGCGCACTCAGGGAGAGGTTTACAACTTTTACATTGATATGCGGGCCTTCGGGAAAGGGTACGAGGAGTTCTACTCCCGCGTTCTGCACGAGGGCGCCAACGTCATTCGCGGCAAGGTCGCCGAGGTGGTGCAGGCGGGATGGTCGAAGCGTGACGAGGGTACATTACTAATCCGGTGCGAGGACACACTGATTGGCCGCTTCCGCGAGATCCCGGTCGATATGGTGGTACTCTGCAACGCCATTGAGCCGCGCCGGGACGCAGAGCAGGTCGGCCGCCTCTTCGGTCTCAGCCGCAGCCCGGATGGTTTCTTCCTGGAACGCCACCCCAAGCTGGATCCCGTAGCCACTACGACGGACGGCCTGTTTGTGGCCGGGTGTGCTCAGGGACCCAAGGACATTCCGGATTCGGTGGCCCAAGCCAGCGCGGCGGCGGCCCGGATGCTCGCCACCATCGCCAAGGGGGCGGTCGAAATCGATCCGGTGCGGGCCGAGATCGACGAGCTGTATTGCAGCGGTTGCCGCATCTGCAATGCCCTGTGCCCCTACAAGGCGATTGATTATATCGAGGATAAGAACGTTTCCCGGGTCAACATGCCACTGTGCAAAGGCTGTGGCACCTGCGTGGCCGCCTGCCCGGCGGGCGCCATCACCGGCAGCGGCTTCACCGACAAGCAGGTCTATGCGGAACTGGAGGGCGTCCTCAGCGTTTAGACGAAGGGAGGCAGCGAAATTGAAGACCAACAGCAAGAAGTTTGAGCCCCGAATCGTCGGATTCTTGTGCAACTGGTGCTCCTACACGGGGGCCGACCTGGCCGGAACCAGCCGGATGAAATCGGCGCCCAACTTGCGCATCATCCGCCTCATGTGCTCGGGGAGGGTAGATCCCTCCTTCATCCTGCGCGCCTTTCAGTTAGGCGCCGATGGAGTCCTGGTGTTAGGCTGTCATCCGGGCGATTGCCACTACCAGGAAGGCAACTTCAAGGCGCTTCGGCGGGTTCTCCTGCTGAAGCGCATCCTGAGGGAATTCGGCGTCGACGAACGCCGCCTGAGGCTGGAATGGGTCTCGGCGGCGGAGGGTGAAAAGTTTGCCAAAGTGTCGAGCGAGTTCACCGAGGAAGTCCGGGCCTTGGGACCTTTGCACCTGGAGACCGGCGTGCTCACGCAATTTCAAGGTGAGGAACTGCCAACACAGGAGGTGGCCGCATGAGCAAACCGAAGCTGGCTTTGTATTGGGCGGCAAGTTGCGGCGGCTGCGAGGTCGCCGTGCTGGACATAGCAGAGAAGATCCTGGATGTGGCGGGGTTCTTTGACATCGTTTTTTGGCCTTGCGCCATGGACTTCAAATATAAAGATGTCGAGGCCATGCCGGATGCGAGCATCGACCTCTGCCTGTTCAACGGCGCCATCCGCAATAGCGAAAACGAGGCGCTGGCGCACTTGCTGCGCCGGAAAGCGAAGGTCCTGGTGGCCTTCGGCTCCTGCGCCATGGATGGATGCATTCCAGGCCTGGCTAATCTGACCACGCGGGAGGAGATTTTCGAAAATTCATACCAACAAACCCCCTCCACCCTGAATCCGGAAAAAACCCGGCCAGTACCGCAGTTTGCGGCGCCCGAGGGGGAGTTGGATATTCCCAAGATGTACGAGTCGGTGCGCACCCTGGCGCAAGTGGTTCCCGTCGAGTACTTCATTCCGGGCTGCCCGCCGCAACCTACCCAAATCCTGAACGTGATGTCGGCGATCATGCAGGGAGCTGTACTGCCGCCCGCCGGGTCAGTGATCGGGGCGGGAGACAAGACCTGCTGTGAAGAATGCGGCCGACCCCGCAAAGAAAAGCATGTCAAACGCTTCTACAGGGTTTGGGAGATTGAGCCAAAACAGGAGGAGTGTCTGCTCGATCAAGGAATCATTTGCATGGGACCGGCCACGCGCAGCGGCTGTGGCGCGTTGTGCGTGAAGGCGAACATGCCCTGCCGGGGATGTTACGGCCCGGCGCCCAACGTTATCGACCAGGGGGCGAAGATGATCAGCGCCCTGAGCAGCGTGATCGACCTCCAGGAGCCGGTGGAGATTAATGCGGTTCTGGATCAGATCGCCGACCCGGTGGGAACCTTCTACCGGTTCAGCGTGCCCAATTCGATGCTGCATCGCAAGCAGCCGAGTGCTTAGGAGGGATTTCCGGCAGCCGAGGGCCCTGCACCCCCCCGGCCGGTCTCCCCCCAAGGGGGGAAGGGGAGATTGCAGATTCTCTATTTCCCTCTCCCCCTTGGGGGAGAGGGTCGCCTGCCGCCGGCGCTTTTCAGCCGGGGCGGGACGGGTGAGGGGGTCCGAGGAGATCGGGTCGCCAACAACTAAGCGGAGGACGAGATGCGAAAAATCATGATAGATCCGGTGACACGGCTCGAGGGGCATGGCAAGATTGCCATCTTCCTCAATGACCAAGGCGCCGTGGAGAACTGCTATTTTCAGGTGCCGGAATTGAGGGGCTTCGAGCAATTCTGCGTGGGGCGCCCGGTCGAGGAGATGCCTCGCATCACGACTCGAATCTGCGGCGTTTGCCCGGAGGCGCACCACATGGCCAGCGTCAAGGCTTGCGACGCTGTCTTCAAAGTGGAGGTTCCGCCCGCCGCGAAGAAGCTTCGTGAACTTCTGTATTCCTCCTTCTTCGTGGGCGATCATACCCTGCACTTCTACGCCCTGGGTGGACCGGATTTCGTGGTGGGTCCCGACGCGCCTCCGAGCGAGCGAAATATCTTGGGGGTGGTGAAGAAAGTGGGCCTCGAGGTCGGCGGAAAGGTGATCGAGCTTCGCAAGAGAGCCCAGCGCGTCGTCTCTATCATCGGTGGGAAAGCCCTTCATCCGGTCGCTTGCGTTCCGGGCGGCGTGGCCAAGCCGCTCAAACCTGAAGAGCGCGATGAGATCGTCGGACATACGGATTATTTCGTCGAGTTCGCAAAGTTCACCATCAACGTCTTCGATCAGGTGGTGCGCGGCAACCAAGCTTACGTGGACATGATCCGCAGCGATACTTACACCCACCGCTTCTACTCCATGGGCACCGTGGACGAAAACAACAAGCTGAATTTCTACGACGGGAAAGTCCGCGTGGTGGACCCGGAAGGGAAGGAATTGGTGAAATTCCCTCCCCGTGATTATCTCCAAGTCTTGGCAGAGCACGTCGAGCCCTGGACGTACTTGAAATTCCCCTTCTTGAAGCAGGTCGGCTGGAAGGGTTTTGTGGAAGGCAAAGACTCCGGGGTGTATCGCGCCACGCCCCTTTCGCGGCTCAACGCCGCCGATGGCATGGCTACGCCCCTCGCCCAGGAACAATACGAGATTATGTACCAGAGGTTCGAGGGCAAACCGGTGCACCAGACGCTGGCCACACATTGGGCGCGGGTGATTGAGCTGCTCTACGCCGCCGAGCGGGCCGCCCAGTTGGCGCGGGACGATGAGATCCTCAGCGACAGAATACGAACTATCCCCACCGCCACTCCCTCGGAAGGCGTCGGATGTGTGGAAGCCCCGCGTGGAACCCTTTACCATCATTACGTCACGGACGACAAGGGCATTCTTCAAAAAGTCAACCTGATCGTGGGCACCACGAACAACCACGCGGCGATTGCGATGTCGATCCGCAAAGCTGCTCACGTCCTGATCCGACGAGAAGTGGAGATCACGGACGGAGTGCTCAATCGGATCGAGATGGCGTTCCGCGCTTACGACCCCTGCTTCGGCTGCGCCACCCACGCTCTGCCCGGCAAGATGCCGCTGGAGGTACAGGTCTTTGACTCGCATGGAACTTTGCTTGCCTCACGCCGACGTGGCTCCGAATAAGCCCGGAAGAACCGCCCTCGTAGGTCTGGGCAATCCCGCCCACGGGGATGACGGCATCGGACCAGTGGTCGCCCGGCACGTGTACGACCTCCTCCGAAACCCAGCCGACATCGATCTCCTCGAACACGCTGCTTCCGGCTTTAGTCTGGCAGAGCGCTTGGTGGGCTATCAGCGGGCGGTGATCGTTGACGCCCTCACTGACGCGCAAGCGGAGGTGGGAACGGTCACCCAGGTGGACATCCAGAATCCCCCCAGTCATTCTTTTTTGAGCTTCCACACCGCGGGTTTCCACGATATTCTGTCACTGGCGCGTTCGGTCGGTCTTGAGGTTCCCAAGACGATTGTGATGTACGGCATCGCGATCCGAGAACCTGTGACTTTTTCCGAGAGTCTCAGCGCAGAGTTAGCTGCCCGCCTGCCGCAGATCGTGCAGGCGATTGCAGCGGAGGAGGTACGGTAGCATTAAGGCAGCCACCATCGAACCAAGAACTTCCGTGTTCTCCGTGCCCGCAAAGCCTCGACACTGAGACCACGGAGGGTCTCGGTAACCTTTGTGTCGGGCTATTTCGGACCGCGGAGGACACAGAGGCATTACTGCCAGGTGGGAATTCTCCGCCGAACCAGAGCATCCCGCGACTCACCTCCGCGCAAGCGGGGGTCCAGGTCAGTCCCCGTGGAGCTGGATTCCCGTTGTCGCGGGAATGACGAGGGAAGGAGAGATAACTATGGAAACGCTGGAACGAATTTTGAGCGAGCATCCGTTTTTCGATGACTTTCCGGAGCACCACCTCGAACTCATAGTCGGGTGTGCCTCCAACGTCCGCTTTGAGGCGGGAAAGTTCATTTTCCATGAAGGAGAAGAGGCCAACACGTTCTATCTCATCCGCCAGGGAAAGGTGGCGCTTCAGATGTTCTCCGAGCGCCGCGGTCCGTTCACCGTCCTGACCCTTGGAGAGGGTGAGATTCTGGGATGGTCGTGGCTGTTCCCACCTCACCGATATAAGTTTTCTGCGCGGACCCTCGAGCCGACGCGCGCTTTTGCGATCGACGGGCAGTGCCTGCGCAACAAAGCTGAACAAGACCACGATCTGGGTTATGATCTCCTGAAGCGCTGGGCGCCCGTTGTCGAGCGAGCCTTGGAGGCAACGCGGTTACAACTCATCAACGTCTATCAAGACCGTTAAGGCAGAGGTGCTGCGGAATCGTTTCCCCTTAAGTCGCGGCACAGGGGGGTGGCCTCATGCAGATTCACAAGCAAGATGCTTTGAATTATCACAGTCAAGGACGCAAGGGGAAGATCGAAGTCACGCCGACCAAGCCTTGCACAACCCAATGGGATTTGAGCCTGGCCTATACGCCGGGCGTGGCCGAACCCTGCCTGGAAATTCAAAAGAGGCCTGAGCTGGCATTCGATTACACGGCGAGGGGGAATCTCGTCGCCGTGGTGTCAAATGGCACGGCGGTCCTTGGACTGGGGAATATCGGCGCCCTGGCCGGAAAGCCAGTCATGGAAGGCAAGGGGGTGCTGTTCAAGCGCTTTGCGGACATCGATGTCTTCGACCTGGAAGTGGGCTCGCAGAATCCCGAAGATGTCATTCGGTTCTGTCAACTCCTGGAGCCTACCGTCGGAGGCATCAATCTCGAAGACATCAAGGCTCCGGAGTGCTTCTATATCGAGGAAACATTGCGCCGCACCATGTCCATTCCCGTCTTCCATGACGACCAGCACGGGACCGCCATCATTTCCGGCGCTGCCATCCTGAATGCCCTCGAGATCGTGGGGAAAGACATCGAGAAGATCAAGGTGGTGGTCAACGGCGCCGGGGCGGCAGGGCTCACCTGCGCTCAGTACTATCTTCGCTTGGGAGTGAAGCGAGAGAACCTCATCCTGTGCGATCTTATGGGCGTCATCTACGAAGGGCTCACCGAGGGCGTCAACCCTTACCAAGCCCGCCTCGCCTCCAAGACCACAGCGAGAACCCTGGCGGAAGCCATGAAGGATGCGGATGTCTTCACCGGCGTCTCCGGCCCCAATTGTGTGACCCCGGAAATGGTGCGCTCGATGGCTGACCGGCCCATCATTTTTGCTATGGCCAATCCGGAGCCGGAGATCAGTTACGAGGCCGCCAAGGCGGCCAGGCCGGATGCCATCATCGCCACGGGGCGGACTGACTATCCCAATCAAGTCAACAACGTGCTGGGCTTCCCCTTCATCTTTCGCGGCGCCTTGGATGTTCGGGCCCGCGCCATCAACGAGGAAATGAAAGTTGCGGCGACGCGTGCCCTGGCAGATCTGGCGAAGCAAGATGTTCCCGACATGGTGCTGCGCGCTTACGGACTTGGCCATCTGCACTTTGGCCCGGACTATATCATTCCCAAGCCTTTCGACCCGCGCGTGTTGCTCTTTGAGGCCTCGGCGGTGGCCCAGGCAGCCATGGAAAGCGGAGTGGCGCAGGTGCAAGTTGACATCGAAGAGTACCGCGAGCAACTCTCTCGCCGCCTGGGGCGCACCCAGGAGGTCATGTGCAGCGTGCGTCACCGGGCCAAGGCGGCGCCCAAACGCATCGTCTTTTCCGAAGGCGAGCATGAGAAGATCATCCGTGCCGCCTATCAGCTTACCAATCTGAAGATTGCCCATCCGGTGCTGCTGGGACGCCCTATGGTCATCCAGGAGAAGTCGCACGAATTGGAGCTGGGGAAACTGAACGTCGAGATCATCGAGCCGGCACGCTCGCCCAGGCTGGAGGCTTACGCCGAAGAGCTTTACCAGCGCCGCCAGCGCCGCGGCGTCACCCGCAGCGAGGCGCGCGAGTTGTTGGCCAACAACAACTACTTTGGCGCCATGATGGTCCACATGGGCGATGCGGACGGCTTTGTCGCCGGCGTCTCCCAACATTACCCTGACACCATCCGGCCGGCGCTTCAAATCATCGCCACGCGTCCCGACGTTCACAAGGTCGCCGGCCTGTATGTGATCGTGACCAAAAGAGACGTGTTTCTGTTTGCCGACACCACCGTCAACATCGAGCCCAACGCGGAGGATTTGGCGGAGATTGCCCTGCTTTCGGCGGAAGTGGCCGAAAGCTTCGGCCTCGTGCCGCGGGTGGCCATGCTCTCTTTCTCGAACTTCGGCAGCACCCGCCACCCCTTGACGGAAAAGGTGCGCCGGGCTACCGAGCTTGTCAAGCAGCGGAAACCGGGGCTCATGGTGGATGGCGAAATGATGGCGGATACGGCGGTGGTCCCCGAACTGCTCGCAGAGTATCCCTTCTCAACCCTTCGCGAGAAGGCCAATATCCTGGTCTTCCCCAGCCTGGAGGCCGGCAACGTCGCTTACAAGCTGATGATTCGCATCGGCGGCGCGGAAGCTCTGGGGCCCATCTTGATGGGGCTCTCGAAACCCGTCCACGTGCTGCAACGGGGCTCGACCGTGGAGGAAATCGTCGATGTGGCCGCCCTGGCCGTGGTCGACGCTCAGAGGAACCTCAATCACTCCAACATGCCACTCTCCAAATCCTCCGCGGCGTGACTTTGGTGAGCTTTTGGCAGGGCTGTGTAAACCCGGACTCATGCCCGCCTGCAGGGCCGACTTGACCCACCTTGTGCCAGCAGGTGTCGAAGCTGGAGGCGTGGGACGAGCGGCGGCAAGAGAAACACCGGGAAGGCGCATTATGGATGCGCTGAGCGCATAAATCAACTCTAGAATTGCATACTGTCGCGTTCGGGATCACGCAGCACGAGTGTCCGGCGGGACGGAGTGGATACGGACGAGCGCCAAAGGATTGCCACCAGGGCGCTTGGTCCTGTTGCCCCATTCATGCGGCGCGCTGTCGATCAGCTAGTTTCCCATGTTTAGTCAATGGATGGTGTTTCCTCCACAACAGCCAACCCAAGACGCCGAGCAGCCCGGCCAACAGCAGAGGGCCTAACAGTTCTTCTATCTCCCAGCGAGGATATTTCAGGGCGATCTTAACGCCCAATACGCCGATCTGTCGCAGCGAGTCAAACATTTCGGCCGTTTCAAAAGTCCACATAAAAAGAAGACAGTACAAGTATGCCGGACGCCGACCTAAATAATTCAAAGAAACGCGCGCCATGTTCCTGAGGCTTGGAACCTTTGTCAGAAATGCAAATCCAATACCCACCAGCGCACCCGCGAGAATGTCTGTGGGGTAATGGACCCCATAATAGATTCGGGGAAGACTGATCAGTGCGGCATAAGTGAGTGCTAAAGCGCCGAGGCGTCTAGAAACCATCCACAGACCTGCCGCCAAACAAAAGGAAACAACTGCGTGGTCACTGGGGAACGAACTCCAGTGGATCAATGAATCAGGATTCGCTGTATAGGGAAGATGAAAATGCAGTAGCGCATTGCGGAGCGGCCTCTCCCGGTACGGAAGGCTCACGGCTAGGACTCTTGCAACCAACGTAGCGAAGGGGGTGGCCAAAAAAAGGCTGACAACCAGGGTTTCCCGTCTTCCAATGCTCTCTCTTCCTTGCTCCATCCATGCCCACCAATACATGGCTGCCAAGACTGCACCAACCAGGAAATCATTATTGGAGATCATCACCACTGTGGCGTCGACAATCCAAGAGCGATGGGCGAATGAATTGACAAAATGAATGATCCAGAGATCAAACGGATTCATGAGCGTCGTATTCCTTTAATTCTCGATGCCTAGCGCTTCGGTCCCGGCTGCCCGCGCTAGGAATGTGTTCATCCTTCGTAACTCCTGCCAGTTTGGCTTCACACACTCAGAGCCCGTTGTTGCGGTAGCGAAGGCTATACACTCGTATCTGGCGCGCAACAACGACACCCCCGGGAATCGGTCCTTTCGTCTACATCCTTCGTACACCCCTTCCTTTGAATACTTAGATTATGGGCCGCGTGAAAAACCTTCACCACAGTACGGAAGTGCCGTCGCCCTGGCCTAAGCGGGCCATTACCTTGGTACCCGCGTGCGATTACCCCGCCGGCTTATTTCTGGTTGTATTTGTGTCCCGCGCGACTCGCGTCCCCAAGCCACGCTGACCCGATACCTCTTATAACGGTCTGCCACGGGCAACGTCCGCGGGTGGCGCAGAGTCTCGCCTTTCAGAGACTCTACGGCTTTTGATCGAGCATGAGGACCCAGGCGGTCAGCAGGAAGCGCAAAGCACGATAGAGAGAGCAGAGAGCGGGGGTCAGACGCCTTGCATTCTGACTCCTGACTTCTGACTCCTGACTGCTGCCTTTGCAATCGCTGGCGCGGACAAGCCGGAGAGTCTATGAAAAGCGAGACCCTGCGCTACCCACTTCAGAGCCGCGGACCTCAAAAGCGGAGGTCCGCGCTACCCCTGTCGGACGTTGAACCCTTCCACCACGATCCGGGGCGTTTCGCCGCGAGTGTCGGCGTGCTCGAGGTCGGTCCGAATGGTGCGCCGCTCCCCAGGCATCAAGGCAATGTAGTTGTCGCTGTAAAATGCAGGCAGAATGCGGTCTCCGCTCTTTTCACGCACGGCCTTCAAGCGGACCATCAACGCTGGCTGGTCAGAGGGGTTGTGCAAATCGGTCGTTAACTGCCAGCGGTTGTCCCGGCGCGTAACGCGCGTTGAGGCTTCCAGGTTTACCTTTGGCAACTGGCGAATCGCGCGATAATTGCCTTCCGTGGGACCCCGCATATAGAAGTTCGTGGAGACCGTCTCGGTTCCGCGGGTCAGGGATAGCCGCAGGAAGTGCAACGGGGTCAGCCCGGGCGGGTATTCCATCTTGAGACACGAGTTGACGCTGTCCTCCGTACTATCGAGAGAGGTAGACTTCTCCCACTGCTTTCTCCCGTCCATGTTCAGAACCTCGACCGCAGCGGTCAGGCCCTGAACGTTCCCGCCGCTGTTGTTGACGACCTCGATGCTCTCGGTTACAGGATTCCATTGGATGTGGAGCGGTTCGCAGCCCTTCTTGCACCCGAAGTATGCCGCTGTGGGCTCAAAATAGTAGTCATAGGTCTGCCAAACGAACGAGGGCCAGCAGGGATGGCTCATCCAAAGCAGAAGACCCATGCGGTGATTACCCTGCCCCTCGAACATGGCGCGATAACCTTCGTAATTGAGAAACTGGGCGAGTGAAACCCAATCCTCGAGGTCGTCCGCGCCGCCGTAGTTGAATTCGATCATGTTCCTGAAACCCTCGCCACCTTGTGCGCCGCCCAGGCAGAAATCGTGAAGACCCCAGACGAGACCCTGCGGCCACAGGGCTGATTCGGGCATCATCGCGCGCACGCTTTCCGCCGGGGGGATATTCGGCATGCCCATTTCGCTGTGCAGCTTCGCGTGCGCACCGGCCGTGAAATAAAAGCTGAGGGGCATGGCCATATAAGGCCCCCCACCGCCCACAACACCGAAGGCCGAGTTGGAGATGTAGTGGATGTCAGGATGATTTTCGGCCAGACCTTTGCGAATGCCGTCATCAAGCGGCTTGGGAGGGTTGCCCTCGTTGCGGCCGCAGTAGAGGGCAATGGAAGGATGATTTCGAAAACGCATGACCGAATCCAGGACATTACGCATGAACAGGTCGTTATCCTTGGGGTCGGGCCCGTCTGCAGGGTTGGCGAGCCAGAACTCCTGCCAGACCATAACGCCGTGACGATCACAAGCGGCGAAGAATTCTTCGTCCCCCACCTGCCCCACCCAGTTGCGAATCATGGTGAAGTTCATGTCGCGGTGATAGCGCACGGCGGTATCGTACTCGCGCCGGCGATAACGCAGCATCGACTCGCCGAAACCCCAGTTCCCTCCCCGCGGTATGAATCGCCGGCCATTGATCCATATCCGCAGAGCTCCCCCCTCTTCGCTGTAAGACATTTGCCGCACGCCGACGGCGAAGGCCCGCACGTCGGACACTTTCCGGTCCCGTGTCTGGAAGCTCAGCTCCGTTGCGTACAAGTTCGGCTCGCCATACCCGGCGGGCCACCAGAGCTTCGGATTTGCCAGCCGGAGGCCCAGTGTGTTCGAGGGGTCGAACTTCACCTTCTTGGTCGCGGAACCATCGAGGCTGACGCGCTGTTCAAACTGTAAATCCCCAAAGCGTCCCCGCAAGGTCCCCACTACCGGCCGGGGCGTGTGATTCACCAGTTTGACCTCGACGCTCACCTCGGCCCGAGTTGTGTCCAAGCGTGGCGGGGACATCTCGCCTGCAGGAGCGCGGGCATCCTGCCCGCCCTGCGTGTGTGGGAGAGACGCTCCCGCATCAGCGTGCGAGACCCCTGCACCATCAAGCAGCGGCAAGGTAGTTGTAATGAATGGATCTTCGAGAGTTACCGGCCCACTCAGGGTGAGGTAGACGTCGCCCCAGATGCCAATGTTGCGGCCGCGAATGGTGGGTATCCAGTCCCAACCAATAGAAGCATGATAGGTGGGATTATCGATTCCCAGCGCGCCCCCATTCTTCCCCGGACTTTCAAAGGTCTTCTGCTTGGCGCTACCCGGCGTGTCATTCTTCTCGATGCGAACGGCCAGAGCATTTTTGCGGCCGGAAAGCAGGCGGCCAGTAACGTCGAACCGCCCGCGCATAAAACCGCCTTCGATGCGGCCGAGTTTTTCGCCGTTCAAAAAAACTTCCGCCTTCCAATTAATCCCGTCAAAATTCAGCCAAGCGCGCTCGCCTGAAGAATATGCCGGCGCTGTGAACTCGTTCCGATACCAGAAATCCGCGTAGAAAAACGAATCGGAAATATACAATTGGTTCTGGCCATAGTTGGGGTCCGGAATCGCCCCGACATTCAAATAGGACGTGAGCACTGTGCCCGGCACGGTGGCCACAATCCAATCGTGGTCCGCGAACCCCACCTTCGAGAGGGCTGCCCCGTCGGCGGTCACAAGCGAATCTCGCTCGAGGCGCCACGCGCCGCCAGCCAAGTCGAGCCGGCGATCAGGCCGAGCGACGGGGGCGGGCCTTGGTTGCGGCACGGGACCGCCGCGCCCGTAGACCTCCATCTCGCTCAGCATGTAGCCATCCGCTGAAGTGGGCCGTGTCATCAGGACGCGCACGCATCTCCCCTGGACGGGCTGCGGGAGCTTGAGATCGTCGGTATTCGCCTCGCCGCGGGTAAGTGGTTGAATGTCCCGCCAACTCTGCGCATCATCGGAAACCTGCAGGGAGCCCTCGGCGGCACGCGCGATCCAG
>Ga0187817_10000362_pt1 | contig 18987 bp, 18 predicted proteins | sample NC_wetland_sal_i_17_FD_132431 | JGI IMG/M metagenome (GOLD analysis project Ga0187817, IMG submission 132431) | Wetland sediment microbial communities from Neuse River Estuary, North Carolina, USA - SO4_2 | ecosystem: Environmental > Aquatic > Freshwater > Wetlands > Sediment | place: USA... | reverse complement strand
GTTCAGGCGGGAGGTGGAGAAGGAACTGACGGGAAGGGAAGAGGAGCCGTCGGAGCTGATCTACTTCAAGGTCTACAAGAGCCAGATCCCGGTCATCGAGCAGGCGATCGAGACGGCAGCCCTAATGCTGGGCTCGGACAAATCGCGTGGCTACTGCCTGGAGATGATCTGTGCCGACTTCCTCGCGGGAGCGCACCTGGACAATGGTGACCCGGAGATCCTGCTGAATTCGATCTCGCGCTACTACAAGTTCTTGCCCGGCGAACAGCAGCACTCTTTTCTTGCAAACCTGCGTGAGAAGGCGTCCTGAAATGATTCGCCCCAATGCTGCTCCCTCGCAACTGGACCCCTTGTCGTACGAAAGTTTGAGGCAGCAGGTCCTGCGTCGCGATGGCTGGAGGTGTCAATCCTGTGGCACGATGTCGAATCTTGAGGTGCACCACCGGCAATTTCGTAGTCAGTCGGGAGCAGATTCAGAGGAAAACTTGATCACGCTGCGCGTGGTATGCCACGCCGCAGTGCATTGCTCCGAGGCCGCATATCGTCAGTGGTTGACGCCATTCAACGCCAAAAGGGGTGTTACAGGAGATCGTGAATGAACTGCACAGGTAACGGTTAGCTGATAAACCTCAGCCGCCAGTTTCTTGTCGCACGCCCCTCCCTGCTCATAGTGGCAATTCATTCGTGTCTAAGACTATCGATCGGATTCAGTCTGGCCGCCCTCGTTGCCGGGAAGGTTCCGAAGAGAATGCCCACGAGCGAGGAAACCACGATGCCCACAATGGCCGATAACCCTGAGACCGGAATGCGGAACTCCGTCATAAAACGCAACGAGAATGGAAGCCCGAGCCCAACGACGACGCCAACCAGCCCTCCGCCGACAGATATAGCAAGCGCCTCGGATAAGAACTGGAATCGGATATCGCTGGCAGTCGCGCCCACAGTCTTGCGGATTCCCACTTCCTGTACTCGCGCACCCACTGTGGCCAGCATGATGTTCATGATGCCGATGCCCCCTACCATCAGGGTCACGCCGGCGACAGCTAAGAGTATGAGGGTCAGTGTTCTGGTAACGCGATCTGCCAAAACGACCAACTGCGACAGGTTTTCTACGGTGTAAACCGACTCGGCCCTATGCCGGGCCACGATAACGTCCCTGATCTTTGAAGTTGCCGATACTACCATCGAAGGTGCGGCCACCGAAAAATAGAGCATCTTAACGTTTTTAGTGTCGCTGAGATATCGGCTGGCAGAATAAGGAATTACCATCGTGTCATCGGCGACTTCGGTTTGTCCCAGAGTATCCACCCTCTCCTTGAAAGTCCCGATCACAGTGAACGGCAGCCCACTCAATTTAATGGTCCGGCCAATCGCCGCCTCAGGTGAGCCATAGAGTTCTTGGGCCATGGTCAGAGTAATGACACAGGCCTTGCTGTGAGCCTCTTCGTCCTGTCGATCAAAAAACCGCCCTGAAACCGGTATCAAGTTGCGAACGATCCAATAGTCCGAATAAACACCGAGGATTAAAATGTCGCGTTCTTTACCGTCGCGGATAGGGATCCGCTCTCCAAGCTTCACGACAGGGGTTGCCGCTACGATGCCCGGCACCTGGGTTCGCACCGCCCACATATCTCCAAGGGTCAAGAAATCAAATGGAGCACTGGTGATGCGCTGTGCGCCGCTTTCGTATTCTGCCCAGATTTCGTTGGAACCGATGGATTGAATCAGCCTCAACAGGTACTGCCGGCCTGTCAGCCCAATCGTGACCACCAAGATCAGCGAAGCCGTTCCGACCGCAATCCCTGCCCCGGTGAGGGCAAAACGGATTTTGTTCCTGCGAAAAGTGTCGGCGATGAAACTAACGACTTCTCCAAGCGCAGGTTTACGGCGGGAAGCCTTCAGTTCGGTGGTAGTCAGCACCACGCTCTCCAGGAAAACTCTGTGCGGGACGGCTTAAGCCGCGTCTCTTCTGCAATTGTCGTTAAGCCGGTGCGAAGTGGCGCTCGGTTTAACGTTCCGAGGGAGTAGAGGGACAAGAAAGAGCGCCGAGACCGCAATCAGCATAAACGCACCCTCAAGGACCGGGAGCATGAATCGCCGGATGTCATGTGTCAGCCAGTGCACTAATAAGGCACTACAGGCGTACGAGGCCAGCACAACTAGAGACGCAGCTAGGCTCACGTACTTAGTCGAAACGCTCATTGCGTTTCCGCAGCCGGGGCAAACCACGACGTGTTCATCGAATTCGGGTACGGTGATTCGGATCAGGCAATGCGAACAATGGTAGATGCGGGAACTCGAAGAATAGGACAACATGCGTCACTCCTCAACTGCCTTGTGGGGCTTCACACTCGGCGGTGACAGAACGCTGCGGTTGCATCCCAACAAGGGATAGAACTCTTGGAGAGTAAGGTTCACAAAATCCCGGGAAACACAATCGGCGCCAGCGGCGGTCAGATTTTCGTCGGACGTGATTCCGACACATCTCAGGCTTGCGCCCCTTGCGACGCGAACGCCTCCTGCGCAAATTCGCACACGATCAATTCTTAAACCGATGGGGCTCGTTGCTGGCTTTTCTATAGCGTGCGGATCGTAGGCCTGAACGATTGCTCCCTCAGCTATTAGCCTTCGAATAATTGAGTGGGCCGGTGCGAAACGTACGTCATCAATAATGGGCTTGACGCCAAACCCCAAGCCGCGATCTGCTTACCTATCGAATCCGGTGACTAAACTTCGTACGGCGGCTGGCGAATGGAGAAGGGTCGCATGCGATACGAAGCCCGCGAGAAGGCGATTCCACATTTTAGTGGCTGGCAAAAACCTGCGGGACAGGATGCTGCGAGGGACCGATGTCGATCTGTCGGTGAAACTTCACGTTGCGGAGCGACTGGTACCGTGACCGTGTGGTTTTTGTACTCAAACTCACGCGGTCACGACACTAGGAACACAACCGGAGTTGCATCTTGGCCGACCTCTGATTGAGTCGCGGTTTTAGACTGACTCTTTCGTCGCCTGGAAGTAGCATTCCTGGCGGCCATTAGGCCACTTTGAGAGATAGAAGGTCAGATTAGGAAAATGCGGAGCGATGAAGATTCGCAGCGATTCCTCGTTGAGGAATTCATTTTGATGTTCATCGTTATGTCCTCCCAGATTCTCGAAAATTGGCGTAGACCCGAGAAAAGTCCCCCCGGGCTTGAGCCAAGAGCGAATGCTATCCAAAAGCTTGTGTCCGTCTTCGGGGGTGAAATGCTCGATAGCCGCAAAGAGAAAGATTGCATCGTAAGTGTTTGCGGAAACTTGAAAAGCAAGCGCATCTTGGACGAAGAAAGAGATGTTCGGTGGTTTGCTTTTCAGGGCAGCCTGAATTGCACTGGAATCACGGTCGAAGGCATCTACAGTTGATGCGCGATTGCTGTAGTAGAAGTTGTCGAAGAATCCATCACCACAGCAGATGTCCAGAACTTTGCCCTTCTCGGGGATAACACGCATTCCGAATGCGCCGCGCTCTGCCCATGAGTTCCACGCTGGCCCGATGAGAAAGTCGTATTTGTGTTCAAAGTAATAGATTCCGAGTTTCGGCCATGCGATTGTATAAGCTCTTCCGACAATATAGCCGAGTCCGGAAGCCAATTTCGCTAGCAGTGAAAAGACCGATCTCAGTAAAGTCTTCATAAACTGGAATTGTAACAGTGGAAACTAAGAAGCGCGGGTGTAGTGCACCGCAAAGAACTGAACTGACCACATAGATAGTAATAGATATAGCAGCCGGTACGAACCGTGCTGCGAACCTTTGTACTCCGACAGCTGGCGCATGGGCAAGCGATTCGCAAGGTAGCCCGCAGCGTGGGCTTGACCGCGAAGACGATTTGGCTGACCAGCCAACGCTATCAGCAAGGCGGGCTGGAGGGAGCCTTGTATGAGAGGGCGCGGCCGGGGAAAGAAGCGCGGTTGGATGCCCAACAGCGGCAGCGCATCGTGGCCCTGGTAGCAGTCCGCCGCCGGAGTGTTCACACACCCGGAAGACGGTCGTCGAGCGCTTTGGAGTTACTCTCCAACTAGTCACTAGCTATTATAGGTGGGCATTTCGGCCGGGTCGGGTAGAGGCAGAGCCGGTGGGCCCACCCTAGTTCCACGTCTTTGAGCGACGCTCAGGCCGGTGGGAGTGCTGTGCGCTCATGGCGGAACGCCCCGTAGGCTAGCTCGAGGCCTTGGCGCAGCGACACCGAGGGCTTCCAGCCTAGGCGTCTCAACCGCGAGACATCTAGTAACTTTCGTGGCGTACCGTCAGGTTTGCTGGTGTCAAAGGCGATAGTGCCCTTGAACCCGGCTATGTCTGCGATCATCGCCGCTAGTTCGCGAATGCTCAAATCTTCTCCCCACCCTACGTTGATGAGCGGTGGCTCCTGTTGGTTACTTGCTATTGATACAAATTGCTCGTCTGGCAGATTGAAAAGGAACAAGCATGCATCGGCCATGTCCTCGCTGTACAGAAACTCACGCCGGGGTGTCCCCGTACCCCACAGAGTCACGAAGCTGCAGCCTTGTTCGTGGGCCTCGGCGATCTTGCGGATGAGTGCCGGAATAACGTGCGAATTGTTCAGGTCGTAGTTATCGCGGGGCCCGTACAGATTGGTTGGCATCGCCGCCAAATAGTGAGTCCCATACTGCCGATTATAAGACCAGCACATCTCGATGCCCGCGATCTTGGCCACCGCATATGGTCGATTGGTCGGCTCCAGCGGGCCGGAAAGCAAATACTTCTCTTTGATCGGCTGCGGTGCGAGCCTGGGATAGATGCAACTGGACCCCAGAAACAGTAGCCGTTTCACACCCGCGCTATAGGAGTGCTGGATGACGTTGCCCTGAATCGCAAGGTTCTCGCGGATGAAGTCCGCAGGGTACGTGCTGTTGGCGAGGATACCACCTACTTTAGCGGCGGCTAGGAACACATATTCGGGATGCTCCGAAGCGAAGAATCGAGCAACGTCAGTTTCGACGGTCAGGTCGAGTTCAGCATGAGTACGCAGAATTAAGTTGCGGTATCCGTTCTTCTGCAGGGTACGCATGAGCGCTGAACCGACCAATCCGCGATGACCGGCGACATAAATCCTGGCTGCTGTGGATATTGCTTTAGGGGAAGAATCCATAGCCATTTTCTCGTCTGCTGTTTAACGGATCGCCGATCCCGCCTCGGCTTGCAAGTTGGCAGACACGGAATTGCTCCACCGGTGCCAAGTGCCGAATTGTTCTTCCAGAATGCGGAAGCCTTCTCCAGTTGGCTTTAAGCCAACGGATTCCATGTCAGCATCCACCATAATGCGAACAAGTTCACGGAACTTGATCTTCGTCTCCCAGCCGAGTTTGGTGCGGGCCTTGCTGGCGTCCGCCGTTAGGATATCCACTTCGGCGGGCCTTATGTAACGCTGATCAGTCTCGGCAAAGTCTTGCCAATCGAGACCCACGTAGCCGAACGCTTCTGCTGCGAATTCCTCGATGGTGTGGCACTCGCCCGTGCCTAACACAAAGTCTTCTGCTGAATCCTGCTGCAAGATGCGCCACATGCCTTCTACATACTCTGGGGCGTATCCCCAATCGCGTGACGCCTTCAGGTTTCCCAGATACAACCTTTCCTGCCGGCCCGCCAGAATATGCGCTACAGCACGCGTGATCTTACGGGTCACGAACGTTTCGCCGCGACGCGGGCTCTCGTGGTTGAAAAGGATGCCGTTGCAGGCGTACAGACCATAGGCCTCGCGGTAATTGACGGCCATCCAGTATCCATATACCTTGGCCGCGCCATATGGACTACGCGGATGGAACCTAGTCTCCTCGTTCTGCGGCGGCGGAGCGGCTCCAAACATTTCAGACGAACTCGCTTGATAGAAATGGGCCTTGATGCCACTTCGTCGAATGGCGTCCAGTATGCGCGTTGTCCCTAACCCCGTCGTCTGGCCCGTATATTCGGGACTGTCAAAGCTCACCATCACGTGGCTCTGAGCTCCCAAGTGGTATACCTCGTCTGGCTGGACGCTGTAAATGAGATGGCTAAGCTCCCCGGCAGCTACCAAGTCGCCATAGTGCAGAAACACCCGCGCATTAGGTGTGTGCGGGTCCACATAGATATGGTCGAGTCTCTGGGTGTTAAAGGTACTGGCACGGCGAATGATACCATGGACTTCGTACCCTTTTGACAGCAACAGCTCTGCCAGATAAGAACCGTCCTGTCCGGTAATGCCTGTGATCAAAGCCCGTTTCAAGTTTTCACCTCCTGGGAGATGTACAGTATGACCTCGTGCTACGGTAGGTACCCAGAACGAACGGAATACAGAACCGGCTGTTGCGGTCCATCACTTGCCTAGAGGCTGCTCGCGTTCTAGTAAGCCCAATCTGTAAAGTGCGAGGCAGTAAAGAAACTGCGTGTTGCAAATAAGATACCGCCGCCACAAACGCCGAGGATTGCTGATTAGGCGAAAAGCCCACTCTAACCCGTTCTCCCGAGTCCATCGCGGAGCTTGTCGTACCCGCCCGGAGTAAAGATCGAATGCTTGTCCCACACCCACAATGACTGGCACATTGAGACGGCCCCGGTTCTCATACATCCACAATTCTTGTTTCGGACACCCGAGAGCCACCCAAAGTACGTCCGCACCGGAGTTATTGACCTGGGCGATCATTTCGCTATGCTCCGCCCGTGTAGGTTCCCGAAATGGCGGAGAGCAGATTCCAGCTATCTGAATTCCAGGACAGCTTCGTGTCAGTTTGGCAGCAACGGTCTCGGGAACACCAGGATGTCCACCGAACAGAAAATGCCGGTAGCCTTTCGTGGCTGTGTTCTGACAGACTGCGAGAAAAAGATCCGGGCCGTACACTCGCCGGCGCAATCGAAAGCCGTGCCGGCGGCCCGCCCAGATCAGCGGCATTCCATCAGGCGCTACTAGATCGGCTGAGGCAAGTGCGTCGTGAAAGTACATGTTGTTGTACGCCTCCATCACCATGTGTACATTACAAAGAGCAACATAGTGGCTACGTGCTCGGCTGGAGATCCATTGCTCGAAGATCTTTATCACGTCGTCGATCTCCACTGCGTGAATAGTGCTGCGCAGAACCCGGAATGAATTGAGTTGCTTTGACCTTTGAGACGAGATAGGAAGCAGCGGTTGATAGCGCGTATGACCGCGAGGCTCTTCGTTGCGCGTGGATTGCTCCGGACTGTGGCGAAAATTCATTTGCTCACGGTTGTATGTTGCAATGTGTTCGTTAGGTCGGAGAGAGTCGAGAGTGACTCGACACCGCCCGTAACATAGTCCAGCGCTCTTCGGAACCCCATAACCATCAGTTCGTTGTCCCACGTGCTGACAATCGCCCTTGAGTCATCACTCATACGCTGCCGCAGGCACGGGTCGTCCAACAGGCGTTGAATGGCCGCTGCAAAGGCCTCTGGGTCGCGCTCGGGGACGATAAAGCCATTAACACCGTCTTGGATGAGTCCTCCGGCGGCGGCTCCCACTGCGTCAGATGCTATTACCGGACAACCTTGGTTCATGGCCTCATTCGTGACGAGCCCCCAAGTCTCCTTGCTGACCTTTGTTGTGATCGACGGGAGTACCGAGACGTAGGCGAGGGCATAGTAGGCCGGAGTTTCGTCGGGGGGGACATAGCTCGCAAAACGAACGCGGTCTGTCATACCCAACGTGAACACCAATTCTCGAAGCCGGTTACTTTCGGCGCCATCCCCGGCGAGTAGCAAGACAACATCGTCAGAGGTGAGCCGCCGAAAGGCTTCCACCAGGTAAGTCAGTCCCTTGTTAGCTTCCATGCGACCCAAGTAGAGCACAATTCGTTGACTAGGGCTTATGCGCAGTCGGTCCAGCACTTTTTGCGTTTCACGTTGGTCAACGACTTTGCAATAAAAAGAGTTATCAATCGCGTGGGCAGCAACGAAAATCTTCTCCGCTTGAATTCCTTGGGACATAAGATATCGCTTAACGTGCTCGCCATAGACGACGATCGCGTCTGCGTTCCGATAGATGTAACGAGTGAGCGGATATATCAGCCGATGAAAGGGTGTCTGCAATGTCATCCACACTCCCGTCCAGAGCACAAATGGCTTACGGCGCAAGCGGGAAATGAGATACGTGACCGGCAGAGCAAACCGGCCGTTGATGCACTTTACAAACACATCACAAGGCTCTTTCAAGAGTTTGGTGACGAGCGTCGGAGTGATCCGGGTCCCTCCAACCGCCACTCCTTTTAGGTATTCGAATTCAAACTGTCCGGTGCGAGTTCCGTGGTTACGTTGCCAGTACCACTCGCTGCCGGCCGAAAAAAAGTAATACTTGACAGAACAGTACGCTGAAAGAGTTTCGAACGTGCGCACGCGGTAGTGAGTGCACATGTTTGTTACAAATGCAACCCGCATGCTAGAGCCTCGCCCGCACCGAGCACGGGGGCAGTTCGTCATCGATGTTTACAGTTGGCAACAATTTCATGAGGAGTACGACACATCGGAAAGGTATCACTTGCAAAATACTCTCATATCGCGGCGCGCCAACCGGGCGGCTAACCGGGAAAACTGTCTCACGTAGCATTAGTGCTCCTCGACGCATAGGCACCTTCGAATGAAATGCCGATTCCGGCACCGGGATACCAGTGATTCTCGGGCTGTTCTTGGAAGAAAAGAAACTGTCTGCCGTGCTCTTCAGAAAACTTCGCTAGGATACTGGTCACGTGCGAATTATCTCCCAGTATGATCCCTCCGGGGCGCAATCGCGGCAATATTGCTTCATATTCTCGCCGTTCGTAGTCAGCGGAGTGATCGCTATCGTTGATGAAAACGTCGATTTCATTAATCTTGCTTAGGGATTGCAGAGAGTCTCCGTATAATACTTTCCCGACTCTCCTGTAGGGGGCGATGAGGAGATAGCCTGCTCTCGGATTGATATCGGTGCCGTAGTATTGACCGGGAAAACCCTCACGCTCATTGCGAATGAGCGCGGCGCACAGCACGACCGAGCCGTGCCCCTTGTCTACGCCGGTTTCTACGATCACTCTTGGTTTCAGTATGCGAGCGAACGCGTACCAGCCCATTCGTCTGCCTATGGCAAATGCTGGATCATAACAATGACGCATCGTGCTCTCGGCGATGCGGTTCTGAATATGCTGCTTCATGTCGGCATCATTGTCGATTTCGTCCAGATAGCCCAACGCTGTGGAGTACTCTGTTCCCGTCACCACAGAGACAAAGTGAGCGAGATATTCCCGATTGCGAGAGGTCAAGTTGTAGGTGAAGTTTGTCAACTCGCGAGAGGACAATGCCCATCGCAGTGCTAGCCCCAATTGAGGGGTGCAGTAAGGCAAAGCCGTTCGAAGGCGATGTGGAACCAACAGGGTTCGGCCGACAGCAGTCTCGAGTAAGAACTGTTTAGCTGCTTCATAAGAACGAGTCATTGGAAGCCAAGGCAAAGCATGCGAGCCGTTGGCAGATGCACGCGGGAAGAACTCCAAGCCTGAATGAGGGACGAAGCAAACACTTGTCTGGGTGTATTCATACGCGAGCGCAATCGGTGGCGACAGTATGGTTCAGAATTGCATTGATCACACGCTCTATCTGCGACGTATCCAACTCGGGATAGATCGGCAGCGAGAGAATCTCCTCAGCGGCTCGCTCCGCTACCGGGAAAGAGCCGGTGTCTCCAATTCTGCCGCGGTAGGCTGGCTGGAGATGGATAGGCGTTGGATAGTGAACGGCTGTTCCCACGCCTTCTCTCCGCAGGTTGGACTGAAGATCGCCGCGAGCGGATGACCGTGCCACATACTGATGAAACACACTTGTCCGGCCTGCCTTTACGACGGGGACTGCCAATTGCGACGACAATGCATGAGTGTACTGATCGGCGATCTGTCGACGCCGTTCATTATCCCGGTCAAGATGGCGCAATTTGATGCGAAGAATGGCTGCCTGGATTTCATCGAGTCGACTGTTCAAGCCCGGAACTTCGCTAATGAAACGCTGGCGCCAACCGTACTCACGGAGCTGCCGCACTTCGCTCGCCAGATTCTCGTCGTCGGTGACGACCATGCCGCCATCGCCGATGGCGCCAAGGTTCTTCGTGGGATAGAAGCTAAAACAGCCCGCGATGCCCCAGCTCCCAACTCTCTTGCCCCAGTACAACGCTCCATGCGCTTGAGCGCAGTCTTCGATAACGCGAATAGCATGATGTTGGGCAATGGCTAGAATCGCGCTCAAGTCCGCAGGTTGGCCGAACAGATGAATTGGGATGATCGCGCGCGTGCGACTTGAGATCGCCTTTTCGATTTTGGAGGGATCAATAAGAAAAGTGTCTGGCTCGATGTCGACCAGGACCGGAACCGCTCCCGCCAGTTCGATTGCCGCCACGGTCGCCACCGCCGTGTGCGGACTGGTAATGACCTCAGCGCCCGGCCACACTTTGCAGGCGCGGAGAGCGAGCACAAGGGCGTCGGTGCCCGATGCCACACCAATCGCAAATCGCGTGCCGATATAATCGGCGTACTCCTTCTCGAATTCCTCTACTTCGTGCCCCAAAATGTAACGTCCCGCGGCCATCACGTGCTGGACCGCGGCATCGATCTCCGCGCGATGGGCTAAGTATTGTGACAGAGGGCAAGCTTGCGGAATGGGAACGAGCGTCATCGTCTGTCCTACCAATATCGTTCTGCGTTATGTCGATAGTATTCAATCGTTCGCAAGAGGCCCTTGCTCAGGGGGGTGGACGGCTCCCAACCCAGTGTTTTACGGATCTTTGTGTAGTCACCTCGGTAGGTGCCGATGTCGATCGGCTTTCGGTTGTCCGGGAACGGGACGAGAGTGTACGAGCCCCCGCCGTTCAGCTCGATCATGAGTTCGGCAAGACACTTTAGAGAAATCGAGGGGGCTCCCAAGTTAAACACCTGACCCGTGGACTCTGGGCTGGCGGCCGCAAGAAGGAAGGCATCGACGACATCGTCGACGAAGTTGAGATCACGTTCCTGCTCGCCGTCGCCGTAAACGCGAATTTGCTCCTTTTGAATTAGCTGGCAGAGCCACAATCCAATGAACGTTTGCCTAGCATCTTTGACACGCATCCGCGGGCCAAATGTGTTGGTGAGCCGGAGACTGCACGCCGGCACGCCGTGGATGCGTGAATAAAGCAAGTGGTAGGATTCCCCGGCCATTTTGTTGATGCCGTTAATGTCAACCGGCAGAATAGGGTGCTGCTCATCCACGGGCAAGCGCTGGGGACGACCATAGATCTGGCGCGTGCTCGCGAACACCAATTTTGGCCTGCGGTTGAGCCGACGGCAGGCTTCCAGAAGGGAGAGTTGTGCCCGACAGTTGATCTCAAGATCCGTCAAGGGATCTTCCATGCTGTCCAAGTGGCTTACTTGGCCGGCTAAATTGAAAATATAGTCCTGACCTTGCACCAAGTAGGCAATGCAGTGGGGATCGCGGATATCTGCGATGTTGACGTGAACATTTTGCGTAACCCCTTCTAAGTTGAAGGTGTTACCCCCATAAGCTGGAATTAGTGAGTCCACCACTACAACTTGAGCGTCCATCGACGCCAAACGCAGTACCAGGTTGCTTCCGATGAAGCCGAGCCCCCCGGTGATCAAGATCCTCTTGCGCGTGAAGGTGTTTTCTAAGTCTATTTTCATAGATAACTCGCCCCCCCGCGCCTCTCAAGGGCTTGCTGCAAAACGGAGTTCATGTTCTGCTGCCACAGTGCAGGAGACAGAACCGTTTCCGCGGTGGACCTTGCGCCGTGGCTCAAGGTCCGATGCAGGATGGGATCGTTATGCAGACGTTCGATCGATTCTCGCAGTTCGATTGCGCTTCCCGGCGTGAAAAGAAGGCCGTTCTTCTCGTGCTTCACAAACTCCGGGATGCCGTTAATGCGAGAAGCGATCACTGGTTTCCCGGCCCCAAAGGCCTGGCAGACGATCATGGGAAGATTGTCGTACCATTCTGACGGCACAACCACGCATGCGGAGTTTCTGACCAACTCCTCGAATTGTGCGCCATAAACCGGCCCAACAAACTCTGCGTTGCCATCAACAACCGCAGGGTGCGAGCGAATGTGACCAGCCTCTTCACCGTCACCCACGATCACAAGCTTGGGGCCATTCAGCGAACGAAAAGCTTCCAGGAGCGTGAAAATGCCTTTGGCACGAATCAGACGTCCTACAAAGAGAACGTATTCCCCACCTTCGTAGCTAGGCTTAATTCCTGAAATATCGAACGGATTGCTGACGACTCGTATCTTGTGGGAGTCAATGCCGCCTTCGATCAACTTGCCCGCCAGGAATTCGTCGGGTGTAACAAAGATGCTGACGAGTTTTCTCCAGGTACCGGCCCATCGATGAATGCTCAGCGCAGCTCCATAGGTCGCGCTCAGCGCGTAGCTATTGCGGTAACAGCGCCGGAGAATTCCGTGAATGTGGTTGCCGCGGACGCAACGCTCGCAAATCTCGTTTTGCGTGAAGAGCAAGCCATTGGAGCAGAGCAACCGGTAGTTGAACACAAACTGTATGATTGGCAGCCTGGCGTCTGCCAGCCCGTGATAGACCGAGGGCGACAGTAGCGGAAACACATTCTGAACAATCGCCAGAGTAGACTGCTCCGCGACGACGAACCTCCGAACCTGCCGGCGTGCGGCACGAGAATAGACGGTGCGGATCGGGAATAGCACCTTGTCCGCGGACGATAGATCCTTAATTGCTGAGTTGTCGGCGCTGAATACGGAAACGTGGTGACCACTATCGCGAAGGAGCTGAACCGCAAAGTCAAAAGCGATGTCCTCACCGGAGCGCTGCTGGTAGAGGTTGTGGCAGAAAGTGATCCTCATGTGTCGCGGCTGTCGACCGAGACGACCGAATCGCCTACAACACTAGGTAAGGGAACCGGAGTGCCCGCCTTTACCGCAATCAGCGACTTGGGAACCCCGGCGAATCGGTCCTACAGCACTGTGGCATCTGGGAAGAGCTGCTTCATCTCTCGCTTGGAGAGCAGCGCGATCTCCTTGTCAGCTGGTCACAGTAGGACTGGGAGGGGCGCGCTCCTAAGCCCCATACCGTGAAATTCCGGATCAGCCGCCGCTGGACGTCTCTCGGAAGCCAATGGATAAACGGCGTGACGAAATGCGGTTCCATGGGGCACAGCCTGTCAGGCGTCTGTACAAAGAATCGCGGCGCAAGTCGTCGTACCTCGTTGGCGAAGAGTTGCTGGCTCTCAAAACCTCCCAGGTGTTCAATCAGCGAGTTGCTGAATACAAGGTCAAAAGAGTTATCCGGGAGTTGACTAGCTCGGGCATCGGCAACAATCCAGCGTATAAAGCTTCGCGCATCATCTCCAGCTGGACGGATATTGAGCACGGTGACTTGGGGAAGAGGAAGGCCTAGGGAAAGGGCCAGGTCCCAGAAGAATGCTCCTCCGCCGATGTCCAGCACACGGGTGCCCTCGTTCACGCTCAAGAGCCGATAGAACGCGCGAAGGCGGCTTGGTCTGAAGAACCTTAGGAATGGTGTGTAGATGTTCACTGCTGGTCCAGTCGAGCGCCCCGCAGCGGCGGACGATGGGGAACGTTCAGTATCGCGCCTAGGTGGTAGCCCGTCGGTTCTTAGTCGGTGAGACCGCATCGGGGCGCGTTAAGTAGGTATTGGCTAAACTGACACAACGCCGCCGACAGCGGAAGAAGGTCCTACAACTCTTCCAGAGTCGACTGCTAGTCCCGGTATGTCTGGTGTGGCCTTCGCCAATCGGTAATAAAGCGCGGTGTACAGGATCCAGGGCAGAACGTTGGCGCGCAGGATGCTTCCCTCGGTTATATTTGAGATAAACAGAAAGACCAGGAACAAGATTGGCCACATCTGCGTTGAGTGCCGCAGAAGCGCCGCTTTTGTCAAGGCACGTCGAAACCCAATCACGTACCCGATGATAAAGAGCCCGGTCCCAACCAGACCTATGTCCAGACAGACATCGAGAAATCCATTGTGCGAGTAAAAGATTTCTGTCCGCATGGCGTCCCAGATTAGACCTGATGGACCCTCGTAGCCCCGCCAAAATGCGCCATAACCGTAGCCTAGAACTGGCTTTTCTGAGATCATCACCGTAACCAGGGACCACATTTGGGTTCGGCCGGTCAGTCCCTCATCGCGGCCGAGCAAATCCAAAAGCGTCGAATACTGGTTCGCGGTCGAGGCAATGACGCCGCCGAGCGCAATTAGAGTGAAAAGTCGCTTCTTGATTCCGAAGCGAGGCCATACATTAAGCACGGGCCAACTAGCTAACAATGCAAGGGCTAGTACGAAAGCGCAGACCAGACCCGTCGCAGAACGTGATAGAAACACCAGGACTAAGCACAGCCCAGCTCCAGCAATATGACCTATTCGGCGCTCGCGTGTGGTAAAGGACAGCAGCATCGACAGCCCAAAGCCGAGAGCCATGTTCAATCCGAGCTGGTTCTTGTGACCAAAGATGCCCTGCCAGTCCCCCTGTAGGTCTCCGGACATGATCCCTATCTCAGGCATAAATATGCAAACCACTAGACTTAGGATGGCGGCCCACTTAAGAATGGATGCGACTAGCCTCGCTTGGCCGAGCACGGTCAACCGTTCGCCCAAGTAAAGACCGCCCAAGGTGGTGCCGCACAGTGCGCAAAGCCTAAGAACGGTAAGCAATCTGTCTTCCGACCAAACAAGCGAGAGCGCCGAAAACGCGAGGAGGCCAAAGAGGGGCCAACAGCGTATTAGCGCCTCACGGCAGAGGCGTACCTTGGAAACAAGGGCTAAAGCAGCAAGCAGATACGACGAGAGCCAGATACTATTCGTCAGCCAGTTTCCCGTTCGGCCGACGTTAAAATTTTCCGGCCCCTGAAGAAACCCCAGGAACGCGGTACTGGCGAGCATCAATACAGGTGCCACAACGTAAAATTCGAAGCCACGGAGCTGATCCCCGAAGATCATCAAGTCTTGTCTGACCAGGCGTGTCATATGCGGGGAACCCACTTCAGATAGCAGAAAATCACTCCAACCGACAGAGTTAACGATGCGGCCACAACACTGAACGCCGCTCCAGGTACTCCCCATCTCGGCATCAGTGCCAGGGCCGAGGCAAGCGCCACAATCGCCGACGCGGTGTATGCCAGCAGTTCGTATTTTGCTTTGCGCAGTGCACGCAAAGCGTACGACAGGCCGCAGGCCATCCCGGTAAACACTGGCCCGAGACCGAGGACCGGCATCAGCCACGCCGAAGTAGCGTACTTACCGCTAAACAGAATTCGTTCCACCGGAGCGGAGAACAGATAGAGCGCGGCGACAAACGCCAGGCCAAATCCGGTGAGCGCGGCTGTGGAAAGCAAGACCTTGCGGTGCAAGCGGGCCAAATCGCCGCGGCCCAGTTCGTACGAGATGCTGGGCAGCAACAGCAGCATTGTGGCGGCGATTAGTTGATACAGCACGAGCGAAGGAAGCTGCATCGCCCGTAAGGCGCCCGCAGCGGGCAGCGCGAGCATGCCGGCACAAAGCACGGTCTGGACCTGCAAAAGCACCCACGAAAGGGCGCTCGTCAACACCAGCCAGCGCCCGTACTCCCAGTTCTCCCCGAGGATGCGCCGCAACGGCAGCGATGGGTGGGGTTGCAGACCATATGGTGAGATCCTGAGGCGGCGCAGAATCAAAGCACAGGGCAGCAGGCCGGCGACTGCAATTAGCAGCAACGCGCTGGCCGGAGTGCAATGACCCGCATGCTCCAGGGCGAAAGCGCCCAGCACCAGCGTAACGCCGTACACGGCGCTGGCCCGGACTGCAGCCAGCGGGTTCTGGACCACGTAACACATGCGGCGGACCAGGTAAAACAGGAGGATGAGGGGAAGGCCGATCGCCGAGGCAACTAGCGCGGGAGCCAGCGCGCTTGGCGCCGGGCCGAGCATCAGGATGGCGCCAGCGACCAGCGCCAGCAGCGACAGTGGTCCGATGATCAATAAATGCGTGCGGAGTTGCGCGTCAAAATAGCTGCTCAGCTGCTCCGGATAGCAGGAGGGACCGATGACCGTCATGGGCTCGATCAAGAGCACGTTGTGGAATCCCATGAGAAATAGCATGCCGGCGAAGCAAACCGCAAATGCGCCATAGGCTTCTTTGCTGAGCCAGCGTGCGAGGAAGATATTGAGCAAGAAACTGCTGCCTGAGAACAATCCTTGGTCCAGGAACGAAAGGCCGGACCGCAGCCCCCAGAACCACAGGCGATCCCGGGGTATTTCCAGGGAAAGAACTTTGAGTGTCGTCCGGGCTCCGGCGTCGCTTGGTGCAAGCGGCCCGCTGGAAGTGAGATTCATGATGAGCGGGAGCGCCGGGTGATGCGAGGCCAGACACCAACCGCCTGTCGGACAGTGGAATGCCGTGAGAGCACGCGGAAGCGTTCGGACATCACGCCGTAAATTTCGGCGAGTAGCCGCTTACCCGGGTTTTCGGGATCGATTCTCCGCCAATGTGCTGCGCCGACGATCCAAGCCGAAGCGCCGACCAAAGACAAAAGGGTCAAGCCAGATACCAGCAGAGCTCGAGGCGGCCACGATTTTCTCTCGGGCACATTGGCGGGATCGATGGCGTTAACCGTGGGGATCTCTTTGGCCTCCTGGATACGTGCCAGTTCGTACTGCTGGTTCAGGAGCTCGTAGACTGTCTCCTGGATTTTCATGCGGCGGTAGAGGTCGGCCCACTGAACTCCCAGGAGCGGAAGCTTTCGGATGGAAGGATAGAGTTCGTTACTCTGGGTGGCGTCGGAGGCTAATGAGGCGTCGGTACCGCCGATCTTTTGAAGCTGTCGGTGGAGCTCCTCAATGCGAGCACGCGCGGCGCGAACCCGAACGTTGCTCGGGGTGTAGATCTGCTGGAGTCCTTCCAATTCCGACTGCGCCGCAATCAGCTGTCCCTGCAGCAACGCTGCCGATTCCACCATGGCCTTGGTTTGCTCTTTGATGTCGAGGGCGGAGTTCTTGCTGGCAAAAGCGCTGAACTCCTTTTCCGCGTCCTCGAGGTCGCGCTTGACGGCAGTGAGGCGCTGTTCGATGAAGACGCGCTCGCGCCGGGCCGAGGAAGTGCTGACCTGGGATACGAGATGGTTCAACTCTTCCACGTAGACCTGCGCGATGTCGTGAGCACGCTGCGGGCTTCTGTCGGTGACGCTGAGTGTGATCACGCCACTCTTGCGGTCTTCGCCCACGCCGGTGCGGCTGTCCAGCTTCTTGCGCGCGTCTTCTTTATAGCGGATCCAGTAAACCTTCTGCAGATTCAACCGGTCAACCACGCGGTCCTGCACGCTCCGGCTACGGAACATCTCGACGAAGAGCGCGCCCGAACCTTTGGTTCCCAGCAGGCTCCCAGCCATGGCGGCCAATTCCGGGGATGCCTTGGTCGCTAACGCGGCCAGCATGGTTCCGCTGCTGTTCATGGAGTCCGGCGGCATGATGCTTACCGAGGATTCATATTGGTTCGGGATCAGGAGTGCGATAGCGGTGCTGATCACAAGCGCCCATGCGGCCACACGGATAATCCATCGGCGGTGCTCCCACAGCAACTGCAGGGCTGTGAGTAGGTCAACGCCAGATTGATCCGCCTTGGACTCAGCGGTTACCGGGGCAGAAGGAAACTCAATCTCCGTCGCCGGATCAATCTCGTGAATTACTGCGTCTTGTCTTAGGCTCTCCACAATCGGTTCTAGTGTTCCTCGCTGAATGTGCCCCGACCGTAACTGCTGATTCGCGGTCAGATTCCCCGCATTGCGAAAATAGATGTATGCAGAAGAATAGCCATGTCCATGAAGAAATTTCGATGCTGGATGTAATAGAGATCATATTCGATGTTTTCGTGAATGAGGTAGGCGCGGTCACCACTGAGTTGCCAGAGTCCAGTGATTCCTGGCATTACCTGCAGGCGCTGGGATTGACGTTCGGTGTAGGTCTCGACAATGAAGGGCATCTCCGGACGAGGTCCAACCAGGGACATATTGCCCAAGAACACATTCAGTATTTGCGGAAGCTCATCCAGACTGGTGCGCCGGAGGAAGCGGCCCAGCCGGGTAATGCGGAGATCGTATGAGTCTTTCGGAGAATAAGCGTAGGCAGGAGAGTCCGCGTACATGGTACGGAACTTGAACATGCGGAACCTTCGCCCATTCAGACCCACCCGCTCCTGCCGAAACAGGGCTGGTCCCTTGGAATCGAGTTTGATGAGAAGGGCAAGCAATAGTAACAGCGGCGAGCCGAGAGCCAGCAGAATCGCGGCTCCGACGAAATCGCAGATTCGCTTGGCCCATTCGTAGGTGAAGCGCCGCGGATTACGGCTGAAGGAAGCTAGTAGGACCCCGTCAATGTCCTGAAACCCAACCCATTGATCTGGGTGAAGGAAGTGGCTGGGGACAAAGGACACGCGCGCGTTCGCTGCCAGAACCTCCTCTACTGCCTGGTGGAACTTCTCGTGTTGGATGGAAGGAATCGCAATAACGACCAAGTCAGCAGCGCACTGCGCAATCAAGTTTCGGGTCACTGGACCACGCATAACGGGCGCTGAACGGCGATTCTCGTAGCCTAATTCAAAAATGGCACAGCCAACTTTCGCCACATTGTCATCCACGAAAGCCACCGGTTCCAAGCCAAGCTTTGGAGAACGGCGCAGAACCGAGTACACCCGCCGTCCGGTTGACCCCGAACCATAGATTAACACTCGCTCTATGCCATAGCCCCTTGCGTGCAAGGACTGCACGAGCAAGTACACAAAATGCTTTTGCACAAAGAGGAACAGTGGCACCAACCCCAGCGCGATGACCAGTAACCAGCGCGAAAACAGGAAGCTTGTGAGAAAGCTCACGGCAAGGGCGAAACCGAGCGCTTGCATCGACACGCGGAGCACGTGCTCAGTTTCGCGGACGCGCAACAAACTGGTTCCCCTCGAGTATGCGCCGACGCGGTCCAG
>Ga0187817_10000361_pt1 | contig 19024 bp, 14 predicted proteins | sample NC_wetland_sal_i_17_FD_132431 | JGI IMG/M metagenome (GOLD analysis project Ga0187817, IMG submission 132431) | Wetland sediment microbial communities from Neuse River Estuary, North Carolina, USA - SO4_2 | ecosystem: Environmental > Aquatic > Freshwater > Wetlands > Sediment | place: USA... | reverse complement strand
CGGCTCCGATTGTTGCCGTAGACATTCCCTCCGGCGCCGATGCCGATGCCATGCAGCCCGCCAGCAGTGCACGGGACGAAGCCCGTGCCGATGCCATCGTAACTTTCACCGCGCCGCGTCCGGCGCATGTTTTCGCGGCGCTGACCGAAGGGCCCACTGTGATTGCACCCATCGGTTCGCCGCCCGCAGCCATCGTCTCCGAACTCGGACTGCATCTGAGTACTCCTCTCGATTTCGCCCCGCTGCTCGCGCCCCGAGCGCGCGACGCCAACAAGGGCAACTACGGACACGTGCTGGTAATCGGAGGGTCGCTCGGCAAAGCAGGCGCGGCGGCGATGGCCGGATTTTCCGCTCTCCGGTCGGGCGCCGGCCTTTCGACAGTAGCCACGCCGAAATCCGTGCTCTCGACTGTGGCCGCTTTTCACCCTGAACTGATGACCGAGCCGCTGCCGGAAACTAAACAGGGCACGATCTCCTTGCGAGCGCTCCGGTCGAGTTTCGATGCGCTGCTCGAACGCAAAACGCTCGCCATTGGTCCCGGCATCTCGCGCAATTCCGAAACCGCCAAATTCGTATACGAGATCGTGAAGCGCGCTGCTGACGATACGCCAATCGTTGTCGATGCGGACGCGCTCAATGCCTTCGAGAGAGTGGCTCACAAGTTGAACGGCCGCGGACGAACCCTCGTCATCACCCCGCACCCCGGAGAAATGGCACGCTTGACCGGCCTGAGCATTGCCGAAATTCAAGCGAACCGCCTGGAAGTCGCGCGAAACTTCGCCAGTAAGCATGAGTTGATCGTCGTGCTTAAGGGACACCGCACCTTAATCGCCGCGCCGGACGGCACCGTCTGGGTGAATCCCACAGGCAATCCGGGCATGGCAACCGGAGGCACGGGTGACGTTCTCACCGGAATGGTCGCCGGCCTGATCGCTCAACATCCGCAGCATGCGCTCGAAGCGACCGCCCTTGCTGTCTATCTCCATGGATTGGCAGGGGACCTCGCCAGTGAATCCCTCGGCGAGAATTCCCTGGTGGCGACGGACCTGGTGCGTTTCCTGCCCCAGGCGTTCGCGCTGGCGCAGAATCCGAAGTCACAAGAGATTCGCATCCACGCCTAGCCGCTCGTGGCGCAAGTAGATCCGTATCAGGGCATGCCTTGAGCCATGCCGTAGATGCTGAGTAGGGAGGCCGCCTTCAGGCGCTGGGGCCGGGACGAGAACTACCGCGGTATGTAGCTGTCCAGCAAACCCAACAACTGCGACCCAAGCTTCATCATGCGCGCCTGGGCGGCATCGGGAGACTCGCCCGGAAGGATCGGGGTCATCAGGCGCACCAGTCCACCGTCGCTGCGATTCATGCGAACCGAATCCGATACCAGATAAAACTTGGCCCAGTATTCACTGGCCACCGCGCGGCCATGCGCCTGAAACCAGTACAACACCAGTTGCCGGTCTCCCGCCTTTGCCACTACGTAACGGTTGGCGGGAAACGAAGTGCCGTCAGCCCGTGTAATCTGAATCACTTCGCGCGAAGTTGGAACCCATCCCGCCCCGGGCAGGCAGTGGTTCGGCGAATGGATCGTGTCACCCGTCTTTTGCGTCGGAAAATATGCGATGTAGAGATTGATCCACGGTTGGAGTTGGCTGCTGTCTTCGTAGTCGCGCACCAGAAACTCGCCCGGCCCCAGGATGTCGAGGGTTTGCTGGTCGAGAACGCTGTCGGTTCCCTTCCAATCATCAACCTGCGAGGGCAGGGAACTCAATGGCATTCGCGGCGGAAAGAACTCGCTGCGCGAATGGGCCTGGAGCACCAGCGCCGTCGCCAACATAAGCACCGCTGAAATCCCGAAGCGCAGCGACCCGGCCTTCATGCGGATTTCGCCTCCCGGTCTTTCCATAGGCTCGAGATCAGGCGGTGCAGGGCAACCAGCATGACCAGCGCCACCACGAAGATCAGCCATCCCGAAAAGGTATGGAAAAATCCCAATGCTTTATCCGGATCCCAGTACTGCACCAGAAGTCCTGTGCCAAAAATGCGAAAGCTGTTGGCCGCCACTGCGATTGGCACCGCGGAGATCGCCAGCACCACCCGCGCCCACGTCCGAGTTTCCATCAGGTACCCGTAGATGATGGCCAGCGTTACCAGGGTCAGAAGGGACCGGATCCCGCTGCACGCTTCCGCGACGTCCAGCGGCATGGAAGCCAGCACGATCACGTTGCCCTGCCGCAATACGGGAACGCCAACCAGTTCCAGCAGCCCAGTGGCCAGCCTTGCGGCTTGCAACTGCAAGGGGAAGGTGATTTGCTGCAGGATCAGGCTTGGGATCGGGATCATCAGAATCAGAAAAGCCCAGGGAAATAGGACCGCGCGAAAGAACGTCCACCCCCGAAACAGAATGATCAGGCCCGCCAGCAAGAGCAGCAGCGACACCCGCGAGAAAAACAATTCTGCGCCCAGGACTCCAAGAGCCAGCATCAACAGGCTGAAAACTACCAGCGGAAGGCCGGTCCAGGATGGGGCCGGCGCGATGGCTTGCAGCTTCTTGCGGTCCTGCCAGAGAACAAACAAAGCAAAGAGGGGGACAAAGATCCCGTGCTCGAAGTTCGGATCGTGGTTGGGCCCAACCCACTGCAGGAAGAGGCGGGCCAGGATGGAGGCATAAAGCCAGGCGGTCATCAGCAGCAGCACCACTCCCTGCCAACGGGGCAAGCTGGACGACAACTGACCCTCCCTCGCAGAGAGGAGCGGAGCTACCTCGGTTGAGTTACCCATACGGCGCGCTTGCCTCTGAGAATATGCGAAAACTGGGTCATCGCGCAAAGCAAAACCCGCATGTGAAACCAGCATTTCTGGTACCGAACAAAGAGGTCATCTTGGGTCGGAACGACTCCACGCGACCCCGCGTCAGAGCCGCCGTCTGGCAAAAAGTAGAAAACCATTTCCTATTACCCCCTCCACCCGGCTCAATCGTTCTCTTCCTTTTCAGCAGGCGCCATTTTCCTAATGCTTGCAGAGAGTTAGCACTTTATCCCCGGTGCGAAGGGAAAAGTAATACCCAATTAGGTTACTAGAATGTGGGTAATAAATTTCCCATTTGTCCGCAATGTGGTAACGTATGAACCGCACGACGATCCCAGGTTACTATCGCAAACCATTGAAACAGAGGCATATATTGTTCCAGCTCTGGACAGTCGGTTTGGCTGGATTGGCAGTGGGTGTGCTCTAGACTGTCTACGCATTTGCCCGGGACTGTCTCCCCACTGTCTCGGCCCGGAATAGAACCGCAAAAGTATGGACCTGGATAGAACCGAAATGCTGGCAGGATCAGCCACTCCGCAGAACGGCGGAAGTCGTGTTTGGGTTGAAAGCGTCAGCTCCGGCATGCGCACCGTCGAAGCCGTGATTCGCGAGCTCTCGCAGAATGACGTTCCCGTGCTGGTGGTGGCGGAACACGGTTCCGGCAAGGCGGCAGCGGCGGCACGAATTCATGTTCTTTCTAGCCGGGCCTCGGAACCGTTTCAAGTCTATCAGGGACGCGACGCCAGCGAACTAATTCTCGCCGCCGGCGACGGTCAAGGTGGAACCGTCTATCTTCAGGAAGTGCGGGATCTCACCGCGGCAGCCCAGAAACAACTGGTTCGCCAGATCGGTTTGAACGGCAATGGCGACTCGCAACGCCGTGTGCCGCGCTTCATCTGCGGAACTTCATTCGAGTTGGAGCCTGAGGTCAAGGCCGGCAAGTTCCGCGAAGACCTCTATTACCGAATCAGCGGAGTTTGCCTGCGACTGCCTCCTTTGCGCCAGCGCAAGGAAGATATCCCTGTTCTGCGCGACTGGTTTCTCGCGGCCGCTGCCCGCGATTTTTGCCGGCCCGTACCCGCGCTCAGTTCCGAGACCCAAAACTTCTTTCTGGAGTACAACTGGCCGGGAAACATCCGCGAACTCAAAGACGCCGCGCGAGCCATCGTCGCGCTCGGCGATGAAACCCTTGCCATGGGCGGATTACGCTCCCTTTTGCGGCGCGTCGATCGCGGCGGCAACGGCGAAAAAATTTCTTTGAAGGACGCGGCGCGTGCCGCCTCCCGCGAAGCCGAGAGGGAAATCATCCTGCAGGTCCTGACTCGAACCCGCTGGAACCGGCGCCGCGCCGCGCAGGAGTTGCAGATCAGCTACAAAGCGCTTCTCTACAAGCTGAAACAGATCGGGTACGAACAGTACGGGTCTTGATCACTGCGATCGGGGCGCGAGAGGAGTCAAGGAGTTTCGAGGAGAAGATATGAAATTGCAATGGAAAGCGGTGGCTGCGGCACTGGCTTTAATCAGCGGCATGACGCTGGCTCAGAGTGCCCCCGCCGCCGAGTCCTCCGCCAGTCCTGCTTCCGGCAAAGCCGCTTCTGACAGTGCGGCTTCTGACAAAGCCACTTCCGATAAAACCGCTTCCGACAAATCAGTGACCACGGCTTCCGCCAGCGCCGCCGGACCCGACTATGTGATCGGCCCCGACGACGTGCTCCATATCGCGGTCTGGAGGGAAGCCGATCTTAGCGCCACTTTGCCGGTGCGTCCCGATGGCAAAATCTCTCTCCCCTTGCTCGACGATGTGCAGGCTTCGGGCCTGACCCCCAAGCAGTTGGCGGAGTCGGTGACGGAGAAGCTGAGGAAATACATCGCCGACCCGCGCGTCACCGTGGTCATGACTTCCATCAACAGCAAGCGGATTTTCATGGTCGGCGAAGTGCTGCATGCCGGGGCTATGCCCATGCTGCCCAACATGACCGTTCTACAAGCACTGTCCACCGCGGGATTAAACCAGTTCGCCAACACGAAACGCATTTACGTCCTACGCACCGAAAACGGCAAGCAGCGGAAAATGCCCGTGAACTATCGCATGCTCGTCAAAGGGGAGCAGATCGAACAGAATTATTTGTTGCAGCCTGGGGACACAATTGTTGTCCCCTAACGGATCTACCGTTTCGCAAGGGATCGACGGGTGAAAAGCATGGCTAAAATGCGAGCAATCCGGATGGCGCTGCTGGTTTTCGGCATGAGCGTCTGCGTGGTCGCCCAGAATAGTTCTCCGTCGCAGCCGGCTACCACTCCTGCACCGGCCTTTGGCCAAAACGCGCCGGTGCTCGACCCGGAGAATCCTCCGGTCTCTGGTCTGGACGAACCCACGCTCGAACTGCGTAGCGCCACCCGCAGCTTCATCTCGCCCGCTTTGCAGTTGAGCGAAGCGGCGGACACCAACGGGGCCAACCAGATCGGCACTAACGGCCTGGAGTCTGTCAGCCGCGTTCTCGGTGCGTTCGATCTCCAGCAATTCTGGCCCAAGAGCGATCTTTTTCTCGAGTATCTCGGCGGCGGGGCATTCTACGGCCGTCCTTATGCGGCATATCAGATGCACGCTGCTGGCCTGGAGGGCGTCACGCGCTGGCGAACTGGCCAGGCGACGCTGCGCGACTCTTTCAGCTACCTGCCGGACGGCTCCTTTTTGATCGGCTACGGCGGCGTTCCAGGATTGGGCCTCACCAACGGCGGCATGGGTGGCGGCCTGCCAGGCTTCCACCTCGGCGGTCAGCTCGGATCCGTCGGAAATATTCCCAGGCTCGCGAACTCGGCGATTCTCGATGTCGTTGAGGCTATCAATCCGGTCTCCGCCTTCACCGTGGCCGGCGGGTTCGCCAACTCTCATTTCTACGACTCCACCAATACCTACCTCAATGGCGACCAGTACACCGCCCAGGCGGGATATAGCCACCTGTTTTCCCGTCACGATCAGATCGGGGTAATCTACGGTTTTCAGTTATTTCAATTTCCGCAAGTTTCTGGCGGCGAGGTTTACAACCACATCGTCAATGTGCGTTGGAGCCATACCCTCACCGGCAGGCTGAGCTTCATTGCCGGAGTCGGTCCGCAGTATACCGACCTGCAATTCGGTGGCTCCTTCCCGCGTTGGTCGGTGAGTGGGCGGGCTCAGCTGCGCTATAAGTATGGCCGTTCGTCGTTGTTTGCCACCTACGAAAAATTCACTTCGCCAGGCTCGGGCTTCTTCGCTGGTGCCGATACCCAGGCAGCCCGGCTCGGCTTTACACGCCCGCTGGGACGCACTTGGACTTTTTATGCCGATCTGGACTACTCCCATAACAAGAAGCTCCAGGAGGTCCTGTTTGGCGCCGTGAATGCCAGCAGTTACAACGAAGGCTCTGCTGGAGCTATCTTCCGCAAGCACTTCGGACGTTCCTACGACCTTTTTGGCGCTTATCGCTTCAGCGCTGTGGCCTTCAATGTTCCTCCCGGCTTGAGTGGCTTCCCCAGTACCGGCAGGATTGCTCATCGGCACATCGGGACCATCGGGGTGGAGTGGCACCCGAGACCGACTCGCATCGAATAGTTTTTTGGCCGCTTCGGGCGGCCGGATTGGTGAACTGTATGATTGAGAATCGCGAATTGACGATGGACGATTATTTGGCGATGCTGCGGCGCCGCCTGAAAGTCATCTTGATCCCTGCCCTGCTGGCCCCGTTGGCGGGCTTCCTGGTCTCTTATGTCTTCCCGCCGAAATTTACCTCCCAGTCTACCGTGCTGGTGGAAAGCCAGAAGGTGCCTGATACCTTGGTGCAGTCGGTCATCACCGCCGATTTTACCCAGCGCGTCCAAACCCTCAGCCAGCAGGTTCTGAGCCCGAGCCGCTTGCGCCCGGTCATTCAGAGCCTCGCCCTCGTCAAGCCTGACGAAGAGGGCAAACTCATCTCCGACATCCAGCAGAATATGTCGGTCGAGCCGGTGGTCACCTCGTTGAGTGCTGCGGGACCCTCTGGCGCTAAGAAGAAGGGCTCGACCAGCAATCAACCGATGCCCGGCTTCAATGTCAACTACACCGACAGCAACGCCCTCCGAGCGCAAAAAATCTGCAATGCCATGACTTCGCTGATCGTGGATGAAAACCTGCGCTCTCGCGCCGAGGTCGCGCAGGGCACCACCGAGTTTCTCAGCCGCCAAGTCGACGACGCCAAGCGCGCCATCGACGAACAGGATGCCAAGCTCGCCGCCTTCAAAAAGCAATACATGGGTCAGCTTCCCACCGATGCCGACAACAACATGCACATCCTGATGTCGCTGAATTCGCAACTCGATGCCACCACCCAGACGCTCAGCCGCGCTCAACAGGATAAGGCCTACACCGAAAGCATGCTGGCGCAACAGGTGGCCGCCTGGAAGAGTTCGCAGTCCAGTACCAATCCCCAGACCCTCGATCAACAATTGAACCAACTGCAAGCGCAATTGTTGGACTTGCAGGCGCGCTATACCCCCGATCATCCCGATGTGATCAAGACCAAGGCCGACATTGCCCAGGTGCAGAAGAAGTTGAAAGAAGCTAACGCCGCAGCCGCCAACCCCACTGACGACAACGAGAAGGCCAGCGCCTCGGAACCGCCTGAAATTCGCCAGCTCCGTCTGCAGATTCACCAGTACCAGACCGTGATCGAGCAAGCCACCCTCGACCAGAAGAGGCTGCAAAGCCAGATCGGTGTCTACCAGAGCCGCACCGCCATGAGTCCGACGGTCGAAGAGCAGTACAAGGTGCTCACCCGCGACAACGACAACGCCCAGGCTTTCTATAAATCTCTGCTCGACAAGAAAAGCGCCGCCGAACTCGGTACCAGCATGGAGAACCAGCAGGAGGGCGAGCAGATGCACATTCTGGTGACGGGTAGCCTGCCCGACTCTCCCAGTTTTCCCAACCGCCCGCTGTTTGCCGCCGGCGGCCTGGGCGCCGGTCTGGGGCTCGGCCTCATCATCGCCATCTTCCTGGAGTTTAGCGACAAGTCGATCCGCACCGAAAAAGATGCCGCCGCCATCATGGATCTGCCCCTCCTGATTTCCGTGCCCTGGCTGGGTGAGGATGAGAATGATTTCGATGTCTCCGGCAATGGCGGCGTCCGGCGCCGTTTCTGGGGAGGCCGGGGGGCTCCCGGCTCGCCCAAAGACAAAGATCACGAGAACGTCGAGGTCTAGCGTCAGCCTATGTACAAAGAATTTTTTGGACTTCGTGCCAACCCGTTCAACGTCAATCCGGACCCGCGTTACCTGTTTCTCACGCGACACACCGAAGAGGCGCTCGCCTGCCTTACCTACGGCATACAAAGCCGCAAGGGCTTCGTGTTGCTGACCGGCGAGGTTGGAACCGGCAAAACCACGCTCATCAACAAATTGATGGAATGGCTTCGCTTGCAGCAGGTCGCGACCGCCTTCATCTTCAACTCGCGCATGGACGTGCCCCAGCTCCTCGATTTCATGATGGCCGATTTCGGGGTTCCCTGCGATGGCATGTCGAAAAGCCAGCTCTTGCAGCGCCTCTACAACTGGCTCCTGGACCGTTACCGCGCCGGGGAAACGGCAGTGCTGGTCATCGATGAGGCCCAGAACTTGACCGATGAAGTGCTCGAAGAGATCCGCATGATGACCAATCTCGAGACCTTCACCGAGAAGCTCCTGCAGATCGTTCTGGTCGGACAGCCGGAACTCGAAACGCGATTGAAGCAGCCCCAGTTGCGCCAGTTGCGTCAGCGCCTGACGCTGCGCGCCAAAACCCATCCTTTTAATCTTGAGGAAACCAAGTCCTATATCAACCAGCGCCTCCGCATCGCCGGGTCGAATGGCGACGCCATTTTCGAACCCGACGCCACGGTTGCCATCTTTCGATACTCGATGGGCATTCCCCGCATCATTAATCTGCTCTGCGAGCACTGCCTGGTCAGCGCCTTCGTCGATCAGAAGAAGACGGTCTCCGCCGAAGTCGCCGATGCCGTTGCCCGCGATTTCGATCTCAGCGATGGCAACGCCGCCGCGGCCATGACCGCGCCGGTTCCGCCATCCGAAAAGTTTGATCTGGTCGAAGCCTTGCGTACCTTGGCAACCCTGGCCGACCGGCTGCGCCAATCCGAACAACAGGATCTCCCCAAGGAAAGGAAACTATGAGCCGCATCCATGACGCTTTAAAACGCGCCGAGCAGGAACGAGCAACTTCCACGGGGACGCACGTCGAGCCCGCCTTCGATCAGCCCCAATCACACAACGAAGCCCAACGCGAAAGCATGCCTTCGTCGCCACTGGCAGGGACCGCCGTGATGTCCACGATGGCCTCCGGGTTTAATTACGAGTCGCTCGTCGCCCGCTGCCACCAGACCGAATGGAGTCCGGATTCCCGTACCATGCTCTTCTTCCAGGAGGACGACAGCCGCCTCGGGGCCGAACAGTTCCGCACCCTGCGTTCTCGTCTTTACCAGATCCGCGAGAAGATGCCGCTCAAACGTCTGATGGTAACCAGCGCGCTTCCCAAGGAAGGAAAGTCTTTTGTGGCCGCCAATCTGGCCCAGGTCGTAGTGCGGCAGCACGGGCGCCGCGCTCTGGTGATCGACGCCGATTTGCGTAATCCCGGCATGCACCGCCACCTCGGAGCGCCCCAGTCGCCCGGATTAGCCGATTACCTGTTGGGCGAATGCGACGAGTTTGCTGCTCTGCAACGCGGGCCCATGGAAAACCTGTTCTTCATGCCCGCCGGCCGGTCCGTTCCGAACGCACCCGAACTCCTCTCCAACGGCCGTCTGAAGCTGTTCCTGCAACGCGTCGAGCCCTTGTTTGATTGGATCATTATGGACACATCGCCCGTCATCCCCGTGTCGGATGCCACCCTGGTCGCTGGCTCCTGCGACGGCGTCCTCATGGTCGTGCGCTCCAACTCGACGCCTTCCGATTTGGCTCGGCGCGCCCGCGAAGAATTCCCCGACAAGCTGCTGCTTGGAGTTGTGCTCAACGGAGCCCCATCCGGAGGGCATGCGCACTCGAAGTATTACTATGGCGAGGCCGTGAACAGCCAAGCCTGAGATCTTACGAGGAAGACGAACCGAGGCCCAGTTGATCCGGCTCTTTAATGTCTATTACCCAATCCGAGCTCTGGTCCTGCTGATCGGAGAGGCCTTGATCGTCTGGACCTCGTTCCTGCTCGGAGCGGTGTACGAGCTTCGTGAAGACAGTTACCTGGTGCTCAACTTCGAGGGCGGCTATTTCAAGATCCTGGCAGTTACGGTGCTGGTCTTGTTGTGTTCCCACGGGCTCGACCTGTACGACACCGCGCGCCTCAATACCAAAGGGGAGCTTTATTTCCGCTTGCTCATGGTTCCGGGCGTGCTCGCTTTTATCCTGGCCGCCATTGCCTACGTCCGGCCGGATTACTTGCTGGGAAGGAATTGCGCCGAGGTCGGCCTGCTCATCCTCACCGTCGCTCTGTTCGGATGGCGCCTCAGCTTCACCTGGCTGGTCCAGTTGCCGTTTCTGGTCGAGCGCGTCTACGTCCTGGGTACCGGCGAGCGCGCCCAGCGTCTGGTGCAGGGCCTCCGTCAGAATCCTGAAATCGGCGTGGAGATTGCCAGCTGGACCGGCAAGATGGAAGGTGAGGTCACCCGCGACTCCATGGCGGCCCACCTGATGGAAGTCGTCCACAAACAAAAAGTCCATCGTGTCATCGTAGCCACCCCCGATCGCCGCGGCACCATCCCCATGCAGGAACTACTCGACCTGAGGATGCAGGGGGTCAAGATCGAAGAAGCGACCACCTGGCTGGAAAAAATGTCGGGCAAGATTGAAGTCGAGAACCTCTATCCCAGTTGGCTGGTTTTTGGCGAGGGTTTTCGACGCAGCGCTACCTTCGTCCTGATTCGCCGCGCTATCTCCATTGTCATCTCGCTGATTGGCCTCATCATCTCTCTGCCGTTGCTTCCGTTGATCATCCTGGCCATCCGCCTTGATTCCAGCGGGCCGGTGTTCTATACCCAGACCCGGGTCGGTAAGGGCGGGCGTCTGTTCCAGGTGGTGAAGTTTCGTACCATGCGCCAGGACGCGGAAGCCGATAGCGGTCCAAAGTGGGCGGGCGATAACGATCCCCGGGTCACCCGCGTCGGCAAGTTTCTACGCACCTCGCGCCTCGATGAGATTCCCCAATTGTGGTGCGTGCTCAAAGGCGAAATGGCCTTCGTCGGCCCGCGTCCCGAGCGTCCGGAATTTGTCGAGTGGCTCTCCAAAGAGATTCCCTATTACGGCATGCGCCACATGGTACGACCGGGCGTCACCGGATGGGCGCAGATCAAGTACAAGTACGGCAGCACCGTGGAAGATGCGCGCGAAAAACTTCAGTACGACCTGTTCTACATAAAGAACGCTTCGATTGGTCTGGATCTGCTGATCGTCTTCCAGACGGTAAAGACCGTTTTGTTGCGCCGGGGCGCTCAATAATGAGCACAATCCTGAGCGCAACGGTAATGACGATAACGATGAAGATGAAATACCTCTTCTGGCTTGCGGCTTTGCTGGTCGGCTACTCTTACCTGGGCTACCCGGCGTGGTTATGGTTGCGCAGCCGATGGTCGCCCCGTCCTGTGCGCCGCGGCATTGTGGAGAGCCCCGCTGCACCCGCGGTTACCGCCGTGATGGTCGTGCGCAATGAAGAGGCGATCCTCGCTCGCAAGCTCCATAACCTGTTGACCCTCGACTATCCCCCTGGAAAGCTGAACGTCGTCGTCGTCTCCGACGGTTCCAGCGATCGAACGCCCGCCATCCTCGCCGATTTCGCCCGCGATCCCGGCCTGCGAACTCGAGTGCGAGCTTTGATGAAGCCCGTATCCCAGGGCAAAGCCGCCGGTCTCAATGATGCGATCAAACTGGCGACCGGGGAGGTGCTGCTCTTTACCGATGCCCGTCAGCACATCGAAGCCGGAGCCCTGCGTTTGCTGATGGAGAATTTCGCCGACCCTGATGTCGGCGCCGCCAGCGGCGAATTGATGCTCGGCGATCCCGCCAGCGGAGAGACCGGAAAGGGAATGGGGTTGTACTGGCGTATCGAAAAGAAGGTACGTGAACTCGAGTCTGCTTCCGGTTCGGTCGCCGGCGCTACCGGCGCTATTTATTGTGTCCGCCGCAGTTTGCTCGACGCGTCGCCCTTGCCCGAGAGCACCATCCTCGATGATGTCCTGTTGCCCATGCAGATCGTGCGTAAGGGATTCCGCGTCGTCTTCGACTCCCGCGCCCGCGCCTGGGACTCACCCGACTTGGGCGAAGGCCGTGAATTTTCCCGCAAGGTTCGCACCTTGAGTGGCAACTATCAGCTTCTGCAGTTGGCCCCATGGCTGTTGAGCTCCGAAAACGCGATTCGATTTGAATTCGTAAGTCACAAACTCTCGCGCTTGCTCGTGCCCTTTGCCCTGTTGGCGCTTTTTACCGCGTCCCTGTTCTTGCCCCAGCCGGTGTATCGCGCCGCACTCGGGGCGCAGCTTGCGTTTTACACGCTGAGCCTGGTCGCGCTCGCGGGAGCGAAGATCGGCCCGCTCTCGCGCATCGCCGATCCCGCCCGCACTTTTGTAATTCTCAATTCCGCCGCTGTGGTTGCTTTCATTAACTTTGTCACCGGCAGAAAGGCAGTCTGGGTCCGTTGAAGAATCGCTAAACTGCCATGAAAATTCTCTGGGTCAAAGCCGATAAGCTCCTCCCCGTACAGAACGGCGGCAACATCCGCTCCTACCACGTCCTGCGATATTTGTCGGCGCGTCATGAGCTTACGTTTTACTCGTACTATGCGGGGGCGCCCGATCCCGACTACGAGGGCGAGTTGCAGCGGCAGCTGCCCGGCGCCGTCGCGGTCTCGACCGGCAAGCGCGAACTCTCGGGAGCGGCGCGCGGCCTCGACTATCTCGCCCGCCTCGGCGCGCGGACTCCCTACGCCGTCAGCCGCTTCGCGGACGCCAAAGTCCAGAAGCAGCTCCGGACCTGGTTCCGCGAGCCGCGTTTCGACGTCGCCGTTTGCGACTTCCTCGATGCCGCCGTCAACTTTCCCGGAAGGCTCAATATCCCCAGCGTGCTCTTCCAACACAACGTGGAAAGCGAGATCTGGCGCCGCCACGCCGCCACCGCCGGCAATCCCGCAAAAAAAATGATGTACCGCATGGAATTCCGGAAGATGTTCCGCTACGAGCGCGCCGCCGTCTGCAAGTTCCAGCATGTGATTGCCGTCTCCGAAGACGATCGCGCGCTCATGACGCAGTGGGTGGACGGCGACCGCGTTACCGTTGTCCCCACCGGCGTTGATCTGGCTCAGTATCGTCCCGATCCGCCGGCATCCGCTTCCCATGGGTCCGCGCCCCTCATCACGTTCGTCGGCGCCATGGACTGGGAGCCTAACGTCGACGGCGTCGATTATTTTTGTGCGCAAGTCTGGCCCTCGATCAAGGCCGAAATTCCGCAGGCGCGGTTCCGCATCGTGGGCCGCAATCCTGACCGCCGTGTTCAGAAGTGGGCCGCTATCGATGCCTCGATCGAAGTTACCGGCCGTGTGCCCTCGGTCGTCGAACATCTCCATCAGTCGGCCGTGGTAATCGTCCCATTGCGCATCGGCGGCGGAACGCGCCTGAAAATCTACGAGGCCATGGCGGCTGGAAAGGCCGTCGTCTCCACCACCGTCGGCGCTGAAGGATTGGATGTTCATCACGGCCGCGACATTCTGCTGGCCGATGATGCCCGTTCCTTCGCCGAGGCGGTGGTCGCGCTGTTGCGCGATCCAGAGCTCTGCCGCGGTTATGAAAAGGCCGCCGCCGCAACCGCTGCCCGCTATGACTGGCCGGCGATCGGCGAGCGCTTTAGTGAAGTCTTGCAGTCGGTGGCGAAAAAGAAATCAGTGGCGGCGGCGCGCTCGCTTCCGCCACGCTTGGCGGAAAAGAAAGCTTGAGAACATAAAGAGGAATTTGTGGCCATTAGTGATAGCGTCAACGGCAACCTGGTAGCGGCGGAAGTCCCGGGCACGCGCACTTCCTTCCGTGCTGCGGACCCGACGAGGGCGGCCTTCTTCTGGCTCAGCGGTTTCTTCGTCGTCTACTGCGCCCGCCCCGAGGACTGGATTCCCGGTCTCAGCTATTTTCCGCTCGCCAAGATCACCGCCATCCTGGCCATGTGGAGCCTCTTCACCAGTGTGGGTAGAACCAAACGCTCATTAAAGGACCTGCCCAGGGAGGCCACACTCCTCCTGGCCATGATCGGCCTTCTCTACCTGGGAGGATTCTTGTCTCCGGTCTGGAAGGGCGGCGCCGTTTCTCACACCATTGATTTCTCCAAGGTCTACATCGCATGGGTGCTGGTCTTCCTGCTGATTACCACCTTCGACCGATTGCGCCGAGTCATCTTTATCCAGATCTTATCGGTGGTCATTGTCTGTGCCGTCGCTCTCGTCAAGGGCCACAGCACACCCCGCCTCGACGGTGTGTTGGGTGGAATCTATGGGAACCCGAACGATCTTGCATTTGCCGTCGTGTTGTCGATGCCCTTTGCCCTTGCCTTCATGGTCACCGCCAGGAAGACTGGCGTCAAAGCGTTTTGGCTTTTCGGAATGCTGGTCATGGCGGTCGCCCTGTTTAGGACCGCATCCCGGGCCGGTTTCGTCGACCTCGTCATCGCCGGTAGTGTCACTCTGTACCACTTTGCCGTCAAGGGAAGGCGCCTCTACCTGCTCGTGGCTGCTGCTCTCCTCGGCGTTGTGGTGATGGGCGGTTTCGGCGGAAAACTCTTTGATCGTTTTGCCGCCTTGTCGGGCAAGAGCGCTACCGACCAGTCCGCCTACGAGTCCTACGAGGATCGCATGTACCTCATGGGGCGCGCCCTTGATGGCATCGAGCACTATCCGATCCTGGGTATCGGCGCTCGTAACTTCGAAACCTACTCGCTCATCTGGCACGAAGTGCACATGACCTACCTCCAGATCGCCGTCGAAGGCGGCATCCCAGTGCTGGTGATCTACCTCATGTTTTTCGGGCGCGCTTTCAAGAATCTGAAAATCTTGCGCCAAACGAAAAATCTCGACCCCGACATTGTTTTGTTTGTCGGTGCATTGCACAGTTCGCTGATCGGCTTCGCCGTGGGAGCTTGCTTTGCCCCCGAGGCTTACCAGCTCTTTCCTTATTTTGCCGTGGCCTTCACGGCAACGTTGTTGCAGACCGTCAAAGAACAAGAGCCCGGCACGGCGTCTGCTGCGCCGCCGAAAAAACCGCGTCACTTCCTGGAGGTTTATGCCGACCACCGAACAGCCGGTGCAGTCTCCCCTGTCCGCTGACCTGCAGGCGATTTTGCGTTGCCTCGGCTGTGGCGCAAAACTTGAAGCCGACCAGTCCGGAGGCTTCCTCTGCCCGGCCTGCAAGCGCGTCTATCCCCGCCTGCAGGGTATCGCTCGCTTTGTTGACGCCCAACACTATGCCGCCAGTTTCGGTTTTCAGTGGCACCGCTATCAGAAGACGCAGCTCGATCACGACCAGGTACGCGAATCGGAGCGGAACTTCCTGATGAAGACCGCTCTCCGCCCCGACGATCTCGAAGGCAAACTCGTTCTCGACGTCGGTTGCGGTATGGGACGTTTCGCCGAAGTCGCCACCCGCTGGGGCGCGCGTGTAGTAGGCGTCGACCTGAGCGCCGCCGCCGAGGTTGCCGCCAAGAACCTTGCCGACCGCGACTTTGTCGCCTTTCAGTCCGATGTCTTCGCCCTGCCCTTCGCTCCGGAAAGTTTCGACGTCATCTATAGCATTGGTGTTCTCCACCACACGCCGGATTGCGAAGCCGCGGTCAAGACGCTGGGCAAATATCTCAAGCCCGGCGGACTCCTCGTCGTATGGCTCTACAGCGGATACAACAAGTGGTACCGCTGCAGCGATTTCTGGCGCCGCTATACCCACAAGATGAAGCCCGAGACCCTGCACCGCACGCTGAAGGTCGCGGTCCCGCTCTTCTACAACCTGCAACAGGGGTTGAAGCGCATACCGCTGATCGGAGGTCCTGCTGCTGCGGCCGTTCAATACCTGTTTCCGGTGAACCGCCAGCAGGATCCAGAAGCCCGGATGCTGGATACCTTCGACTGGTATTCTCCCAGGTATCAGTCCAAACACACCTACGAACAGGTGTTCAAATGGTATGAAGCGATGGGTATGGACGACATGCGCGTGGGCGAGATCTCCATTGCCGTTCGGGGCCGCAAACCGGCAAGAGGTAAATAGCGGCGGCTGGAAAACCAGAGCTTCGCGACACGGTATGGCTCTAGCGAACTGGATTCATATCAGGATATCGCTTTAGCGATACCGCCAGTTCTCCGAAAATACACGCTCCTTTAGGGGCTGGGCATCGAAAAGCGACATGCGTCTCGGAAGACAACTCGCCTATGCCAGCAGGATCCTGCCGTTCGCGACCTGGCACGCTCTGCGCTCCCCTGCCCATGGCCCCGTGCACCTGATCCTTGCCCTGGCCGATCATTTCGAACCGGCCATTGTTCCCGAAGACGGCGAAAAGCGCGCCCCTCGCCTTGAGCAGGAGCGCCGCCTGGAGTGCTGGGTGCGCGAGTATCCCCAAGTGATTGACGGCTGGCGAGACCACGAGGGCCGCCCCCTCGTCCACACCTACTTCTATCCCGCCGAGCAGTACGACCAGGGCTTGCTCGAGATGCTCGCCGAGCACTGCCATGCCGGTTGGGGAGAAGTCGAGGTCCATTTGCACCACGGAATTCCTCATCCCGCAACCGCCGAAAACACCCGCCAGGTCCTCACCGAATTCCGCGACCGGCTGGCCTTTCGCCATCGCTGCCTGGCCTTCGAAGAAGGATCCACTCGTCCCGGCTATGCTTTTACGCACGGAAATTTCGCCCTCGCCAACTCCGCTGCCGGACGCTTCTGTGGCGTCGATTCGGAAATGCAGATTCTTGCCGAGACCGGTTGCTATGCCGACTTAAGCATGCCGAGCTCCATCCTGCATCCGGCACAGACGGCAAAAATTAATGCGGTTTACGAGTGCGCTCTTCCGCTCGCTCAGGCAGCGCCGCACCGCAAGGGGCATGATCTGGCGGCAGGACGGCCGCCCAGGACTTTTCCTCTCATCGTGCAAGGTCCGCTCGTAACCGACCTGCGACGTACCTTGCGCTCAGGCCGGCCGGTTCTCGACAACGGCGCCATCACCGCATCCAATCCTCCGACCACGCACCGCCTTTCCCTCTGGAAGCAGGCGCAAGTCCGCGTGCTCGGACGGCCCGACTGGCTGTTCATCAAACTGTATTGCCATAGCATGGATCCGACCCAGAAAGACTCTGTGATGGGCGACAGCTTTCACAACTTTCTTGCTGCCATGGTCGGCGGCGCCAATGACCGGAAAGAAACGCTGCACTTTGTTACCGCGCGCGAGATGGCCAACATCCTGCTCGCCGCCTGCGACGGCCGCGACGGCAATCCCGGCGACTACCGCGATTATCGCTTCAAGCGGCTTGCCGGAACTCCGCTGGCGGAGAAATCGAGTTCTGTCCAGGAGGCTATCTCATAAGTGGTTTCGGGTAGGGCACGGCTTCAGCCGTGCCGAGTGGAGCCGCAAAAATACGGGCCTTAGCCCCCGAGGACTTGAAAGGCAATTAGGACTAGGACAATGTGTGGAATTGCCGGTGTGGTGAGCACAACTCGCGAAAGCAACATTAGCGAAGCTCTCGTGCACGACATGTGCCAACAGATCGTGTACCGCGGCCCCGACGATGAGGGACTCTACGTAGCCGACGGCGCCGGTCTCGGCATGCGTCGCCTCTCGATCATCGACCTCGCCGGAGGCCATCAGCCGCTTTTCAACGAAGACCGCAACGCATGGATCGTTTTCAACGGCGAGATTTACAACTTTCCCGAACTCCGCCCTGAGCTCGAAAGCCGTGGCCACAACTTCCGCACCCACTCCGATACCGAGGTCATTATTCATCTCTATGAAGAGATGGGCGCCGACTGTGTTAAGAAACTCCGCGGCATGTTCGCCCTGGCCATCTACGACCGGACCAAGCGAAAATTAACCCTCGCGCGCGACCGCCTGGGCAAGAAGCCGCTGCACTATGCGCTCCACAAAGGAAATCTCTACTTCGCTTCCGAAATCAAATCGATCCTGGCCGTCGCCCCCGAGCTCGCCGAAGTCAACTCCCAGGCCCTGCTCGAATATCTTTACTACGGATACGTTCCCGACCCCATTACCGCGTTCACCGGAATTCACAAACTCCCTCCCGGACATCTGCTCGAGTTTCAGGACGGCAAGATCCGGGTCCGGCAGTACTGGGACCTTCCTGAATACGATACGCACGCGCCCAAAAGCGAGGAAGAGTGTTTGGAAGAATTAGAGCGGCGTCTGCTGGAAGCGACCAGGATTCGTCTAATCTCCGATGTGCCCCTCGGCGCTTTCCTCAGCGGCGGCACCGATTCCTCTACCATAGTTGCCTTGATGGCGCGGGCCAGCTCCGCACCCGTGAAGACTTTCTCCATCGGCTTCAAGCAAGACGATTTCAACGAAGCCAACCATGCTCGCATCGTCGCCAGCAAATTCGGCACCGATCATCACGAGATGATTCTCGAGCCCGACGTCGTCCAAACCGTCGAGCATCTCACCAGTTCCCTCGAAGAGCCGTTTGGCGACTCTTCCATGCTGCCGACCTACTACGTTTCGCAGATGGCTCGCCAGCATGTCACCGTGGCGCTTTCCGGCGATGGCGGCGACGAGGTCTTTGCCGGATACGACCGCTACCGCATTCACGCCGGGCGCCGCATTTTCGAGCACATCCCCGAATGGGCACGCCGGTTCTTCCGCGACCGGATCTTCCCGCGCTTGCCCAACCGCATGCGAGGCCGCAGCTTCAGCTACAACGTTGCCTTGCCCTGGCAGGAACGCTACGTTGACAGCCTTGCTTTTCTGCCCTCGTTTGAGCGCAGTCACACTCCGCTTCTCTCGGAGGATTTCCGCCAGATCCTGAATCGCAGCGACGATCCCGCCAACGTTCTGCGCCGTTACTTTGCTCAGGCGCTCGCCAAAGATCCCGTTGCCCAGCTTCTCTACGTTGACACCAAAAGTTATTTGGCTGCCGACATCCTCGCCAAGGTTGACCGCATGAGCATGCTGAACTCGCTCGAGGTCCGCGTCCCCATCCTCGATCACGTATTTG
>Ga0187817_10000359_pt1 | contig 19043 bp, 12 predicted proteins | sample NC_wetland_sal_i_17_FD_132431 | JGI IMG/M metagenome (GOLD analysis project Ga0187817, IMG submission 132431) | Wetland sediment microbial communities from Neuse River Estuary, North Carolina, USA - SO4_2 | ecosystem: Environmental > Aquatic > Freshwater > Wetlands > Sediment | place: USA... | reverse complement strand
TCCTTTGACCCCTTTGACCGGTTTGCGCAGGAGAAAGAGAGCCGAGGCAAGCCGTTGGAGCAACTTTTGGATGAATTCGCCCGTCTGCGAAGGGAGAATCTGACCGCGCTGCAGTCGCTGAATCTACAGCAGGAAGACTTGACCCGACGAGGAAGGCATCCAGCGCTGGGAGTGGTGACGCTATCAGAACTTCTGGCGACCTGGGCCGTTCACGATCTTACCCACCTGCATCAGTTGTCCCGTGTCATGGCCCACCAGTATCACGCGGCGGTCGGTCCGTGGCGCGCCTATCTGGGCGTGCTGGGGTGTACTGGGCACAGCGCTGAGTGAAGCCGATGAGACTGCCGAAAGCGAGCGTGGCTATGGTTCTGAAGGGGCGCTCGCGTTCCCGGTCGCGGCTCAAACGGCTGAGACGCCAGCCCGTCTGGTTCCAGGAGTGGTCTTAGACCAGATCACCTCTGATCTTGACCCTACCCAGAGTTACGTTTATTGGGGAGTTCGAAGGAGCTGCTTCAAACGCCCTTTTGGCACAACCCAGCAGTTTCTATAGTGCTACTGCCGGGTCGAATCGGTCGGTGCCCGTCGAGGGCGAAGTCGTTCGTCAGTTTGGTCCCCCGGCTTCTGCCACTCGAATGTTGAGACCTCACACTCTTCGATCAGCGAACAGAGGTGATCGTTCCGCAACTGCCATCATTGCATGCTCGCGACCCTTGGCCGCTTCTGCAATGTAGCCCTCTTCCTGGGAGAACTGCTTACCTCGCGATTTACACAAGGTCCCGTAGTTTGAAAACAACGCCGTGGCGCTTACCCGCGGAATCGAGCAGCAGTGTCATCTTCTTGCCCACGGGTTCGCGTCGCATCTTCTCTCGCACGTCAGGCAGGACCAGTTTGGCGGTGTCTATGCCGTCAATCGCTAAGATTGTGTCACCTTGCCGGACGCCAGCAGCCGCGGCCGGACCGCTCGCGATGACATCGACGGCAACGAAATGTTCTCCCATCTGGCCCATCCACAAGCCGGCGCGATCGTAGCTGTCGCGGCGACCGTACTGCGAGTTTTTCTCAAAGATGATCCGGCTGCGCGGATAATCGAAAGTTACGTCAAACTGTGAAAGTATGTCGGGCCCGATCAACCCGGCCATTGCAGACGAGGTAGTCACCCCTTGCTTCTGAGTAGAGAGGCGAACCACGAGATCACGGACAACCACATTGCCGATTCTCAATTCCTTCGCGCGGGCAAGAAGGGAGCGAACCGGACCTCCAATTCCCCAGCCAGTGACACCCTCGAGGTGCGCGCTATATTTTTCCTTGAGGTGGTTCTGATCGACGAATGGAGTGTAGAGCAACAGAGACGAGCGAGCGCCGGTGTCGATACCGAATTTGCCCCGGATGCCGTCCAGTTCAGCATCTACGACCGGAATCTGGCGCGGACGATCAAAGGGCACGACCACGCCCGCTCCTCGATAGCCGAACTTATCAGGCAAGGTGAATGTGAGCACCTTCTGGACGTAGTCATGTTTGACAACGACACGCTGGAACAGTTCCAGGCCTATGATGCCGTCAACAGGCTTCGTACCGAACACGTTGCCTGCATCACCGCCCGGAAACACATCGGCTTCGAGGTCTTCGAACTGCAAGTCCCCAAGTTGGGCTTGTGCAATGCGGCAGTGGCTGACGTGAACAGTCTTTTCTCCAACCCCGCTTTCCTCGCCCGCATCTTCCCCCTTCAGACCGAGCCTCTGGACCGTAGTGTCGAAAAGTGAGAATCCACTCGCGCCCGTATCCAGGATGAAATGAAACGGACCTTCCCCATTGAGGTGAACTTCCACAAACACGCGGTTGTCGATCAGTTCGAAGGGCAGCGCGGTTGAGGTTTTATCACCCGCAATCGAAAATTTCGTCGGGACCGATGACTGGCCGGCGGATACGGTCGATACGATCAGGACGGCCAGTAAAAGTCTCCAGCGCAGCGTTCTACCGAGGAAAATCATCTCTCGAGGGAAGCGAGAATGTCTCATCCGCATTGGGATTCTAGGCCGCTGCAATTTCTTTCGGCACCTCGCTGCCACAGTCACAGATTGTCGAATAGTCAACGTTCTCGCCGACGCGAGATGAACATTTCCAGCAGCGCTCACATCCAGCAGCACACCCCGGTGTAGACATGAATCTCTCCTAGGTGACTACTACGATGCTGACGATTAGTTGTAAAGCAAAATGGTCATCGGCTAAGAATCGCGTCTCCGACAAATTACACTCATTGCCCGCTCCGGTGCGCTGTATGTAGAACACCGTGGAAACCTTTTAGGAAGACTTTCTTAGACCGGCGCACCACGTTCCGCTACTTGTTTTCAGTCGCCTTAGCTTCCAAGTACGCGCGCTCAATGGCAATGGGCACCCATCCGTTGAACGCGCGCGTAGCGTGTTCCTCTCCGCCGGTGAGGGGCGCGCGAAATCTTTCGACATCGACCTTTTTCTTCGTGTCTTCGAGGCTCAGGCCCAGGCGGACATCCTCCTGGACCTGTGAAACGATGGATTCGAACAACGCGGCGACTCGATGAAGATGCTCGTGGCCTATTTTGATCCCTCCATGGCCAGGAATCATCAGATCAAAATCAAGCTGGTCGAGTTCGTGCAGAGTCTTTACCAGTCCGGCGGGAGAGCCGTCACCCGTGTATGGCATGTCGTCGACTAGATCCCCGGTGATGAGGATCTTCTCCGCAGGGAGAAACACCGCAACGTCGCCGCGGGTATGGCCTGCATAGTGGGTCAGCCGGATTTCCCGGGACCCGCTGTAGAGCGAAAGCGAACTGTCAAACGTGATATCCGGCAGTACGATGTGGGTCTGGCGGAGATCGGGGAGTTGCCCGGAGAAGGTGTTCACTCGCATTTCGAGAAGGCTTCTTTGTTCTTCTGTCAAAGATTTGCCATCGGGAGCGTGCCCGCTGGCCAGCATCTGCCGGTACTTGTCGATCTGCATTGGGAGATTCGCAACCTGATCCTTCAGTTCCGCTGTAGCATGCTGGGCCATATCCTCGCGCGTATTCACCTGCGCAATGAACTGCACACCAGGGAACGCTTCGCGGTAGACCTGATTTCCCTGCACATGATCGCCGTGCCAATGGGTGTTGATGACCCATCGTACCGGTTTGTCGGTGATCTTGCGGATCTGCTCGAGGACGGCGCGCGTGGCAGTGAGCGTAGTCTGCGTGTCCACCACAAGCACCGAATCATCGAGAATAATTATGGTGGAGTTTGAATCGTTAAAGCGATCCGCAAAAGGCTGCAGAGCGACATAGACACCTGGCGCGACAGGTTGGATCGGCTCGCCCGCCCAACACCGACTTGCGGCGATGGACAACAGGAGGAATACCCCTGCAGCGTGAAGTCGTTGGCACGTGAGCACGGAGCGAAGAATGGCGAATGCCCTGATTCTGCTTTCCGCGGAAAACAGCCCCGATACGAAGCAGCCCGACACCATTCGTTCCATAGACCTTCTCGTTTCTGTTGTAGATACCAAAACCGATGCCTCGGACAGAGGCCGGAACCGAAACGATTCCGGATACTCATCCAATTCTCCGCGTTCTACTCCTGGAAAGGAGCCTGCTCAACCCTGTCGCAGAAATTCCCGGAATGAAATTCGGGCGCGTAGCGTTCCCGAATGTCTCGCATAAATGAACTGGACGCTGCTCGCGGGTGCTTGCGCACCACGTCGGCACAGGTTCTCACGAATGCTTCTTTGAATTTCAATCTGGGAAAGGCTTTCACGATCTGCGCGACATCGCTCTTCCGGATTCGGGAGAAATCTGGTTCGATGACGTCGGCTCCCGCCCCCTGGCCGACTAAAGCGATCTCTGGCCGCTTGTACTGTCCGATTGCTGAAGCGTGCATGGCGATTCCGTCCCAGACCATTGCGGATTTTTCTTGTGCGTATGCCTGCTTTTGCAAGAAGTCTCTCGCCGCTTCCGCTCCCTGAATCTCGAAAGGTAAATCACCTTCGAACCGCTCCGTCAAACCCAAGTCATGCAGAATGCAAGCGAGGTAGAGGACCTCCTTGTCGAAGTTCCATCCCCGCGCACGTCCGATCAGGGAGGCAAACAGGAATGTCCGAACCGCATGATTGAAAAGATATTGCGGAGAGACCGAGCGGCTCAGGTCGGTTGCGGCTCTCGCGATCTTCGAATCTACGAGGCGGATCCCGGCAACCTCTGAGGGCAGCGGGTCACCCCAGGGCCGAACTGTGGGAGGGCTCTGCTCCATCCCGAAACCCGCGGGCGCTGCGCTCTGCACCGCTACACCGAAAGCAAGAGCTCCCAAGTCCTGGATTGCTTCCCGTCTGTTCATAGATACCTCCACTTCGAATTGTCTGAGTAATCTATCCCGCGGATGGCAGAATCAAATGTCGTCAGCGCCAGACAACCGGCTCAGCCTAACATGTTCACATCGGCCTAACCGCCTGTTTTGGGACATCCACACGTTGATTGAGGACAAACGGCGTTCTGACCGCGCCTGCCACTGAGACAGTTCTGGCGTAGCTTGTAGCGCCCGGTCCTCCAGACGCCGGCGTTGACCAAACCCGCTTGAACCACAAGCCACTTGCTCACGACGCATAGGTGACCACGTCTATCCCAGCATGCTCCTGCCGCGTGGTGCCAGTGGTGCGACTGGTTCGAACGTCAGCATTTCCCATTTGGTCGCCTTCGCATTCTTATTCCTTGTCTGGGTGGCGCGGTGCGGAGGCGCCCCAAGCCGGCCCGCGGATTCCCCAAGCGCCTTGCCCCAACTCACTGCCGAACAATGGCGGGCTGACCTGCGTCACTTTGCGGAAGAGATGCCGAGGCGGCATAAGAACCTGTTCCACACCATGACGCAGGCGCAGTTCACAAGTGCCGTGCAGGAACTGGATGAGGAAGTTCCCCGCCTGAACCGCGATCAGATCATCGTCGGCTTGGCTCGTATCGTCGCGATGGTTGGGGACGGCCACACCTCGCTGATGCCGTATTACAACCCAAGCCTGGGTTTTCACCTCTACCCGCTGCACTTGTACATGTTCAAGGACGGTCTCTTCGTGCGCTCTGCCGATCCCGCCTACTCATCGGTCGTCGGTGGCCGGGTCCTGCGCATCGGGCAATTCACCGCCGAAGAAGCCTATGCTCGGGTTGCAGAAATCGTAAATCGCGACAATGACATGACCGTGAGGGAAGTGACCCCTGACTGGCTGACCATTCCGGAGATCCTACACGGACTCGGCATCATTTCGGACGTGGACGACGCGTCATTCCAAATCGACCAACAAGGTATGGCGATTGAGATTCACGTCAAGCCAATGCCCTGGGCAACCGCCATCGAGGGGCAACATCAGCATCGCTGGGCGGATGCGCGCGACCACGCTCCGAATTCGGTTCCCCTATATCTCAAGGATCCGAACAATAACTACTGGTTTGAGTACCTGAAAGACGCACGCCTGGTGTACGTGCAATACAACGCGGTTCGGGATAAAGACAAGCCCGAGGAGACGGTGGCCAAATTCTTCAAGCGGGTGTTTCAATTTGTGGATGCGAATCCGGTTGACAAGTTCGTGCTCGACATCCGCCTGAACGGAGGAGGCAACGGATATCTCAACTGGCCGCTCATCTATGACATTATCCGCTCCGACAAGGTGAATCAGAAGGAAAAGCTATTTGTCATCATCGGCCGGCAAACTTTTTCAGCAGGAACGATGTGTGCGATCTACGTGGAACGTCATACCAATGCAATCTTCGTGGGCGAGCCCACTGGCGGAAGTCCGAACGGATACGGCGAGCACTCGCAAGTCGTTTTGCCCAATAGCGGGATAACGGTTGCTGTCTCTTCCTTATATTGGCAGGAGTCAGACCCGCGAGACGCGCGGCCATGGATTCCGCCGCAAGTTGCGGTAGAGCTAACCTCTACCGACTACAAGGCCAATGTTGATCCAGCGCTGCGGGCCATCCTCGACTATAGGGCGGAACCCAGTTTGCCTGACCTCGTGCGCGCTGCGGTTCTGGCAGGAGGTGTGGAAGATGCGCAACAGCGAATTCGGAACTATCAGGCCGAACCGGCGAACGCCTATCACAACATCGAGCCCGAACTTAACCACCTCGGCCATTCCCTGATGGGAGAGGGCAAGCTTGCAGCAGCGATAGAGGTATTCAAGTTGAACGTCAGAGCCTATCCACGTTCCGCAAACGTGTACGACAGTCTGGCGGAGGCCTATGCCAAACAGGGCGCAAAGCAGCTAGCCGTCGAGAACTGCCGGAAGGCGTTGGAGCTTGATCCGCTGAATGAACATGCAGCTGAGGAGATCAATAGGTTGACTCCACCCGCAGTCGGATCTCCCTCGATGCATGACGGTATCACCGTCGATGAGATTGTGAGACGCCACATCGAGGCTCTTGGCGGCCAACATAAGGTTGAGGCCGTGCGGTCAACCATCACACATGCGGAATACCGGGAAGGCGCTTTCGTGATACCAGGAGCATACATTGCTCGCATGTACCCTTATTACAAAACCATCTGCGATCCCACCCGGCGTTTAGGCGACGTGTGCGAAGGGTACGACGGCAGCGCGTGGGAATGGTATGCCGATCCGGGAGTTGTGGTCCGGACGGTTAGAGCAGCAGCTGCCGCTGCGCGACACGGAACCGACCTCATCGATTCGTTGGTGGATTACAAATCCAAAGGAACCCTGATCGAATTTGCTGGAAGTGAACTGTTTGAGCAGGTACGCGCTTACAAGCTCCACGTCACCCTGGCCGACGGCTATGAAAAGGATTTGTTCTTAGACCAACAGTCGTTTCTGATCGCCGGAGAGCGGCGCTCGGCCCCCATTCACGCTTTTGGTGAACCCGTGCTCTCGGAAAATCGGATCGGTGACTATCGGCCGGTCCATGGCGTTCTTTTTCCTTTCTCCTTTGTGGAGGTCGAGATCGCAACCGGCAAAGAGTTGAACAGGTTTACCGTTCAATCGGTGGCAGTGAATGAAAAGTTGGCCCCCTCCTTCTTTGCTCCTCCGCAGTATTCCCGTACTCCGCTTCAGCAGTTTCTCGAGCAACTATATATGGAACGTGAAGATCCACTTTCCGTGATGTCTACCTATAGGGCGTTTCGCGCCGCGAATCCACTCATGGATACCGGCAACGGTGTTGAGTTCATTGGATATCAGATGGTCAAAATGGGAGACTATCGGGGAGCCATCGAGTTGCTGCGGGCGAATGCTGCTGACTATCCACAGTCTGCCAGCGCGCAATACGGTATCGGTCGCGCTTTCAAAGCAGCGAACGACTTGGAGAATGCACGAGCTGCGTTCCGCCGGGCACTCCAGATTGATCCCACTTTCAAGAAAGCCAGCGACGGCCTGGATGCTTTGCGGTGAGTAACGTGCGGTAAGGTAGGTCGGCTTGCCGCCAGGTGTTTCTTCATTAGGATTCTGTTGGCACCGCGTGGCCGGAGTGCTGAGGATGACCGACCTGAATCAGCGGTCAAAGATTCTTGCCGATCAAGCGTTGTAACTGGGTGCGATAGCCTCGGCTGCAGGAAAGCTCTTTACCGCTCTTCAGAACGGCAATGTATTCGCCGCTGTCGCATGGTTGCAATTCCTTGATCTTGCGGACGTTCACAATCACCGAGCGGTGGATACGAACGAAGCGATCCGGGTCGAGTCTCGCGGAGATGCTACCAATACCTTCCCGCATCAGGTACGAGTCTTTGCCCACATTCAGTTTCACGTAGTTGGCGGCGGCCTCGATCCAGTCAATCTCCTTCACATCCAGGAAGACCACTTTCCCTCCGGTTCGGATGACCATGCGATCCTCAGCCTGCCTTGACTCCGTCTTTGGGTTTGCGTTCTTAGCGACCAGGTCGAGAATCCGGCTTGTCAAATCGCGATTGTGCCGCTTCAAGAGTTCGGTCCGGGCTCGTTCAATGGCATGATGAAGGCGCTCGCCGTCAAAAGGCTTCAGCAGGTAATCCAACGCGTGTGCCTCGAATGCGCGAATCGCAAATTGATCGTAAGCAGTGGTAAAGACCACGACCGGCATCTCGTCGGGGGCAATTTTTCCGAGTACCTGGAAGCCATCTAAGTCAGGCATCCTGATGTCGATCAACAAAAGGTCGGGTTTGAGAGCGTTCACCGCATCGATCGTCTGTTGGCCGTCCCGGCACTCAGCGAGCACCTGAACACCGGGCTCGGAGCCGAGTAACAAGCGCAATTTCTTGCGCGCCAGATGCTCATCGTCGGCAATGATCGTACGCATGGTAGGAATGATCATTAAGTTGCTTCGTTAACCACGTTTCAGGGTCGCTGGCCCCTGCGCATACCGCTTGGACGTGCATCTCTTCGAGAAGTTATCTTTCCCCAACGTCCGGCATCCGGTTTTGCTTCCATCCACCTATAGCGTCACGGTGTCTCCAATCGAACTGATAGTTGGCCCGAATACCGCTTCGTCCGTCGACACGTGAGGTTCAATTCGAAAAGGGAGCTTCACACAGACCTCCACTCCGCCGCTCGGAGTACCATGAATCTCGAAGCTCTGCTCGCTGCCATACAGCGTCTGGAGCCGTTCGCGCGTCGTTCGAAGTCCCAAACCGGTTCTGGGTGGAGCGTCGACGGCTTTGACCAGACCGGGCCCGTTGTCCCTCACTCGCAAGCAGAGATCGTTTCCATCACGACTGGCGGTGATCCAAACGTTACCCCCCGAGGAGAGCCTTGAAATGCCATGCTTGATAGCATTCTCCGCCAGCGGCTGCAGTAACAAGGACGGAACCTGCGCATCTAAGGTGTCCGCTCCGATGTCGAGAACAACGTTCAGCCGCTCCCCAAGCCGTACTTTCTCGATTTCAAGGTAAGCGGCCAAGAATTCAAGTTCCCGACTCAGGCAAGTGATCTGGATTCCGCTACTCTCGAGGCTCATCCGCAGCAGATCGCTGAGCCGCATCATCATTTTATCGGCTGCTCCCGGGTCGGTTAACATGAGCGCCGAGATTGAATGCATGGTGTTGAATAGAAAGTGTGGCTGCAGATGACTTTTCAAGGTTTGCAGATGCGACTTAGCCAGCTGCGTCTCGAGCTTCGCGGAATGTAGCTCTCGATCCCGGAATTTCCGGTAATACGCAAGAGCATGCGCGACTAACACAATCGGCACATACGCGCCGGTGATGTCTTCGACGACATTTGACAAAAACAGATTCTCGAAAATTTGCCGTTTGAACTCGAATATGTGAGCCTGCGAGTTCCAAATCCCGGATACAAAGCCTCCAACCCTGGGGTCCCAAGCCGCAAACGGTGTTACACCTCTTAAAGCTACGTGGGCCATCGAGAACACGATAGCGAACGTGAGGTGCAGCAATGACCGCTGTGCCCAATTCCCCCGTTTAATAGAGAAGCGCATCGCCAGGGCAAACGCCAGAGGAGTCAGAGGCGCATAGGTAAGGATTTGGCTGAGCTCCGAGGCAAAAATGCTGCCAAAGCTCCTCGCATACCCTCGCGACAGCCAATACTCGTAACTCTCACCACTCGCAGCCAAGGCCACTATCGACCAAATGCCGAAGCTCACCGCCCAGACCAGCCAAGGCTTACTGCCAAGCGCTCGTCGTGGTTCACTCTCTTCCGCGCCCGTTACGGGAGCAGGCCGGCGGGGTCGACGGACGAGTTCGCCGGTGCACTTCGGACAGCTGCCCTTCGACTCGGTGGCGCACACGGAACAAAACGTACACTCGTAGGAACATATGTAGGCCAGTCCGTCTATTTGTAGGTCTGCCCCGCACTTCTCACAGCCAGTTTTCATTTTAAGTTGCATGCGCGTACTCCCTGCGCTCAGCTTTCTTTGCCGGCCGCTCTCTGGGTTGAGTTTGTCTGCTGCACAGCGACATGCTGCAACTGACATTCAATCACACTTATGCCCGGTGTTGTCCGCAGTTCGTCCCCGAAAAGGCATCGTTCGTCCCTATTAAGCGTTGGTTATACCCTGTGATGCGGCACTCTTCGCCACAACAGGAGAACGGGAGGGGGAGAGCGCACTAGCGGAACAATCAGGCGACAGTAAAAGGAGTTGGCGGTTCAAACCGTGCTCGTTCCGCCGCCCAACACCCAGCGGCGACGGTTCGCTTCGTCTAAGAGGCTGGCCTCACCTTGTTTCACGAGGGCATTCATGGCTAGTACTATTGCGCGAAAGGGACGCTTGCCCGCCAAAGCAACGGACCCACGTCTCTCAATCCGGTCGTAAATTGTTTCCACAGACGCGGGTTCGTTTGTTTCCATCAGTGCGATGCGGCAGGCTCGCCCTAGCTTTGACTGCCGCGGGCGCATATTCCGCGCATTTGCGGGCGCCCGGCGGAGAGCGCTTGCTGCGATCGGACGCCGGTCGTGCTCGGGCGAACCTGAAGGTCTTGTCGACCAGCGCTCCTCGAGGAGTGGTTTCCCTTCTGGTCGATAACAATTGGCGCTTAGCGTGAGGCGTTTGAAAAGTTTACGCATCCGTGCAATGTCGTTACTCAGCTTCACACGCTGTAACAACAGTCTCTTCAATTCCGCGCTTGCCGCGCTCACCTCCTCTGCGGTGGGAGGCGGTACGGATTCATGAGTCCAAACACTGGACGAGAGCTGCGTCATTGCGCTCAACCGTGTTCATTGTGCTCCCGTCCTCCGAATCAGACCAGCGCCGCGGTATAGATACACCCAGGTCCGGGATTAGTACCACACAACAGGTGAGTAACTGCTAGCGATCTCACAGCGGAAAAGATGCGCCCCGCATGACGCGCGCCTTTCCGCCCCGTACGCCAGAGTAACTTGTGTCCCTTGCTGCGCTGTACTTCCAAAGTCGGTATCTCGAGCCACCTTTCTATGACTTCTTGTAGAGATCGACAGATCTTCGCAGTCAGCGCGTGGAGGAGCACCTATACAAAGCAGGGAGACTAGCGCTGGAATCTCTCCGCCCGTCCCGGAAACGAGGTTACTTATCCCGGACCACGCGGTACATCAGATCCCTGGCATCTCGAATGTTGCTAACTCCCCAGTTGTTGTGTGGTTGGTCGGAATTCATGTTCGAGAGAAACAGTCTGCTGTTTTCAATGTCAAAAAGGGAACGCGTGTCAATCTCTTCGGCTTGGAGGCAAGGAAAATGCAAATCCGCAAATTGGCTCTGGCTCTCCTGTTGGTAGTTTGTGTGGGCTGTGTTCTGCCCGCGTGGGGACAAGCGGTGGACAGCGGAACGATCGTCGGCACAGTAACCGACTCGACGGGCGCGGTGGTGGTGGGTGCTACGGTAACGCTGACCGACCCAACTACCGACTTGTCGCGAACCACCGTGAGCAACGATGCCGGACGATATATCCTGGTCAACATCCCCCCAGGGAAGTATGACATCAGCTTTGTCAAGCAAGGCTTCTCTAAAACAAGAGCCACGGGAGAACAGGTAACGGTAGGGTCCACTCTCACCGTCAACATCAGCCTGAAGATCGGTGCGGCGGCGGTTGAGGTGGATGTGACAGCCATCGGCAACGAGTTGCAAACCATGGATGCCACCGTGGGCCAAACCATCACCGGGAACGATTTGGACGCCCTGCCCGGTCTGGGACGCGACGTGAGCACCTTCGTCACCCTGCAGCCCGGAGTTGCCCCCGACGGCAGCGTCGGCGGCGCCAACCAGGACCAGAACTCATTCCAGTTGGATGGCGGCAATAACTCCAGCGATATGGACGGCACCCAGAACACGTACACGGCCAGCTTTGCGAGCGACCCCACGGGCGGACTTGTCGGCAACGAAGTCACGGGAACGTCTCCGGCCGGCAGCCCGGGCGGCGGTGGTCCCACCGGCGTGATGCCGACGCCAGCCGACAGTGTTGAGGAATTCAGAGTCGGCACCAATAACCAAACCGCCGACTTCAATAGTTCAGCCGGCGCCCAAGTCAAGTTGGTGACCAAGCGCGGCACGAACCAGTGGCACGGCTCTGCGTACGAGTACTACCTCGACAACAACTGGGCGGGCAACACTTTCGACAGTAATCTTGCCGGTATCCCCAGGCCCAGCTACCATTACAGCCGTTTTGGCGGATCAGGGGGCGGCCCTTTGCCTTTCAAGGATCTCCTGGGCGGGAAGTGGTTTTTCTTTGCCAATTACGAAGGCTTCCGCTGGCCGAACTCCCAGGCAATCACAAGAGCGACGCCGGGGCCTGATATGCGTTTGGGCCTGCTGACCGACATCAACACTGGTATCGTTTATAACCTGAACCCGTATCCGGTGACCTCCGCCATGACGGGTACCACCTACGCGGCTAATGCGGGCTGTGCAGGATTCACTGGAGGCGTCTGCGATCCTCAAGGCCTTGGAATCAGTCCCACGATACAAACGCTATGGCAGGTGATGCCAAAAGCGACCACAACAACCTCGTGCCTCGGCCTCAGTCGTTGCGACCTGGTGAATGTGCAGGCTTTCAGCGCCAACTTCCTTGAGGCGTGGAGTGACAATTTTGGCGTGGCACGCCTGGACCACGACTTCAGTTCCAAGGAGCACTTCTACACCACTTACCGTTATTATCACCAGCAGCGCGCCACCGGGAATCAGGTAGATATCGCCAACGGCACGCCCGTTTCGACTGCCAGTCGCCCGTCGGTGCCGTGGTACTTCACCGCCAGCTTGACCACCAACATCACCAGTAACATGACCAACGACTTCCACTACAGTTTCCTGCGCAACTTCTGGGCCCGCGCTTCCCTGGCGGACCCACCGCAAGTGGCAGGACTGGGCGGAGCTCTGGAGCCCGAGGGGGAACAACCTGTCAACGTTCTCGCGCCCCTCAACCTCGACACTCAGAGTGTGCGCACCCGTTTCTGGGATGGCAAGGACCATATGTTCCGCGACGACGTTTCCTGGATCAAGGGCAAACACTTCTTCCAGTTTGGCGGTCTCTATCAGCACAATTGGAACTATCACCAGCGCACCGACAATGGTGGCGGCATTAACTATCAGCCTGTCTATTGGCTGGGCGCCAGCGTGGGAAGTACCAACGGCATGAACATGGCTGGTTTTGAGCCGGCAGGGGTAGGTTCCAAATGGGTTCGTGATTATGGAATCGTGCTCGGCGTGCCTGGGGTCACCCAGATTGCCTACACTCGAACCGGAGCAAATCTCAACCTGAACCCTCCGAACACCCCCGCGTTCGACCAGAGCACCATCCCCTTCTACAACCTGTATTTCAACGATTCCTGGCACATGAAGTCTACCTTTACGCTCACTTATGGTTTGGGGTGGACGTTGGAAATGCCCCCGAAAGAGGCGCAAGGCAAGCAGATTGCGTTCGTAGACAACAACAACAAGATCATCGACACCGCAGCCTACCTGAAGGCACGCGAAAGTGCGGCGCTCAGCGGCAATGTCTTCAATCCGAATGTAGGCTTTGACTTGATCGGCAACGTGGCTGGCCATCCCAGCAACTATTACAATCCCTTCTACAAGTCCTTCAGCCCGCACCTCGCGGTGGCTTGGAATCCAAGCCCCCAGCTGGTCGTCCGCGGCGGATACAGCATCCTTTACGGTCGCCTGAACGGTGTGGGCCTGGTTTTGCTACCTCTGCTGGGTACCGGCCTTCTCCAGGCGGTTCAATGCATCAGCCCAACGAATACTGGCGCTTGCGCAGGAAGCAGCGGATCGACACCAGCCAATTCTTTCCGCATTGGTCCAACGGCCCAAGGCTGGGGTGGCTTGGTCGCGCCACTTCCAGCCGCCAGCCCGACCCTGGCGCAGCCAGACTTTCCCGGGATTAACGAGATTGCCGCCGGCGCCGGGTCAGCGACAGACCTGAACTTCCGGCCGAGCACGAACCAGCAGTACGACTTGACCATACAGCGCCAGATCAACAGCAAGACGTCGATCGAAATAGGCTACATCGGCCGGCACATAACCCACGAATTCCAGCCGATCAACATCAACGCAGTTCCGTACATGATGACCGTCGGCGGCCAAAGGTTTGACACGGCTTATGGCCAAATGGTCTCGCAATACTGCGGCCTCAGCAGCGGCGGTATGGCGGGGGGTGGCTGCGCTGGCAACCTGTCAGCCGTCACCGCGCAGCCCTTCTTCGAGACGGCGATGGCTGGTACCGGCTACTGCACCGGCTTCGCCAACTGCACTCAAGCCGTGGCATCCAGGGAAGGAAATAGCGGTACCAGGAACATCCCCATAGCCAACGTCTGGAGCCTGTTTGGCGATCTGGACGGTGGTGGTGCAACCTGCAACGCCCTCGGCGGCGGCCAGCACGTGTACGGGAATGGCAACACTGGACCCTGCGGGTTTAACTTCCCGCGCGTCATGCTAAACAGCCCTATCAATTGTGTGGCAGGTAACGAGATTGGTTGCAGCGGCCAGTTGACGTCCGGAGTAGGCGAGAACACGAGCTTCGGCTACGGAAACTACAACGCTCTGTTCTTCTCCTACAAAATGTCGACCTGGCATGGCCTGTCCATGCAGTCCAACTTCACCTGGTCCAAGGCGTTGGGCACGGGGTCTCAAACCCAGGCCACCAGTCAATACACGATCAACGATCCTTTCTGGTACGGCAGAGGTTACGGTTACCAGCCCTGGGATCGTAAGTTCCTGTTCAACGTCTGGTTTAACTACACACCGACCGTCTTCCAGGGCCAGCATGGTCTTGCCGGGCATCTTCTGGGAGGATGGACCATCGCACCCATTCTTGACGTGGGCAGCGGCTTGCCTCTGGGTATTTATGGGGCCCAGTTTGCTTCTGCGGTCTATACCGGCGGCCAAGCCTTCGGCGCAACGGACAACGCCAACATCGCCGACTATGAAAATGCCGTCAACACCTGCGGCAGCAGCTTGAGTACTTCCCGTCACGATCACTTTAACAGCAGTGGAGGCTTTGGAACCTCCGTTCCCGCGAACCTGTTCGCGGATCCATCGGCGGTCTATACCTGCTTCCGCGAACCCATCCTGGGTATTGACAACGGCCGCAACGGCGGCATTGGCAACTACCGTGGCATGCCCTTCTGGAACGTGGACCTAAGCATCAAGAAGAACCTCAAGATTACCGAACGTTTGGGAGCGGAATTTGGCGCAGTGTTCACCAACGTTTTCAACCATGACCAACTCTCCGACCCCACGGAAAGCTACCTCACGGATCCTGGCGATTTTGGCTCCCCGGAGAACGTCGGGCTCGGCATTCTTGAGAATAGCAACCCGCGGAGAATCGAGGTTGACTTCCGCTTGAAGTTCTAACTGGAGTTCTACCTTGGACAACGGGGAAGCCTAACCGGCTTCCCCGTTTTTTGCCGCATGCGGTTTTTCGAACGGTAGGATCATTGCCGCCTTTGCGCGGAAAATAGCACCAAGAACGAGGCAGCGCCCCGCCTCAAATCAACGCTGCTACGCTTCCTAACTGATTGTTCTGCCAGCGGGTTGAGTGGTGCCCGGAGACGGAATCGAACCGTCACGTCCGGTTAGGGACCCGGGATTTTAAGTCCCGTGCGTCTGCCAGTTTCGCCATCCGGGCCTTGCCATGCTTGCTACTGAATTCTACGATAATCGCGCGTTAAACCTGGAACCATTCCGTACAACTTTTCCGGAGCCTCCGGGTTCAATAGCATGTAGGAGTGTAATTCTGGAGGATATCTTGAAAATACCCCGCGCATTTCGTAAAGCAATCGGTTTCGGGTTGACGGCGGGAGCCGCTTTCTTGCTCCTTGTGGCGGGCGTGGCGGCATTGGCCTACGCCCAGAGTGGCGCCATGAGCCCTTATCAGGGCGAGGCGGACGGGGTCAGCGCTGGCGGAAACTGGCTGGAGTTCCACTCCACCGACAAGATGACGGGGGCAAAGAAAGTGCGCTTTGAGCTCCAGTCGAATAACTATTTTCGCGAAGACGCGGAGTACAAGCCCCGAGTGAATCTGTTTTGCGATAACGGCAAGCTCAAAGTCGCCGACTTCAACCCCGGGGTCAGAATGCCTCCACCGAACCGCCCCGGCTTTTGGGGACAGCCCCAGTTGGAAGTCGAGGTCCGCGTCGATGATGCCCATTACTTCAAGGGTTGGAACTGGATGCGTGGCCGTTTCCTCTCCATGGACAAGGGCACGGTTCGCGGCATGATTGGGGCCAACATCTTCAACATCGCGCTCCCCACGCGCAGCGGCCGGCAGATCGCCGAGTTTTCTCCCAGCGGCCTGAATCTGGATCGAGTCCGGGAAGCCTGCGATCTGACGCCGAAAAAGCCGAGCAAGGACTAAGCGCACCAACGGGCATCCTCACCAGCGTGCATCTCGCGTCGAAGTGTGCGCATCCAACGCGAAAAGCTCATTTGCCATTGTTCTGTCCTCGCGTTGCTTGGGGGATGCATGATCGAATTCAGGGTGAGGTGAACGATGTTGGGGAATATCTTTCGCAAGCGGCATAGCGCTGTCCCTCCTGGCCTCGTTTTTCTTTATCTGCTCCTTGCGTCGGCTCCGTCTTTGATGGCTCAGACGGCTGCCATGGGAGCGTTGACGGGTAAGGTTACCGATCCCTCCGGCGCCGCGGTGGCGAATGTCACCGTGACAGCATCGAGCGACAATGGTCAGACGCGGAGCGCGACCACGGGGACCGATGGCACTTATAAGCTTGATGGGCTGCCGCCTGGCAACTACCTGGTGAAGTTTGAGGCGGCTGGTTTCAAGACGGTGGAGCTTCCTTCCGCTACGGTCAATGGGACTGAGACCGCGGTTCTGGATACGAAACTGGAAATCGCGGAAATAGGAAATCACATACAGGTAAACAAGCCAACGCCGGGGTCGGAGGAGAATTTGCCGAACGCCCCTTCCAGCAGCATCACACCGCCTTCGCTACAGGATCTGGGTTTTCCCGCGGAGCAGTCCCAGGGAAATCCGCGGGAGCAAGCGCTGCTGGATAAGCGGACGCACATGCTGAAGATCCATCAGCGGCTGGGTTTGATCACAACCATTCCCTTGATTGCCACCGTTGCTACTTCCTTCAATGCCGGGGGCAAAAGCACCAGTACGACCTCGCGCGATCTGCATACGGCGCTGGGCGCGGTGACAGGAGATTTGTATTTCATGAGCGCGTACTATGCCATCCGCGCACCCAGGGTGCCGGGAACCGAAACCCGCGGGCCGATCCGTTTCCATAAGGCGATGGCTTGGATCCATGGTCCAGGAATGATCCTGACACCGATTCTGGGAGCCATGGCTTTCGAGCAAAAAAGCAAAGGGGAAAAGGTCCACGGCATTGCCGCCGCGCACGGACCGGTGGCCATCGTGACCGCCGGCGCATTTGGGGCAGCTCTTTTGTCGGTATCGGTCAAGTTCTGAGCCGGGCTTCTGAACTTATGAAAAAGACCATCCTGATCTTCGCGCTTCTCGCGCTTTCCACGCTGGCTATAGCGGACAGCCAGTGGGTTCTCCAGCAGTGCACTCTCACCTACCATGTATCCCATCCCCTGCATCAGTCCGAGGGGGTGAGCCATGCGGCGCGAGGCAAGGGAGTTTGTCATGCCGGGCAATGCGATTTCCTGATCGCGGTGCCGGTCAAGTCGTTTGATTCCGGAGACAGCAACCGCGACCTTCATATGATCCAGGTCACACGGGGAGCGGAGTTTCCCATGGTGGTCGTACGAACCCGCCTGCCCGAATCGGACGCCACGTCTGCGACCATCAATGCCGATCTGGAAATTCAGTTTGCCGGCCAGACTGTCCAGTACAAGCAGGTTCCTTTCAAACTGGTGACGCAGGGCGGCGAGACCCATCTCACAGGGACAATCCCCGCCACACTCGCTGATTTCAAAATCGACCCACCATCGCTGCTGACCCTGCCCGTCAAGAACGACATCCCAGTGCGTGTGGAAATGACCTGGCGGCCGCAGTGAAATGCTCGGCGCGCCGAGGCCAACCAGTTTGGGCGGAAGGCTGGGCCCCCATAGCAAGTTCAGATAGGCACTCTACCCAAAGCCACAATGAATTGGATGCCGTCGACTGCCTTGGAGCCGTTCGTCATTGGTGACGAACAGATCTACGTTCGCGCTGGCGGCGCAGGCCAATTGAATGGCATCGGGAGGTTTGAGTGATCTCTCCGATCGCAACGCCGCATACACCTTGGCAGCTTTCACATCGAAGGCAATCATGGTCTGAAAAAACGCGGCTCACCAAAAGTCCTGACGCAAGCGGCGTACATAGTCGTCCGCGTGCTCGCCCGCCCAAAGAGCTTTGCCAGAACCGCGAAGAGCCATTAGGGGATCGCACGCGAGAACTCGCTTAAACCGGTTTTCGGGGAGGTCTTCGGGATTAGGCGATATCTTCCCTTCCTCTCGTTGCGGAGGAGTTCCCATACGAGATACGGGGCCCCAAACAGCACGGAATGCGTTATTAAGCGCCCAAAGGAGCAGCACCGCGATAGCAACCGCTCCCACGTGGGAGTTGACAAGAGCTTCTCTGAGACGGTGCTTCACCAATTCTCCTCTTGACGAACATTCTCGCAGGTTCCCATCAATCAACCTAGTCCCATTTGACTTCCCTCTTCTGCATCCTCCGCCCCTCCCGCGAATCCAATGATGGTATTGTGGAAGGCGCATGAAGATTGGGATCACGTGTTATCCGACCTACGGCGGCAGTGGAGTCGTGGCCACCGAACTGGGGCTTGAACTTGCTCGCCGGGGCCATGAGATTCATTTCATCTCTTATTCGCAGCCCATTCGCCTGACCGGGCCGGAACCGAACATTCACTATCATGAGGTCGAGGTCACGCGCTATCCGCTGTTTGAATATCCGCCGTACGATCTGGCGCTGGCAACGCGCATGGCCGAGGTGTCCCAGCTCTACGAACTCGACCTGCTGCACGTGCACTACGCGATTCCGCACTCGGTGAGCGCGATGCTGGCCAAGCAGATGCTGGCGGCAACTCCGCCGCGGCGGCATTTGCCGTTTGTCACGACCCTGCACGGAACCGACATCACACTGGTCGGGCTCGACCGCTCGTATCTTCCGATTACGCGTTTTTCCATCGAGCAGAGCGACGGCGTAACGGCTATTTCGCAATATCT
>Ga0187817_10000358_pt1 | contig 19054 bp, 24 predicted proteins | sample NC_wetland_sal_i_17_FD_132431 | JGI IMG/M metagenome (GOLD analysis project Ga0187817, IMG submission 132431) | Wetland sediment microbial communities from Neuse River Estuary, North Carolina, USA - SO4_2 | ecosystem: Environmental > Aquatic > Freshwater > Wetlands > Sediment | place: USA... | reverse complement strand
GTTCTCGGTCGCAACGCTTCTCGCGTCTTGACATCCTCTTGCACTTCCGCCTTCAGTCGCTCAAATACTTCTTCGACTGAGCAGGCGTGCCGCGCATTCACCCAATCTAAATTATCGACACTCATAGTGGCAGGCTCGGTAGAATGTGAATAGACTCTACCACGTCAAACCAGTCGCTCGGCCCACAGCGTACTTCCCCTGAAAGGCCGTGCCCATGATCTCGACCATGGTCTGGTTTAACTGACGCAAAATCGCGATTACACTCAAAATCCCCCAATTGGATACCGGTCTGTGTCGGATAGGTGGAGTCTTGCCAGCCCTGTCCGCAAGGTCGAGCTCAAACCAATACATTTTGAGTTTTTCTCGCGCCCTCGGGGTCCCGCAGCGAAAGACTTCTCTACAGCGTCCGCTTAAACAACGGCACCGCCGCCGCCAGCGTGACCACCGCAAAGATCGAGAGATAAATCATGTCGGGAACAATCGCTCCCAGCCCGGTTTCCTTGAGCAGCAGCGACTTGAATCCATGCACCGCAAACGTAAACGGGTCCACTTTCGCAATCGCACGCAACCACACCGGAAACGCCTCCACCGGGTAGATTGATCCGCTGGGGAAAAACAGAAGCGTGTTCAGGATCCCAAACATCGCTCGCGGCACCAGCGGATCTTCAATCCTCACCATCAATAAAAACATCATCGCGTTGAACGCCGCCGAGGTCAGCATGATCATCACCACCAGCCCCACGATTGTCCCCGGACGGAATATCGTCCCCACTCCCGCCAGCAGCGCTCCGATCGCCGTGGTCACGACTCCGGTCATCACCGCCTTGATCGCCCCCGCCCCGTTCAGCCCGAAAACGAGTTCCGCCTTCGTGATCGGAGTCACCAAATATCCCTCATGCACCCCGCGCGCCTTGTCGTCGATATACAGCATCCCGCCGCCGATCATGACCGAGACGAACATCGCGAGCGTGATCGATCCCGGGAGCAGGTACTTCATGTACTCGATATAGGGATAGAGTTCCACGACCTCCAGTGCCGTTTGTTGCAACAATCGCGGCTCCACGTCCGGCTGGTTCAACGACTCCGTCACTTGACTCATCTTGTCTTCGAACGTCGAACTCATGAAGTTGTCGCTGTTGTCCACGATGAGCGCGATCCGAGGATGATTCTTCTCGTACACCATCTTCGAATACTGCGCTGGAATAATCACCGCGCCCTGAATCTTGCCGTTGCGCACATCCTCCCGCGCCTGCACTTCGTTGTCATAAGGGACGGCAATGAACGTTCCCGCGTTCGCCCGCACTGCGTCAAACGCTTCCTTGATCCGGATCGCCTGAGTCCCATGATCCTCATCCACGACGCCCATCTTCGCGTCCCGGATCTTCCCTCCAAACGCATTCCCCAGGACAATCAGCTGAACCAGCGGCATCACCATTGACACCATCATCAGCGTCGGCGACCGGAAATACTTGCGCATCTCGCGCTCGATAATCGCCATCATCCGGTTCATGGCCGCACCCCCGGGCTCTCCGGCATCGTGAAGCCATATGCCTTCACCAGTTCATCGCGCAACTGCCGCCCGGTATAGTGGACAAACACATCGTCCAGCGTCGTGTTCTGCACGGTAAGCGTCTTCAAACCCACCCCCACGACCACCGCCATCTCCACCAGATCCGTCGTCGTCCCCGACCCATTCGAAGTCAGCACCCGGAACATCCCCGCGCTCTGGTTCTGCACCGACGTCACCCCCGGCAGAGCCCGCAGCCGTTGTTCCCAATCGGCCGGCGCATGCTCGAACTGCACCTCAATCACGTTCGATCCGGGCACGCTTGCCTTCAACGCCTCCGGAGTATCCAGCGCGACCAGTTTTCCGTGGTCCACAATCGCAATCCGGTTACACAGCCGGTCGGCTTCGTCCATGTAGTGGGTAGTGATCAGCACCGTAAGTTTGCGTTTCGCCTTGATTGCGCTCAGCATCTCCCAGACCGCCACGCGCGATACCGGGTCGAGGCCGGTGGTCGGCTCGTCCAAAAAGAAAATCTTCGGACTGTGCACCAATCCCCGCGCAATTTCCAACCGCCGCCGCATTCCGCCCGATAGCGTTTTCGTTTGCGCCCCACGCCACTTCGTCAGGTCCACCGTTTCCAGCAATTCCGCAACCGCTTCTTTGCGCTGCTTTGCCGGGACGTCATAGAGCTTCGCGTAAATATTCAAATTCTCTTCCACCGTCAAATCCAGATCGCTGGTCAGGGCCTGGGGAATCACTCCAATCGTCCGCCGCACCTCATCCGGATCGCGAGCCACATCGTGCCCGGCAACGCGCGCCGACCCCGCCGTGATCGAAATCAACGTCGTCATCATCCGAATCAAGGTCGATTTCCCTGCCCCATTCGGCCCCAGCAGCCCGAATATCTCCCCTTCCTTCACCGCAAACGAAACCTCGTCCACCGCCGTGAAGTTGCCATACTTTTTCACGATGCGCGAAACTTCAATCGTATTCGGAGCGTCAGGCGCGACGTCGCCCCGCAGGTTGAGTTCCGAAGCCACCACACTCATACCGTTGGTGGTACTCCCGTTCGCCTTGTTCACTTCTTCACTCATGACATGTGTCTCTGAAACCCCTAACTCCCCTTCAATTGCTGTGGAGAAACCAGCACCTCTGCCGTCATCCCCGGCACATACGCTCCCTTCGGATTCTCCAGCCTCACCTTCAACGCGATCGTCCGTATATCCCTCTTGCGCCGTCCCACGTCCCGCTGCGTAGCGAAATCTGCCTCCGCTGCCTTATAAAAAACCTTTCCCGGAATCACGGTGCCTCCAGGCAGACGAACCCGCAGCGTGTCCCCCAGTCCAATATGATCGGCGTCCGTTTCCGGAATCGCGGCGAATACCCAGGTGTCGCTGAAATCCACCACGGTCACAATCGCCTGGCCCGCATTCACCACTTCGCCTTCGCGCGCCGCCCGCACCAGCACCGCACCCGTCACCGGCGCATAGATCTTCGTATATCCCAGCCGCACTTCCGCTTCTTTCAACTGCGCCACCGCATTGGACACCTGAGCTCGCGACGATGCCACCGTGCTTTGCGCCGCCGTCGCCTGATTGGTGCGCGCGATTGCCGAATTCAGATCCGCCTGCGCCGCTGTTACCTGGTCCTTCAGCGACTGCACGCTGGCCAGTTGCGCCTTCAGATTCATCTCCGCCTGGACCCGATCCTGATCGGAGGCCACGCCCGCCTGGGCCAGCCCAATCGTCCGCCGGCTGTCGCTCTCCACCCGTGTCAACATTGCTTCCGCCTGCGCCAACTGCGCCCGTGCCGATTGCAGCTTCGCCTGCGCATTCGCCACGTCGCCCGACGTCGATCCTTTCGTCGACTTCCGCGTGTACTCGTTCGCGCTCATCTGCGACTGCATGCTCGTAATCGTTGCTGCCGCCGCGCGCTTTTCGGCTTCCAACTCGGACGGATCGAGCAACGCGATCAGATCCCCCTGCTTGACCTGCGATCCTTCCTCCACCAGCAGCTTCAGAATCCGTCCCTGAATTTGCGGACTCACCACAATCTGGTTCGCATCCACCGTCCCCACCAGCACCAGATCTTTGCCCCCGGGAGTAGAGAAGATGTAGTAGCTGGAAGCAACGATCAAAATGACCCCCAGCAGAATCAGGAATTTGTTCCGCACACTCATTGAGAATCTCCCAGTATCTTAACCGTCTGCCGAAAAACAGACGGCTGATAGCTGACGGCTGGCGGTTAAGAAACAAACAGCGCCGTCGAAACAAAATCCAGCACAAACGCCCGCCGCTCCCGTATGCGCTCCTCCGACAACGGGTCCACCTTCATCAGCGCCTTCATCACGGGCGCCGCGCTGAAATAAAAAATAATCATCGCCACCACAGAGGGCAGAAAGTCGAGCGGATTCAGTGGCCGGAATTCGCCAGCCTCCGTCCCCTCCCGCAAGACCTCTACCAGTTTCTCGAAGATGGGACGGAAATATTGCTGGGCAACCCGCTGCATGGCTGCGTTGCCTTTCGCGCCCGACCGTGTCCACTCCGACTGCACCACTCGCGGAAACCACGGGTTGGCCGCGATGTAATCGAAATACGTCCCCAGGTATTCCAACATTTTCTGGCGCGGCGGCAGGTCGCTTTCGAGCACCGGCAGCACGCGCTCTCGTAACCCGCTGAACACATGGTCCAGCACGGCGTCGTACAAAGCATCCTTGTCCTTGAAGTAGTAGTACAGCAGAGCCTTATTGACGTGCGCCGCCCGTGCGATGGCATCGGTGCGAGCCCCCGCGATCCCGTGTTCGGCGAATTCCGCTACCGCCGCATTCAGGATCGCCGCCCGGCTCTCCTCTGGCCGCCCCCGCGTCCCCAGGCGCAGAGTTGGGTGGGCGCGGGCGACGCGCCCGCCCAGCTTTACGGATAACGGTTTCATATAATTAACCAGTTAGTTAGATTGTAACACACCGGGGTGGGTTGCAACAAACTACGCATAGGGCGGCGCTGGGGAAGCTGGCCTCATCGGGGTATCGGCTTCCTCAGGCCTTCGGCGTTGCCGCCGGCGGTCCAAACGGGCCGCAGCGGCCGCGCATGGATTCGCGGAGCTTCTCCCGCTCTTCGGGAGTCATCTGCTCCCACCGCTCCATCATGCGGCGGCGCCAGTGCATGTGGCCGCCGTGCCGGCCGTGGAACCCGCCGAAGAGGATTTTGCTGAGCACCAAAATTCCTATCGCCTGCCAGAAGCTGATCAGATGCCAGCCAAACAGAGCCGGCATCAGCCAATTCCACAGGAGCGTGACCACAAAGCCAAACACAGTGACAAACAGCACGGCAAACAGCGCGAACCTCAGTGCTCGTAAAGCCCAATTCCTTCTCATGTCTCTTGTCCTCATGTCTTCACAAATTGAGTCTTCGTAAATTCGTCGTGGATGGCGCGGAGGCGCTCCCGCAAATAAAGAACCGCGTAGTGCTTGCGTGATAGCAGCGTGTTCACGCTCACGCCAGTTTCCGCCGCAAGTTCCTTAAAGCTGTACCCCATCCACTCGTGGGCGATGAATACCTCACGCTGCTCGTCGGGCAATTCGTCCAGAGCAGCGTCCAGTTCCTCCAGCAGCACACTTCGTGCGTAAGCTGCGTCTGGCCCGGCATCGGGCGAAGGCAGCAAGTCTTCCAACGGGAGCGTCTCCCCGTCTTCAGTGACCGCTGGCGGTTGGGTCCTCCGTGCTTCGCTCTCCTTCCGGCGGAAGAGATCGGTGATTCGATTGCGGGCCACGCGGAACAGCCAGGCGGTCACCTGCTCCACCGGCTTCATCATGCGGTAGGCTTCCACGAGCTCGTAGAAAACATCCTGTAGGATGTCGTCCGCGTCCTCGCGGTCGGCGACACGTCCCCGGATGAAGTTGCGCAGGCGGTTCTGCTCACGATCGATCGCTTCAGAGATCCGCTGATCTTGTTGCGCCATCGCCCACTGTTTTCTCAGCGCTGCGTCCATCCACTTATGTAGACGAATGAGCGCGATAAATATTTTATGAAGTTAAGGAAAAGATACAGGAAGGAGTTGTGCGAACCGGCAGAAGGCGTCGGCACACGGCGCGGGCATCGCGGAAAGTTCAAAGAAAGCAGGCAACAACCAAAGAAGAAAACTACATAGGCGACAGTCAGTCGGGATTTATCACCAGTTGACCCACGGTCCGCTGCTTAACGCCCGACTCAAACAGAGGTATATCGCCCTGCGCCAATCACGAGCAGCCGCGACGACCTCGCGGCGTTTCCAATGTGCTAGAGCGAGGGTGCGATAGAGCCATGGCTCTTTTGGGTGCAGTTGGACGGCCCATTGGAGCTGTCGGAGGGCTGCGTCAACCTGCTTGCATTGGAGATATGCCTCGCCGAGGTTGGCGTGCGCTTCCATAAAGCTCGGATTTATCTCCGCGGCTCGCTTGAACGCCGCTATAGCCCCATCGAGGTCGCGGGATTCTCTACGCGCCATTCCGATGACGACATAGGGTTCGTCGTAGTCAGGATCGATAGCCAATGCTCTTTCGGCAGCGAGGACCGCATCACGGTAATGATGCAGGTGGAAATGGAACAGGCTGATGTTGTACCACCCAATGGCGAAGTCAGGTTTTAGCTCCACAGCATGGGAATACGATTCGATGGCCTCTGAATATCTCTTCAGCCTCCCACAGTTATAGCCAATGCTAACGAACAGCGTCATGTCTTGCGGGTTTAGCTCGGCCCCGCGTCTGAAGGCATCAATTGCATTCGCGTATTGTCGCGAGTTCACGTAATCGACACCAAGATTGCAGTACGCCTGCCAATCTTTCGGGTCGAGGTGAACGGCCCGGTTGTAAGCCTTGATTGCCGCTTTCAACTGACCAAGCTCGCCATAGGCGACTCCCAGATTGTAGAAAGTCTCGGAAAAATTGGGGTTCAAGCGAGCGGCTTCAAGGTACTCCTTTACGGCCTCAGCGAACCTGCGTTCCGATGCTAGCGCGATTCCCGCTTCATGGTGTTCGGCAGCAGAGCGACTCGGCAAGGTACTTTTGCTCACGACGCTGGAGATTCTATCGTGTTTTGCAGCAACTGTTGAAAACAGGGTTATCGCTAACTGAGAACTTCGGTCCTTGAGGGTCGTCGGGCATCGTGGTCTACTGCGCCCCGCCCGCGATCGAGGGCACCAGCAGAACCTCATCGCCATCCTGGAAGGAATACGACGCGCCTCCCAGGAAGCGAATATCTTCCTCATTTACATAAATATTCAGGAAGCGCCGCGTCTCTCCCGCTTCATCCCGCAAATGGGGCTTCAAGTCGGGGAACTGCGAGTCGAGATGTGAGAACAAGTCATTGAGATTGGCCGCGGAGCAAACGACGCGCGGTGTCCCCGCCGTCAGTCGCCGGAAAGGCGTAGGAATTTGAACCGTAATACTCATGAAAAGACCTCCCTGGGCAAAAGCCCGAATGAAAATGTATCCGGTCGTTGGTCGATGGTCGTTCGTCGTTAGCAAGCAAAACCAACGATGAAATCTCCGCTAAAGGTCGCGCCCACAAACGACCAACGACTAACGACCAACGACTCCTTTACGCCACCGCGGGCGCAGCCGCAGCCGGGAATGCGGACGCCGCCGGCAAACTCGCCGCCTTGGCCGCCAGATACGCTTCGAACTCGGCCAGTTTCGGAGCGATCGGCGTTTCCGCCTCGTAGGCATGCGCCAGCACGTCGGTGGTCTTCAGCCCATTGCCCGTAATACAGAGCACGGTCGTTTCATCGGGCAGAATTCGGTCCTGATGAATCAGCTTCCGCGCCGTTCCCACCGTCACACCTCCCGCGGTCTCGGTGAAGATGCCCTCGGTCTCTGCCAGCAATTGGATTGACTCGACCACGTCGTGATCAGAAATGTCTTCCGCCCATCCACCGCTTTTGCTGATCGCCTTCAAGGCGTAAGGTCCATCGGCGGGGTTGCCAATCGCCAGCGATCGCGCAATCGTCTTCGGACGCTGCGGTTCAATCTCGTCGCAATACTGCTTGATTGCCGTCGAAATCGGCGAGCACCCGGACGCTTGCGCGCCAAAGAACTTCACCGGCTTCGGATCGACCAGTCCAAGGAGAATCAGCTCATCAAACGCTTTCTTGATCTTCGTGATCAGCGACCCGCCCGCCATCGGCACCACTACGTTGTCGGGCAGTTTCCAGCCCAGTTGCTCGGCAATTTCGTAGCCCACTGTCTTCGAGCCTTCGGCGTAGTACGGGCGAAGATTGACGTTCACAAATCCCCACTCACGCTCCTCGGCAATCTGCGAGCACAACCGGTTGACGTGGTCGTAACTGCCGTTGATGCGCACCAGTTCCGCGCCAAAGACCTGGGTGCCGAGAATCTTCGCCGGCTCCAGATCCGAAGGAATAAAGATCCATGCCTTGAAGCCTTCACGAGCCGCCTGCGCCGCCACGGCGTTCGCGAGGTTGCCCGTCGACGAGCAAGCCACGGTATCGAATCCGAAGCCGCGGGCATTGGCCAGCGCGACCGCAACCACGCGGTCCTTAAAACTCAAAGTGGGCAGGCACACCGCATCGTTCTTGACGAACAGCCGGCGCGATCCGATTCGGTCGCCGAGCCGCGGCGCGCTGACCAGCGGGGTATATCCAACCGGGAGGGAGGGCTGATAGCCCGCGGGTAGCGGCAGCAACTCGCGATAGCGCCAAATGTTGGGCGCACGCGAGGCGAATAATTCGCGCGAGACGCGTGGGCGCAGCGAATCGTAGTCGTAGGTGATTTCGAGCGGCGAGAAACAATCTTCGCAGTAGCTGCGCGGCTGGTTGCCCCAGGTCTTGCCGCATTCGCGGCAGCGGAGGTGGTAGGTGCTCGTCTCCATCTTGCAACTTCTTTCTGCGACTGTGGGACGAGCCGGGTAAAAATCCCCGTATACGACAAAACCCCTTTTCCGGATTGGAAAAGAGGCTCGGGTGCGATCAGAATCGCTCAACCCCGAATCTCATGGTCCCCGTTACCGGGCGAGAGTTGGCACCTGACGGTCGGGATTTATGATCCCGATCCGGTTGCCGTGGCGTCCTAGGGCTCGTCCCTCAGCCACTCTGCATGAAATTCCGATTTGCTCAATAAAGAGCAAACTTGGGATCAAATGCTACAACCGACCAAGTGGTCTGTCAAGGGCGTTTACCGCTGCACGGCTGAAGCCGTCCCTACGCAGAACCGATTTATGAATCCAGCTTTGGGAGACCGCCGACGCTAGCCCTTGATGATGGGAAACTCCGCCGATCCTACTTGCGCGACGTTCTCCTCCGCGAACCGGGTGACGCGTTCGAGCGCGGTCTGCAGCCGCTGTTGAAATTCAATCGTCTGCGCATCGGCGGCTTCGGCAGGAACTCGCAGCTTGGCGCTGACTCGCACCAAAGCCTTCGAAAATGGCTTAGGGATCATGAGCGCATCCCAGGTCTTCAGCACCCAGGCATCACTGAGCGCCACGTAGAACGCCGCCATGGGTAAAGCGCTGGCACGCGACAACAACACCGGACCGGGCTTGGCCACGTATTTCGGTCCGCGGGGACCGTCAATCGTAAACACAACCGAACTGCCCTGCTGCAACTGGTTTTTCAAGCCGAGCAAAGCGGTCGCGCCGCCGCGGCTGCTCGATCCGCGGACTGCGACGAAGCCAAGTTTTTCCAGGGTTCGAGCGATGTATTCCCCATCGAAGCTGCGGCTTACCATCACCGCGATTCCGGTCTTTCTCCATAACCACGCGCTCGGGAACAAGGCCCGGTGCCAGAAAGAGTAGATCACCGGTTTTTCGTACGTCGCGTCTGGCGGAGAAGGGGGCTCCTCCCACGATATTGAATAGCGGAGAGTCGGACCGATCAGCGAAATAGCCAGATAGCTCGCCCAGCTGATGAGCCACAAAAGAATTCTTTGCCGCAGCGAGAATTGGCGAGCTTCCAAAACCGAGGGCGGCTCAGGCTCGACAGCGGTGGTAGAGGAACTCACGCCGATATTGTAGCCGGATGGGAAGGTTTAACTGAAAGCTGACGGCTGAGAGCTGAGAGCCGAAGGCGGCTTCCCTACGCTTCGAGATAAGCCACGATCCACTCTTTCAGCCGATGCCGGCGCTCGTCGGTCGAGTCAAAGCGAATGCCAAAGCTTTTGTTGGGTTTCTTCCAGGAGATGTGCCCGCGCACCCAGACGCGCGGCAGCGTCAGCAAAGAGAATGACACTTCGACCAGAGCCCCCTGCTCGGGAATGTGGCTGCCCTTGAGCGACATCCCGCCTGAACTGATCTCCTGGCTGGTAGCGATAATGCGGCTACCGTCAGGCATCACGATCCCGACTTCGGTCATCACTGGGACACGCACATAGCGGCGAAATTCGTGCAGCACCAGCATTCGAGTCGAGCGCACCAGCTTAATCGCCGCCGACCGCTCCAGGGGTTCGTGAAAGACCGCGTTGATGCACAGCTTCGAATAACGCAAGGCATCCTGCGCGGTCCCGCCCAGCCCGTAAATGACGATCCGGCTATTGGAAGCCGATCCGCGCGCCAACTCGATGATGCTGCCGGCATTTTCTCTCAGGGGCAAAACGCAGGCTTCGAATTTTTCGCGCCGCAGCCGTTCCGCGTCTTCTCGTGGAATCGAAACCGTTTCGATTCCAAACTGACGGAAACACTCCGTCACCAGTTGCGCAGAGGTTTCGGACAGGTCAAACAGCGCGACCCGCGCCACCGATTTTCGGTGGGCGACTTGGGGAGCGAGGGCGGTACCAGTCGAAGTATGCATGAGTCCTTAGGGGTGAACTCCTCTAAAACCCCATTCTGACGGGCTTTTCAAGGGTTGCCTAGGTTTCTAAGGGCCTAGCCCCTGTCCGAAAGTGCAATTACGAACGGTGTACTTGGACCGGTTACCCCTACGTCCTTCGTTTTACGTTTGCAGCGAACAGTGAAGTCCGAGCTTCGGCTGGAAACGGACGCCCCGCCCGGCGAATCCGAGCGTTCAGGTAAGATGTTGCCATCCTTGGATTTGCGCTTGCAGTCAGGAAATGATCACTCTCAACGACATCCAGTCGGCCTTGCGCCGCATTCGCCCCTCCATCTACCTTTCACCCTGCGCGCGCTCGGAGACGTTTTCCGAGTCCACCGGCAACCGGGTCTATTTGAAACTCGACAACCTGCAACGCACGGGCGCGTTCAAAGAGCGCGGCGCGCTGAACAAGTTGCTCTCCTTCAGCCCCGAAGAACGGGCCCAGGGCGTGATCGCGGCGTCGGCCGGAAATCATGCCCAGGGCGTGGCCTACCACGCCGGCAAGTTCGGCATCCGCGCCCGGATTTGCATGCCTTTGACCACGCCTCTCATCAAGGTCTCAGCGACGCGCGGTTACGGCGCCGACGTGGTTCTGCACGGCGCTAACTACGACGAAGCTTACGAAGAGGCCGTCCGCTGTAGCCAGGCTGAGCACCTCACTTTCGTGCATGCTTTTGATGACGACGCCGTGATCGCTGGGCAGGGCACCATCGGCCTGGAGTTGATCGAGCAGCATCCTGACCTCGAAGCCGTGGTCGTCCCGATCGGCGGTGGAGGGTTGATTGGCGGCATCGCCTGCGCGCTGAAAGAGTCGAATGCCAGGATTCAGGTATTCGGGGTTCAGCCCTCGCGCCTGCCGTCCATGAAAGTCGCCGTCGCCGAAGGCAAGCCGGTGACGCTCATGCCGGCTACCACCATCGCCGACGGCATCGCCGTGCGCCGCGCCGGCGAACTGACCCTGCCCCTGGTTCAGAAGTACGTGGACGATATCGTTACCGTCGAAGAAGAAGAGATCGCCAACGCCATCCTGCTGCTGCTGGAACGCGAAAAGACTTTGGCCGAAGGTGCTGGGGCGGCAGCCATCGCCGCGCTGGTCAACCGCAAGCTACCTCTGGTCAGGAAGAAAGTTGCGGTGCTTGTCTGCGGCGGAAATATCGACGTTACCCTGCTCTCGCGGATCATCGAGCGTGGCCTAGTCAAAGACGGACGCCTCGTTCGCCTGCGTGTTCATCTGGGAGATTTCCCCGGCGCGCTACACCGGCTCACGTCGATCCTGGCGCAGCATCGCGCCAATATCGTTGAGACGGATTACGACCGTGCCTACCACGGCGTTGGTCTGGGTGAGACCGCGATCGAAATCACGATGGAAACCCGCGGGCCGGATCACATCGCCGAAATCATCTCGGCATTGGGCGCGGCGGGATACACGCAGGAACGGGTGCTGTAAGGTTGGTTGTCCTAGTGGTGGCCTAGGATAAGGACTCTAAGTTTGTCAGCCCAACGTTGAACGTCCTTGGAGTTATACTTCCTGTTTACGAGAGATGACAGCCGAAGTTGCAATTCTCAATAGAAGCGCGGTCGCCCTTGCTGCGGACAGCGCGGTGACTGTCCAATTGCCTGGGGCTCCCAAGATTTATCACACCAATAAGCTTTTCACGCTATCGAAGTACGCGCCCGTCGGCATAATGATTTACGGTAACGCCGAACTCATGGCGGTTCCTTGGGATATCGCCGTAAAGATGTACCGGCGAGAGCTAGGACACAGGACTTTTGCGCGTCTCGGCGGTTACGCGCAAGACTTTTTCTCGTTTCTAGAAAAGCACCGCTCCTCTTTCCCGCCGAAAATCAACGATTTCGATTTCGCGTAGCAATTTCTAAGTGGCTTGCTCATATCAGGCACGAAATAGATAGGGCGATAGAGAATCGCATCAAGTCTGGTGCGAAGATCACCGATCGCGAGGTTGCCACGCTTGTCGCCAGCACAGTTTCAAAACATCACGAACTGCTGCAAAAGCGGCCTAACCTTGCTCGTTTCGACCATCCCAATGCCGCCGCCGCGCTGCAACGCGTCTACGGTAAGGAAATAGCGGGATCAATAGCCGAAATTCTCGAAAATTTGCCCATCGGACGGTCTGAGCGGAAGTTGAGGCAGTGTTGCGGTTTTGTCGGCGTCAAGGACGCCTACTGGCTTGAGGAATCAGGCATTGTCTTCGCTGGCTTCGGCGAAAAGGAGATATTCCCGTCTGTACAGTCCTTCCGCGTCGATGCGGTCGTCGACAACAAACTGCGCTTTGTCCTTGTGCCGGACAGGAGCGAAGGGATCACGTTTGAGACATCCTCTCTTGTGATTGCATTCGCTCAGAGCGAAATGGTCAGCCAATTTATGAACGGAATCGACAGCTCCTACAGAAATCACATCCTGCGTTTTACGAATTTGGTATTGAGCGATCGCTATCCTGACATTGTTAAGACAGCGGTTGCAAGAGCAGTATCTGACGCCGATGCTGTCGCACTTAGCGAGAACATGAAGCACGTCGGCAAGCAATTAATCGAAATCCTCACGAAAGCAATGCGCGACTACGAACTGGAGAAGCACAGCAACCCAATTGTTGAGATTGTGCAGCACCTGCCAAAGGAGGAACTAGCGGTCATGGCGGAATCGTTGGTAAACCTGACTTCGCTGAAACGGCATATAACGAGAGATGCTGAGACCGTTGGTGGGCCGATCGACGTGGCTGTAATATCCCGGGGTGATGGCTTTATTTGGATTAAGCGTAAGCACTACTTCAACCGAGAGTTGAATCCCCATTTTCTCGCGACGTACTATGAAGGAGGATAATCCTTATGAAATCAACTGAGCGGAAGAAGACTGCAAAACGCAAGTCTAGGCTGCGTGCAAAACAAAAATCAGGGAAGGTTTTCAGCACTCTCGAGGAATTTAGACGGCACTATTATCCCAAAAGCGTGGAAGAAGAGAAGGGCAAAACACACCAAGAGGACTTCGGCCTCGAGCTGGCGGGTCGATCGCTCGACGAATTCACAAGAAAGATTTTGCAAGAATGAGGCAGTCTGAGCGAACTTATTGTCATTCTTGTTTCATTCAAACTGCCTCCGAAACCGCTCCAGCTGATCCTTCACCTCACCCACGTCGCGCCGCAACGCCGCTACCTCTTCCTCCAGCTGAGCAATGCGCTCCGCATCGCCATGATCGCTCGCAACGGCGGCACTTGCGGGAGCAGGTAATTCCGGAACCACCACATCCCCCGCCAGCAAATGTACCCACCGCGATTCCTTCGTTCCGGGCTGGCGCGGCAGCACTTTCACCAGCGGCGGATCGCGCTGCATCAGCTTCTGTAACGCGGACTGCACATCATCCAGCATTTCGAAGCGATGCAGGCGCTCGGCGCGGCCGCGCAGTTCGCCCGGCGTCTGCGGGCCGCGCAATAGCAACACGCACAGCGCCGCAATCTCCGGACGTGTGAAGTTAAAGACCTCCTGCATGCGCTGCTCGTACTTGGTCACGCGGCTGTCGGCGCCGCGCGCGGGGCCGGCCAGGCGCTGCTGTTGAAGGCCATCCAGCGCGTCGCGTACCGCATCTTCGTCCAACTGCATCACCGGATCGCGGTTCGACTTCTGATTGCAGGCATTCACCAGCGCGTTTAGCGACAGGGGATAGTAATCGGGAGTCGTGATGTCCTTTTCGATCAGAGCGCCCAAGACGCGCACTTCGTTTTCGGTTAGCTTAACGTCCATAGCTTCCATTCGACCGTCTCGATTGTATGCGACGCACGGTATACTCAATAGTTTGTCGAACACACCCATGAGCAATCTGACCCAACTGCCGCGAGTCTCGATTGACGAACTGGTAAGGGAACTGCACGCGTTCCCAGCCTCGGCCTTCGATGGAGTTGATCAAGTCCGCTCATTGCTGGCCAGGATGCCGGTAGCAGAGGCCAGCCTCTCGCCCTACTTGACCTGGAACCGACAGCACTACACCCGCAACCTCATCGACAAAACCGACCTCTACGAACTTATCGCTATCTGCTGGGAGATTGGCCAGAGCAGTTCGGTGCACAATCATCGCGGGCAGAATTGCTGGATGGCGGCGCCGGTGGGAAAACTGGTGGTCGAGAACTTTCATGTTGAATTTCAGGATATCGAGGCAGGAAAGTGCCAGTTGCGTGCATCTAACACCGTGGAGTTGACGGCGGCTAATCCATGCGCCGTCGATCCGCAAGAGCCGGTGCATCGCGTGGTGAATCCGCGAGAAGCGAACCAGCGCGCGGTGACCCTGCACGTCTATTCCCGGCCCTTTGACACGTGCGTGGTCTATTCGCCCGAACAAGGAACTTGCGGGGATATTCAGCTTCACTACAATACAGTTTTCGGAAAACCAGTAGCGCTGTAGAGACCGGGCTTGCCCCGTCTCTCACCGCGAAAGGGGACGCGGCAAGCCGCGTCTCTACGGGAAGTCTGAGGAGGATTCGTGAGGATATACCTGGGAGTTTTGACCGTGGCCGCTTTGTGTATGATGTCGTGGGCGCAAGCTCCGACTCCGGCACCGGCGCAAGCTCCCGCTTCGACCCAGGCTCCGGCACCGGCTCAAACGCAACCTTCATCCCAGACTCCGGCTGAACCCGCTGAGATTCCAACTCCAACCGCCAAGCCCGTGCCGCCGCCGCGTCCGTATCCACGCTATGAACTGTTTGCCGGCGGTTCGTACGCCGAGGCCGGCCTTTTCAACGCCGGACACTGGGCGGGCTTGCCTGGTTGGGACGCTTCCCTGGGTGCGAACCTGACCCGTTGGCTGGGGTTCCTTGTGGAGGGCGGTCAATACTTCGGGACCTCGAAGATTCCGACCGCTTCACCGGAACCATTCCCACCGTGCCCGAATGTCTTCTGCCCGGGCACTTCTCCAACCTTCAACGTAGAGACGCGAGAGTACAACATTCTCTTCGGCGTGCAGTTTGCCCGTCGCAAGTATGAACGCTGGACGCCAATCGGCGAGCTCCTCTACGGACATCAAGGCACGCGCGGCATAGCGGCCGGCGGGGGCACTACCGTGACCGAGGTCGGAACGGGCCGGGCGCTGGTGGCCGGCGGCGGGCTCGACTACAAAATCAATCAGCGTTTCGCTTTGCGGCTCAAGGCCGATTATTTACAGACCGGCTCCCAGTTCCCCACTTTCGCGAAGAACAAACAGGACAACTTCCGATTCTCCATGGGCATCGTCATTCGCAATGTGCGCAAGAAGAAGCGCACGCTCGAAGATGAAACCCAGGTCGAACCATAAGGCGGTCGTTGGTCGGTAGTCGTTGGTCGCTGGTTGCAAAACGCGGCCTTTCTCCAACGCACCCAACGCAGTGTTCGCCAACGACCAGCGACTGCAACCAGCGACTGCAACTTACGAGCGCCGCAGCAAGTCGCTCAGCGGCTCGGCCTTGGCGCGCAGTTCGTCGGCGAAATCGGAGCCCTTTTCGACCGCTTCTTCGAAACGGCCCTTGGCCTCGTCGGTCCACTCGGTGACGGTTTCCAGGGCATCGTCGTAGGAGCGCCGCAGGTCCCTCCGCAGCTGTCGCCCAGACTTCGGAGCGAGCAACAGGCCTAAGGCGGCACCGACGCCAAGCCCAACCAGCAGAAAAGTAACAGCGGTACCGACCGTACCGCCCGAACTCTCATATTTTCCAATTCGCATATGGGCCTCCTCATTTCTTCTATTCTAGACCCACAATTTCCGCCGGTCCTTCACCGAAGGACATACTTTGGATTAAGGGAACGGCCCGATTCCCACAACCCTCTCCTCCTGTGTAAAATAAAGGATCAATCCCAAGTGCGGCGGAAGCCCCGGCGACCTCCGCCCCGGCAGGCCAGAAATGGTCCGCTGGGGATCCCGGACCCCTCGCCGCCCAGAATTCCTAGCAGAGTGAAGGAGATGTAAACCAGCAATGTCGATTCCAGCCACCCAACTCCGTCCCGGTATGATCATCAAGCACAACAACGACTTGCATTCCGTGTTCAGCGTCGAACACCGCACCCCGGGCAACCTGCGCGCTTTCATCCAGGCCAAGCTGCGCAATCTGCGGACCGGCGCAATGTTCGAGCACCGTTTCCGCTCTCCCGACCCGATCGAGAAGGTCAACGTGGATGAGGAGAACATGGAGTTCCTCTACAACGACGGTGACAGCTACTACTTCATGAACACGGAAAACTACGAGCAGACCCACCTGACCCGCGACATACTCGGCGATGCGGTGGATTACCTGACGCCGAACCTCCAGATCAAAGTAGAATTCTTTGATGGCAAAGCCGTGGGCATCGAGTTGCCGCAGACGGTGGTGTTGACCGTGCTGGAGGTGGAACCCGGCTTGAAGAGCGCCACCGCATCGAGTGTGACCAAGCCGGCGAAGACCGAAACCGGCCTGGTAGTGCAGGTGCCGCCGTTCATCAACGAGGGTGAAAAAATCAAGGTCGACACGGCCGAAGGCACGTATTTGTCGAGAGCGCAGTGAAGGCAAATCGATCTCATGGTTTCCAGTTCGCAATCTTCAGTGCAGGCCCGCCGCTTTCTGGTTCGCGGACGTGTGCAGGGCGTCGGCTTCCGCTGGTTTGTGGAACGCGAGGCGCACATCCTGCAAATTGCCGGATGGGTGCGCAACGATCCCGATGGCAGCGTCGAAGTGCTGGCCGTGGGAACGCGGGACCAGTTGGCCGGATTGCGGTCGCGGTTGCGGGAAGGTCCGCGAGCGGCACGGGTGGATGACGTAGAGGAATCCGAGGCTGAACTGGTCCGGGGACTCAATTCATTTCAAGTTCGAGGAGATTAACCGTAAGATGACGACCAAGACGTCGACCACGCAGGTAGACTGCGACGGGCTGAAGAAGCTGATCCGGGAGGTGCCGGACTTCCCGAAAAAAGGCATCCTGTTTTACGACATTACGACGCTGCTCAAAGACAAACTCGGCTTCGCGCGCCTGATTGACGCGCTCTCGGAAAACTATATCGGCAAAGAGATTGACTTGGTGCTGGGCATGGAGGCCCGCGGATTTATCTTCGGTCCGGCCCTCGCATACCGGCTGAATGCGGGGTTCGTTCCTGTCCGCAAGCCGGGAAAGCTGCCCGCTGAAACCGTGAAGGTGAGCTACGAGCTCGAATACGGCAGCAACGCGCTGGAGGTCCACAAAGATGCCATCCGAAAAGGTCAGCGCGTTCTGATCGTGGACGACCTGCTGGCGACCGGCGGAACCGCGGTCGCGACGGCGGAGCTTGCCAGCGGATTGGGGGCGGAAATTGCCGGCCTGGCGTTTGTGGTCGAACTGGACTTTCTGAAAGGGCGCGACAAACTGTCGAAGTACGACGTGTTCTCGCTGCTGCACTATGATCGGTGAATCGGACCGGTAAATCGCCTGCGACGATGCTGCATGATCCAGATTTCGACTCAAAGTTCGATCCAAAGCCCGATCAGACTTTTCTTTTTCCTGGTGGCCACGCTGACTGGAGCATGCGCGGCGGGCGCGGATTCCGATCCCTTGCCGCCTTCTATCACTACGGCGCCACTCTCGGTCGACCAGGTTGTAAGTAATCTCGTCCAGAGAGATATAGAGCGGGCGCGAACTCTCAGCCACTGCGAATCCACCCGCGTGTATCACCTTTCCTATCGCGGATTTCCGGGCGATCGCGACGCAGAAATGACGGTGGAGGCCACTTACGACAGTCCTTCCACCAAGCGCTTTCAGGTCATCTCCCAAAGCGGATCGAAGCTGATCATCAACCGCGTATTCAAACGGCTGCTGGAAAGCGAAAAAGAAGCCGCAGAGCCGGAAATGCATGCCCGCACGCTGCTGAACCGTGACAACTACAGCTTTGCGTTGATTGCCTTCGAGCCCCCGGGCGTCAATTCTTTGGACGTCAATTCTTTGGACAAGGGCGGCCAATAGGTGCTCGCTGTCTACCCGAAAACGAGAAGCAAGTACCTCTATCGCGGCAAAGTGTGGGTTGACGGAACCGATTTCGCCGTGACCCGGATTGACGCCGAGCCGGCCCAGAATCCTTCCTTCTGGACGAAGGAGAACGACATTCATCACGAGTACATGAAGGTGCAGGATTTCTGGCTGCCCCGGCGCAACGAGTCCGTCAGCTACATCCGGCTCGGCGGGCGCGCCACGCTGACGATTGAGTACAAGAACTACCGTGTGACCGATTCGCGGCCCTAGTTTGCCATCACAGGCCCGCATTCCTAAGCGCGGGCGGTAGTACAATCCCGCCATGGATGGCTTGATCCAGCCGAATCCAACCACCGAACGAGAATCCAGCCTGCGTCCGATTCTCGTCGGGATCGTCATCGTCGGGGTCGTGGTTGGCATTCTGGTGATGATTTTCCGCGCCGAACAGAAAAAGCCGGCCCCGCCTCCAGCCTATGCCGCGAATCTGAAATTCTCAGACCTGAAGACCAGTGCCGCGCAGAATTTTGTGGGCGCAACCGTCAGCTATCTCGATGGCGCGATCACCAACACCGGCGATAAGACGGTCGTCCACGCGGTGGCGCAAGTCACGTTCAAGGACGACCTGGGCCAGACGGCCCAGCGCGAGGAACTTCCCATCCGCGTTTTGCGCACCGGCGGACCCTACGACGAAGCCGTGGACCTCAACCTCTCGCCGCTCGCTCCCGGCCAGAGCAAGCCTTTTCGCCTGACCTTTGAGAACATTTCGGCGCAGTGGAACCACGCCTATCCCGATCTGCAGATCACGCAGGT
>Ga0187817_10000357_pt1 | contig 19060 bp, 19 predicted proteins | sample NC_wetland_sal_i_17_FD_132431 | JGI IMG/M metagenome (GOLD analysis project Ga0187817, IMG submission 132431) | Wetland sediment microbial communities from Neuse River Estuary, North Carolina, USA - SO4_2 | ecosystem: Environmental > Aquatic > Freshwater > Wetlands > Sediment | place: USA... | reverse complement strand
CTGGCGAAGACGCTCGGGGGGAATGCCGGCGCCGTTGTCCTCGATGTCTATCAGCAGGCGGCCGTCGAGGGAGCGCGCGCGCACGTGGATTTGCCCGCCTTCGAGCTGGGGCGCGAGGCCGTGCTTGATGGCGTTTTCGATCATGGGCTGGAGCAGCATGCTGGGGACGAAAGCGTTCAAGGTTTCCGGGTCAATTTCCTTGAAAATTTGCAGCTTGTCGCGGCCGAAGCGAACCACCTCGATGCCGAGATAATCGTCAATGAAATCGAGCTCCTCGCGGAGAGGGACGAACGTCTCGTGCTTGCGCAGCAGGCGGCGAAGGATGTTCGAGAGCTTCAGCACCACGCTGCGCGCCATATCGGGATCGAAGCGAATCAGCGAGGAGACGGTGTTGAGCGTGTTGAAGAGGAAGTGGGGATTGATCTGGCTGGTGAGCGCGTCCATGCGGGCCTTGAGCAGCAATTGCTGGTTCTGCTCGAGGTTCATCTCGGTGCGCGTGTTGTTCCAGATCTTCACGGCCATGGCCACGCACATCACCGAGGAAAGCACGACGAGGGGCACGTAAGCGCCGTTGTTCGGACGAATGGCGAAGAGCCAGCGCGAAGGGACCACGCGGGCCAGCTCAATCTGTCCCACAGCGCACGCCGCGCAGGCGAACAGCGGCAGCATGGCCCAATTGCCCTTGCGCCGGCGCGCCAGATTCCACAGCCATCCCGGAATGCCGAGAAACAGGAACGGCCCGAAGTGCCAGACGTCTTCCTTTTCGGGGATGGCGTCGCGGACCACGCCGGCGAGCAATCCCACGAGAGCGGCGACAGGGCTGGCGAGCCATTCGTGATTGCCGAACGCCGGCAGGCTGATCAGCGAGCCGCCCAGCAATCCCACCACGCGTCCGCCGATCAATCCCAGAAGGAAGGAGCCTTCGAGCGTCAGATCGAAGAAAGGATAGCCGCCCAAGAGGCGCATCATGACGCCGGCGGCGAGCGGCGGCGTGAGGAAAAGCAACAGCATCACTTTTTGGTCGGAGTCGCGTCGCTCGGTGAAAACAAGCTTGCGGAAAGAGGCGAAGCGGACCAGCATCGCGGCCAGCGACGCCGCCCAGCCCACCTTTAATAACAGCGTGAAGAGCAGTTCCCTGCCGCCGGAGAGCGTGTCCATGGTTCGCGAGGCGCCTTGAGTGAAGCCTGGGGCTACGTTAGCGAAAGCGGGGAGGGATGTAAAGAGATGTAGGGAGATTCCCGTGCGGATGCGTTGGCAGGCGCGCTCGATTGTGACATTGTTGCTCCCCTAATTCCCTCGGGAGGCTTCGATGCAGCCATCGAGGAGACACTGTCTCTCGGCATCACTGGCGGCGCTGGTGTTGCTGTCGCTCGCGCCGCGAACGCACGCCGAAAACCTCACCATCACCAGCACGCCTCCCGGCGCCACGGTCGAAATCGACGGCAACGTGGTTGGTCCCACGCCCTATCAAATCGAATATCCCGGCGCCTACTTCCACAAACCGCATACCGTGTTCGGTGCGCGCCTGGAACGCTCGATGACCTTGCGCGTTTCCAAAGATGGCTACTTGACTCAGGAAATTACGCTGACTTGAGTTGCCCGGTGAACACGATCCACGCGCTAAAAGCGCCTAGCGGTATCCAGCCTAAGATTCCAACATAAGAGACAAAGAGGAAATTCCCGCCGCCTGCAAACAGCAAAACGAAAAGGCTGCCTCCGACCGCATTCGTAGATGCGTGAGCCAGGCTGGACGACCAGATGCTGTTGGTCTTCAAGACTAGCCATCCAAAGATGATCGAGAGGAGAATCGCGGCGATGGGAAAGATCAGCAGGGCGCCTACCCTCGGGTTGTCGGGAAAATTGAGGCCGCGAAGATTCAGGGGCAAGTGCCAGTATGCCCAGATTACGCCGGTCGCGGCGGCACTCAACACATGAGAGTCTGGAAATAGCCGCGGCTGCAAATAGCCACGCCAGCCGAACTCTTCCCCAAACAAGATCGGCGCTCCCAAAATCGCCTGGATCGGCAAAAGGGCAACGAGCGGCCATGGATGCGCCAGTTTGCTCGCCGGAACACCCATATGGACCATAAAATTGATTCCACGCGTCAGTGTAAAATCCGCCTTACCGACACCGAAAAGCGGCGCCAGCATGACGATGCATCCAACTGCTACCACGGGCAAAAGCCATCCAAAGACGTAATACCGCCATTTCCTTAAGTTAAGTCTCAGTTTGGCGTCGGCAAACCCTTCCCGAGTGATCCATTTCCGCACTACAAAAGCCGCAATAGCCGGGGAAAAGACGCTTACAAGCGCGAGGATCGCCAATAGCGGGTTCTTATGCGAGACGCCGAGACGGAAAGAAGTTTCCCAAAGAGCCCAAGCCATCCCGAACGCGATGAACAGGTACGCGACAATGCCCTTCCTGTGGTTGTTCATTGGAGCCCAGATCCCAACAGCCCAGCATGAATGCTGGGCGTCGCCGCGATCATACGGTGGTTTCGGGCAACTTCAAAAAGGAAATGTGGGCTGCTTCCTTGCCTCACTGCCTCCTTTATATCGTTCACCTCCTTTGCTTCCTTTACTTGACATCGCGGCGCATAGCCCATGTAATGAGTTGCTGCAAGCTTATGCGGATGTGCTTTCCATCTCGCTCGTGACCAACGCGAACGCCGGGAAGGGCCAGCCGCGCGGCGGCGGAACGAGGCGCTTCGCCTTTCTCGTCGCGGCGGGAATTTTTCTGAGCCGCGTCGCGGGGCTCGTCCGCGAACGCATCTTCGCGCACTATTTCGGCAATTCCGACGCCGCCGACGCCTTCAAGGCCGCCTTCAAGATCCCCAATTTCCTGCAAAATTTATTCGGCGAAGGAGTGCTTTCGGCTTCCTTCATCCCCGTGTACGCCGGCCTGCTGGCGCGCGAGGATAAAGAAGAGGCGCGGCGCACGGCGGGGGCCGTGGCGGCTTTGCTGGCTCTGGTCACATCGCTTCTCGTTTTGGCGGGCGTGCTTGCCACTCCCTATATCATTGACGCGATTGCCCCCGGCTTTCATGGCGCGAAGCGCGACTTGACCATCCATCTGGTGCGCATCTTTTTCCCGGGCGCGGGCCTGCTGGTTATTTCCGCCTGGTGCTTGGGAATTCTCAATAGCCACCGACGATTCTTTCTCTCTTACACCGCGCCGGTGGTCTGGAACGTGGCCATGATCGCCACGATGTGGGGATTTGGCGGCCGCTTCGCGCAGTACCCTTTGGCGATCATTGTCGCCTGGGGATCGGTGGTGGGGAGCGCGCTGCAAGTGGCGGTGCAATTGCCGGCGGTGCTGCGCCTCCTGCGGGGCTTGCGGCTCTCGCTCCACTATCGCGCCGAAAACGTGCAAACGGTGGCGCGCAATTTCGTTCCTGTTTTCATCAGCCGTGGCGTGGTGCAGATCAGCGCCTACGTGGATGGATTGCTCGCCAGCCTGCTGCCCACGGGCGCCGTCGCGGCGCTGGCTTACGCGCAGACGCTTTACACGCTGCCGGTGAGTCTGTTCGGCATGTCGGTTTCGGCTGCGGAGCTGCCGCAGATGTCGGGCGCGCTCGGCAGCCAAGAGGAGGTAGCCGGGACGTTACGCGCGCGCCTCGATTCCGGGCTGCGCCAAATCGCGTTTTTTGTCGTGCCGTCGGTGGCCGCGTTTTTGGCCCTGGGCGACGTGATTGTCGCCGCGATTTACCGCACGGGGCAATTCCGCCAGGACGACGTAACTTACGTCTGGGGGATCCTCGCGGGCGCGACGGTGGGCCTGCTTGCCTCCACGCTGGGGCGGCTGTATTCCTCCGCGTATTACGCGTTGCGCGATACGCGCACGCCGCTTCGGTTTGCCATCGTGCGCGTGATTCTGACCACCGTACTAGGTTATCTGTGCGCGTTTCCGCTGCCGCGCATGCTGGGAATCGAGGCGCGCTGGGGCGTCGCCGGGCTGACGATTTCCGCGGGAGTCGCTTCGTGGGTCGAATTCGCGCTGCTGCGGCGCACGTTGAACCTGCGCATCGGCCCGACCGGGCTCGCCGCGAGTTACCTCGCGAAACTTTGGACATCGGCGCTCGTGGCCGCGGCGGGCGCCTGGACGCTACGCCATTTTCTCGGCCGGCACGCGCCGATTCCGGTCGCCGTTGTGGTTCTCGGGCTCTACGGCATCATTTATTTTGCGGCGGCCTGGGCGTTTGGCTTGAGCGAGGCGCGCGCGCTCCTCAACCGAGCAAGGAAACAATAAACAATTAATGATGGAACTTTTGGCCTCGGGGAGCGGAATCCTATATGAGTCCGCCCGAAGGCTGAGGGAAGCCGCGTGCAGGTCGCGCTGGACGCCAAAACCGCGGACCCCGGGAGAATGCAACATGCGAATCCATCCTAAGATTGCAATCGCTTTTCTGGCGGCGATCCTCGCTGCGCCGCTGGTGTTTGCGCAAGACCCCGCCCCTGCGGCCCCGCCGTTCGCGCCCGACCAGCAGGCCGCGCCTCCGCATGGACCGAACGCCCACTACATGATCTGGCGAGACCGCGGCGACCAGCAAGAGCAGCGCGAGCACAGCTTCGGAATGCACCGCGAGGGCTTTGGGAAGCACGGCGGAGAAATGGGACAGCACTTGTTCATGCTGTCGCGGCTGGTGGAGAATCCCGAGTTTCGCGAGCGGCTCGGCATCACGCCGGAGCAGGCTGCGAAGATCCACGAGCAGCTCTTCGACTTGCGCAAGGAGATGATCCGCGCCAAGGCAGATCTGGAAATCAAGCATCTGGAATTGCGCGAGATGCTTTTGGCCGATGCTCCCGACCGCGCCGCGATCGACAAGAAGCTTGAGGAAATCAGCGCCGCGCGGCTGGCCCAGCAAAAGTCGGCCGTGGATCATTTCCTAGCCGTGCGCGATACGCTCACCGCCGAGCAGCGCCAGAAGCTCCGCGACATGAGGGAACACTTCCGCCAGCATGAAATGGGTCCCGGCCACGGCGGGCCGCATCCAGAGGGGATGGGGCACCATGGCCCTGGCGGCAACGCTCCGCCGCCGGGCGATGACGATTAGGGCCGCGGGCCGTCGGCAATACATTGAGCCCTCAGGGGTAAGACCCTGAGGGCTGCCGGGAAGGCGCCGTGAGTTTGGCAGTTCTCTGGTCGGCTGGCGAGCTACCGCCGAAGCCGATATTTTCTCTTGACACCCTGGGATTGTGGTATCCTCCCTCCCAACCGGTGTGGGGTTGTGGGGTACGCCATGGACGCAGCTTTGCCCAGAAGTTGCCGCCGTCCGTTGTGCCGAACTGTCGTTCCGCCTGCTCTTGCCGGCGAGCGGCTCTGCTTGGAACACTTTCTCGACGAAGCATTTGTCCGCGCCGGTCAGGCCCTCGAGCAATGCCGCAACGGCCTGCCGATCGACCCCCACGGACTTGAGTGGCTGCTGGCGGACGCCCTGGCGATCGTTAAAAACCTGGAGGATGGGAGCGCCAATCCCACCACCGAGCAGCGCGATCGGATGCTCGAACTGCTCCTGATCCTTGCCAACCTGCAGGAATACGTCGCCCACCATTCGATACGGCTCGACCGTCCCGCGTGATCCCAGGCGCCCGGCGGCCCTGATGATGGCGAAAAAGTTAATACCATCAAAGCAGCTCGCGTCTTGCATTTCTTCTCCCGGCGATTCACTCTGGACGTGCTGTTCCCAGCGCCCCCATGCCCTCGGACACGAAATTCGATCCTTTCAAGCCGCAGCAGCCGCGCATTCCCGGTGTGCCCGAGCACGTTGAAAAACCCAAGGCCGCGGAGCCTGCCGAGGAACTCGCCCCTCCTGCGAGCTTTCCGGAACCGTCGTCGCGCGCGCCTCTCGGGAAGATCGCGTTGTCGCTCGCGGGCGTGGTGATTATCGGCGCAGGAATTCTTTGGCTGACGCGCACACCATCGCGGGAATCCGGAACGCCGGAAGCGCCAAGAACGGATCTGCCGGATTCCGCTCCGGCGTCGAATCCCAAAGCCGAGAGCGGGCCCGTGGCGCCCGGCGTCGTTGCCACGACGGCCGAGATAGCGAAGGTCTGGTCCTCGAAGCGATTCCTCTTCCGAAATCCCATCACGGGCACGCCCGAACCTGCCATGGTGGTGCATCTGCCAGACGGCACGTATTGGGGCCTTTCCTTGCGCGAGCCATTCGGCGATTGCGACCTCGAGTACGTGACCAACCTTGCTACGTTGCAAGCGACATACAATTTTCACGCGACGCATCCCATGGTCACCGACCCGTGCACGCATGCGGTCTTCGATTTGACGCGCTACGGCACCGAGCCGGATGGTTCGCTGGTGCGCGGCGAACTCGAGCAGGGCGGAGCCGTGCGCCCGCCGATGGCCATCGAGATCGCCGTCCACGACGGCGAAGTCAGCGCCACGCGCATGGAGTAAGCGTTTCGTTTGACAGGGAAAGCTGGGACGGCGCTAGAACTTTTTACGAAGAAACTCGAAGACGACGTAGCCGACGAACGAGGCAACTAGGGCGATTACGAAATTGTACAGCGTGAAAACGTTTCCCAAGGCCCAGAGAAAGCCCTTCCCCTGCGCTACGCCCGACACCGTGAATTCTCCCATCAAGAGGTTGGCGTAAAACAGGAAAATGATAAAAGCCATTTCGATGATGAGACGCCAGTATTTGTTCCTCATGGTTGGACCAACCCGCTGTGAGACTCGGCCCAGAGGATAGCACAGGCTCAGGCGAGCGCCCTCCGTTATCGGACGCGCTCCCCGCGCGAGCGGAGGCGCTTCTTTCGCTTTCCAATCGCCTTGTCAATCCGTGTTCATGCGGGGTTTAATGCATCTAGAATGTGGCACCGTGGCTCGTTTTCAGATGCGGCAACGCGCGTGTCGCTATTGTGCTGGCTTCTGACGCTCCTGTGCGTGTCGGTTTTCCTCCTGGGCACCCAAGCCTCTGCACAAACCCCGCCTGCGCCACAGAGCCATGCGCAGCTTCAGTTGGTTGCCGAGGAAACCTTCTTTCGCCCCGGCCGGACGCTTTGGGCGGGCGTCCTATTTCACCTCGATAGCGGCTGGCACATCTACTGGCAAAATCCCGGCGATTCCGGCGAGCCGCCGAAAATTCGTTGGGATCTTCAGTCCGGGTTCCAGGCGGGCGCGATTCGCTGGCCCGTGCCCATGCGTCTCGGCAAAGGCTCGGTGGTGGATTACGGCTATGAGGATGAGGTGCTGCTGATGGCGCCCATCCGGATTGTATCGCCCAAGGTAGGAAGTCCCGTCCCGATCGACGCGGAAGTGAGCTACATCGTGTGCCGCGAAATTTGCATTCCCGGCAAAGCCCGGCTGTCTATTTCGCTGCGGCGGTCCAAGGGCCGCAGCCGAGCGCCGGATTTTTCCGAATGGCGCGAGCTTTTTGAACGGACGCGAGCGCAATTTCCCAAGCCGATGCCCAGCGCCTGGCAAGTCTCGGTGGCATCGAAGGGAAACGAGTTCATATTGTCCGTGCGTGGCGCGGGTGCGGCGAGCGCGGCGGCGTTCTTCCCGCTCGACCCTGGCGTGATTGAAAATTCCGCGCCGCAAAATCTTGCGTCGTCCGGCAATGGTTTTCAGTTGACGCTTCGCAAATCGGAGCAACCGCTCAAGCCGGTCGTGTCCCTGCGAGGACTGCTCGTGCTCGGCGCGTCCGGCGCATTTGAGATTTCCGCGCCGGTGGCGAAGCAGTAGCGGCGCGCGCCGCCCGGGATTATGCTGGTAAACGGCTTCCGGGGCGGCATCAGGCCCCGGAAAGCGCAGGAGGGCAGAATGAAAAGAGCATTGGCCACAATGGCCGCACTGGCATTTATCGCGGCGCTCATGGTATCGAGCGCGCGCGCGGCGCGCGTCGGTGAGCACGCTCCGGACTTCACCGCGACGGACAGCAACGGAAAAACCCACACTCTTTCCGAGTACGCCGGCAAGTACGTGGTTCTCGAATGGACCAACCGCGATTGCCCCTTCACCCGCAAACACTATGAGAGCGGCAACATGCAGCGCCTGCAGCGCGAATGGACCGCGAAAGGCGTGATTTGGCTCACGGTGGCTTCCTCCGCTCCCGGCGCGCAGGGCTATGTGACCGCAACGGACGAGAACGCGTATCTCAAACAGGAGAATGCCGCGCCCACCGCCGTGCTGCTCGATCCCACGGGTGCGCTCGGCCATCTCTACGATGCGAAGACCACGCCGGACATGTTCGTGATTGACCCGCATGGAATCCTGATTTACGAGGGTGCGATTGATGACCGCCCGACGACCGACGCATCCGATATCAGCGGCGCGAAGAACTACGTTTCGCTCGCGCTCACTGAGTCCATGGCGGGAAAGCCGGTCAGCGAGCCCGCGACGCGGTCCTACGGTTGCGGCGTCAAGTACAAGGATTAAATTGCGTCGGCGTCATGTGCGCACGCTGGAGCCACGAACGGCTCAGGTCCGGTCGAGCCATGTGGCTAGGTCCGGCAACTTCATGTGCTGCCCGACGTAACGGAAGAACTCGTGGTGCTTTGCCCAAAGGGCCTGCGAGTCGCTGCCGGCTTTGTACGTTTCCCCAGCGTAAAGCTTGCATCCCTCGTCCATGAGGGCCCGGAATGCGGCGATGTAATTCTGCGCAGCTTCCGTCTGAGTCCAAAACTCCCGAAAATAGGGTGACCGGCAGAGATTGGCGAACCAAAGCACCCAGCTCCCGAATACGTCGGAAGATAGTTCACCGTCCAAGCAAAAGGAACAGGCCATCTCGAAAAGATTCAGTTGCTGGTAGAAAAACGCATCGTAGAAATAGAGCGGGCGTTCGCCCGATTCGAGCGCGCTGCGATTCTTTTCCCAAACCTCGGCCAATTCAGGATGATCCATCTCGTTCTGAAATACCTTGAGCGAGGCCAATTCCAGGCGCTGGTAATTCTCGTGATTGGCTGTTTCGCGGTCTTTTCGCTTGCCGTATAGGTAGGCCGCCACAAAGGTCAATCCCGCGACAACCACTCCCAGCGCCGTCATGATGTCTCCGAAATGAATCGTCCAATCAATCTCCATTTGTCTTTCCTCCTGCGCCTGGCGTTGAGAAAGATAGTCTTCGCGGAAGCGTTTTTCAATGGCTCCGAAGCCCCGGACGAAACGCGTGCCTGCGCAGTCTCTCGGGGAACACTGCCGCGGCATTTCTGCTATGCTTTCGCCGTGCGGCACTCGCGCTTGTCGGTCGTTTCCGTTTGCCTGATGGCTGCGGCTTTGGTCTTCGCGCATGCTTCGCGGCCCGCCGCGCAACAGCAAGCTTCCGCTGCGCAGCAAACCGCTCCGGCGCAGGCGCCGCCCGCGCAGACTGCGCCCAATCCCAACGGACAAGCCGCGCCCGTCGCACCGCCCGTCCCTGCCTATGGCGGGCTCGTGATTGTGCTCAATCCGGCGCACGGCGGCACGGATTCCGGAGCGCGCGGGGAAAACGGCGTCGCGGAAAAGGACTTCGTGATGCAATTCGCGCGCGCCGCGCGCGACGAACTTCAGCGCCAGGGCTATCACGTCGTCATGACTCGTGACGATGACTCGAATCCCTCCTACGACGACCGCGACGCCGCTTCCAACATCTATCGCGACGCTATTTTCATCAGCCTGCACGTGGGATCCACAGGCACGTTTGGCGACGCCCGCGCCTACTACTATCAGTTCTGGACACCCGCGCCGCCAAGCGCCGCGTCCAACGCGACAGCTGCGTCGGCAAATCCTGCCGCCACGCCTACATTTTGGGAGGACGCGCAAAGGTCCTACACGGATGCAAGCCGTCGCCTGGCGGATTTGCTCGCGGCTCAGCTCGCGCAGTCATTCTCGGGGTCGCCCTCCGCATCGTCGGCAGCAGCGGTGCGCGAGCTGCGCTCGGTAACCGCGCCCGCGATCGCGCTCGAAATCTCGAGCATGTCCGCATCGAATCCCGAGCGGCTGACGGGTTTGGCGGGGCCATTAGCCATCGCGATTTCACGGGCGGTGGAGGCGTTCCGGCCTCCCAATTCGGCGGGAGGGCATTAGTGTCGCGCAATCTGAAAATCGCGCTCGGAATTCTGGCCGTCGCCGTACTCATCGGATTGCTCAGCCTGCGCGGTTTGCACCGGCGCATCGAGCGCCTTTCAGAAACGCAATCGTCGGAGGAACAGGCGCGGCGCGACGTGCTGGCGCCGCCGATCTTCACGCCCACGGACGTCACCATGCCGGCAAAGATCTTCTGGGCCGCCGGAGCGGACAAGGTCGCTCCGGTGGTGGTCGAACTGCCTCTTTCCGCCGATCCCGTGGAGCGCTCCAAGCAAGTCTTGCACGCGCTGATGACCGGGCCTCCCACGCCCGATCAGCGCACCATTCCCGCAGGCGCCACGCTGCTGGCCTTCTATATCCAGCCCGACGGCACGGCCATCGCCGATTTCTCCGACGCGCTCTCCTCCGAAATGCCCTCGGGAATCCTAAGCGAGCAAATGGCGGTCGAATCCATCGCGCGGACGCTCGCGAGCAACGTCGCCACGCTTCGCCGGCTGAAGATTTTGATTCATGGCCAGGAAGCCGAAACGCTCGCGGGCCACGTGGACCTCACCGGCTTCTTCGATCTGAATCCGCCGGCGCAGCCGCACGCTTCTGCGCCGCCGGAGAGCCCGAATCTTCGCGCTATGGTTGACACGGCCCCACGCCTCTCGGCAAACTGACAATCGAAGATTCCAGCGAAGTTGAGCAGGCAGCGACGAAGGGAGACATTTTGCGAGCCGATGGACGAGCGCACGATGATTTGCGGCCGCTGAAAATAACGCCGGATTTCATCACTTCCGCCGAAGGCAGCGTGCTGATCGAGGCGGGCCGGACGCGCGTGATCGTGACCGCGAGCGTGGAAGACGGCGTGCCTTCCTTTCTCAAGGGCGCGGGCAAGGGCTGGGTGACCGGGGAATATGGCATGCTGCCGCGCTCGACCGAGGAGCGCACGCCGCGTGAATCGAGCCGCGGCCGGCAATCCGGGCGCACGCTCGAAATCCAAAGGATGATCGGGCGCACGCTGCGCGCGGTGACCGATCTCAAGGCGCTTGGCGAGCGGACCGTATGGCTGGATTGCGACGTGATCCAGGCTGACGGCGGCACGCGCACGGCGTCGGTGACCGGCGCGTTCGTGGCCCTAGCGCTGGCGCTCGAGCGCATGGTCGCTGCGGGGATGCTGCGCGCGGTGCCGCTCGTGGATTCCGTGGCGGCCACGAGCGCCGGAATCGTGGACGATCAGCTCCTGCTCGATCTCACCTACGAGGAAGATTCGCGCGCGCAAGTGGACATGAACGTGGTGATGACGGGCAGCGGCCGCTTCGTCGAAGTGCAAGCCGCCGCCGAAGGCCGCCCCTACACCAGCCAGGAACTCGAGCGCCTGCTCGCGCTGGCCGCCGGCGGAATTCGCCATCTCACCGAAGCGCAGCAAGACTTGCTGCACATGAATTTCAGTGGCCGCTCCCGGTAGCGGCGCGATGGGTGCCGCGCCTCGCGTCCGGATTTTGCTGGCGTCATCGAATCCCGGCAAGCTGCGCGAATATCGCCATCTCGCCGGAGATTCCGCGGTCGAACTGGCCTTGATCCCCGATTTCCGCGAACTTCCCGCGTTCGATGAATCCGCGCCCACCTTTGCCGAAAATAGCGCCGGGAAAGCGCTGCACTACAGCCGGTTCGCCGCCGATCCGGTGCTCGCCGATGACTCAGGTTTGGTGGTGCCGGCGCTTGGCGGAGCGCCAGGCGTGCGCTCGGCGCGCTACGCTGGCCCGAATGCGTCGGACGCGGACCGCATGCACAAGCTGCTCGGCGAGATAGAGGCGAAGGAGGGCGAGGAGCGCCGCGCGCGCTTCGTGTGCGTGTGCGCGGTGGCGCGGCAAGGGCGCGCCCTCTCAGTGGTTTCTGATTTCGCCGAGGGCGTTTTGACTCGGGAGCCACGCGGCGCGAACGGTTTCGGCTACGACCCGATTTTCCTGGTTCCGGAACTCGCGCGCACGTTCGCTGAACTGCCGGAGGAAGAGAAGAATCGCCGCAGCCATCGCGGCAAGGCTTTTCGCAAGATTCTTCAGCTTTTCCCTGGCTGAAAAAATTCCTGACACCTCAGTGGTTTTGTTGCATCCAACCATAGGGATAAGAATGTGCTTGCTCCGGGGCGCGCGCCGGAGTAGAAAAGAATCCCCCCTGAGGTGACCTATGGCAACCTCTCAAGCCGCCCTGAGGATCGGGCCAGCCTTCCTAGATCGCATCGAGGAAGCGCGCGCTAGAACCGACGCCCTATTCAGGCTCCTGCCGCCGAATTCGTTTTATGATCGCCCCATCCCGGAGCGCCACCGCCTGATCTTCTATCTCGGCCACCTGGAAGCATTCGACTGGAACCTGCTGAAATCGTCGCTCGGCCTCGCGGCCGATGACGCGCATCTCGATCAGCTCTTCTCCTTTGGAATTGATCCCGTGGACACGGGCCTGCCCTCCGATACGCCCGACGATTGGCCGAATATCGCGCAAATCGAAAAATACAATCGGCGCGCCCGCGAACGTGTGGACGAATGCCTGCGCGACCCGCGCCCGCTCCGCGCCGCCGATCCCGCTTTCGCCGATGGCACGCTCTTCCACGTGATGATCGAGCATCGGCTGATGCACGCGGAAACTCTGGCCTACCTGCTCCACAATCTTCCCGTGGAACGGAAAACTCCTCATGCCTCCATGCCGCACGACCCTCGGCCCGCGCCTCGTCCGCGGCAGGTGACCATTCCGGCGGGCACGGCGACGCTTGGGCAGCCGCGCGGGAATCCGCGGGCCTTCGGCTGGGACAACGAATTCGGCGCGCAGGAAATTCTCGTGCCGAGTCTTTCGATAGACGTCTTTCCAGTCACGAATCACGAATATCTTCGCTTCATCCACGCGGGCGGGTATGAAAACTCCTCCTATTGGAGGCCCGAAGACTGGGAATGGCGGCGCCGTCTCCGCCTGGAACATCCTCATTTTTGGGAGCCGCGCTCCAGCTCTCCAGCAACCGATCCGGACACGCAATGGGAATATCGAACTGTCTTCGGCGCCATTCCACTGCCGATGTCGTGGCCGGTATACGCGAGCCACGCGGAGGCTTGCGCCTTCGCGCGCTGGGCTGGAAAGAAGCTGCCCACCGAGGCGCAATGGCACCGCGCCGCGTATGGCGCGCCGCAGGGCGTCGAGCGCGTCTATCCCTGGGGCAGTGGCCGGCCCGATGAGACGCGCGGCAATTTCCATCACCGGCGCTGGGACGCGGCGCCTGTGGACGCGCATCCCGCGGGCGCGAGCGCGTTCGGCGTGCTCGACCTCCTTGGCAACGGATGGGAGTGGACCTCGACCGCTTTCGCTCCGCTCGCGGGCTTCGAGCCGTTCCCCTTCTACCCCGGCTACTCGGCTCCGTTCTTCGATGGAAAGCACTTCGTGATGAAGGGCGGATCGCATCGCACTGATGCCTGTATGTTGCGGCGGTCGTTCCGCAACTGGTTCCAGCCGCGCTACCCTTATGTCTACGCCACCTTCCGGTGCGTGGAGGAATAGCCATGTCCTCCGCACCGCGAATCGTCCCGGCTCGGCCCTCCATCATCAGCGTGGGCAGCGCCGTCGCAACCGACGCGCTCGCCGAGTTTGCATCCGACGTGGCCTGCGGCCTGAGCCATCCGGGACAGAAAGAGCTGCCCTCGAAGTATCTGTACGATGAAATTGGCTCAGCGCTCTTCGATGTGATCTGTCTGCTGCCCGAATATGGCCTGAGCCGCGCGGGAATGCGCTTGTTGCAGCGCTACTCTAGCGAAGTCGTAGCGCATCTTCCGGGCCCGCTGGTGGTGGCGGAACTCGGCAGCGGCAGCGGCCAGAAGACGCGCTGGCTGCTCGAAGCCGTCGCGCGGCTGCAGCGCGTGAACTACTATCCGATTGATATTTCCAGCAGCGCGCTCTTCCGCTGCCAGCGCGAGCTCGCCCACATGGACATGGTGAGCATCGTGGGTTTCGAGAGCGCTTACCTCGAGGGCCTCCAGCAGGTCGCCGCGCGCCGCCGCGATGGCGAGCGCATTTTGGTGCTCTTCCTCGGCAGCACCATCGGAAATTTTGATCGTCCGGCGGGCGATGAATTTCTGCGCCAGGTGCGCGCCATCCTGCGAGAAGAGGACGCGCTTCTGCTCGCCACCGATCTCGAAAAGCCGCTTCCCGTCCTGCTTCGTGCCTACGACGATTCCGCTGGCGTGACCGCGGCTTTCAACAAGAACCTGCTGGCGCGAATCAATCGCGAACTGGGCGGCGACTTCGACCTCTCGCGATTCGAACACGCCGTGCGCTACGACGAGGCCGATCGGCGCGTCGAAATGCACCTCCGCTCAACGGCCTGTCAGCGCGTGACAATCCGCAAGGCCGGCTTGCGCCTCTATTTGCGCGAAGGCGAGACCATCTGGACCGAAAGCTGCCACAAATACAATCGCGAGGAAGTGGCCGAAATGGGCGAATGCACCGGCTATCGCTGCGCGGCGCAATGGTGCGATGCCGAATGGCCTTTCACCCAGAATCTTTTCTTGGCGGTCTAGCCGGTCCCAGTGCTATAGTTTTTTGCTCGATGCTCGCATCGAAAAAAAGAAAAACCGCGCCGAAGAAAACCGCTGCAGCGCAAAAGGCGGCGCGCGCCCGCTCGCCTAAAAGCGCCGGCGGCAAGCCCGCTGTTAGAAACGGAACCAATCCCGCGCGCGTGCGCGCCATTCTCGCCAAACTCGATGCAACCTACCCCGCGGCGACCTGCGCCCTGACGCACGAAAACGCCTTTCAGTTGCTGATCGCCACGATTCTCTCGGCGCAGTCCACGGACGTTACCGTGAATCAAGTGACCCCGGCGCTCTTTCGCAAGTACCCAACTCCCGCCGACCTGGCCTATGCCAACCCGGGCGAGGTCGAGCAGGAAATTCATTCGACGGGGTTTTTCCGCAACAAGACCAAATCCATCATGGGCGCAAGCAAGAAAATCGCCGAGGAATTTCACGGCGAGGTGCCCAAGACGATGGACGAGCTTGTCACGCTGCCGGGCGTCGCGCGAAAGACAGCGAACGTGGTCCTCGGCACGGCTTTCGGCATCGCCAGCGGGATCGTCGTGGATACGCACGTGCAGCGGCTCGCGGGCCGGCTCGATTTGACGAAAAACACGGACCCCAAGAAGATCGAGCAGGATTTAATGCGCGTGATTCCTCAGGACCATTGGATCCTTTTCGCCCACCAGTTGATTTGGCACGGCCGGCGCGTCTGCCAGGCGCGCAAGCCCAAGTGCATCGAGTGCGTTCTCGATTCGCTCTGCTACTCGAAGGACAAGACGAACTGAAGCGCGCGGCCTGCCCGTGCCGCCGTTCCCTCCGAAGCCCGCAATATGCGATGATTTCCATTCGAGGTGCGGCCGATGCCGAAATACGAAAGCTATCGCGCGGTCCCTTTCGAATCGAACGCCATCGGCTTCGGCATGGAGGTGATCCATCCCCACCGGTCCGAGCGATCGTTCATTCTGCCCACCACCGCGCGCGCCATTCTCCGCGCCGCGACCAAGTTCCGAACCATTGATGAACACGTCGGCGAAATCTGCGAGGCTCTGAACTATCCCGCCGAGAAGCGCGAGTCTGTCGAGAACACGTTGGTGGACCTGCTGCAGAAGGGGCTACTTGCTTCGAGAGCGGAAATTTGTTCGCTCGATACCCAGCCGCCCGCCGAAGATCCCACCGCGATTTCCGCAGTCGCTTTCGTGACCGCCAATCGCCCCGCCGCTTGCCTGCGCGCTGCGGAAAGCTACATCGAGAATACGAAGCGATTCTCGCGCGCCGCCGAATTTATTGTCATGGACGATTCCCCGCCCAGCGAGGCCCGCGACGAGTTCCAGGCTTCGCTCGCGGCGCTGGGCGCGAAGCACGGGGTGCTGGTGCGCTACGCTGCGGCGCAAGAAAAGGAACGCTACGCCGAGGCGCTCGCCGCGAGAGGCATTCCGCGAGACGTGGCGCGCTTCGCCGTACTGGGCGAGGGTTTTGCGCCCGCGCGCACCACCGGCTCGAACCGCAATTGCGCGATTCTCGATACCGTCGAGCAGTGCCTCCTCACCGCGGACGACGACACCGTTTGCAAGACGGCCACGCACCCGCAGCGTGGCTCCGCCCTGCGCTTCTTCGGCCACGACATGCCGCGCGACTGGTGGTTTTTCCCCACGCGCGAGGAGGCTCTGGCCGCGGCCCGCTGGGAGGACCGCGATTTTCTCGCCGAGCACGAACTGCTTCTCGGCGCATCCCTCGTTTCGCTCGCCGCCAAGCGCCTTTCTGCCGACGCATTGCTGCTCGACGACGCCTGCGATCACCAGCTCACCGATCTTCATAATCCCACCGCACGGGTCATCATCACGCAGGCGGGTGTGGCCGGCGATTCCGGCGGGTGCAGCACGAAATCGTTCACCATGCTCAAGGGCGACACGCTCAAGAGGCTCACCAGCTCCGAGCAAGCCTTCCGCACCGCTTCCGGCACGCGCCAAGTGGTCGCGCTCGCGGGCAATCCCTCCGTTACGCACAATCCGTTTTGCATGACCACGACTCTCGGCCTCGATAACCGCCGGTTGCTGCCGCCGTTTCCGCCGGTCTATCGCAATCAGGACGGCGTTTTCGGCGCGGCGATTTCAAGCTGCTTCCCCAATTGCTATTTCGGCCACGTTCCCTGCGCCGTGCTGCACGACGCCGAATTGGACCGCGCGGTCGAGGAATTCCCGGACTTTCGCCAGTCTGAAATGACGATCTATCTGCTTTCAAGCTGCCTATATCCGCCGGGCCTCCAGCCCGCGGACGCACTTCGCCTGGCCGGAACTCATTTGCAGGAAGTTTCGAAATTGCGCGCGGACGATTTTTGGTCGTTCGTGATGGATGTGGCGCGCTGGAGAATGGCCGCCGGGCTGCGATTGTTCGAAACTAATCTCAAGGCGCTCAACGGCTGCCCGGATTACTGGCGCGCGAACGTGCTCGATTTCCACCGCACCATGTCGTCGCGGCTCGCGGCCGATGGACAGTTGATTCCCGCCGAGCTCCGAAAGCGCTTTTCCCCCGAGGAAGCGCGCACCATCGCCCGGAACTTCGCGCGAAGCATGGGCCAGCTCTATTCTTGGTGGCCGGCCATCATCGAAGCCGCCATTGAGCTGAAGCACGAGGGCATCCGCATCAGCGTGCCCGCGCTGACTGTTGGCAGGCCAGCTCAAACGTAACCAATCTCTCGCCGCCCGTTCTATTTCGCCGCGGCTCGCCGAAACGCATGCAGCACATCGTCGAGCGAGATCACGCCTTCGAGTTTCCCCAGATCCGCGCGGCGAGCCGGCCGCGGACCTGGCGCGTCTGGCCGCCGGGGAGGAGGCGGGACGTCTAAAGGTGCCGCGGTCAGGCTTGGTCAATCAGCCGGTGGTGAATGGCGTAGAGGGCCAACTCCAGCCGGTCGGAGACACCCAATTTATCGAAGATATTGTGCAGGTGGTTCTTTACGGTTTGCTCACTGATGAACAGCTTTTCGCCGATTTCCCGGTTCCGGAATCCCTGCGCCACGAGCTGCACGATTTCCTTCTCGCGGTCGCTCAGCAGCGGCTTTTCGCGCCGCTGCCCCGATTCCGCCGACTTCTTGAACGCGTCAATCACTTCCGCGGTCATGCGGTTGTCCAGCCAGATTTCGCCGTCGTGCACCTTGCGGATGCTTTTCAGCAGTAGATCGCTGGCCGATTGCTTCAGTACCACGCCGCGCGCCCCGAGCCGCATCGCGCGCACCACGTCGCGGTCGTCCTCCGCCGCCGTCAGGACAATCACGCGCGTCGGCGTCGAATCAAAATTGATCTCTTCGAGCACTCCCAGCCCGTCCTTCTCCGGCATGCGCAGATCGAGCAGCAGAATATCCGGCTTCAGCTTCGTCAGCATCTTCATGCACTCGACGCCGTTCGACGCCTCGCCGACGATCTGCACCTCGTCGCTCACGTCGAGCAGCTTGCGCAGCCCGTCGCGGAAGATGGCATGGTCGTCCGCCACCAGGATCCGTATCTCCTGCTTCCCTTTGGCCATTTCAACTCAATGGAATTTCAATGGTTAGGCGCGCCCCGTGCCCCGGGTTCGACTCCACCGTCAGCGTTCCCCCCATGCTGCGCGTCCGCTCCTTGATGGAAATCGGCCCCAAACGCAAGCGGTCCAAGTCCTCGTTCTCGTACCGTCCAGCGAAGCTGAATCCTCTCCCGTTATCGTCCACGACGAGGAACACGCGTGCCTCGTCCTGCCTTAGTTTTACCACGACGTGGCTTGCATTCGCATGTTTTTTTACGTTGTGCAGCGATTCCCGGTAAATCTGGAAAAGCTCCCGGCAGACGCGGTTCGGTAGCCGTAATTCCCGGTCCTCGATGAACAAATCCACGTCCAGCCCGTGCTCGCTCCGGAAGCGCTCCGCGAACCCTTGCATCATTTCCTTCATGTCCGCGCTCTCGACGCGCACCGGCCGCAGGTCCGTCACCATCCGTCGCAGCTCATCGCCTTCCTGTCTCACCGTCTTGCGCAGGTTTTCCAGTTCCGCGCTTGCATCTTCCGGCGCCACCGGCAATTTCCGCCGCAGCACGTCCAATTGAATCTGCAGGCTCAGCAGCGTTTGCAGGATGCCGTCGTGCAGATCGCGCGAGATGCGGCTGCGCTCCGATTCCACGGCGCGCGCCCGCAGGTGCCGCAATAGAAACACGTTCTCCAGAGGCTGCCCCAGGTGGCGGACAATCTGCTCCAGCCAGCGCAGCTCCGCCGCGGAAAACCGCCGCCGCGCCTCGTCTCCATTTCCCCGGTGGATCAGCAGCACCCTGCCCGTGGGCCGCCCGCTGCTCTCGATCGTCGCCGCCAGAAGCGATTGCGCTCCGAATTCCTCCCGCGTGGATTCGGGCGGCGCCGGTACCCGGCGGAATCGCTTGCCGCTCCGGCGGTCCCACCCGAAACCCTCCCCGTGCCCGTTCCGATGCTCCCACCCCAGTGTCACTTCAAGCGTGTCGAGCAGGAACGTCTCGCACCTCGCGAGCGAGAGCGTT
>Ga0187817_10000356_pt1 | contig 19060 bp, 18 predicted proteins | sample NC_wetland_sal_i_17_FD_132431 | JGI IMG/M metagenome (GOLD analysis project Ga0187817, IMG submission 132431) | Wetland sediment microbial communities from Neuse River Estuary, North Carolina, USA - SO4_2 | ecosystem: Environmental > Aquatic > Freshwater > Wetlands > Sediment | place: USA... | reverse complement strand
GATTACTACCTCTGGTGCGATCACCGGGCGTGGAAGGAAGCGGCGGAGATCACATCAACCGCGCACGCAACCCATCTCGAAGCCATCCGCTGGTGCGGTGGCGTGTATTCCTCCGAATGGGGTTTCGCCAAGCTGCTGCACTGGCTGCGGAACAATCCGGCGAAGCGCGGCCAGATGGCTACGGCGCTCGAGCATTGCGACATGGTGGCCGCCACGCTGTGCGGGGTGACCGACCTGGCCTCCATCCCGCGCAGTATCTGCGCCATGGGCCACAAGTGGATGTGGAACCGCTCGCTCGGCGGTTTTCCGCCGGATGACTTTCTCCGCGCCGTGGACCCGCTGCTGGCCGGCATCGGATCGCGCTTGTGCGGCCGCTATGCCACCTCCGATCAGATCGCCGGACGGCTCAGCGCGGCATGGGCGGAGCGTTTGGGTCTCGCGCCAGGCATCCCAATTCCCGTCGGCGCATTCGACGCCCATTGGGACGCCATCGGCGCAGGCGTACGATTGGGCGATGTCGTCAACGTGCTCGGAACCTCCACCTGCATCATGGCCATCAGTGAGCAGCCGGCCTTGGTCCCGGGCGTCTGCGGCGTTGTGCCCGGCTCGATTCATCCCCGCTACACCGGAATCGAAGCCGGCCTTTCAGCCACTGGCGACATTTTCGACGCCATCGCCAGGCGCGCCAACACCACCGTGGCGGCGCTCTCTCAAGGCCTCGATCGTTATCAGGCGGGGGAGACGGGTCTCCTGCGTCTCACCTGGGACAACGGAGATCGCACGGTGCTGGTGAATCCGGAACTGGGCGGCGTCACCATCGGCTGGCGGCTCACCAACACGGCGCAGGACGAACTGTTCGCCGCCATCGAAGGAACCGCGTTCCACACGCGCGTGATTCTCGATCGCATGGCGGAACACGGCGTCCCCGTCCGCCGCATCATCAATGCCGGCGGCATCCCGCAGAAAAACGAAACGCTCAACTACATCTACGCCAACGTGATGAACAAGCCGATTCTGGTTCCCCAGAGCGAGGTTACCAGCCTCGGCTCGGCGATCTTTGCGTTTCTGGCGGCGGGAACGTTCAAAACCGTAGAGGAAGCGCAAGACGCACTTTGCCCGAGCTATACGACGGTCGCGCCCGATGCGCCTAGTGCCGGCATCTACGAAGAGCTGTTCCCCATTTTCCGCCGGCTGTACTTCGCCATGGGCCGCAAGGATGCGGAAGCGATTGAGCTCGGCGCCGTGCTGCCGGCGCTGCGCCGGATTGCCGCGCAAGTGCGAGAAGCCAACTGATGCTCGAAGCCCTGCGCGCGGAGGTCTACGAAGCCAATATGGAGGTGGTGCGCCGGGGACTCGTGCTCTACACCTTCGGCAATGCCAGCGGCATCTCGCGCCAGGAACAGCTCGTCGCGATCAAGCCCAGCGGTGTGCCCTATGACACGCTGCGGCCGGCTGATCTGGTGATCACGGATCTCGAGGGCCGTATCGTGGAAGGTACTCTGAAACCGTCGTCCGATCTCCCCACACATCTCGCGCTCTACCGGGCGTTCTCGTCGATCGGGGGCGTGGTTCATACCCACTCCCGGTACGCCACAGCGTGGGCGCAGGCCGGCCGCGAGATTCCCTGCCTCGGCACCACGCACGCCGACTACTTCCACGGCCCCGTCCCGGTCACCGAGGTGATGCAGCCCGGCGAAATCGAAGCGGAATACGAATGGAACACGGGGCAAGTGATCGTCCGGCGCTTCGCGGGCATGGACCCGATGTCAAAACCCGGCGTGCTGGTGGCCGGCCACGCGCCGTTTTGCTGGGGCCGGACCCCCGCGGAAGCCGCGCACCATGCCGTGGTGCTGGAAGAGATCGCCTGCCTGGCCTATCACGCCCTGACCCTCAACCCCGATGTGCAGCCCTTGTGCGACGCATTGCGGGACAAGCACTTCCTGCGCAAGCACGGACCGAAGAAGTATTACGGCCAGGGTTGAGCTAAAGGATTCAACCCGTTGTGCCGATAAGGAAGAGGGGCGAGTGTACCTCGTTCCCGGAATCGACACCCGTGCGCCTTGTCCCCATCGGTTCGCGTTCCCTTTCACGCCGGAGACTTGCCGCCCTGTTTTTCTGGTTGGGGCATATCCTCTTCAGTGGACCATTGCCGGCCGCCAGCCTGCCGGTACTCACGCGGATCGAGCAAGTGAAGCGGCTCACACCCAAGCAAGCCAGCCTGGGCTATCCCGTGCGGATGCGCGCCGTGGTCACCTACTATGACTACCGGCACGGGGACTTGTTCGTGCAGGATGGCTTGCGGGCCATCTACATTGCGCCGCCGACCGAGCCGGTGGTGCGGCCCGGCCAGTACATCGAGATCGACGGAGTCAGCAAGGCCACCGACGTTTCGGTGGATGTGATTCAGGCGCGGATTCGAGTGCTTGCCGACCGAGGCCTGCCTCCACCGCTTTCAGTCTCCGCGGAGAAACTCATTTCCGGGGCTTACGATTGCCTGCGAGTCGAAGTGGACGCCGTGGTGCGTTCGGCCACTGCATACGAGGGAGGGCTGATGCTCGATCTCACGGCCGGCGCGATGCAATTTAAAGCCTTTGTACCCGCCACGCCCATCCTTCCTGCGGGACTGGTCGACGCGCAGGTCCGCATCCGCGGCACATGCGGCGGATTCTACAACGCCAGAGACCAATTTATTGCTCTGGAAGTGCTGGTGCCGAATCTGGCGGATATTCGCATCGTGGAGCCCGCGCCCGCCGATCACTTTACTTCGCCGGTGCGTCCCATCAGGAGCATTATGCGGGCAAGCGGAAACGGAGCGTTCCAGCATCGCGTGCGCGTCCAAGGCGTGGTGACGCTGCAAAGGCCGGGACGGTCTCTGTTTATCCGGGATGAAACGGTCGGTGTGCTGGTCAAGACCACGCAGGCGACAACTCTCCAGAACGGGGATCGGGTGGACGTGGTGGGGTTCCCGGCGATGGGCGAATACGGACCCATATTGCAGGATGCAATTTTTCGAAAAATCGGTGCGGAGTCGCCGCCCGCTGCAAAGACAGTCACCGCCGAACAAGCCCTGGTAGGGGCTTTCGATGCCGAACTGGTCCGGATTACGGCCCGCCTCATCGAGACTTCGCTGCGTCCCGGGCGGCGGATCCTGGTTTTGCAGGATGGCAAAATTAACTTTGCCGCAGAGATCGATGAGACTCCCAGCCGCCGTGCCCTGTCGAATCTGGAAAATGGCAGTCTACTGCAATTGACCGGCATCTGCTCGGCGCAAGTGGACGAGAATCGGAATCCCAACGGTTTCCTGCTTCTCCTTCGCTCCGCCGGCGACGTCGCCGTACTCAAACACCCGCCGTGGTGGACCCCGAGGCATGCGGCGGGTCTGATGGGCTCAACCGGTGTGGCGATCCTGGTGGTGCTGGGCTGGGTGGCGGCCCTGCGGCGCCGCGTACGCCGCCAGACGGAAATCATCCAGCGCCGCCTGGAGAGCGAGGCGGCGCTCGAACAGCGGTTCGAATATGTCGCCCGTGCAACCAACGACGCCATCTGGGACCGGAATCTCATCAACAATCAAGGGTGGTGGGGCGGGGGCTTTTACAAGCTCTTCGGATACCAGCCGGGCGAAGTGCAGCCAGACAGGCACTGGTGGGTTGAGCAGATTCATCCCCAAGACCGGGACCGCGTCATGTATGGCATCAACGCCGCCGTGGAAAGCGGCGACGAACATTGGTCGGCCGAGTACCGCTGCCGCAGAGCCGACGGCTCCTACGCGTTCGTTTTCGACCGCGGCTACATATTGCGGGATGCCTGGGGAAAACCCGTACGCATGATCGGCGCCATGATGGACATCAGTGCCCTGAAACAGACTGAACAGGCGCTCCGGGAGAGCCAGGAGCGGTTCACCGCGTTCATGGATAATAGCCCGATTTACGCCTACGTAAAAGACGAGGATGGACGGTATGTTTATGCCAACCACCCGCTGGACATCATTAGGAAATTCAGCATCGTGGGGAAAACCGTCTTTGACTTGCTCCCTGCCGAGTCGGCCGGACCCTATCGCGAGCACGATCTCGCCGTCCTCTCCAGCGGGAAGGCGGACGAACTGATCGAGAGGATACCCCTGCCGGACGGGACCGTCCGCGACTGGCTGATTTTCAAATTTCCCATGGAGGCCTCGGGGAAACGGCTTCTCGGTGGGGTGGGGATCGACGTTACAGAACGCAAGCGCGCGGAGGCCGAGCTCAAGAATGCCAAAGAAGTGGCGGAGGTGGCCAACCGCGCCAAAAGCGAATTTCTGGCCAATATGAGCCATAAGATTCGCACGCCCATGAACGGAATCCTGGGGATGGTGGATCTTGCCCTGGGCACCCAACTCAACCCGGAGCAGAAAGACTATCTCGAAGTGGTCAAATCTTCTGCCGACGCTCTGATGACCGTCATCAACGACATTCTCGACTTCTCCAAAATCGAGGCGGGAAAGCTGGAACTGGAATCCGTGGACTTCAACCTGCAGGAAAGCCTGGAACCCGCCCTCAGGGCTCTGGCATTGCGTGCTCAGGAGAAGGGCTTGAGACTCGACTGCCAGATTCACCCGGATGTGCCGGCAGTGTTGGTGGGCGATCCCGGCCGCGTACGGCAGATCGTCATCAACCTGGTGGGTAACGCCGTCAAGTTTACGGAGCGTGGAGAGGTATCCTTGCAGGTGGAACGAACGTCGCAAGAGGGGAAAGCTGCCACGCTGCATTTCTCTGTTCATGACACGGGGATCGGCATCCCGCGCGAGAAACAGGCCGTCATATTCGAGGCGTTCACGCAGGCCGACGGCTCGACCGCGCGGCGGTATGGGGGCACGGGCCTCGGTTTGACCATCTGCCGCAGGCTCGTCGAAATGATGGGCGGGCGCATTTGGGTGGAGAGCCACGTGGGCCGCGGAACCACCTTCCACTTCACGGCGTGTTTCGGTTTATCCGTGCCCGGCACTTCGCCGGTGGTTGCAATTCCGGATGGTTCGATGAACCAAGCACCGGCAGTGCGCGAATTCCCGGCCTTCAAAAAGAGGCACTTGCGCATCCTTCTTGCGGATGACAATGCCGTGAACCAGAAGCTGGCGGTGCGGCTGCTCGAAAAGTGCGGGCACGAGGTCGTGGCCACGGAAAACGGCCTGGAGGCGCTGGCGGCCTTGGAGGAGCAGTGCTTTGACCTGGTGCTTATGGATGTGCAAATGCCGGAGATGGATGGGCTCGAAGCCACCGCAGCCATCCGCGAGAAGGAGCGGAGCACTCCGGCTCACCTGCCCATCATTGCCATGACGGCTCACGCCATGAAGGGCGATGAAGAGCGCTGCCTGAAAGCGGGGATGGATGACTACGTTTCCAAGCCCATCAAGCCAACCGAGCTCTTCGCCGCCATCGAGCGTGCCCTGGAGTTGCCCGAAGGTCCGGCCGGAGGAAGCCCCGCAGGCGCTTCAGTAATCACCCGCTGAGCGTCGGCCCGCCGGTCCGTAAGGCACATCAACTCTTGACGCCCACGCCGCCTATTTCTTCGGATAGCCAACCGACTGCGCCAAAGTGATGCGTTGATCCGTCCGCAGCTTCATCACCTTGGCGAGAGCGGACCGGTCCACCCCTCCGCGAACCACCGTCGCCAGTCCCTCCGAAGCGCTGTACAAATACACGTTCTGGCTGACAAACCCGGTGTCACAGGCTGAGTAGAAGACCTTGTCCTCGAGGGAATCCGACCCCATGCGCGCGAAGTCCGCCACGTAAACCAGATTCACTGGCGCCTGGCCCACGAATCCCTGCGTACCGGTTTGCGTCCGGATATCCTCCGCCAGAATGGGCTCGAGGCGGTGTTCTTTAGCCTCATAGAGGTATAAACCGTCGACCGTGGCCACGTAAACATCCAGTTCCTGCCGGTTCGACGCGGAGGGAGCCGTGCGCTTGCCGGAGTCCGGACGGTTCACGCCGGTGGCAGCCCAGAGCAGATTGGATAGCACTGCAAGCGGAAGTTTCTCACCGCTGAATTCCCGGCTGGACTGTCTTAACCGCAGGGCGTTCATCAATGGCTTGCCGGCGTCCATCTGTGGCGCTGGAAGCGCAATGGGCTGCAAGTCTGCGGCCTGGCACATCGCCACAAGCATCAGCGGAGCCACCACTAACAGAGGCAAATGCGGTCTCAACATGGGCATGGGATCTCTCCTTCAACGGGTTAAACAGGTCTGTAATTAGTTTATTCTGTTTCCGCGAAGCGGCGCGGCCGGGGGTCGAACCGGCCTACAATGGATAACTATGCAAATCGACGAGCGAACTCTCGAAACCTTCGCCGGCAGCCTGCACCGCTGCAACGGCAACCCGGCCTTCATCGAGCGTTTCTACGAAATCTTCCTGGCCTCGTCGCCCAAGGTCAAGGAGAAGTTTGCTCACACGGACTTTGTGCGTCAGAGAGCCGCGCTGCGCGCATCGCTGGACGCTATGCTTCTCGCCGCCAAGAATCCTCAGGCAAATCCCCAGCAGTACCTGCACGGCCTTGCGGAGCGGCATAGCAGCCGGGAACTCAACATCGGCGCCGAACTCTACGACCTCTGGCTGGACAGCCTTCTCGCAGCCGTTAAGGAATTCGACACTAACAATAGCGCTGAAGTCCAGGAGGCCTGGGAGAAGGTCATGATGGTGGGAATCTCTTACCTGCTGTCGCGCTATTGAACTCGCTCTACCTGACCGCTCTCACTTCCGCTACCAGCACACTAGGGTTGCTGCTTCTCGCGTTCCGCAGCATGCGGAGAATTTCGGCTTGACGGAAACCGGCGTGCCGGAACTCATCCAGGAAGGCATCTCCCCCCTTGGCGCCGGCGATTCACGCAAACCAGTTGTCTGCATTGCGTTGTTCAGGCGGCAAAGGCGCCGAAAGAATCAGCTCCGCCGAATAGGCTACGCCGCCACACCGCACCACCCGGGCCAACTCGCGGAAGATGCACTCCCTGGCGGGGTTCAGGTTGAAGATGCCGTTCACCAGGGCAACGTCGATCGAACCCTTTGGAAGCGGCAGCCGCTCAGCATCCGCGCGGCAAAAAACGACATTCTGCATGCGTGCCCGCGAGACCGCCCGCTTCGCGTGTTCGAGCATTACGAGGCTGAAATCCACGCCGGCTACCCTCCCTTTGGCCCCGGTGCGCCGGCCCGCGATCATGGAATCCAGTCCCGCGCCACACCCCAGGTCGAGGACCACGGCGCCCACCGGAATCTCGCCCGCAAGCGAAATGTTCGAGACTCCGGCAAACCTGTCCACGCAATCATCCGGGAAGTCCTTCAACACGTCGGCGGAGTACCCTATACTTTCGGCGAAGGCACGCCCAACGGGAAAAGGATGAGGATCAAAAGGTCTCGATGCAGCGGCGGAGTAAGCCTCGCGGACACCTTCTCGGATACTGAGCGCCATGCGAAGCAGTCAGCGCGAGGCTGGGGTCTGGGTGTCCATCGCCTAAGCGGCTGCGTGTGCGGCTCTGCGCCAGGCGCCTTCGTACCCGCGCACCATATGAATCACCAGTTCATCGAAGAAGCGGCCCACGCGGTCCTCGAGCTCTTCTTCGGCGTATAGTTCCACGGAATCCATCTTGAGCCCTTGCTCCTTCACGAAATCGATCATCTTGTTCTTGATGATGCACAGAGCGCGGACGGATTCGTGCAGCGGGATCGCCTCCTCGTGACGGGTTCTCCCGAGGATCTCGTACTCTCTGGCCAACTCCTCTTGTCTTGCCTCAGCCAGCCATTTTCCCAAGTGGCCCAGGATCCGGCGGCCCCTTTCTCGTAGCTCCAGGTCGTCCAACTTGTGGATGTGACTCAGTTCCGGCTGCCGGCGGATCTCATGCAGAATGCGCGTAGCGATCTCGTCTTGGTGCGACTCGATCAGATGGATGAGCCTCGCAGATAGCATAGTGCCCTCCGCTCCTATGCTAGCCCCCTTGCCTGCCTTTGCCAATCCATTCGAAAGACTAGCAGTACTCACCGTTTGACCTCCCCGGATGCCCGTCCAACCCCGGGTTTTGGCCGAAGGCTGTAGAATGGTTCGATATAGGACATTTGCAGTCGTAATTTAACTGGTTGACCTGTATAGGGATGTCCATGTTATACTGATGTTGGACTGCAAAGGTCCTATATTCAATGTTAAAGCTAACCAAGAAGGCCGACTATGGCCTGATCGCGGTCAAGCATTTGGCCGCGGTGGGTAACGGAGCGACGTCCAGTGCCAAGGAGATTGCCGACACGTACGGCATCCCGTTGCCTTTGTTAGCGAAGATTTTGCAGAAGCTGACCAAGACCGGGCTGTTGCTTTCGGTACCTGGGTCGAGCGGCGGCTACAGGCTGGCTAGGCAGCCGGAGAGAATCAGCGCGCTCGAAGTGATTCATGCGATCGACGGGCCGATCATTCTGACGACTTGCTTCACGGCGCATGGGCGCTGCGACCAATCGGAAAAGTGCACCGTGCGGGAACCTTTGCGCAAGGTGCACGAGGCCATCATTCACCTGCTCGACCGCATCACGATTTCGGAGATGGCTGGCGACGGCAATCCCTGTCTGCCCGAGCCGGCGGGTAAAACGCCGCTCCGAGCCGAAGCGCTCGAGCCACTACATGTTCTGTGAGGGAAGTTGATGAAAACGCCAATTTATTTTGATAATCACGCAACGACGCCCACCGATCCGCGGGTGGTGGAAGCCATGCTGCCGTATTTCACCGTGAAATTCGGCAACGCGGCCAGCCGCAATCACAGCTTCGGTTGGGAGGCAGAGAAGGCCGTCGATAGCGCCCGCAAACAAATCGCAGATTTGATCGGCGCTACGTCGAAAGAAATCATTTTCACTAGCGGCGCCACGGAATCCGACAACCTGGCGATCAAAGGCGTAGCCGAGATGTATGCCGAAAAGGGCAATCACATCATCACGGCTGCCACGGAACACAAGGCCGTGCTCGACACCTGTAAGAAGCTGGAAAAGCACGGCTACCGCGTGACTTACCTGCCGGTAAAAGCCGATGGCCTTGTGGATCTCGACATGCTGCGCGAGTCGATCACTGACAAGACCATCCTGATTACGCTGATGTACGCCAACAACGAAATCGGCGTGATCCACCCCGTGCGGGAGATCGGCAAGATCGCGCACGAGAAGGGGGTGCTGTTCCATACCGATGGCGTGCAGGCGGTGGGCAAAGTTCCGGTAGACGTGATTAAGGACAACATCGACCTGATGTCCATGAGTGCGCACAAGATTTACGGTCCCAAAGGCGTAGGCGCGCTTTACGTCCGGCGCAAGAGCCCGCGCGTGCAGATCACGGCGCAGATGGATGGCGGAGGCCACGAACGCGGCATGCGCTCGGGCACATTAAACGTTCCGGGAATCGTAGGTATGGGCGAGGCCTGCGCCATCTGCCAGCGCGAGATGCCCGAGGAATCCAGGCGCCTGTCGCATCTGCGCGACAAACTGCGCAGCAAGTTCGAAACCGAGCTAGACGAAGTATTCATCAACGGCTCGATGGAGCACCGGCTGCCCCACAACCTGAACATCAGCTTCGCGTACGTGGAAGGTGAATCGCTGTTGATGGGTATCAACGATGTAGCGGTTTCAAGCGGCTCCGCCTGCACGTCGGCAACGCTGGAGCCGAGTTACGTGCTCAAGGCGCTGGGAGTGGGAGACGACCTGGCGCATACTTCGATTCGTTTCGGCCTGGGCCGTTTCAACACGGAAGAGGAAGTGGATTACGTGGGCGCGCGGGTCATCGACGTGGTGCGGAAACTGCGCGAGCTTTCCCCGCTTTATGAAATGGCGAAGGAAGGCGTGGATTTGAGCAAAGTTCAATGGGCGGCCGAGTAAGGATGCCGCCGAAGATAAAATAAGAGGGAGAGGCAATGGCTTATTCAGACAAGGTTCTCGATCATTACAACCATCCGCGGAACGTCGGGTCGCTGGACAAGAACGATCCCAACGTGGGCACGGGCATGGTGGGCGCGCCCGAGTGCGGCGACGTCATGAAGCTGCAGGTGAAGGTGGACGAAGCCACGGGCGTCATCGCCGACGCCAAGTTCAAAACCTTCGGCTGCGGCAGCGCGATCGCCAGCTCTTCGCTGGCCACCGAATGGTTGAGGGGCAAAACGGTTGACGAGGCGCTGGCCATCAAGAATACCGACATCGTCAACGAGCTAAGCCTGCCGCCAGTGAAGATTCACTGCTCGGTGCTGGCTGAAGATGCCATCAAGGCGGCCATTTCCGATTACAAGCGGAAGCAGGAGCAACGCAAGCCGGCCGAAGCGCGCGCGTAATGACGGAAACAGACCAAGTCGTGCAGTTGACGCCGGGCCCTGAGGCGCAGAAGCCCGAGCCGGTGATCCATGTTACTCCGAAGGCCATTGCCAAAATCCGGCAGGCGTTCGAGAAGCAGGGGGTCACCGGAGCGCTGCGCCTGGGTGTGCTGGGTGGCGGCTGCTCGGGCTTGAGCTATCAGTTCAAGTTCGACACCAAGGAGCGCCCCAGCGACAAGGTCTTCGAATTCGACGGCGTAAAGATTGTGGTCGATCCCAAGAGCCTGCTTTACCTGCACGGCATGACGCTCGACTACAAGGAATCCCTGATGCAGTCGGGCTTCGTGTTCGAGAATCCCAACGCGCAGAAAAGCTGCGGCTGCGGAACATCGTTTTCGGCGTAGGAAAGTTTCACCGCGGAGACGCCGAGGCGCCGAGAAAATCTCCGATGAATCCGGTTCCGTCCAATTATTACGACTTCTTTGGCCTGGAGCACAAGCTGGATCTCGATCTGCCGGATCTGGAGAAGCGCTTCTATGCGCTCAGCCGGCAGTATCATCCCGACCGCTACACGCTCAAGAGCCGGGAAGAACAGCAGTACGCGCTGGATGCCACGGCCATTCTGAACGACGCCTACCGCACGCTACGCGATCCGCTGGCGCGCGCCGAGTATCTGCTCAAAGAAAATGGGTTTGATATCGGCGAGCAAGGGTCGAAGAATGTTCCCACCGAATTGCTGGAAGAGGTATTCGAGTTGAATATGGCGCTCGAGGAGCTCCGCGGTGGCGACGAGTCAGCGCGGCCGGCGCTCGAAGAGGCACGGAAGAAGTTCGTGGCCATGCGAGACCAAATTGACTCTGACTTGCAAGCCCGCTTCGCCGAGTACGACCGCACACGCGACCGCGATGTGCTGGCGGACATTCGCGGAATGCTGAACCGCCGCCGCTATGTCCGGAATCTCGTAAATGAAGTGGAAAAGGAGCTGGCCGGAGCTGCCGCATGACGCCCATTCAGATTGATTTCGGCAAGCCGGAACGCGTCGTGGGCATCGACCTGGGCACAACCAACAGCCTGGTGGCTTACCTTGATTCCGCCCAACATCCCGTCGTTATTCCGGGCGAGGACGGTGACAAACTGGTGCCCAGCGTCGTCACGCTCACGAAAAAGGGTGACATTGTGGTTGGGAATAAAGCCCGCGCGGCGCTGATCGATGAACCCGACCGCACGGTCTATTCCATCAAACGCCTGATGGGGCGCGGTGTCGGGGATGTGCAGGACGAACTGAAACTATTTCCCTTCCGCAGCGCGGAAGGCAGCGAATCGGTGATCCGTATTCTACTCGGCGAACGCACGTTCACGCCTCCGGAAATTTCCGCGTTCATTCTGCGCCAGCTCAAGAAAAACGCCGAGGCGTTTCTGGGTGAGCCGGTCACCAAGGCGGTCATCACCGTTCCTGCATATTTCAACGATGCCCAGCGCCAAGCCACCAAAGACGCCGGGCGTATCGCGGGCCTGGAGGTTCTGCGCCTGGTCAATGAGCCTACCGCGGCAGCTCTCGCGTACGGGCTCGACAAGCGCCGTGAAGGCATCGTCGCCGTTTACGACCTCGGCGGCGGCACTTTCGATATCTCGATTCTCAAGCTGCATGAGGGCATTTTCGAAGTGCTCGCCACCAACGGCGACACGCACCTGGGCGGCGACGACATCGACAACCGGCTGATCCACATTGCGCTCGAAGATGTTCACACCGAATGGGGCAAGGACATCTCGCATTACGGAGACGCGGTGCAAACGCTGCGGCGCGCCGTGATCGAAGCCAAAGAGCGGCTCTCGTTCGTGCCCTCGACCAAGATTGAGTTCGCCTACAAAGGGAAAAGATATCAGCGCGAGATCACCCGCGAACTCTTCGAAAAGTTGATCGCTGACATCGTCGACCGCACGCTCGGCCCGTGCCGCAATTGCATTAAAGACGCGGACGTCACGGTTGAGCAGATCGACGAAGTGGTCCTCGTCGGCGGCTCGACGCGCATACCCATGGTGCGAAACGCAGTGGAGACGCTGTTCCGCGCCAAGCCCCATACCGATCTGAATCCCGATGAAGTGGTTGCCCTGGGCGCCGCGGTACAGGCCGGGATACTCTCAGGCACGGTGGAGAATCAGCTTCTGCTGGATGTCACGCCGCTTTCGCTGGGCATCGAAACCATGGGCGGGGTCGTGTCGAAGCTCATCCACCGCAATTCAACCATTCCCGCAAGCGCCACGGAAACTTTTACTACTGCGGTCGACGGCCAGCGCAACGTCCTGATTCACGTGCTGCAAGGCGAGCGCGAGCTGGCCAAGGACAACCGGAGCCTGGCGCGTTTCGACCTCAAGGACATCGATCCGTTGCCCGCGGGCATGGCGCGCATCGAGGTTCGCTTTCTCATCGACGCCAACGGCATTCTGAATGTCACAGCGCGCGACGCGCGCACGGGGAAGGAGCAGTCCGTCGAGATCAAGCCGAGCTACGGCCTCACCGACGAGCAGGTGGAAGCCATGATTTCTGAATCCATCGACCGCGCGGAAGAGGATTTCCGCGCGCGCCAGGTGGCGGAAGCGCGCGTGGAGGCGGACCGCATCCTCGCCGCAGTCGACAAGGCCAAGCAGAACGACGCGTACCTCGATCTGACCGATCAGGAGCGCAGCGAAATCACACGGGCGCTCAATGAGCTCCTGGTGGTCTACCATGCCGACGATCACCTGTTGATCCGCGCCAAAATCGAGCAGTTGAACAACGCCACCATGAAGCTGGCCGAGAATATGATCAACACCGCCGTCTCGAGCGCGCTGAAAGGAACGAAGATTTGAGAGGGGGAGACTGGGAGACGAGGAGATGGGGAGACATTGTCTCCTTGTCTCCCCGTCCCCCAAGTCTCCCCGTCAGTTCAAGGAGCAGCCCATGCCAGGCTTAACGTGGGACCACACCGAAGACATCGCCTTGGCGCTCTACGAGGCGCATCCCGAGGCCGATCCGCTCAAAGTCCGGTTCACGGACATGCACAAATGGATCATCGAACTCGACGACTTCGGCGACGACCCGAAAAAGTCCACCGAAGGCAAACTAGAAGCGATTCAGATGGCCTGGTACGAGGAGTGGAAAGAGGGGCAGGAGTAGGATCGCGGCACAACTGTAGCCCAGACGGGTCCGGTTGCCTTTTCGGCGCCCTGCTAGCGATATAATCCGCGCGGGAGCCACTTCTGAATGCCACGATGCATTTTTCTAGACGCGGCGACGGCCGCGGTCTTCGCCCTGACCCTGTGCCATGCTCAAGATGCGGCGACGCTTCGTGTGGACACAACGCCGGGGCACGAGATCAATTCCTTCGATCCGGACAGCGCGCTGGGAAGCTCGATCGATGTCCTGTCCCGCACCGGGATCGATAAGGTTTACACTCCGAACATCGTGCAAGAGTCCCTTTCGGCCGCCTGGGGACCGATCACCTATCGCAACAACACCGAACTCCGCATGGCGGCCTGGCACTGGACCGAGAACGGAACCTGGAGCGACGCCGCGCACAAGAGCGGATATTTCACTGGCAGCACGGAACTCCGGGAACCGATTCGCTACATCCTTGCGTATGCGCTGCCGCACCGCGGCTTCTCGACCAGCGGCGACCGTCCCGTGCAAGGTCCCAACCTGATTTATTGGAAGAGCAATCCTTATCTCACGAGCAAATTCACGGGCGAAAGCGACTCGTTGCACCCGCAGTGGGTCGTGATGGATCTGCGCGCCGAGAAGCCAGTCAGCGCCGTTCGCATCGACTGGGCCAGCCCTTACGCCACAACGTATCGGGTGGAATATTGGGTGGGGAAAGACGCGCTCGATTTCGACGGCGGCCCGCGAGGCGAATGGAAGACCTTTCCGGCGGGCTCGAAGACGAATGCCAAGGGCGGCACTGTGACTCTGAAACTCGCCGAGGCGCCCGTTTTGACGCGGTTTCTGCGCATTCTCATGACGGAATCATCGAACACCTGTGATGTGCACGGGGCGGACGACGTGCGCAACTGCGCCGGCTATGCCATCGCGGAGATCCACGCCGGCAGTATCGATGCGAGCGGCGCCTTCAGTGACGTTGCGGACAGCGCGCGTGCGCCCGAGTATTGTTCCTCCTCGATCGATCCCTGGCATTCCGCGGCCGATGTCAACGCGACGGGGAGCTACCAGCACAGCGGCTTCGACATTTTCTTCACCAGCGGGTTGACCAATAATCTGCCGGCGATGATCCCGGTCACCTTACTGTACGGAACTCCGGACGATGCGGCTGCCCAAATTGCATACATCGAGAAGCGTGGCTATCCGATCAGTTATGTCGAAATGGGCGAGGAGCCCGACGGCAAGCACGCCATGCCCGAGGATTACGGCGCGCTGTATCTCCAGTGGGCTTCGGCCATTCACAAAGTCGATCCCAAACTCAAACTGGGCGGGCCGATTTTTGAAGGCGTCAACGAAGACATCCGGGTGTGGCCCGACGCTCAGGGCCGCACGTCCTGGATGGGGCGCTTCATTGACTACCTGAAGACCCATGGCCGGCTCTGGGATCTTGCGTTTGTCTCCTTCGAGCATTATCCTTTCGAACGCTGCGACATCACGTGGAAAACGCTCTACCAGGAGCCGAAATTGATGAAGCAGATTCTTCGCGTGTGGAGAGAAGACGGTGTGCCGAAAGACGCGCCCCTGATGGTGACCGAGAGCAGCGTGGCTGCCGGGCTCACCGGTCCCATGAGCACCATCTGGGGCGGGCTTTGGCTGGCTGACAGCATTGGCTCGTTTTTCGAAGGTGGTGGCGCAGCGTACTACCATTCGCCCATTCAGCCGCAGGGCGTTCAGAACACCTGCCTGGGGTACGCCTCCTGGTCGAATTTCGTTTCCGACCGGGATTACAACATCAGGGGCTACACGGCGTTTTATTGGGCTGCGCACATGATCAACCTGGAATGGGTCGCGCACCGTTCCGGCGTCCACCAGATGTACCCCTCCTCGACGGGCATTCAGGACAGCGAGGGCAACGTGCTGGTTACCTCGTATGCGGTTCATCGTCCCGACGGAAACTGGTCTCTGATGCTGGTCAATCGCGAAGAGACCAACGCGCATTCGATGCGGGTCGTGTTTGAGGATTCCAAGAGCAACCGCAGCGCGTCTTTTTCCGGGCCGGTCACTGTGGCCACGTTCGGCAGCGAGCAATATCTGTGGAAGAACGACGGGCCGAACAGTCACCCTGACCCGGAGGGGCCACCGGTGGCCCATATCGTAACGGGAAGCCCTGAAGCCGTGTTCACTCTGCCTAAAGCCTCGATTACGGTTCTACGCGGCAGGACCCGATGATCTCTATGACGCGGAAATTGCTTGCCGTAATTGCGGCCGGTATGCTTTCCCGCGTCGCTGCCCAGGAACGCCGCGTTGCGATCACGATCGACGACGGGCCCGTAGTCAACGAACTCAAAGACCTCGCGAATTTCCAGAGGATCTCGGCGGCGCTGATCGCGTCGCTCGTAGAGGAAAAAGTCCCGGCAACCATCTTCATCAACGAACGCCAGCTCAACGTGGAGGGGCAGCGGGACGGGCGCGCGGCGGTGCTCGCGCAATGGCTGGATGCGGGCTACGATCTCGGCAATCACACCTACTCGCACCCCAGTCTGAACAAGGTTCCGTTGCGGGAGTTCGAAGACAACATCATCAAAGGCGAAGTTGTCATGCGCCCGCTGATCGAGGAGCGGGGCCGCAAGCTGGTTTGGTTTCGTTTTCCGTTCCTGGAGTCGGGAACGACCGCGGAGGTTCACCAGAAGATCCTGGATTTTCTCTCAGAACGGCACTATCGCGTGGCGCCGGTGACGGTGGATTACAAGGACTACATTTTCGCGGGTGCCTATGCCCGCCGGTTGCGCGCCGGCGAGCCCGACGCCGCTGAGAAGATCCGGCAGGCTTATCTGGAATACGTGGACGCCGGGTTTGAGTCTGCGGAGAGAATCTCGCGCGAGCTGCTCGGCTACGAATTGCCGCAGATCCTGCTTGTTCATTGCAGCGAGCTGAATTCCGTCGCGCTGCGGGATTCGATCGCGCGCATGCGCAAGCGCGGATACAGCTTTGTGGCGCTGGAAGACGCCATGAAGGACCTGGCGTACCAGCGCCCTGATAACTTCACCGGTCCCGGCGGTTCCTGGCTGGAACATCTTGGAGAAGCGATGGGCAAGCCTGTGACGGAGGACATGGAGTCCGGCATCCCGCAGTGGATCCGCGAACGGCCGCGGCCGCAATGAACCGCCATTACGGCGGGCTGCTGCGCGTTCTTTCCGTCGCGTTCGGCGTCAGCTATCTGCTCGCGTTGCCCGCTTCGCCCTACGCGGCCAGCCCGGTGGTGAAAGGCCTGTCGATCGCGCTGCTCGCCGCGCTGGCCTGGCTCTCGAAACCAGTCCCCGGCCGCGGCTTGTTGCCGGCCGCGCTGGCCGCATCCTCAATCGGCGACGTCCTTCTCGATGTCGATCCCGAGCGATTGTTCGTAGCCGGGCTCTGCGCGTTCCTGGCGGCCCACATCCTCTACACGGTTCTGTTTGTGCGCAACGGCTCGGCAGATGCCGGGACGCCTCGCCGGGTCCTAGTAGCCAGTGTGCTGATATACGCGCTTGGGGTCTCGATCTGGATTGTTCCAAGCACCGGCGTGCTGGAGATCCCGGTAACTGTGTACATCGGCGTCATCGTCGCGATGGTAGCCATGGCGCTTCGGTCTCAATTTGGCTGGCGGGTCGTGGTTGGAGCGACCTTGTTTCTTGCGTCGGATTCGCTGCTCGCCATCGCCAAATTCAAGACCCACATACCGGCGCGCGATTACCTGGTCTGGGCGACATATTACGCGGCGCAATATCTGATCGCGACCGGCGTTCTCGGCCCTTCCTCCTCAGATGGTGGCCGCGCGTAGGATGTGGCCGCCTTTCCCGGGAGCGGAACCGGCGCGGCTGGGAAAGTAACGCGCGGCGATCTCTGGCGGCCCCAGGTCTTGGACCTCTAAAAACCCGAGGCCCATCAGCCTGGCGCGGAGTTTGTCCGGTTCAAAGTAATTCTTCCAGGGTTCGCCCAACTCGGCCACGTGCGCGGCGCGCCTGTCATGGCCGATGCGCATCTCCGGGGGAAACGAAGCCGGAGGATCGCTGTAGTCGAAAACGACGTGCGCGCCATTCGGCAGGCTCGCGATGAATTGGAGTGTGGACCATACGGCTTCTTCAGTCAGGTAAGGCACCACTCCAAGCCATGTGAAGAAAGTCTGTTGCGCGAGATCAAATCCCGCAGCCGCCAGACCCTCAGCCAAGGTCATCCGTTCGAAATCGACAGGAGCAAAGGTTAACCAGGCTGGCAAAGCGATGGCAGCGTCGGCGAGGCGACGGCGTTTCCATGCCTGCGTAGACGGATGGTCGACCTCGAAAATGCGCAGGCGGTCTCGCAACATGCCGCGATACGCATAAGTGTCCAGGCCCGCGCCGAGTACCACGAGCTGCCGGACACCACGCTTAACGGCGGCGGCCAACGCATCCTCGGCGAAGCGAGTCCGCACCGCGATGAACAGACGCATCTTTCGTCCGGCGGGATTCTCTTCAGCCTCTCGAGCGACGGTAGCGGCGTCCTCACCGAGGATGCGCAGAGCCAGTGGATCGGCGAAAATGCGGCCGTGTTCCAATACCTGATGAGCGGCCCGGTGAAAAGCTGCTCGCCGGGCCGTCCGGCTTGGCTCCCCGCTCTGCATTCATACCAAGTTTACGCAAGGTGGTACATTACGAGCTTGCATGCCGGCTAAGATACTGGCTGTCGCCGCGCACCCGGGCGACGCTTTCTTCACCATGGGAGCGAGCGTTGCTCAACACATCCATAACGGGGGTAGCGGCGCGTTGCTGAGTTTGTCTCTTGGTGAAAAAGGCCATCAAACCATCGCGCCCAAAGAATACGGCGAAATGCAGCGGGCCGCAGCGGAAAAGGCCGCGAAGCACCTCGGCGCTGAGGCCCTGTTCCTTACCTATCCGGATGGCGAGATTCCCGCGAACGACGAAGCCAACTTCGCGGTTTGCGATGTAATCCGCCAACAGAGGCCCGACATCATGGTCACGCACTGGTCGGGGAGCTGGCACAAGGACCACCAGAACACTTTCCTGATCGTGCGCGACGCGATCTTTTACGCCGGTCTCACCGCCGTGCCGCGCCAGCTCCCGGCGCACGATGTCCGAAAGCTGTTCTTTGCGGACAACTGGGAAGACGCGACGAACTACCAGCCCGATACGTTCCTCGACATTACTCCGGTCTACGACAAATGGGTGGAGGCGTGCGCCATGTTTCCCATGTGGAGAGGGGAAACGGGCCTCATCCGGTATAACGATTACTACCAAAGCCTGGCGGTGATGCGCGGGTGTCTTTCGGGATTCCGGTACGCCGTCGCGTTGATGTCCGATCCCAACCAGCGCACCACGCGCGTCAAATCGCTCGAATGAGACGGCTATTCGGCCAGCGTAGCTTCGATGCGGCGCGGATCGATCCGCCAGACCTTCTGGCCTTTGAGGTTGGTCAACCACACCGAGCCCAGGCCCACGCGGACGGCATCGCCGCCCTCACCGACGAACTGCTGAACGACTTTGTTAGAAGCCGGATCGATGCGCGAAAGCGGGAAGTCGAACGAGGTGACCCAAACGGAACCTTCACCTACCGCGATGTCGCCCCCCTCGCCGGGCACGCCGACCTCGATGGTAGCGATCACTTTGTTGGTT
>Ga0187817_10000355_pt1 | contig 19081 bp, 15 predicted proteins | sample NC_wetland_sal_i_17_FD_132431 | JGI IMG/M metagenome (GOLD analysis project Ga0187817, IMG submission 132431) | Wetland sediment microbial communities from Neuse River Estuary, North Carolina, USA - SO4_2 | ecosystem: Environmental > Aquatic > Freshwater > Wetlands > Sediment | place: USA... | reverse complement strand
GGATGCGGTGCTCCATCTCCAAGCCCTGATCCTGAATCTCGAGAAAGAAGTTCTCTTTGCCGAAGAGGTCGCGATAGAATCCGGCGGCCGACCGTGCCGCGTCATAGTTCCCTTCCATCAACCGCTCCGCGACTTCGCCCTTCAGGCATCCGGAAAGCCCGATCAGACCCTTGGAATGATCGGCGAGGAACTTCTTGCTCACCCGCGGCTTGTAATAGAAGCCGTGGAGCGAAGCTTCCGACGTGATCTTCACCAGGTTGCGGTAGCCTTCTTCATTCTCAGCGAGCACCAGAAGGTGGTTATAGGTGTCGCCGTCGGGGGGAGTGCGAGAGACGTCGTGGTCGTCCTTCTTGCAGATGTAGAGTTCGCATCCCACGATCGGCTTGACGCCCGCCTTATGCGCGGCATTGACAAAATGCACCGCGCCAAAAATATTGCCGTGGTCTGTCATGGCGACCGCCGGCATGTCGAGTTTCTGAACCCGATCTACCAGCTTTTCGACGTCGCAAGCGCCGTCGAGCAGAGAGTAATCGCTGTGCAGATGCAGATGGACGAATTGGTCTTGGGTCATGAAGCTCTTAAGCTTTGGCTTTTAGCGGATCGAATTCATTCTACCGGCTGGAGAATATCGCGCAACGCCTGAAAGTGGTGCAGTTTGGTTGAGCGCGATCAGCGCACGATCTGGAGCGAGAGCGAAGGTCCCGGAACCTGAAAATCCACGCCGCGATCATCATTCATCTTGACCGTGGCCGGAAGATCGAGCTGGGCGAGCGGAATTTTTTTTGCGGCTTGCTCAGTGACCACCCAGAGAGTTCCACCGGCGATCGCGTAATTCCGTACCTCTTCAACATGCTTATCGCGGAAAACCAGGGCGGTCGCGGGTTCCGGCTCCGGCTTAGGCCGATTGCGCGCTTCAACATCGGCTTGCAGCCGGTCGATCTTTCCGTTCAGCGCCTGAACGTCGTTTCGCAATCCACTGTCCTCAGGGTACGGAGCGGGGTAAGAGAGAGCCGGAGTCGAGGCATAGGAGTCCTGATCTTCATTTTCGTTGTCGTAGAAGGATGGGTCGTACCCGTAATAGTCGTAGGGATAATAGGACGCGTACGGGTAGTAAGGGTAAAAGCCCCGTCGTCCGTAGAAGCTCTGATGATGGTGATGCGGGTATCCAGTTCGAAAATGAACACCGGAGCCTTGACCAAAGCCGCCGTGAATCGCACCCGATATGTGCCCAGCAGAGGAGTGTCCGGAAAAACTGCCGTGCGAAGCGATGTGAGCGCCGCCTCCACCGCTGAAGTGGCCGCCACCGCCACCTCCGCGATGCTGTGCCCACATGGGTAGGGCTAGCAAAATCAGGCTAAACGTCGCTATCGACAACCAGCGCCGCATATCTAGATTATAGCCCAGTTCCGACTTGTCTCCCGGAGAAGAAAATGCTCTCGCGCGCCGCGGAACAATGCCGCTAACCCAGGCCTTCCTTCACCCCGAAACTGCGTCACTTACCCTTCTTTTTCTTGACCTTTAACTTCGCTTTAGTCCTTTTCGTTGGCCTGACAGGCTTCTTTGGCGTCTTGACGGCATGGGTCTTGGCTGGCTTGCGAGCGGCAGCCGCCGCGGGCTTCGCCGGAATCAGGGTTTTCGCTGGTTCTACAGCCTTTGCCGACGCAGGCTTGACGGCGACCGGCGTGATCGGAGCCGCCACTGCGGCAGATTTTCCCTTCCCTTTCCCCTGCTTGGCGATGGTCGCCGCCGGAGCCGCAGCAGCCTTGGCTCCTCTTCCTCGCTTGGATGACGGAGGTAGTGGCGGCGGTGGCGGCGGTGGCGCCAGCGGCTTCAGATATTTCAAAGTTTCCGTGCGCGAGCGCAGCTTGCCATCCAACAACAGCATGAACACATCGTTCGCAATCTTCGGATACTCCGGCATTTGCGGCGTAATGCGAAGTTCCGTCATCTCCGGCAGAGGAATCTTCTGCTGCACCTGCCGCCATTTCGTGAAGAAATTCTTGATCTTCTGCGCCACCGTCTGCTGCCGCGCCGTGATCGCAAGAAACAGAATCATCTCCGGGCGCGCCGACGACAGCAATTGCCATGTACGCGACGGCGTCGCCGCCTCTTTACCCGACAAGCGCTTAGCCAGGCTGTGGGCATTCGCATCCAGATCCTTCCAGGACTCGACCAGATTCTTGCGCGGAATCGCCCGGCGCAAATCTGAAATATCCTTGTCCCCCAGCCGTTCCGTGAGGAAATGCAACACCGCCGGCGCAACCTCAGGCGTATATCCGAGTTCGTTCATCTGCTGACGAGTCTTCATCAGCGCGCCCAATCCGGCCGTATCCACTTTGGCCGTGCTCCAGCGCGGATTCAGCACCTTCAGCCAGCCCTCTTTTTCGTACGCCTTCAAGACGCCGAGCGCATCGTCCTCGTATGCCAATTGCTCGATCTCGTATCCGATACTCGAACTCCGTATGTACTGGATGTAGCCGTTCTCTTTCGCCGACTCGTAGCGCGCCTGCGTGCGCTCCTCAAGCGGCCAGTGGAAACGCGTGGCAAAACGCGTGGCCCGGATCAGCCGCGATGGATCCTCAAGAAACGCGTAGTTATGCAGCACGCGGATCACTTTGGCCTCGATGTCGGCGGAGCCGTTGAACGGATCCATCAGCAGCCCGCGCGATCCCTCGTTCAGCGACAGCGCCATGGCGTTCACGGTGAAATCGCGCCGACGAAGATCTTCAATGATGGTGGCCGGGGCGATCACTGGAGCCTTGCCCGGCTTGTCGTAGTGCTCCGAGCGCGCCATCGCAATCTCGGAGCGCACGCCGCCCGGCAGGGTCAGCAGCAAGGACCGCGTTTCGTCGTCGGCGTCACCCACCACCGCTCCCGCCCGCTCCAGCTCCTTTTGGAGCTTGAGCGCGTTGCCCTGCACCGTGAAATCCAGATCATGAATGGGAAAACCGGTAATGATGTCGCGGATGGCGCCCCCGGTGAGGTAGAGGTTCATCCCCGCCGCTTTGGCGGCGTTGGAAACCAGGGTGACTGCCTTTTGTTGATCCGGCGAGAGCCGGGTTTCCAGCGTGTATATGTAATCGGCCATGCCTTCCTAGGCGCCGTGCGGTGGCCTTTGTTGCGCTCGACCGGGGCGTTATTCACAGGTTTTCCACAGGAAGGCCCCGTCGAAACCTGCCCAACCGGCCCGCCGGCAGAATCTAAATGCCTATAGACACGAGACTTATAGCGAAAACTTAAAATTTCAGCAAACTACAGAAAATAACACAAGGTTTACCGTTTGGCTACAGCGAAGGCACAAAGTGGGCGAATTCACCGGGAAAGTGCGAGAATCCCATGTGGAAGTGTGGCGCGGACACTCTTCTTCGCGAGAACCAGCCCCTATGCCCTCGACCCACAAGAAAGTGATCGTGAGGAAACAGGACCGCGACTCGGTCAGCGGTTTCGTCGCTCCCGCCAACTTTGTGGTAGAGGGCAAGCTCGAACTGCTCAACACCTCCGGCAACGTAGTCGCCATCGACCTGCGAGACATCAAGGCCGTTTATTTTGTCCGTGAGTTTTCCGACACCGACTTGATGCTTCGCAAAACTTTCACCACTCGTCCGAGGACAGAAGGCCTGTGGGTTCGCCTCAAGTTCAAAGACAACGAAGTGATCGAGGGCATCCTGCCCAACGACCTTACCCAAAATCCCGCCGAAGGATTCCTAATGAACCCTCCCGACCTGCGCTCGAACACGCAGCGGGTATTCGTCCCCCGCGAAGCGCTGTCGTCGGTAACGGTGCTGGCCGTCATAGGAGCAGCCAGTCGCCGCCGCAAGGGCGGCGCGCCGGATACGCGGCAGGTCACGCTGTTCGAGTCGTAGGAAATCAGGTGTCAGGTCTCAGGTGTCAGGAAAAGCCTCTGGATTCGCCGTGAAATGATTGGATCCTGCCTTTCCTGAGACCTGATACCTGAGACCTGATACCTGCTCTATTACAATTCTCCCGGACCCTACTATGAAACTCTACGACATCGCCAAAGCCCTAAACGCCCGCCTAGAAAACGCCTCGCCCGACACCGAAATCACCGCCGTGGCGGGCATCGAACAAGCCGGTCCCGGCCAACTGACCTTCGTGTCCAATCCCAAGTACAACGCCGCCGCGAAGACCACCAAGGCCTCGGCGGTCATCGTCGCCGAAGATTTTCCGGCGATCTCCACCGGAATGCTGCGCAGCAAGAACCCTTACCTGGCCTGGGCGAAGGCCATCGAACTCTTCTACCAGCCGCCGCACTACGCTCCAGGAGTCCATCCTACTGCGGTCGTTCATCCTAAGGCTAAGGTTGGCAAGAATCCGCACCTCGGTCCCTACGTAGTGATCGACCAAGACGCCGTAATCGGAGACAACGCCGTCCTGCTGGCCCACGTCGTCATCTATCGCGGAGTCACCATCGGCAACAATTTCTTCGCGCACGCCCACGCCGTAGTCCGGGAATTCTGCCAACTCGGGGACAACGTAGTGCTGCAGAACGGCGCCATGGTAGGCATCGACGGATTCGGCTTCGCCAAGGACGACGACGGCCACTGGTACAAAATCGTCCAGTCCGGCAAAGTTGCTGTCGAAAACGACGTCGAGATCCAGGCCAATAGTTGCATTGACCGCGCCAGCATGGGCGAAACCCGCATTGGACGCGGCACGAAGATCGATAACCTAGTCCAGGTCGGCCACAGTTGCACGGTGGGCAGCGACACGCTGCTCATCTCGCAGGTGGGCCTGGCGGGAACGACGGAGGTAGGCAACAACGTGACTCTCGCCGGACAAGTCGGCGTCGCGGGCCACTGCAAGATCGGAGACGGCGCCATCGCCACCGCCCAAAGCGGCATCCCGCACGACGTTCCCGCCGGAGCCACGGTCAGCGGCTATCCCGCCATCGATAACCGATTGTGGCTGAGGTGCTGCGCCGCCTACAACAAGCTGCCCGAGCTTGCCAAGGCAGTGAGGAAGTTGTCGGAGCGTTAGGCAAAGAGTTTGCGAAAGTGTTTCACGTGGAGCATTTTGTACGTGTACATATATACGTATAGTTTGTACTTGTGTTAATATATGTATGTCACTGTACGTATATGGACTAGATTATGAAGAAACGAAAACGGGTTACGCGTCGCCGCAAAGTGCAAAAGAAGATCTCCCGGCTGCAAGCTTCGGCGGGCGGCGGCCTGCGCCCGATCCCGTCCTTGCCGGAGTGGCCGGGATACTACCGGCCGATCAAGAAGCCGGTTACCTTGCGTCTGGACGCCGACGTTCTGGCCTGGTTCCAGAGACAGGGGCGGGGCTACCAGACCAGGATCAACCAGGCGCTGCGGAAGCTGATGCTGGACGCGAGAAAGAGATCGCGGGAATGAGATAGGACCCTGCTGCCTCTGACTCTAGTCTTGCCTGTGACTTTTCTGATCCGATATTGGGGTCTTCGGAAGGTCAAGAAATAAAGTTTTGCCTCGTGTGGTTTGGATTGACTTTACTGTTTACTTGTCAGTACCGGGTACCTCCGCCCCCTCGCCTCCGGTCTTCTGGAATCATGAGGTTAGCTGGAATTCTTCAGCCCGGTCTTTGTTTCTAAAGGACTTATAGCTAAAGTATTCTGGAATCAATGGCTTACAGGATTCTTCGCTGCTCCTATGGCCTTCGAAGTGGGGTACATCGTGTCAAGGGGAAGAAACCTTCGCCTTTTTCCACTGCTTGCGGCTTTTTCGACTTCCGCGGGGCGAGAGCCCACTCATTCGATGCCGTCATTGCGGAATATCTTTCGGCGGCTGCGGAAGACCCGAAGCCGGAGTTTTCGTTGCCGCACTCGGCGACGTGGCCAAAGCGCGAGGCATGGCGCAGATCGCCAAAGAATCTGGGCTGGGCAGGGAGAGCCTCTACAAAGCCCTCAGTTCAGGTGCGCACCCACGCTTTGAAACTATCAATTCCGTTCTGCATGCCCTCGGCGTGAAATTCGCTGTCGTTGCTGAACACAGCAATTGAGCGGAGCAAGGTGCCCCGCTCGTTGCGTTTCTTGCACGGCGCAGGATTCCACGAAAACGGAGATTCTGGCTTAATGGCAGACCCTCGTTTATACTCGACGGCGTTCTGAAGGCAATCGCTGGAGGAAGAGATATGTTTCACTTGATCTGGTACATCCTGATCGGGCTGATCTCGGGGTTCATCGCGAAATCGGTGATGCATGTGCACATGACGATCTTCTGGACGACCGTGCTCGGCGTCATCGGATCGGTCATTGGCGGCGGCGTTACCCACATGTTTTCGCGTCCGACGAACCAGCGATATCATCCCGCCGGACTGATTTTTTCCTTCCTGGGCGCGATCCTGCTTCTCTACATTTGCTTCAAGCCGAACATTCATCTGCCCCAGGTCAACCCGTTCTAGCTCATCGACGCAGGTTTGTGTAGAGCGGACACTCCTGTCCGCTGCCTTTGACTTTGCTCTTTGGCAGCCGGGTGCCCCGCTCCTTGCGTTTCTTGCAAGGGGTGAGACTCCACGTGCAACCACCCATATAATCTGTCATCCTGAGCGAAGCGAAGGACCTATGCATTTGACTGCGCGCACCCGAAAAATCCCCACCAATTTCCCGAAACCGACTGTCCGCTGCGTCAGACTCTGATTTGTTAGGTGCGGGCGCCCAACGCTTGTGTTTTGTGAAGGGAGGCCGCTTCTGTTACGAATTCCGAACAAAAAACATAAACCTGCTCAACGGAGAAAGTCTTGCCGTATCGTGTCTTACTTACGACTCTTTGGCCTCGCAAGGTCGGTCTCCCCCTCGGAAACCTTGCGGGGCTGCAGAGTCAACTTCAAGGGAGTAATGGGTGGGCGCGTTCTGGCTCTGTGCAGAGCCGCGCCCACCGTTCGTCTTTTGAAGAGTGGGATTCTGCCTCGGCCCACGTCCAGCGGCGTGACACGCCTAGCCCCGCCCTTCACCTCGCGATAGGGCGGCCGACCTGCCTGACAGATGCGGGAATGCGGAGGAATGACGGTGCCGTTCAGTTCTTCGCGGGCACATCCAGGATGTAGGCCGTCTGGCTCGCGGTCATCACAAAGAGTCGACTGCCATCGCGCGAGAACGTTTTGAAGGATACGGGATCGGAAAAAGTGTATTGCTGTTGCAATTGCGAAGTGGCCATGTCATACACGCTAACCTGCCCGGATTCACTCTCGATCGCAAGTCGTCCGTCGCGCGAGGCGGAGGGATGAGATCCGAAGAAGTGGCCCTTCTCTTGTCCCGAGGCGATGGAATAAGTCAGCACTCGGTTGCCGCTTACCGATGCGATCAGCCAATCACCCTCGGCAAAGGTGTGCGTTACCGAGAAAGATCCCTTATTCGTCTTGAGCACAAGTTCTGCGACTGGAGCATCCTTCCGTAGGTCTATCTGCTCAAGGAAATAGTCGGTTTTATCCGCACCAGTTTTGAGCGCAGGAAACTTGGCGAGTTCATCGCGTCCTGCGGCCTCGCCGAGCGACCATCGAAGCAGCGCCTTCTCCGTCCCGAACGACAGCGCAGGCACCTCGCGTGGAAAATAGTGCGACCATACGACGCGGCCATCGCGAACGTCACGAATCTCAACATCTTGATCGGCTGCAGCAACTCCGCGGCCCTGAAAAAGCCGAGAGAAGAACATTCGCAGGCACAAGGCCTGCGGTGAAAGGTCTATCGTGCCGCCGCGGTTTCCTGCTTTCGACTTGCTGACGAGGAGGTAGCCTCCGTGCTGACTGGCTATCTCGTCTCCGATCTTGTAACCGACGGCTGAGCCGCCCAACACGGGGTCGACCCGCACGATCTCCCGCTCGTTCTCCATGAATTTCGGGAAGTCGAGGTACGCGACCTGGTCGGGCCCGAACCATGCTCCATAAAAACTGCGCAATTCCATGGTCCGGATGTTGTGAGCGAGGTCCCAGACGGCACCGCGGGTGCGGTTGGAAAGAAGCAACCAGTTGAAGTCGGGAGAAACCGCAGCCGCTCGCAGCGGTCCTAGGCGCGCCTGAGGCAGCTTGACGGCGGCGACCGCGTCGGTCTTGCCCAAGACATTGAGCGCCAATTCGCCGCTAATCCTCTCGGTAACGAACGTTCCATCATAGATGTCAGCGGCCGCCTTCTTGAAGGTGATCGGCAAGGTTCCATTCTTCGCATTGAACAGGCCCAGAGGCTCGTTCTTAAGAGGGCCGACAAAGAAAAAGTCGCCGTGGGTCGCCGACCGCAGCTTAACACTGTTCGACAGCAAGAGTTGTTGCAGCCGTTCGCCGGAGGGGAAGCGCAGGACGTAGGACTTTGAGGGAGATGAAGTATTAATGCCGGCCAATCTGTCGGGCCCGATGAAAGCAAAGCTTCCCTTCATCGCATCTCGGATTGACCCAGGCACAGAAATTTCCTGACGGGCCGTCAGGTCCCAGGCGAAGTGTGACCCGTTTGCACCAGCCAAGAAGTAGCGCGCATCGGGGGCAAACTTCATTTCAATCAGCCCCGCGTCGCCACCCTCAGCCAGGGACATCGTAGCCACACAAGCACCGAAGAAGGTCGGCTCAACAAACGTCTTCTTGCCGACCAGAGTCACTTCCGTTGCTACATCGATCAACGACAATTCGAATTCCGAGTTCAGGCACGCTAGCACCGACCCGTCGGGCGAGAGCTGACTTTGAAAGCAAGGGTGAAGGACGGTGAGCTCATGAACCCAGTTTCGCCGCTGCTCTGCGACCGACCAGCTTTCCACTCGCAGCGAGTGATTATGAAAGACGACCGACCTCGAGTCTGGGGTGAAGACAGCGGAGATGGCATCTACTGCCGGAATGTAAAAAAGGACGGCAAAAGGATCCCGTGTGAGCACGTGTATGCCGCCTTCATCCTGGGCCAGCACGTACTTACCGTCGGGGCTAAAGCGCAGGTTGGAAACATCCGGGCGCAATGGCCGTGCAAGTGTCTGCTTGAGGACCAGTCCGGGCAGCGACTCCTCAATGCCCAAGCCGTTGTAGCTGACCACCTCGGCCTGCCACTTGGCAAACTCAGCCGTTCGCGAGCCGGGTGGAATCTCGGCACAACCCGGAGGCAGCGCAGCAAGGTTTTTCTGCATTTCGCGGAGGCGTCGCTCCGAAGGTTTGGTGCTGCCGAAGACATCCGAGAGCCAACTACCGGTTTTGCCATGGGTCTGCTGAAAACGGTCCCAGAGATCGACGTAAGCATGAGGAGCATACCCCGCCCGGGCCATGGCATACAGTGCGACCTGGTCCGCCACATACTGGTGTTTCTCTTCCTCGCCCCCGCCGTGTCCAGGCTTGCGTGCCGCATTTTCCAAGAACAGGTGGAATTTCTCGAAGACGTCAGCGCGGTTGCCGACCTGTTGGACTCCCAGTACTTCGCGAAGGCGCGCGGTCATCTCGATAGCGATCTGATGCGTAACAATGTGTCCGAGTTCGTGGGCCAGCACTCCCGCGAGTTCATCGTCGGTCTTGGCCAGCGCCACCAACTTTCGCGACACGTATACCCGGCCACCTGCGATGCTGAATGCATTCACCTCGGGAAACTCCATGAGGTAGAAGCGGAACTTCAGTTGTGTCGGAGGGAGATGCAGCGCCAGGCGCTCACCTAACGCGCCGAGGTGCGCATTCAGCTTGTCATCGTGGATGATTTTCACCTGTTGAGCGAGACTCTCGGCCATGGCGTCGCCAAGGTCGATTTCCTGCTGGTCAGAGAAAATGTTAGGCCCCTGCGAGGTTGTCTGAACGGAGGGTGGGAGAGGGCAGTTCTGCTGCGCCACACCGGAAATTGTGCAGAGCGGAATTGTTAGTAACGACACTGCCAAGACCGCGGTAGGACCGGGGGACATGACAGCATAGAATAGTCCGAAGCGGGACCGAGCGCCACGTGTACCAAAGGAGTGGCGGGCGCGTTTTTTGAAAGAGGCGTGACTCCAAAAGGCACGTGGGGCGCGGGCGCCCTGGCCCGCGGCCGTTGACTTTGGGTGGCGAGCCGCACGGGTCCCCAGCGTGTCCGCGTCTGGCCCCGGCGGGTGGCCCGTCCTATCGCGAAGCGAAGGGCGGGGTCTTTGACTTTTTTCATCACAAACGTGCTGTGCATACCATCACAGACTTCCAACCGTCCGTCGGCAACAGTGGGATCGACCTGTTTTGCCGGGGCCGAGGTGTGTCCGTCTCCCGGGAGACGGGCCTCGAAGCTGCCAGTAACAACGGGCGACCCCAATGACACGCGGCTGCCCGGGGAGAATTCCCTGACGCGTCCCAGCGGTACGAACAGATGCAGGGGTCCTTCGACTCCGCCGGGACTTCACTTCGTGAAGTCCCGGCTCCGCTCAGGATGACAGCGTTTTGAAGATGACAGCGCTTGACTGGGGGTAACTGAGAGCTGATGGCTAACAGCCTCGTCTACTCTTGCAACTCCGCTGGAAGGCCGCGGTTGATGGCGGCTCGCACTTTGGCCATCAGGCAATCGCGTTCTCCGAAGTCGGCGGGCTCAATGGGATCGTGGAATTCTACTGTCACCGTCCCTGGACGGATGGCAAACCGCGCTTTCGGCATTACGTCTTCCGTCCCTGAAATCGTGATGGGCACGACCGGAACTTTGCACTCCTCGGCGAGATAGAACGGGCCTTTTTTGAAGGGCAGCAGCTTGCCATCGAAGGAGCGATGGCCTTCCACGTAGATGGTCATGTTCAGTCCCTGCCCTATGACTTTGAGCGCGTCGCGCACGGCGGCGATTCCCGCGTCGCGATTGCCGCGATCTACCGGAACAAGCGAGCCGATCAGCATGATGTGGCCGAGAATTGGAACTTTGAATAATTCCTTCTTCACCATCACCGAGGTGCGGCGCGGGATCAGCGGCAGCGTGATGGGCGGATCGAGATTGGAGATGTGATTCGACATGAAGACGTAGGTTCGCGCCGGATCGATTTTTTCGAGGCCGAGCGTCCGCACCTTCACACCGGCAATGCGCACGCCGGTGAAGGCCGACCACATGCAGCTGGTGTATAGAAGCCTGATGTCCTTGGTGAGATAGGTCCAGGGAATGGCGATGAGCGCCGCGAACGGGAGCGCCGCGACCCAAAACAGCAGCATGAGAATGGTGCGAAACACTAGACCTTTACCCCGAGCGCGCGCAAACGTTGGGGTAGCTTCTCATAGATGCCGCCGAATCCGCCATTGGAAAGAATGGCAACCACGTCTCGCTCGCGCAGTTCGGGCGCGATTGCGTTTACGATGGCATCGGCGTCGGGGAGGATTTGCGCTTGCTTTCCTTGCTTCTGGATGGCGCCGATCACGCGATTCAGATCGAGGCGTTCCGCCTCAGGAATCGCTTCCGACTTGAAGATGGCAGCGATCACGACCTGGTCGGCTAGCGCGAGGCTGCGAGCCAGCGCATCCTGGAGCACGTTGCGGCGCATGGTGTTCGAGCGCGGCTCGAGCACCACCCATAGACGCGATTGCGGATAGCGCGCTCGCAAGGCGTGAATCGTCTGCTCGATGGCGGTTGGGTGATGGGCAAAGTCGTCGATGATGGTGATGCCGTTGATCTCGGCCTTCACCTCCAGCCTGCGCTTCACGCTGCGAAAAGTTTTTAGAGCCTGCGCAATCACATCTTTCGAAATTCCATAATTCGCCGCCAGCGCCGCCGCAGCGGTCGCGTTCCAGACGTTGTATTCTCCGCCGAGCGGGAATGCGAAGTCAGCCCAGGGTTTTCCAGCGCGCAGCACCGACCAGGAAGTCTGGTCCTCGCCCAGCTTTAGATTCGTGATCTTCCAGTCCGCGCGATCGGAGGCTCCATAACGTTCGACGGGACAGAATGCTTTCTGCAGGCAGCGGTTGATGCTGTCGTTCTGGGTCACCCCGGAATCGAAGGCAACAATGCGACCACGTCCTGGAACCAGATTCACCAGGCGCTTGAAAGCTGTTTCGACCGCGTCGAGGTCCTTGTAGATATCGGCGTGGTCGAATTCGACCGAGGTGAGAATCGCCGAATCCGGAAAGTAGTGCATGAACTTCGGGCCTTTATCGAAGAATGCGGTGTCGTATTCGTCGCCTTCCAGGATAAAGTGCTTGCCTTCGGCGAGACCAAAGCTGCGGCCGAAATTCTCCGCGATGCCTCCGATCAGGAAAGAAGGTTGAAGGCCAGCGGTCTCGAAGATCCACGCCAGCATCGATGTCGTCGTGGTTTTGCCGTGCGTTCCGGCGACCACCAGAACGTCTTTCCCTACCAGGAACTCATCGTGCAAGATTTGCGGGAGCGAGCAGAAGGGAATGCGCTGGTCGAGGACGAACTCCAGCTCTACGTTGCCGCGTGAGAGCGCATTGCCCACGACCACTAGATCGGGCTTCGGATTCAGGTTCGCCTCCGCAAACGGCTGCGCGACGGGAATGCCCAGCGTTTCTAGAAAGGTGGACATTGGCGGATAGGCCGCGGCGTCCGAGCCGGTGACGCGAAAGCCGCGCTCTTGTAGCATGCCCGCCAGCGAAGCCATCGCCGTGCCGCAGATGCCGATCAGATGAATGTGCCTGGGATTACTCATCTAGTCGTCGCCGATTCCAGGATCCGCAGTTCCACTGAGTCGTCCACGGTAAGTCTGGCGCGCACTCCGATTGGCAGGGTGATGTTCGCTCGCGAGACGTGGCCCGAGCGCAGCCCGAACGCAACCGGAATCCGCAGGTCTTCGACAATCCGCAGAATCACTTCTTCCAGCGTGTAGTCCTGGTCCGGGCTCTGACGGCAGTCCAACATTTCGCCGAAGATCATGCCGCGCACGTCTTTCAGCTTGTCTGCCAGCTTGAGTTGCATCAACATGCGGTCGATCTGATACGGCTTGGCGGCAATGTCTTCGACAAAAAGGATGGTGCCCGCGGTGCGAATCTCGTGCGGCGTGCCGAGCGACGCGACGAGCATGGAAATGCATCCGCCATAGAGGAATCCCTCCGCCTGTCCGGGCACGAGCGGCCTTGCTCCCGAGCCTTCGGCGATGCACCACTCCTTCGCCCCGCCTAATGCGTTCTGCCACGACTCCAGATCAACTCCGTCGGCGAGGGCAAAATCCTTGGCCACCATTGGGCCATGGAAGGTAACGAAGTTCGCCGCGTCTGAGGTGCAGCACAGCAGCGTCGTAATATCGCTGTAGCCGACCAGGATTTTGGGATGCGGAACGATCTTCGTCGGATCCAGGATCAGCGGTAGATAGGTTGATCCGTATCCTCCACGCGCGCAAACGACGGCGCGGATATCGTCGCGCACGAACATGTTTTCCAGTTCCCGCGCCCGGCGCTCCACCGACCCGGCAAAGTAGAGATCGCGTTCCAGGATCGACTCGAAATAAAAAGGCTCATAGCCAGCGCGGCGAAGGCCGTCGCAGCCTGCCTCGAGCATCTCGCGTTTCACGTTCGAGGCGGGCGCGACGATTCCTACCTTGTCGCCCCGACGGAGCGCGCGGGGCTTGATGCGCGGGTTCTGGGAAGCAGAAACCATTGGGACTGCCCTCAGCGGCTAAAGCCGCGCCCCTTCAAAACAGATCAAGCCCGAATGTTCCCGCAAGCCTGCCGGACTTGATCTTAAACGAAGAATCCTCCGCGGCAGATGAGAGTCGCGGGACCTCGCAGATAAACATGATTGTCCCAGCGCACGGTCTGCGGACCTCCGGGCGCAATCACCGTCACCGGCGAAGTTACCCGCCCGCTGGCAATCGCCGCCACCGCCGACGCGCAGGATCCCGTGCCCGAAGACAAGGTTTCTCCCGCTCCTCGTTCAAATATTCGGATCTCGATTTCATGGACGCCACGGTCATTCGGTCCTCGCACCCGCACATACACGACATTCGTGCCCTGCGGAAACTGGGGCTGGGTTCCGACCAGGGCGGCTTGCCGCTGCCAGCCCTCCTGAAAGTTCTCCACGAAGATTACGAAGTGCGGATTGCCCATCGAAACTTTCGTCCCCACCGCGCGCACCCACATCGTCTCAATCGACAATTGGCCGCCGACCTCCGGCGGGCCCATATCCGCTTCGAATTCGAACGTGGAGCCTTGCCGTCCCGTTAGCCGACAGGTCTTCAGTCCGGCGCCGGTGCGAACCACAACTTCCGTTTTGGCCTCTCGCGAGCAAATCTCGGCCGCGACACAGCGCGTGCCGTTGCCGGAAACTTCCGCCTCCGAACCGTCCGCGTTGATCAGACGCGCGTTCACATCGGCTTCCGCATCCTTAAACAGCCATTCCACGCCGTCGGCACCCACCCCACGATGGCGGTCGCAGAGGCGGCGGGTGAGCGCGCTCAGGTCACTGGAAACTCCCGCACCGTCCACGAGCAGAAAATCGTTGCCGCAAGCTGACGCCTTCGTAAAGGGAATTTTCGTGTTCTGCTGCTGCGGCGGCGAGCTCATTCTCGTTCCGTAACCCCGAGAGACATCACGGAGCCAAATACGTTCGACTCGTGCAACCGGATGGAAAATACGTTCTGGTGTTCGGGCTCGCAATCCACCGCGAACACCATGCGGAAACCCTGGTCCGCAGATGCCATGTGCACGCTTTGCATGGTGAGTTGTTCGGTATCCAAGATACGGTTCACCTCCCGCAACATGGCATCGACGTTGGCGCCCGTCACCTCGTAGGTGGTGATCACTGACTTCAGCAAGAAGGTGTGCTCCATTCGTCCCAGCAACACCAGCGCAATGAGAATGAGGCCCGTGGCAAAGATCGCCGTCAGATACAGGCCGCCGCCCGCTGCCATACCCACCGAGGCCACCACAAACAGGGTGGCGGCGGTGGTCAGGCCGGTCACCGATGCCCGCGCATGCAGAATGGAGCCTGCGCCGATGAAGCCGATGCCGGGGATGATCTGCGCCGCGATCCGCGTGTGATCGCCTCCCAGGCTGCCCGCCAGTTGGCTGGATAGGACCGTAAACATCGCGGAGCCGAAACAGATGAACATATTCGTGCGCAGGCCCGCGGGCTTGTGCCGCAGTTGCCGTTCCAGACCGATGATGCCGCCCAGGATCGCCGCCAGCACCAGTCGCGCCAGGGTCGAACTCAGCACTACGCCCAGTTCATTACGCAGCAATTCGAAGACTTGATGGATTGGGTTCATAGCAGCGTCCCGGCTCCGGCCATCCCAGCCGCGAAAAACGCGAGGTCCAGGGGCCCGGAGCGGATTCTACCACCGCCATCCGGGCGCTTTCTGTGTTGCTTGGCGGGAAGGGTTAACGCGATTGATTCAGGGCGCTGCGGGTCACGTAGATGCGCGCGTGCGGCTGGCCGGTCGCGTGGATTTCCGTGAGCAGCGTGAGATTGGCGCGATTCACGCCCTGGTCCACCAGATCGCCATCGAAGGCAATGACAAAATCCACGTAGCGTGGCGGATCGGCCAGCGCGCGTTCCCACAGTCCGTCGGGATCCGATGGCCGCTTCCACAACCGGTGATTTTGGTTATTGACCACCTGCCGGAGGGGAATGCCTGCCTGCTGCATGATGCCCACATGTTCGCCAATGTCCATCAGGTACCGTGAGTTGGGTGGGAGTCGCTCAACCACCTGTTGCACCGCGGAATTCATGGGATGTCCAATTTTCCAGTTCCTCTGCGCTTCCCGCAGGCACGGAGGTTCCGCCTTCCAGAGCGATGCATAACTCACAATCATCAGCGCAAATATCAGCGCCACCAGTTTTCCGCGATGCCTCCCACCCGCACCCAGGAGAAAGACCGAGGCGGTCAGCACTCCGGCGGAAACTGCGAACATCGGCAGCAACTGGAGTCCATAGCGCTGGTTGAAGGTGGCAAAAGGCCACCAGGTCTCGACATGAAGCGGCACGGAGCCGTACGCAATCGAAAACGCGTAGAAAATTACTGGAAGCCACAGCAACAGCATTGGCGTTGATTGCGGCCGCAGTTTCCGGGCTCCGATCGCCGCGGCCGCAAAGGCCGCCGCCAGCCAGAACCGGCCCCAGTTTCCGACCGCCATATTCAATTGGGCCGATTTCAAGAAATAGATGGCCGCGACTCCGGCGTGATGAAGCGCCGGATTGGGTGCTCCCACGCGCTGCTCGATCGCCTTCGCCGAGTAGGGACCGGTGACGAACTCCAATGCGTTTCCATACACTGCTCTGTTGTAGACCAGCCACAGGATCGGAACCACGGCGATGGCTAGCAGGAACATCACGGTGGCTCGCCGCAAGCCGCGATTCTGCCATCGTCGCAGAGTAATGACAATTACGGCGACTCCCATCACCGTCGCCAGGAACCACGCGTCGTAGCGTGTGAGCTCCGCGCCCGCCAGACAACAGGCACAACGCATCAGAGCGTGCGCAAGATCTCGGTCGTCCCTACGGGACTTCGATAATTCTTCCCGCCCTACCCCGCGCTGAAGCCCTCCACCCCATCGCGCCAAAGGCGGGCGCGCTGGGGACCCCGGCGCGGGGCTAAGTTGGTTCGCCCCTCCGGGCTTCAGCGTGCGCAGAAATTCCGCGAAGTACACAACCGCCCAAATCAGCAGCGCCAGGTAGAGTGACTCGGTCATGGCCGTCGCCTGCATGTAGATCAGGTTCGGATTCGCTCCATAAGCAAAGGCCGCAGCCCACGCGCCCACGCCGGCCGCCGGTTTCGTGAGTAGATTGTTTTCCAACATGCGGCGCGTGAGACGGAATATCCCCATGACCCCGAACACGTAGGCGATCATCGAGGGAATCGAACCTCCCACGCCGCTCTGCCACATTGACTTTGACCAGAGGAACGGAATCATCAACAGATGAGGCAGCGGCAGCCAGACGGTTCCCAGTTGGAGCAGGCCGGGGGTTTGCGAATCGAAGACGCGCCTCGCGATGTTGATGTGCGCGACCGCGTCTCCGTAGAGCAGGAGGTCGTTTCGTTGAAAGTAGTAAAGGAAGGAGAGCAGGGAGACAAGGACAGCGGTTCCGGCTATGCCGGCTGGAGTGCGGTCTCGATCGGGGAGTGAGCTGACGTTCAATGTTGTTCCCTACTGGCTCGCTTGAGAACTCAGTCGTCCCTCCGGGACTTGACTCGTCTGTTCCACTATTCCCAGCGCTGAAGCGCTGGGCTAAGATTAGTCGCCCCTCCGGGGCTAGTCCAGGTGGGTCAGTTCGCGGAACAATTGGAAGCGGGCGTTGATTTCGCCGCGGGTGAGATTCTGCAGGCGCTCCGTCCCGAATCGTTCCACGGCAAACGATCCCATCACCCCGCCATAAAACAGGGCGCGCTTCAACACTTCGCGATTGATCTCACCCTGCGCGGCGATATAGCCCATGAATCCTCCGGCAAAGGAATCGCCGGCGCCCGTGGGATCTTTGACTTCCTCAATCGGCAAGGCGGGGGCGCGAAAAGGATGCGCTCCAATGCCGAAAGCGCCCTCGCGAAAAAAGATGGTCGCTCCGTATTCGCCGTGCTTCACCACCAGCGCGTTCGGTCCCATGGAAATAACTTTTCTGGCGGCGCGCGGAAGATTCTTCTCCCCGGCCAGCATTTTGGTCTCGGTATCGTTGATCAGAAGAACGTTCACCAACTTCAAGGTTTCGGCCAGTTCTTTGGGCGTGCGCTGGATCCAGAAATTCATGGTATCGCCGCCGGTCAGCCGCACATCCTCCATCTCCAAGCGCACGGCCGATTGCAGGGTGGGGTGAATGTTCGCGAGGAAGAGAAACTGGGTATCGGAATACTCTTTGGGAATGCGCGGCTGAAACTTTTCGAACACATTCAGTTCCGTGAAGTCAGTCTTGGCTTCGTTCAGGTTGTCGAGATACTGGCCGCCCCAGCGGAAGGTCTTCCCCGGGCTCCGCTCAATGCCTCGTGTATCCACACCGCGTTTGGTCAGGACAGCTTCGTGTTCGGGGGTAAAGTCTTCACCCACCACCGCTACCATTCGTACTTCCGTGAAATAACTGGCGGCCAGCGCGAAATAGGTCGCTGCCCCTCCGAGAATGTCGTTCACCCGGCCGGAGGGCGTGGCAATCGTGTCAAAGGCTACCGAACCTACTACCAGAACGCTCATGAGGCTCCGTACGTCAGTCGTTGGTCGTTCGTCGTTGGTCGTTGGCGTCCTTGTCACGAAATTCGCGCGGACGGCCCCAATGGAGTTTGCCAACGACTAGCGACTAACGACCAACGACTATTTCAAATACTTTCCCAAGATCAACTGCAGCTTCTCTTTCGTTGCTGCTGGAATCTTTGCCGGATCGGTCAGAATGGCATGCGCCAGTGCCGAGCCGCATTTACAGGAGCGCGTCTTGGGCATGGCTGACACCGTGGCCTTCACGACCTTCGCGGCGTTCTCGGCGTTCTTTACCAGCACGGAAATGATCTGCTCCACGGTCACGGAATCATGATGCGGATGCCAGCAGTCATAATCGGTGACCATGGCGATGGTGACGTAGCAAATCTCCGCCTCGCGCGCGAGCTTGGCTTCCTGCAGGTTGGTCATGCCAATCACGTCCGCGCCCCAACTGCGATAGACATCGGACTCGGCTTTGGTAGAAAACTGCGGGCCCTCCATGCAAATGTAGGTGCCGCCCAGCTTCCCGGTTACTCCGGCAACTTTACATGCGTCGCGGACTACCTTGGTCATTTCGCCACACACCGGATCGCCAAATCCGATGTGCGCCACAATGCCGTCGCCGAAGAAAGTGTCCACACGATGGCGGGTGCGATCAAAAAACTGGGTGGGGATCACGAAGTCGAGCGGCTTGTGCTCTTCCTTCAGCGAGCCCACCGCCGACACCGAAACAATGCGCTCCACTCCCAACTGCTTAAAACCGTAAATATTGGCCCGGAAATTCAGCTCGCTGGGCAAAAACATGTGGCCGCGGGCATGACGAGCGAGAAAGGCGACCTTGCGACCTTCAAGCGTTCCGAGAATGTAGGCATCGGAAGGGTCGCCAAAGGGAGTCTGCTGCACTACCTCATGCGCGTCGGTAAAGCCCGGCATGTGGTACAAACCGCTGCCGCCGATGATGCCAATCTCTGCCTGCTGCAAGTGCGCTCCTGACGGGACGGGGTCGAAGTTACTGGGAATGCTGCGAAACTGGTGATTATACAAGACGGAAACTCATGGCTTGCCGGGCGCGGCTTTTTCT
>Ga0187817_10000354_pt1 | contig 19094 bp, 17 predicted proteins | sample NC_wetland_sal_i_17_FD_132431 | JGI IMG/M metagenome (GOLD analysis project Ga0187817, IMG submission 132431) | Wetland sediment microbial communities from Neuse River Estuary, North Carolina, USA - SO4_2 | ecosystem: Environmental > Aquatic > Freshwater > Wetlands > Sediment | place: USA... | reverse complement strand
GGTGCAACCAGATGGGCGCGGGCGATCCCCCGATGTCGAGAATCACTTTTATTCCCGCTTCGTTCATCTGCTCCAATATCTCGTCGAACCAACCAAACGCAAAGCGTCCCTCGGATGGTTCGAAGGCATCCCAGGAAAGGTCTCCCATCCGAACCATGCGGAAGCCCGCTTGCTTCATCAAGGCAATATCTTGACGGATCTGTTCGGGCGAACGATCCACTGGTTGATAGCAGGTCCCGACAAACAGTTGTCCTTTCCCTGGCCATTCCGGGTGTTCAGCGGCGCTCTGTCCAAAAACGAAGGTGCCGCTTAGAGATAAAGTCACAACAAGTAAGATTCGCCTTGCGATCATATTCGAGTCTTTTACTTTCCGGTCCTCTCTAACGCGACCAGCACCACATCATTACTGCGCATCGGCAACGACGCGTGCAAATACTTGTAAGCAAAGTACGCCGGCTTGGTGCGCACACGATTCCTTTCGTCAAGCTTCGGATTGAATTGCTACTGCATCAGCGGTCCTGCGAGACTTCGCTGCCGCGAATGCGTATCCCGCCACAAACAGATATGCCGCCAACGGGACAACATAGGCCGGCGCTATGCTGTGCCGCGCCTCCGCAATCAATCCCATAACTGGAGTCAGCACCGCGCCTCCTACAATGGCCATCACAATCAGCGATCCGCCGATTTTGGTGTTTGGGCCCAGTCCCTTTAATCCCAGTGCAAAAATCGTTGGAAACATCAGCGACATGAAAAAGCTCGTGGCGAAAATGGCCCACAACCCTGCCCAGCCGGGGTGCAATATTCCGAATGCGACCAGCGCAACGTTCACGATCGCGTAGGTACCGAGCATCGTGCTCGGCGCGATATAGCGCATGAGCCAAGCGGAGCTAAACCGGCCAACACCAAATGCCCCCAGCGTACCGGTGAGGAAATATCCGGCAACTTTTTCCGGTTGATGAGTAAACTCTTGAACGTATTGGATGAAGTAACTCCAGGTGCCGACTTGCGCGCCGACATACAGGAACTGTGCCGCAACGGCCATCCAGAAATGCGGGTAACGAAAGAGCTCGCGAAAATGGCCGCGGTCGCCGCCGGCCTCATGCTCGCTTTGAATGCGGGGGAACTTCGCGCGCAAAATCAGCAGCGCCCAAAATATTGCGATGGTGCCGAGTGCCAAATAGGGTTTCACCACGCGCATCGTCTCGGAGCGAAGGTATGCGTCATACAGATGTTGCGCTTTCATGACCGCGATCTGTGGTGGGCGTAGTTCGATCCCCGAAAATATGAACACGGTGCCCATCAGCACTCCAGTGATCGAACCCAGGGGGTTGAACGCCTGGGAAAAGTTCAGTCGTCGCTCGGAACTTTCTGGGTCGCCGAGCTGCGCAATGAACGGGTTCGACGCGGTTTCCAGGAAAGAGAGTCCGCTCGCGATCACGAATAAGGCAAACAAAAAGAATCCATACCGTCCCACAATCGCCGCGGGCCAGAATAAGAACGCTCCAGCTCCAAACAAAAGCAGGCCGATTACAAATCCTGCCTTATATCCCAACCTGCGCATCAGAATGGCGGCCGGCATCGCCAGCAGGAAATACCCGAGATAAAAGGCGGATTGCACTAACCCAGCTTCGAAACGCGAGATCGCAAAGGACTTCATGAATTGCCGGATCAGCACATCGTTGAGATTGTTCGGAATGCCCCACAAGAAAAACAGCGCCGTGACTAGCACAAACGGCACCAGGTACCCGGAAGGGAATAGCGGCGCGCGCTTCAGCCTCCCTCCCTCTACTAGGGCGCTGCTGTCAGTTACCCGCACGGGCACATTGTCCTTACACCTGCAAGTTCCGAATGAGGTGCGACGCCTTCATGTCTAAGCACCGACCTTCTCATCTGACAATCAACGCCTTCGTCTACGTTTTGCTCGGGTCTTTAACCGGATTTTTGATCCCTTAGGCACTCCCGAGTATTGCTCAGGAGCTAGCGACTCCAGCACCGGGAGTCCCTCATCCTCATAGCCATTCGGACGATTTCGGAAAGGCATGACCGCCCGGAGTCGCGCCTCGGCGTCAGCATTCCAGTAGCCGCAGCCAAATTCAAGGAACACCGATGTATAGGGCATTCGCGTATTGGTCTTTAGCAAGAGCACGCGAAATTTCTCGCTGACACGATCAATCCGCGAAATGATCTCTTCGTGCCGAAGTGCGCACACGCTATATCGGTCGAGGAGCGGGCCGAGCTTTTTCCGATGCAATGTGATGCCGCGCGCGTCCTTCTCCTCGATGAACCTCAGTTCTTCGTCGATCCAAATGGTTGGTCGAATGTGCTTACACGCGCGGAGAATCGCGAATACTCTCGCCAAGACTGCCCTCAGTTCTTTATCGGCCACAATGGTTTCGATCCCTGGCTTGGACTGTGTCGGATACGCCGCGTCAGCGATCACCAGCCAGTTGCGATGCCCGTAAAGCTGCAGCCGCTCTTTCAGAATCTCTTCCCACTTGGACTTCATCTGAGGGCCAACTCTTCGTCTGCACAGACCGCAACTTTGCCACATTTACCTGATGCCATCAGTGCGTACGCCGCTGCGGCCTGCTCCAGAGCAAAACGATGGGTAATGATATCGGCAGGATGAAGGTTCCAACGCACCAGGCGCTCGACCAATTCCTCCATCAGCCACGTCGTTGTCACCCACGAACCGTAGATGGTCTTCTGATCGTGAATGATGTCTGGTGACGGATTGAACTCCACTGTGCCGCCTTCACCAACGAAAGCAATTCTTCCCCACTTGCGGGTCGCACGAATCGCCGTGGCGCGCGCTGCGGCATTTGCGGAGCAATCCAGCGCACGCTCGACTCCGAAACCGTGCGTCACTTCTCTTACCTGAGTCACGTTGTCGATCCCCGCGTTCAGGACAAAATCGCAAAGCCGGAGGGAGCTTGCCAATTCGCGGCGCTCTGGCACGACATCGATGCCGATGATCATCTGAGCGCCTACCTTACGGCAGAGTGCCGCAGCCGCGAGCCCCACCGGCCCAAGTCCGGTAATCAGCACGGCATGGTTGCCATTCACTCCGATCTTTTCAATCGCTTCGTAAACCGTTCCGAAGCCACATGCCACCTGCGCACCATCTGCATAAGAAAGCTCATCCGGAAGGGCTATAAGGTCCTTTTCCTCCGCAATCATGTAATCGGCCATTCCACCGTCGCGCTGCCAGCCGTACGCCCGCCGGTATTTTTCGTTGGTGCAGGAAATCATGTAGCCGCGACGGCAATCGTTGCAAACTCCGCATCCGGAAATGTGATACACAATCACGCGATCGCCCACGCCAAATCGCCGGCATCCTCGGCCGACGGCCACGATCTGCCCACTCGGTTCGTGTCCGGCAATGACTCCCTGATAGCCTTCCGGTCCTTTGCCTAGGTGCTCGTGGTAAATGCAACGAATGTCCGATCCGCAGATAGTCGATGCTTTCACCCGAATCAGCACTTCACCATGACCGGGATGAGGCGTGGGCAACGTGCGAAGCTCCACTCGTCGGTTGCCCGGCAGAAACGCAGCCCGCATATTCTCTTCCATAGTCTCTATCTCTCAAACTTGCCGCAGACCTGCCAAAATCACGGCGGCGTGATATCGCCGTTCAAGTCCCAAAGGTCCTCCCAGGACTGCTCTTCTTTCCACATAAAAACCTGTCCCTTGATAAGCCGGCAATTCCTGTCAATGGCGCTGATTTCCCTCATCTCTTCTTGCGTTAGCGGTCCGCTCATGATGCCTTCGAGATTGCTCAGATAGTGATCCCGCTTGGTCGAGAATGGAATTGGCACCTGCCCCCGCTGCACAGCCCACTTGAGGCAAACAATCGCAGGATGAACTCCCAAGCGATTCGCGATCCTTGCAATCACGGGATCTTGCGTCGGCTCCGTGTCTTCCGGCGTACGGTCGCGCTCCGGTCGCCCTGGGGAACCGATCGGGCAATATCCCACCGGCACGATGCCGTTAGATCGCACGAATTCGAATAGCTCGGGCTGCTGAAAGTGCGGATGCAACTCCATTTCATTCACCGCGGGCTTGATGCGCGCATCGCGCAGGAGAAGTTTTAGTTTCGGAATAGTCATATTGGATGTCCCGATATGACGGACTAATCCCAGCGCCACAAGCTCTTCCATCTTTCGCCAGGTCTTCATGAAATCCGCGTGGACGTATGGCCTCGCTTCTTTGCTGCGGGAAGTCACGTCGCAACCGGGTGGGTGGAAGTTAGGAAAGGGCCAATGCACCAGATAGAGATCCAGATAATTTAGTTTCAAATCTGCCAGGGATTGTCTGCACGAAGAAATTACGTCGTCTTCCGCGTGCTTGTCATTCCACAGCTTCGAGGTGATCCACAGCTGTTCGCGCTGGATATGACCGTGCGTCACCCGTTGAAGGGCATATCCAATCTCGGACTCGTTGCCATAGACCGACGCGCAGTCGAAATGGCGATATCCAACCGCAGCCGCACCTTCGACCGCGGCGGCAATTTCCCGCGCCGAGACATGGTCGGATCCGAATGTCCCCAAACCTATCGCGGGAATCCGGGCGCCGCTGTACGCCACTCGATACGGCACAAGTGCAGGATCAACGGAGCCGTTGTTTACCACATCCGAGGTCCTGTGAACTTCCATGCTCAGTTCCTATTCTCTGTGCCCGACGATTGACAGGGTCATCCGGGAGCTATGATAATCGATAAAGTAACCGATATCAATCGCCGCAACAGAAATTGCCCGCCATCGGCGAAATCAGCTCCCCGGCCAGTGCCATTCGTTGATCGTTGGGCATCGACCTTCGCTACAGCCTTCAAACACCGGAAAATCACCACGCCTGTATACTAGAGCCCATCTATGAGCACACGCATGAAGGATATCGCGCGAGACCTCGGCGTGTCGGTGGTCACCATCTCCAAGGTCCTGCGGAATCATCCGGACGTGGGAGCAGAAACTCGAGAGCGGGTTCTCGCGCGCGTAAAAGAACTGGATTATCGTCCGAACCTCGCCGCGCGCAGTCTCGTTACTGGACGCACCTATCTGGTCGGTCTGGTGATCCCGGACTTGCTCCATCCCTTCTTCGCGGAGATCGCAAAGTCTCTTTCCGATGCCTTGAGAAAACACGGCTACTATTTGATCATCTCCTCGTCGGAAGAAGATCCGGATCTCGAGGAACAAGAGATCAATCAACTCCTGGCGCGCCGGCTCGATACGTTGATCATTGCTTCCTGTCGTTCGACCGTCGACCTGTTCTTCCGCATTGAAAAACAACAAACGCCCTACGTCTTAATCGACCGCAACTTACCCGGGCTTTCGGCGAACTTCGTTGGCGTGGATGATGAAGCGGCGGGCGCGCTCGCGACGCAGCACTTGATCGACATCGGGTGCAAGCGAATCGCTCATATTAGTGGGCCTGAAACCAGTCCCGGTATGCGCCGGAAGGAAGGCTACAAACGTGCCCTCGTGCAACGCGGCCTGAAAGTCGTCGAGGATCACGTCGTCACTGAACGCCAGGGAGATATCGAAACGAAGCAGCACGGCGCCGAAGCCATGCGCCAGCTCTTGAGCCTCAAATCACGCCCCGACGGTGTGTTCTGCTTCAACGATCCGATGGCCATGGGTGCCATGAATTACGCTCTGGATCAGGGATTACGGGTTCCGGAGGACATCGCCATCATCGGCTGCGGAAATCTTCACTACGACGATTCGCTGCGCGTTGCGCTTTCGAGCATCGATCAGCACAGTCGCCGGATTGGCGAGGAAGCCGGGCGCATTACCCTGGCGATTCTGAACTCGAAATTGCCTACTAAGCCGGAAGCAGTCGTGCTGCAGCCGGAATTAGTGGTGCGACGTTCAACCCAGCGGCGCACAGCCAAACATATGTCTTCGAAAGGTCAAGCGCGGAGCTAGCATCTCCGGCTTGAGCTCGCCCATCTCAGGTTTTGTCGGCAAGATTGCGTGGTCTTGCACCTCATGGAGAAGTGGCTTCTTGCCGTCGCCGGCGGATTTCAAACACGTCAGCAACCCTCCGAGCAGCGCCCTCAATCAACGACTGTGTTGACAACGGAGCGCGCTTTGGCCCTAGAATGAGGCTACGTTAAAGTTAACGATAACGCACTAGGCTTTGACTGCTCCGTTTATCGGTTTGCGTATGCCGTCCTCGAAAACTGTGCCTGCGCTCTGGAGAATCAATGGACCCGCTACAGAGAATACATTTCTTCACGAAGCTTCTGTTCCTTAGCATCTGCTGCTTTTGCGGCACAACGAACGCCAGCGCTCAGTTGTGGGAAGTACCTGCTCTACCTCCTGTGAAGTACGCGCCGGCTCCAGACGGCATGACCGCCACTGTGGGGAGCGAGAGTCTGCGTATTTCCGTTTGCCGTTCCTCTGTCATTCATTTTGTCGCCACACCTGAAGCGCCCGACACGCTACGCCAAAACCACCCATGGTTACTCGATTCAAAGGAATCGTGCCCGGGCGCGAAGTTCCAGTTGTCCGAGACCGGCGACGCGGCCATCCTCACAACCGATACGCTCAAGGTTCAGCTTTCGTTGAAATGGGGAAACGTGGAATATGCCACCGTGGGCGGCGAAACTCTTTTGCGCGAGCGCAACGCGATACCGCGCACTTACGACCCGGCTGAGCTAAACGACGACAAGACGTTTCACGTAGAAGACCGCTTTGCGCCAGATATGACCGAGAGTTTTTATGGGCTCGGTCAGCATCAGAGTGGATTGTTTAACTACCGAGGAGCGACCGTCAAACTCGCGCAAAACAACACTGATGTCGCGATTCCGTTGTTGCTGTCGACCAGGGGTTATGGGCTGATGTGGAACAGCGCCTCGATCACCGAGGTCGATAACCGCTTCCCGCTCGAACTGAACATCAGTTCGCTCGCTGGGCATTCCGTGGACTACTACGTCATTTACGGTCCGGAAATGGACCAGACTCTTCATCAATACCGGAATCTCACGGGACACACACCCATGCTCCCGAAGTGGGCTTATGGGTTCTTTCAATCCAAAGACCGTTACGTCTCGCAAGATGAAGTTCTGGCAATCGCGCACCGCTATCGCGAAGAGCACATACCGCTGGACGTCATTGTGCAGGACTGGTTCTGGTGGAAAGCTGAAGGCGACCCCATCTTCAATCCCAACTTTCCCGACGTTCCCGCCGAACTAGGTCGTCTCCACGACGAACACGTTCACGCGATGCTCTCAGTGTGGGGATTGTTCGATACGAAGTCCGAAAATTATAAGGAAATGACCGCTCAGCACTTCGACGTGCCAAATGCCCACGTGTACGACGCCACAAATCCCAAAGCGCGCGACTTTTATTGGGATCGGCTGGCCGGCAAATTGTTCTCGCAAGGTTGGGACGCCTTCTGGTTGGATAGTGCCGAGCCTGAAGAATTTTGGCCGCACATGGGAGATGCGATCCTCCGCAACAAACGGATTTGGATCGGCAATGGCGCGGAGTATACGAACATTTTTCCGCTCATGCACACTCTCGGCGTCCAGCAGTACTGGAAGGCCACCACTGATCGCAAACGAGTATTTCTGCTGACGCGGTCAGCGTTCCTCGGGCAGCAACGAGTTGGAGCGACGGTGTGGTCCGGCGATGTTTATGGCTCGTATTGGGGGCTACGGCATCAAGTGGCTGCCGGACTGAATTTCGCACTTTCGGGATACCCCTACTGGACAACGGACATTGGCGGTTACTGGCCGCCGCATGACAATCCGGTTCCTGACCCGGCGTATCAGGAGCTCTACGCGCGATGGTTCGAGTACGGCGTATTCTGCCCGATCTTCCGCACGCATGGCCACCGGCCGCAGAATGAGATCAGGTCTTTCGACAAAGTCGCCCCGATCCTGATTGACTATGACAAGCTTCGTTACCGTCTCGTGCCCTACATTTATTCACTGGCATGGCGCGTCACAAACGAAGATTACACGATACAACGCCCGTTGGTGATGGACTGGCGGAGCGATCCTAAAACCCGTGACCTTGGGGACGAGTTCATGTTTGGTCCGGCCCTCCTTCTGAGCCCAGTGCTTGAACCAAACGCGGTTCACCGGACTCTCTACCTGCCAGAGGCAACCTGGTACGACTTTTGGACGGGAGTGGCACAGCAAGGCGGCCGACAGATCGATGCAGACGCCCCGCTTGTGCGTATTCCCGTTTTCGTACGCGCCGGTTCGATTCTCCCTCTCGGGCCGGAGATAGAGTATGCCGACGAGAAGCCGGCCGGTCCGATCGAACTCCGCGTTTATCGCGGAGCGGACGGAAGCTTCGATTTCTATCAGGATGCGGGCGACAGCTACGATTATGAGAAGGGCGCGCACGCCGTCATTCCGTTGCGCTGGTCAGAATCAACGCGAAGGCTGACGCTAGAAGAACGCCAAGGAAGTTACCCAGAGATGCCCGCTCGAATGCAATTCAATATCATATGGGTGTCGGCCGGACACGGTTCGGGTGCCGGTGTCACCCAATCCGATACCCCAGTTGAATACACCGGGAAGGAAATCTCGATCGCGGCTCCCTGAGAACTGGGACCGAAACTGAGCAGAGCGATTTCGTTTAAAACACTCGTACTGCAGAAGCCTGGACAAGTCGCGATCCGGGAGCTTCCCGAGCCGGTGGTTAGCTTACGATGTGAACGTGTTTGCTTCGGCGGCCACTTGTTCCAAGTTCTTCAAGGCAGTCAATACTGCGAGATTGACGAACCTGATGTGGCGCTCTCTGAATCGTTCGTTGAGCCAGCTCGTCCACGCGCCGACTCTTGCTCGGCGGATCCTACAAACAGCGCGAGCGGAACACCTTGCGCCATAGCGGCATATCCCGCAGGCGACGGATGAAGATGATCGCCGGAATCAAACGCCGGCAGCAGTTGCGCGGGACGTTCAGGGTCGCGAGTGATCTTGTCGAAGTCGATCAATGCATCGAAATGTCCCGGAGTCCGGATCCATTCATTGATGGCTAGCCGGTCCGCTTCGTTCGACGGGCCAGGATGATAATAATCTGATCCAGTAAAGGGCATTATGGTCGCACCGATGACCTGGATGTCTTGCGAGTGAGCCCGTCTGATCAGTTGTTCATATGCGGCGATCATTCGCAAAACGAGCTCATGGCGCTCGGCGGGAGAAGCTTCGCCACTGCGCGCCAGCATGCCGATGTCGTTGATTCCTTCGAAAACGATTAGGTAACGGACCCCAGGCTGTGCGATCACGTCATGGTCAAAGCGAGCCAGCGCATTCAGTCCCAGTCCGTCGGTCAACAGATGATTTCCGCCGATTCCTTGATTGAGGACTGCTACGTTGCGTGTATTTGCCTGCGCCTGCAGTCGCTGTGCCAGGATATCGGTCCAACGGTTATTTCCGTTGGTTGTGGCACCGTGGCCATCGGTGATCGAATCGCCGAGGACGACCACCGCACGCGCATCTGGGGAAACAGCTACGTCAATTCCGGCGATGAAGTACCAATGTTCCACCGTTTTCGCGCCGGGCAGTTCAAGCGCGGAAACTAAATCACCGTGTTTAAGGTAGGATGTCGCTCGCGAACCTGGATGCCCGGTCTGTTCCGCCGGCAGGTTGTCGAAGTGCAACGTAATAGCAACATCGGAGAGCGCATTTACCGTAGACGAGAGTGGATCAGAAACATACTCGGCGTGCGGTGGAATCGTTACGTCCGGAGCGCCAGAGAAGGTGACGGCTTTGTCCGTTCCAGGCGCGATCTTGTCGGATCCGGGCGACATCGGCCTCGCCACGCGCACCGCCGTGAGATGCAATGGCCTGCTGCTGAAGCGATTCGAAAGCCGTATCCGAAATTCGGTCCCACCTAGTGATAAATGCACGATTTGGCGCAGCGTAATATCGCGGGGATCTTCGGGGCTGAGTGACTCGCTTGGCTCCACAAGCTGCTGAGAAGCCGCCCAGGAGCCAATCCACCGCAATGGGACGTCGTTAGAACGATCGTCATTCGCTGCGGTTGCAACCATGAGAAGAGCAGCAAGGAACAGCGCTGAACCCACGCGCAACATGCAGAGAAAACATTCCAAGGACAATGTCGCGCCCGGAACGCTCTTCACAGACTCCTCCCCGAGAGAGATTATCTCAAGACTTGATATCTCAGAAGCGTTGGTTGCCTGAGAATTCAAAGGCCCCGGCACGCAAAAAGTATGGCCGCAGATGCGATTCTTCTACAGTGCACCTCCGTCGACTGGGGTGATAGAGTTTTGCTTCCGACGGGTGGAGGCTAGCAAGTTATGCGAATTGTAGATGCCAAGGTGATCGTTTGTTGCCCGGGGCGCAATTTCGTCACTCTGAAGATCACAGCGGAAGACGGAATCTACGGTCTTGGTGACGCCACTCTGAATGGCCGCGAACTGGCAGTAGCCAGCTACCTCAACGATTACGTGCTTCCGCTTTTGGCGGGCCGCGACGCACGTTGCATCGAAGATACCTGGCAGTATCTCTACAAAGGAGCGTATTGGAGGCGCGGTCCCGTCACCATGTGCGCCATCGCGGCCGTGGACACCGCTCTTTGGGATATTAAGGCGAAGAGTCTGAATGTTCCGCTGTATCAATTGCTCGGAGGTGCTTCGCGCGAAGGCGTGCTCGTCTACGGCCACGCGAGCGGAGGCGACGTTGAAGAGACGGTCAAGGCCGTCGGCCGCTACCTGGCACTGGGGTATAAGGCGATTCGCGCGCAGTCGGGTATCCCCGGACTGGCCAGCACCTACGGTGTTGGTGTTGCGGGCCGGCACTACGAACCCGCCGAAAAAAATGCACCGCCAGAGAATCAATGGTCGTCCGAGCACTATCTGAATTTTGTGCCGCAGTTATTCGCTCGCCTGCGCCAAGAATTTGGGCCAGAGCTATATTTGCTTCATGATGTACACCATCGTCTGACACCGATTGAAGCAGCGCGACTGGGCAAAGAGCTTGAACCTTATCACCTGTTTTGGCTTGAGGATCCGGTCCCAGCTGAATTACAAGATGGCTTTCGACTCATCCGCGAGCACACTACGACGCCCCTGGCAGTGGGCGAAGTATTCAACAGCATTTACGATTGCCAACAATTGATTCAAGAACAGTGGATCGATTACATTCGCACAGCCGTTGTGCATGCGGGCGGAATCTCGCACTTGCGAAAGATAGCGAATCTTGCCGAACTGTATCATGTGCGCACTGGATGTCATGGTGCTACGGATCTGAGCCCCGTGTGCATGGCGGCCGCGCTTCACTTCGATCTCAGCGTGCACAACTTTGGCATTCAGGAATACATGCCACATACGGCTGAGACCGACCAGGTTTTCCCGCACTCCTATGTCTTTCAGAAGGGCCAAATGTATCCGAGCGAAGCGCCCGGGCTGGGCGTAGATATCGACGAATCGCTGGCCACGCGCTACCCATACCAACGGGCATACCTTCCGATCAATCGGAAGCTCGATGGCACGCAGCACAGTTGGTGATCCGGCGATCCGTAGTGAAGGAGACGCACATGCCGCGAATGAATTTATTCTCATTTGCCGTAATTCTGCTTGCTCTCGCGACTAATCCGGTACGCGACAACAATCCTCCGCCTGTTCATCTCTCCGCCGAGGAGGATCATCAACGAACTATGGCGCTGCTGCACATCACGTCGTTGCGAAGAGGACCCGACGGCGATCCCAAATCACCCAATGCCGCTAACTTCGACGAGTCCAAGGTTGGTCCTCAGCTAAAGCTTCCCGATCCTCTGGTGTTGAACAACGGGACGAAGGTGACGACGGAGGAAATGTGGTGGAAGCTGCGCCGCCAGCAAATCGTCGAATTGTTCGACCGCGAAATTTACGGACGAGTCCCAGCGAATGTCCCCAAAGTAAACTGGGAGACCGTCAGCACCATCGAACAAGCGAATGGAACTGTCTCGATTATCACCAAGAAACTTGTGGGATATGTGGACAACGCTTCCTATCCGCCTATTGCTGTCGATATTCAATTGACGCTCAGCACCCCTGCCAAGGCCAGCGGTCCCGTTCCCGTCATGATGGAGTTTGGCTTGAGTGCTGAAGTTCTGGAGGCGATGAAAAAACGGCTATCCGAAGCGCAGCTAGCCACGCTAATGGGCAATGGGCCCACCTGGCAACAACAGGTACTCGCGAAAGGTTGGGGTTACGCCACGCTCATTCCCACCAGTGTGCAGCCCGACAATGGAGCAGGACTAACGGATGGGATCATCGGTCTCGTGAATAAAGGTCAGCCTCGCAAATTGGATGATTGGGGAGCGCTGCGAGCATGGGCGTGGGGCGCAAGCCGGGCGCTGGATTATTTCGAGACAGACAAATCTGTGGACGCAAAGCAAATCGGGATTGAAGGGCTGTCGCGTTACGGCAAGGCTGCGCTCGTTGCCATGGCGTACGACTCGCGCTTCGCTATCGGCTTCATCGGTTCATCCGGAGCCGGTGGTGCCAAGATTCTTCGCAGAAATTTTGGTGAACAGGTGGAGAACATAGCGTCGACCGCTGAATATCATTGGATGGCAGGTAACTTTCTCAAATATGCCGGTCCGCTTGGCCCCAATGATCTTCCCGTGGACTCGCATGAACTGATTGCCTTGTGTGCTCCCCGCCCTGTATTTATTAGCAGTGGCTCGCAACAAGTCGAAGGAGGTTGGGTCGATGCCAAGGGAATGTTCCTGGGAGCGGTAGATGCAGGGCCGGTCTACAAACTCCTCGGCAAAAAGGATCTGGGCACAAGCGAATTTCCTCCGATGGAGACACCACTCATCCAAGGCGATATCGCTTTTCGCCAACACAGTGGCGGCCACACCACCGGCCCCAATTGGCCAACCTTTCTAAGTTTCGCCAGCCACTATATAAAAGGTCCGCCCGTCGAGGCCCCCGGAGCGTCATCCAAGTAGCATTGATGGCAGCCTTTCGAAACCCATACCACAGCCGTCGACATTGATCCAGCCGACCTCGAAGTGTTATTCGTTCGGCTGAGGCAATGCTGATCCGCCAACGTGATAGCTTTCCGGTGGGCCTAGATAGCTTGACTTCACCCCGCCTGCTGCAACCACGAGTTTTTGCAACACTACCCCCGGATCCACCATCCAGAACTTGAGCACGTGATATCCATGTCCGTTCAAAATATGCGTGGAGCGTACCTGGCGAACACCCTCCTTGACGACGCGTTCCCAATCTTGCTGTGAATTTTGTGCCAGGGCATCGACGATCAGCGGTGCTTGATCATCGAAGGACACCGCATATCGCAAGCCGCGACCGGGAAAAAAATTAAGAGTAGGGGACAACGTGGCTTCCACCTGAAACGTGCCCCCCTCAAACAAATACATTTTGTATTCAAGACATGGAGAATCCCGGGTAGGTGTCGCGCTCCGCGCGGTCACGGGAAACACCGTCATTGAGGACAAAGTTCGCCCGAGATCGTCAATTCTTTCCCATCGTGCCGAAGCAGCCTCAATCTTTTTTGTGTAGTGGACAGACTCCATCGACACGTATCCATTGGCCTCGACGAAACCGTCCAAGGAATCCTTGGTCAGTTCTCTTGGGTACCATGCACCGACCTTCACAGTGACCTTGGTATTTGCCTCACCCCGTATTGTTACGGTTCCTTGCGTGAGACCTTGCGGCGCCTTGTTCCAATCGACGTTTACCAAGAGCCGTAGTTCCTTATCAATCGTTCCTCGCGATTTGTTTAAGACAATCCAGGGAGAGCTGGTTTCCACAGAAAACGCGAAAGGAACCTGGCCCCGATTGAACACATCAACGTAGCGGTGCTGTGGGTTGAAGACGTCTATCGTCGGAAGTACGGGTTCGTCCGCGGAGCCGGGCCAAGCCGAAGAAGAACCCTCGACCGCAACCCCCATTTGCGCAACCGGAGGAATCACAATCTCGGCCACCGCCGGCATAGTGTTGTTTGGCGGTTCATTCCACGAGGTGTAGCCGATGTGTGTTTGATCCATCATGTGGTTCCACTTGCCGCCAGCTAGGGAATGGTTGTACTGGGCGGCAAGGTCCGCGTCAGCCTGAAATAGTGCGCGGACCTGCGCAGCGAGATTGTTCGTGCTAGCCCGGCGCTGGCTGGCGTAGAGACGATTTTTCCCCACGGTGATATATAACTCGTTGACGATGGCGGACGCTTTGACCGGATAGAGCACAAGTTCGAAAAACGCATCTCTCTGTGCCTGCGGAAGTGCCTTGTAGATTTGCTCAGCCTTCTCCGTTAGTGCCTTCCAACCAGCAGAGACCCCGTCTGCTTCCTGATAGTTGACGAGGCTGAAAGTGTCCGCATCCAGTAATTCCGGTTTGCGTCTGCCGTTGTACTTTGCGTACTTGGAGAGAAGCTCCGCAATCTCCGCGGCCTGCGCGGACCCGAATTGCTGTCGAGCCCAGAGCCGGGTGAATTCTCCGATGTGTTCCCTGCCCCAGCGATCGGGATTCCACGCAAGGCTCAGAAAGAATGTGATGGGAAGCTCCATGGGTTTCAGGTCGCCGACGTTCACAATCCAGATACGATCGGCGCCGTAGCGGTACGCCAGGTTCATTTGCTCCCACACTTTTGGAAGAGGGCTCGTGTTGAGCCACTTGTAGGAGCGCGGATCGCCCACGTAGTCGAAGTGATAGTAGATTCCAGCCCCACCCGCGCGGCGCCGTTCGTCCGGCGTAGGCAAGCGGCGTATGTTGCCCCAATTATCGTCGCACCAGAGCAGTGTGACGTCGTCAGGAACGCGCATGCCCTTTTCGTAGTACTCCTGCACTTCTTTGTAGAGCGCCCAGTCCTGGGGAACCTTGGAAACGTCTGGATTCATTTGTTCCGCAATGATTTTGCGTTGGTCGGAAACAATTCTTTCGAGCAATGAGATATTTGCGCCTTCAGACATGGGGAGATCGCCGTCTCCGCGCATGCCAAGTGTAATGATACTTTCGTAGTTCTTGTTGCGCGCGATGCCTTGCCGCCAGAACTCTTGCAACGTTGACGCATTTTTCGAATAATCCCACGGCCCCTGACCGTGGCGCTTCCATTCCTGCTGCGCACGCAACATCGGTTCGTGATGAGAAGTGCCCATGACGATCCCATATTCGTCGGCGAGCTTTGCGTTAAGGGGATCGTCCTCATTAAAGGCGTTGTTCCACATCGCGGGCCACAGGTAATTCGCCTTCAATCGCAGAAGGAGTTCGAAGACCTTTCCGTAGAATTCGTGATTGTAGTTTCCGTATTTTTCCTTTACCCAGCCGGTCAGGGAGGGGGCCTCGTCGTTCAAGAAAATGCCACGGTATTTCACTGCGGGTGGCCCCTGAACATGCATGCCGGGCTTCACAAAAAGCGTATCGTGATGGGCAACGGGTACATCGGCCCACCAATACCAGGGAGAAACGCCAATCTGCTCCGAAAGGTCATATATGCCATAAATTGTTCCTCGCTTGTCGCTGCCTACGATAAGCAACGCGCTGTCGACGCCGGGAAAAGGCTTCTGCACAACTTGCACAAGAAACGATTCCCATTTGCCCGCGACGGAAGACACATCGATCACGTGATCGCGAACAAGGCGATCGATCAGTTCACTTTTGCCGAGAGTCCCAACGAGAATTACGTTTGCGGCGGGGCCAGCTCCGTGGGCGATCGCCGGAATACGATTCGTGACGCGTTGAATATCCGCTTGCAAATCACCGACGGCGCGAACTACGCTCGCATAGTCCGCGGCATCGACATATATCGGTGCCGCCCCATTTCGTTCAGCGAGCACAAAGTCACCCGCTTGGTATGAGCTTTCGACATACTGCTCTTGGCCGATGGCCAGCACTACCGAGGGCCGTAGAACCAAACAAGCCAGCGCCATGAGAATTACTTTGCGCATTGTGAGCGCGGAGTCACATGTTCGGCGCGAGCGACGGCGGCGCGAAGTTGGGCGAGTGCGGCCACCACTTCTTCTCTTTCTTTTCTCCGCAATACGCTTGCGCGCAAGCCTCACAAGCTTGAGAAACGCTGGCTTTTCAAGCCATCGAGCAGCACAGTCTTCGTCGATTTCGTCGCACTTTCCTTGTCGAATGAGTTCCGCGCAAGAACGTAGATTTCGCACTTTGAAGTCCACGTCGTCGAATACGTATTCTGCATCGGCTAGTTTATCGAAGCGGTCGGCCACTGTTTCCAGAAAGCGGTCATCCTTTGACACTTTTTTCTGTTTCTTCGGCACGGCGTTCTTCTTCCCGATTCACGGAGCCGGTTTCAACGACTTTCTACACATTGGCAGCCATTTCACTTTTCAGTTTCGAAATGCCAAGGAACAGCCCAGCTTGCTAATGCTTCACTTCCCATCTTTGTGCTTGACCACCCACATTCCTTCACACAGTGAAGATGCAGGACGTGCTTCTCGGCTTCTTCTAATGTGCCCGGTATGGGCATGCGTGACCATGCGGTAACTGGTTTATGGCATTTCTCGCAGCGAAAAAGAAAAAGGAACAATGTTTCATTCACGGTGGCTTTGCTCCTGCCGGGATGATACGGCGGGAATAGGGAAAGGGAAAGCGGGTTGCGGCGTGGAACCAGCGTGAAGGAAGGTAATCAGGTCGGCCCGGCAGTCTTCGGCATGCCCCGCTCACTCACTACTTCTTATCCGGATACTCGTCGGGAGCATCATCCTGCGGCACCTCATGCGTGCGAACTTCCCTCTCGTCAGCGTCCCCGGCGTCTTCCACGCCCTTCACCACGTCGGCCTCGAACGCGTTTCCTTGTCCGAGCAACTCATCCACACTCTCCGAATCCGCACCTTGGACGTTGGACAATCCCTGCAAATCTCCCGATTGCTCACCCGACTGCGCTCCCAGTCCCTTCGGTGAATGCCACCGTATCCACGCTTTGGCTTTTCCCCTGAACCTGTTTGTTAAGTGCACCCGCCGTTTTCCCGGCGGTTGTCTTCTTGCCGCCGACCTTTGTTTTCAACTCGGCCTTTTTCGGAGCTACCTTCTTCCTTGTCAACTTCTTCTTGGGAGTTATCCTATTTTTCACCAGCTTCTTCTTAACCGCCTTCTTCATCGGCGCCCCTTTCTTGCCCGCAGTTCTCTTCGACTTCGTCTGCTTCTTCTTGGTTTTCTTTTTGGGGCCATACGCGCAGTCTACCACCGTGGGTGATTCCTATCCTGCACCTTCCGAGCGTCACTGCCACCACCGGGTCTGAATCGTCAGGCCAGTGGCTTCGTGAGATAATCCGGCCCATGAGAGCTACCATCGCGGTAATTCCCCGAGCGTTTCTCATTTTTTCGGCTATGCTCGCGCCTCTATTGGCGCAGACGCCGGGGAGCCAGCGACAACAGCCGGAGTTCATCCGGCAAGGTCAGCAATTGATGCGCGAGGGAAAGTTGGACGACGCGCTGGCGCTGTATCTCAAGACTCTCCAGACCTCGACCACTTCCGTTCCTGCCAATATCGCGGCGGGGAGCGTCCTCGACCTCAAGGGTCAAGGTGATGAGGCCCGCAAGTATTTTGCGAAGGCAAGCGATGTTGCGGACTCGCCTGAGCACAGGGCAATGGCACAAAGAGCGATGGCGATTTCGTACGCCTTCGAGGGGGACTGCAAGAAGACTGTCGAGTACGAACAGAAGGTCTTCGACTTCTACGGCAGCGTGAAGAATTTTTTTCAGCAGGGCGAGATTGCCGACGAAGCCGCTCGCGTTTGCATTGACTCAGGCGATTTGGACGCCGCGTATCACTGGTATCAGGTAGGCCACGACACTGGAATGAAGGAACCTGACATCAAACCGGCTCGGGTAGACCTTTGGGAGTTCCGTTGGGAGCACGCGCAGGCCCGCATCGCTGCCCGGCGTGGGAATCAAGCCGAAGCGCAGAAGCACGCCGCTGCCGCGAAGGCCATCCTCGACAAGGGCACAAATCCCGAACAGGCGCTATTCCTTCCCTACTTGCAAGGCTATGTCGCATTCTATGCGGGAGACTTTAAGACGGCCCTTGAAGAACTGCTGAAGGCAAATCAGAACGACCCGTTCATCCAATGCATGATTGCTCAGACCTACGAGAAGCTGGGCGAGAAGGACAAGGCCGTCGAGTTCTACAGCAAGGCCGCGACAGCCATTTCGCACAACCCGACCGCGGCTTACGCGGTTCCGTTCTCGAAGAAGAAGCTTGCCCTGTCGCCGAAGCAGATTTTTCTGCCTCGTTAGCTACATAGCCAACACGTCCTCAAACTTGCAGTGTTCACCCTCGGCCGTAGAACTTGGCGGCAGTGGCCTTGAAATCAAACCGTTCCAATTCATGAGCCAGCGCCGCAAGGCACGTCCGCGAGTGATAGGATTGGCGCAAGAGGTGAATCCAAATGTCAAAGGTCTACTATTACAAGGCCACTGGCCCGAAGGATTCTGACCACAAGTGGGTTAAGAGGCTGAAAGACGCCACGCAGGTTACGGATAAGCAGGCTGCGGAGGCGACTCAGAAGAGATTCCCGGGTGCTGAGTTGGAAGAGGTTCCAGCGACAACTCTTCAAACAACATCGAAGTGGGTCGTCAAGAAAGCCATGTAGAAAGGGCCGGACCCGTAGTCGAGGTGGTGACAATCGCGAGCAGCTAAGCACGCAAGCTGGTGGACTGGATTGCTATGTGTTTGATTTGGAGATGCAGGTAGAGGTTGGCGACAACACGATACGTTTTCCGTGCCGGGTGGGGTTTTTCGTGGGCAATGGGCCGCGCAACATTTTAGGTATGAACGTGCTGTTTCAACATTTTCAAATCGCTTTTAACGACATAGCGCAAGAAATTTATTTACGGCCTGAAAACGAAAATTTGCCCGTCGGGGTTTCGGCTCTTAGGAGCCGGGAGGAACGGCGCGGAATCAGTGCATAGTTTTTTTTCAAACCGTACCGATCAATGCTTTCGACCATTGGCTTGAGCAAGACCGCAAATGCCAGTGCGATCTGTTTCAATTCCTTGTCGTAGGGGTGCTTCAAGACATCGTCGTTCAAGTCCCGTATCAGGTGAATCAAGCATTTTTGCTGAGGGCACTGGATTGAGTCGTAGGCCGCGTAAAAGTCGGACACCAAAACGCCCTTGAAGTCTTTTAGTGTGCCCTGAAGCAG
>Ga0187817_10000353_pt1 | contig 19134 bp, 18 predicted proteins | sample NC_wetland_sal_i_17_FD_132431 | JGI IMG/M metagenome (GOLD analysis project Ga0187817, IMG submission 132431) | Wetland sediment microbial communities from Neuse River Estuary, North Carolina, USA - SO4_2 | ecosystem: Environmental > Aquatic > Freshwater > Wetlands > Sediment | place: USA... | reverse complement strand
CGCGCATGCGACCGAGACAGGCGCGGAACAATTGCTCCTGGTCGGTGGTTTGCCGGGCCTGGAAATCTTCGGCCGAAGCGAAATGCGTGAGCGTGCCTTCGAGCTCGATATGCGGGCAAGTGGCGAGCTCCGCGGCGAAGGCTTCGATCTCATCCGGTGAAATGCCCAGGCGATTCATGCCGCTGTTGATCTTCAAATGAAAACGCACGCGGGATTTCTGGCGCAGGGATTTCGCCGCGCGCTCAAGATGGCGGGCATCGCTGAGGCGCGTGACCACGGGCGTCAAACGATTATCAAGCAGGCGCTTTTCCTCGCCCGGCCAAAATCCGGTGAGGACCACGATGCGTTTGCGGATGCCCGCCTCGCGCAGCTCGATGCCTTCGTCCGCGCAAGTGACGCCGAACCATCCGGCGCCAGCTTTTTGAAGCGCCTTCGAAATCGGGACCGCGCCCAGGCCGTAGGCGTTCGATTTGACCACGGCCAAAATCGCGGGCTTCGGTCCAATGTGGCGGCGAATCACGCGCAAATTGCCCACGATGGCCTTCAGAGAAATTTCCGCCCAGACCGGCCGCGCTCCGCTATGAATCGCTTTCGCCATAACGTTTAGAATGCCAGACTCCTTGCCGGCGGCGCGAAGAAAAATCGCGCCTTCGCGCCGGTATGCGCCGTTTTCGTAAACTCCACCGTTGCTTCTGGCAAGCCGTGGGCCATTCCGTTCCCCCTGCGATCTTCAGCGAAAATGGCCCATTTTAGGGGCCTGGGCGAACCAAACGGGCGGCTCTCTGCGGACTCTCGTGCGGCCAAGGCGACACACCTGTGGGCACTGGACAACAATGGAAAGGGCTATTCGTCGCCGGAGATGGTCCAGGCGTCCGGCGCGGCCTCTTCGAAGCGAGTGTGGCGGCTCAAGAAGACGAAATTCAGCGTGCCGGTGGGGCCGTTGCGCTGCTTGGCAATGATGATTTCGGCCTTGGCGCGGTCCTCCTCGGGAAGGTCGGTCTTATAGAAATTCGGGCGGTTGATGAAGAGGACCACGTCGGCATCCTGTTCAATCGCGCCGGACTCGCGCAGGTCGGCGAGCTGGGGTTTGCGCTCCTCGCGTTCGGGCGCGCGCGTCAACTGGCTGAGCACCACGACCGGCACTTTCAATTCCTTGGCCAGGCATTTGAGCGCGCGCGACATGCTCGAGACTTCCTCCTGGCGGTTGGTGCCGCGGCCCGAGTTCGTGGGAACGACGAGTTGCAGATAATCAACAATCATGAGTGATAGGCCGCGGTCGCGCTTCAGGCGGCGCGCCTTGGCGCCCATTTCGAGCACCGTGGAAGAAGCCGAATCATCAATCCAAAGCGGGGCCTCGCCGAGCTCCGCGAGAGCGCCGGTGATCTTCTCCCAATCTCCGTGGCTCATGTGGCCGGTGCGGAATTTGTGGGCGTCCACGCGCGCCTGCGACGCAAGCAAGCGGAGCAGCAGCGATTCCTTCGACATTTCCAGGCTGAAAATGGCCACCGGCTCGCGCTGCCGCAGCGCCACGTTTTCCGCGATATTGAGCGCCATCGCCGTCTTTCCCATCGAAGGACGCGCCGCAAGGATGATCAGCTCGGAAGGCTGCAAGCCGGCCGTTTCGTTGTCGAGGCTGGCGTAACCGGTGGTCAAGCCGGTGATCCGGCGGCCCTCGCTGAAAATCTTTTCCAGGCGCTCGAAATTTTCCTTGACGAGGTCCTTGACGCCGATCAGGCCGGCGCGGACGCGGTCTTCCGCCAACTGGAAGATTTTGGACTCGGCCCGATCGAGAATGACGTCGGCATCATCGGCCGCGGCCAGGGCCTGCTCCTGAATGGCCGAGGCGGAGAAAATCAGGTTGCGCAGGACGGCTTTCTCTTTGACGATGCGGGCGTAGTGCTCGACGTTGGTGACGCGCGGCAAGCCCTCCGCAAGCTGCGAAAGATAGGCCACGCCGCCCGCGGCTTCGAGTTCGCCCCGGCGGCTCAGATCCTCCATCAGCGTAACGGTGTCAATGCCCTGCTGCTTTTCGCCGAGCTGGATCATGCGCTCGAAGATGCGGCGATGCTGCGGAAGGAAGAAATCCTCCGAGCGCAGCTTTTCAATCGCCGCGTTGAGCGCGTGATTATCGAGCAAGACCGCGCCGAGAATGCTGCGCTCCGCATCGAGATTGTGCGGAAGCGGGCGTTCGAGGACCGTGTCGCTAGCCATTTTATGTTCGCCTTATTTTCGCCTAAGCAACGGATCGGCGCAATAGTGGAATTCTCCGCGCGGGCGCCCTGCTGCCCGCGCGCATTGCCCGCCCTTTTTGCCGGCATTCATTACGAAATTCTTCGGGGTGATTCACCAAGCGGACCGCATTGTGGAGAAGTGTCGCGGGAACGTCAATAAGAGGACGCTGTGAATTTCACATGCGCTGTGTAAAAAGATCCGCGTGGCGAAAAAACAGCATGAGCAAGCGATGGACAGGCGTGCGGCTACTCCTCTTTCTTGACCACGAGCTTGACGGTGGCGGTGACTTCGCGATGGAGCTTGAGAGGAATTTCGAATTCGCCGACGAGCTTGACGGGATCGGCGAGCGCAATCTTGCGCTTGTCCACGTTGTAGCCCTTGGCGGCGAGCGCCTCCGAGATATCGGAGGTGGTGACCGAACCGAAAAGCTGGCCATTCTCGCCGGCCTTGCGCGCGATTTCGAGCGAAACGGCCGCGAGCAATCCGCCGAGCGTTTGCGCGGCGTCCTTTTCGGTGGCTTCCTGCTTGGCGAACGCGGCGCGCATCTTCTCCAAGCGCTTCATATTGCCGGGGCTCGCTTCGAGCGCCAGCTTGCGCGGCAGGAGAAAATTCCGGGCGTAGCCTTCGGCGACTTCGACGATCTGGCCGCGCGTGCCGAGTTTTTCGACGTCTTCCTGGAGAATGATTTGCATGATCCTCATCCTTAATGGTTCATTCAAACAAAACTAAAAGCAGATCTCTCACCCCCATCCCCTCGACTGCGCTCGGGGCTGGGTTCGGGATGACACTGGGAACGTTCCTACAGCTCCGCGGCGAACGGCAGCAGGGCGATATTTTGCGCCCGCTTGATCGCGACGGTGAGCCATCGCTGGTGGCGCGCGCACGTCCCCGTCATGCGGCGCGGAAGAATTTTTCCGCGCTCCTGAAGAAAGGACGCTAGAACGTCGGCTTTCTTATAGTCAATGAAATCCACGCGGTCCACGCAGAAGCGGCAGACCTTCTTCTTGCGGACAAAACTGCGCTTGCCGCGTTTTCCTGGGCCCCCGGACCTGCCTTGCGACGGCCTCGGACCCGATGAACCCGACGGTCCCGATGGTCCGGCAGGCGCCGACGGCGGTGGCGCGGGCGCTTCGGATGGGCGTTCTTCTGGCATTCGTTTTCTCCCTGATTACGCTGTCGCGGCGGTCTGCTCGGCGCCGCCCGGCGATGCCGGAGGGGCCTTGCGGGAACGGCGCGCCGCGCGGCGCTCCCGGTGCCGCTTGAATTTTTCCTGCCGCTTCAGCTCCTCGTCGAGCCGCACGGTCAAATATTTTATGACCGCGTCGGACACCTTCAGCCGGCGTTCGAGCTCCTTGACGACTTCGCCGTGGCTCGACCGCAAGACCATGTAGACGTAATAGCCTTCGCGGAGCTTCCGGACGCGGTACGCCATGCGCTTCCGGCCCCATTTCTCGGTCTTCTCGATTTTCCCGCCTTTTTCGGCGGCGGCGTGCTCCAGCGTGGCGATCACCTTGTCTATATCCGGCTCGGGCGTGTCCGGCCGGCAGATGAAAATCAGATCGTATTGACGCTCTTCCATGTTCCCTCGATTTCTGCGTTGCGTCGTGGCTAAAGCCACAACCTACAAACAACCTTGAATCTTATATGCACTCTATAATTCGGCGCCGGCTTTAGCGGCACCCTGTTACGCCGAATGCTCTTCCTCGGGCGCGGCGCGGCGATTGAAACGCGACATGGCCTTGCTCACGCCCTCGGTCAAAATCAACTCGACCGCATCCGCCGCGCTGACGGCCATCTGCTGCGCCATCTGGCGCTCGTCGCGGCCCATGGTGCAGAGGAGATAATCCTTGCGGTCGCCCCACTGCTCGACCGGCTCGACGCCCATGCGGACGCGGATGAATTCGTCCGTTCCGAGCGCGCCGATCACCGACTTCATGCCGTTATGGCTGCTGCCCGCGCCGCGCTCGCGAATCCGCAGCATGCCCCACGGCAGGTCTATCTCGTCCAGCAGCACGATCATTTCCGCCGAGGAGCATTCATACCGCTCGAGCAGCATCCGCACGGCCACGCCGCTCAGATTCATCATCGTCTGCGGCTTAGCCAGGACCACTTCCTCTCCGGCAAACTCTCCTCGTCCCACCTGCGATTTCGCCTCCGGCCGCGTGACGCGGATGCCTGCGCGCTCCGCGATTTCATCCACGGCCAGGAAGCCCATGTTGTGCGGCGTCCATTCGTATTCCGGGCCGGGATTGCCGAGGCCGACGATGAGCCGCATGGATGCGCTCCGAACTTATTTCTCCTTGCCCTTCTTTTCCTGCTTCTCGGCCTTGGGAGCGGCTTCCGCGCCGCCTTCCTCCTCGCCCTCTTCCTCTTTCTTGCCCTTCTTGATCACTTCCGGCTCGGCCGGCGCCACTTCCGCGGCCACGGCCGCTTCCGGCGTCGGCTCTTCTTCCTTCTTGAGCGTGACGACGTGCGCGATCACGCGCTGCGGATCGGTGAGCAGCTTCATTTTTTGCGGATCGAGAGGCAAATCGGCCGCGCGAAGCTGCTTGCCGATCAGCATCTCGGTGACGTCCATCTTGAATTCCTCCGGGATGTCGCCCGGCAGGCATTCAATCTCCACTTCGCGCGTGACCATTTCGAAGATGCCGCCCTGCATCTTCACGCCCTGCGGCTCGCCGAACGTGTGCACCGGCACGCGGACGCGCATGCGCACGTCCATGGCGATGCGCAGCAGGTCCACATGCAGCAGGGAACCGCTCACCGGGTCCACCTGCCAGTCTTTCAGCATGGCTTTTTCTTCGGCGCCGCCCTGCACCTGGACCGTGAAAATCGTGTTGTGGCCCGTTTCGGAGCGCAGAATGCGCGCCACCTGCTTGGCGTTCACAGCCAGCGCGATCGAATCCTTGCTGCTGCCGTAGAGAACGGCGGGAACCATTCCGGTCTGGCGCGTGCGGCGCGCGGCGTTCTTGCCGCGTTCCTCGCGCAATTTGCCTTCGACGGTAAAGCTTTCCATGATCTCCCCTCGCCCCGCTAAATGAACAGCTCGCTGATCGAAGTCTCTTCGTGAATGGATTGGATGCCGCGCGCGAGCAGTTCGGCCACGCTCAGCACCGTGATCTTCGGAACGCCGCGGGCCGTTCCGTTGAGCGGCACCGAATCGGTGACCACCACTTCCTCGATCTGCGAATCCATGATGCGCTTGGCGGCGTCGCCCGAAAACACGGGATGGGTGCACGCGGCGAAGACTTTCGTCGCGCCGTGTTCGATCAGGGCCTCCGCCGTTTTCACCAGCGTGCCCGCCGTATCAATAATGTCGTCAATCACCAGCGCCGGCCGACCGGAAACCTCTCCGATCAGGTTCATCACTTCGCTGACGTTCACGTCAATGCGCCGCTTATCCACGATGGCCAGCGGCGCGTCAATGCGCTTGCCGAACAGGCGCGCGCGCTCGACGCCGCCCGCGTCCGGCGATACCACCGTGATCGGCCCGAGATTCTTGTTCTTGAAATACTCGACCAGCACGGGCGCGGCGTAGAGGTGGTCCACGGGAATATTGAAATATCCCTGGATTTGGGGCGCGTGCAGATCGAGCGAGAGCACTCGGCTCGCGCCCGCCGTTTCGAGCAAATCCGCCACCAGCTTCGCGGAGATGGCCACGCGCGGCCGGTCCTTGCGGTCCTGCCGCGCGTAGGGATAGTAGGGAATCACCGGCGTAATGCGCCACGCCGAGGCGCGCTTGAACGCATCAATCATCAACAGCAGCTGCATCAGATGGAAATCCACCGGATTCGAGCAGGGCTGGACGACAAACACGTCGGCGCCGCGCACATTTTCGAGAATCTGGTAGCGCGTCTCGCCGTCGGAAAACTTTCCGTGCTCGGCTTTGCCCCGTGGCACGCCGAGATAGCGGCAGATCGCGTCCGCGAGGGACGGATTCGCCGTTCCGCAAAACACCTTGAGTTTACCGTCGCCCAATGGCTCCGCCTCTCAACCGGTCACGCGCCATCCCAGCGCGCGGCCATACTTCTCCCTGGAAAGTGTTTCCACGACGAAAACCGAATCTTCCTGGAACGTACGGGCGGCTCGGCGCGCCTGCGCTGGGTTTCGGAAGATTCCAAACACCGCCGACCCGCTACCCGCCAGCGCGGCTTCCGTGGCTCCTCGCTCGAGCACCGCGTCTCGGATTTCTCCAAGCCGTGGATGGCGGCGGAAGACTGGCCCCTCGAAATCGTTCGAGAGCGTCCCACGCCGGCTCCAACACAGAGCACAGAACTCCCAAATACTAGGGGTTTCGGGCCGGTTTGTCAATTCCGCGGAAAGCCATTCGTACGCCTCCTTGGTGTTCACGGCCACGCCGCGGGGAGAAACGATCAGGATGGTTCGCTTGGGAAGGTCCGGCAGCGGATAAATTTCGTCGCCACGGCTGACGGCCAGCGCGCGCCCTCCGAAGAGAAAAAACGGCACGTCGGCGCCCAATCCCGCGGCCATTTCCAGCAAACGGCCGAGCGGCAATTTTTTCTTCGTCAGGCGCAACAGGCCGACAAGCGCCGCCGCAGCGTCGCTTGAGCCGCCGCCCAGACCGCGCCCCACGGGGATGCGTTTTTCCAAGCGGGCGCGCACGCCCTGGCGCAATCCCAGCTCGAGCGCCATCGCTTCCATCGCCCGGTAGACAAGGTTTTCACGGCCGCAAGGCAACGCTGGGTCGTCGGTTTCGAGCTGGATGCCGGGGCGCGAGGTGAGCGACAGCTCGAGTGTATCGCGCAGTGACACGGCTTGAAAAACGGTCCGCAGCTCGTGATAGCCGTCCGCGCGGCGTCCCAGCACGCGCAGGCTTAGATTGATCTTCGCAAACGCCGGCAGGCGCACCGAATTTTGCATGAAGGGAGCTTACTGCGGTTTCCCGGTTCCGGGATTCGATTTCTGCGCCAGGCGGCTCTTCAGGTTTTTCAGCTGCGCGTCGGTTTCGCTTACCTTGTCAACCTCGTAGTCGGCCGGCAGCTCTTTTTGCCATTCGGCGAGCGAGCGCTCCAGGAGATCGGCGGCCCGTTCATCCTGCCCGAGCTTCATATAGACGTTGCCGAGATGGCCGAGAATCGTCGGGTCATGGCGCTCGCGGTCGGCGGCCTTGCGCAGGTACTCTTCCGCTTCGGCCAGCTTGTTCTGCTTGTAGTAAGCCCAGCCCAGGCTGTCGAGAAACGCGCCGTTATTGGGATCTTGCTTCACGGCCTGCTGGATCAGCGACGTGGCTTCCTCGAGCCGCACGCCGCGGTCGGCCAGCATGTAGCCGAAATAGTTGAGCGCCGAAGCATTGTTGGGATTCACGTCCAGCACCTTGCGGAACTGCTGTTCGGCCTGGTCGTATTTCTTCTGCCGCTCGTAGATGGCGCCCAGCATGAACCACGCCGCCTCCTTGCCGGAAGAATCGCTTGCCATTTGCTCGGCTTTCGCGGCGGCCTGTTCCGCCTCGCCGTACTGCCGGCCGAGCTCTTCCACCTGGGCGATATCCACGTAGATTTCCTGATCGCTCGTGTTGCCCTTCAGCAATCCTTGCAAGAGCTTCTTGGCCGAGGCGGTGTCGGACTTTTCGCCGTAGAGCATCGCCAGCGTGACCGTCAGCGTGGCGTCTTTCGGGGAACGATCGAGCGCCTGCTTGGCTTCGGCGATGGCATGATCAATATCGCGGCTTTCGCGATAGGTATCAATCGTCAGAAGCTCCGCCCGCTTCTGCGAGTCCGGCCCGAATTTGCCCATTTCTCCGAATGCGGTGATGGCCGCTGCGTAGTTCTGCTGCCCGCGATAGGCCCGGCCAAGCTCCTCGTAAAGCATCGAGAGCGCGGCCGAACTTTCCTCGTCCGGCTGGCTTTTGATACCGGCGATGGCATCCGTCAGCACTTTGACGGCATCGTCGTAGCGGTCCTGGTCCTCGTCGAGAAGCGCCTCGTTGTAGAGGATCTCGGCGCTCCCGGGAGCGAGCTGCTTGGCCCGCTGCAAGCTCGATTCGGCGTCGTCGTACTGCCTCAGATGCCGGTACATCTGGGCCATCCGCACATAATTGTCGGCGGTTCCCGGCTCCATTTCCGCGAGTTTCTTATACTGTTCGAGCGCCTCGGCGTATTTGTCCTGCGCGACAAGAGCCTGGGCCAGCCCGTGGCGATGGCCCGGGTCGTCCGGATCGGCCTCGACGGCTTTGCGGTAGGCTTGCTCGGCCTTGGCGTAATCCTTCGTCTGCGAATAAGCGTCGCCCAGCAATTCGTAGGTTTCCGGCGCGGCTCCTTCGCCGGTGGCCTGGCTGAGAAGATTCACGGCCTCCTGCGAGCGCCCTTCGTCAATCAGAAGCTGGCTCAATTGTTCGAGCAGTTGCTCGTCGTCAGGATGGCGCTGCAAGGCCGTGCGCAGCACCTTCTCGGCGTCCTCGTGCTGGTTCTCAAAACCGTAGAGCCGCGCCAGCCACTCCGCCGAGTAGGAATCGTCCGGATCAATTTTCAGGATGGCTTCAAATTGCTCGATGGCCTTGGCCAGATTTTCCGGCTGCACTTCGCCCGCGCTGACGTCGCCCATCACTTGCACGTAGATTCGCGCCAGCAACCGGTGCGCATCCACGTTATCCGGGTCGAGCTGGAGCGCCTGCTGGGCTTCGCTCACCGCGTCACGGATGTGCTGCGATTTCGCGTCGATTTCGGCCAGCCGCTCCAAGATGACCGCAGAATCCGGCTCGATTTCAAGCGCTTTCTTGTACGATTCGATGGACGCCGTGGCCTGGCTGGAATCGCCCGTCAGATCGAACTCCTGCTCCTCGACATGTCCCAGCGTGAAATAGTAAAAAGCGTTCGCGTGATTCTGTTCGGTCGCGGCTTTTGGAGCGGGTGCGGATTGCGCTGGTGCGGCATTTTGCGCCCGTCCCACGGGCGCGAAGACAAAACCAGTTGCTAGAGCTGCGCTGAGGAGTGCTTTCATGCGTTTCCAGTAGTTTCGATTATCGTATACCGGAGAGCGAGCGTCAAAAAGATTCTCCCTCTCGTTCACAATTTTAGCCTCACCATGATAAGACGCGCGCCGCGCTTTCCCGGATGCACCCTATCCAAGAATGCCTGGATTGTGTTTAATAGCCTTTCGGGGAGAAGCACCGGCGTTTCCCGTCGCGGCCCCAAGAAGAAACCCGGGACGAACAATGACGCGCACCAAGATCCGCAATTCCTTCGTGATGGTTATCGCCGCGTGGGCGGCGTTCACGGGCGTTTCCCGTCCCGCTCCGGCGCGCCAAGCCTCGCCCGCCGCCCCGCAATCGAACCCCGCAACGCCGTCTGCTCCGCCATCCTCCTTCAGCTCCGATCACACGGAGAGAATCACCGTCGCCGATCTTTCCTGGCTTGAGGGGCGCTGGCGCGGTGAGTGGGGACCTCGGCAAGCCGAGCAGATATGGACATCGCCGAAGGGCGGCGCGATGGCGGGCATCCTCCGCGTCATTGAGGACGACAAGACCCTGGTGATTGAACTCTTCACGCTGGTGGACAAACCTCAGGGGATCGAATTGCATTTCCGGCACTTCACGCCCTCGCTCGTTCCTTGGGAGCCATCCGACGCCGGATTCCTGAGACTCATGGTCATAGATCCCCAACGAGCGGTGTTTGAGAATCCGGTCAATGGAGTTCCGAAGCGCGTCACCTGGGTTCGCCTCGGCGGGGATTCGTTTCTCTCGCGCTCCGAAATCGTGCCGGACAAGGGCGACCCTGAAGTGATCGAAATCACCTACCACCGGAAGAAGTAGCCGAAGAGATTTAGTGGCGGAAGTGACGGACGCCTGTGAACAGCATGGCCATATTCAATCGGTTGGCGGCGGCGATCACGTCCGCGTCGCGGACCGAGCCTCCTGGCTGAATCACTGCCGTGGCGCCCGCCTTTCCCGCTTCTTCCACGCCGTCCGGAAAGGGAAAGAATGCGTCGGAGGCCAGGACGCTCCCAGCGAGTGGCAGCCGCGCGGTTCCCGCCTTGATCACGGCAATTTTCACTGAGTCCACGCGGCTCATCTGGCCCGCGCCGATCCCCACCGTCCGTCCCTCCCGCGCGAAGACGATGGCGTTCGATTTCACGTGCTTGCACACTTTCCACGCGAAGAGCAGCGCCCGCCGCTCCGCGTCCGTGGGCGCGCGCTCCGTCGCCACTTTCAGCTCCGCCTCGGTCAGCTCGTGCCGGTCCGCTTCCTGCACGAGCACGCCCCCCGAGATTCGCTTCAACTCCAACTCCTCAGGCGCGGCCTCGCGCGGCATTTCGAGCAAGCGAAGATTCTTCTTGGCCGCGAGGATCGCGCGCGCCGCGGAATCGTAACCCGGCGCGGCGATGCATTCGACAAAAAGCTTTGCCACTTCCTCGGCCGTCGTCGCATCGAGCGCGCGATTGAACGCGATCACGCCGCCAAACGCCGACACAGGATCGCACGCCAGCGCCTGAAGATACGCCTCGCGCAGCGATTCCTGCTCCGCCGCGCCGCAGGGATTGTTGTGCTTGATGATCGCTGTCGCAGGGCGGGTGAATTCCGCCGCCAATTGCCACGCGGCATCGAGGTCCACCAAATTGTTGTAGGAAAGTTCCTTCCCTTGAAGCTGCTGCGCGCCCGCAAGCCCCGCCGACGCGCGCCCCGCAGGAACGTAGAGCGCCGCCGCCTGATGCGGATTTTCCCCGTAGCGCATGGCCTGCCGGCGTTCGAGCGCGATGTGGATCCGTTTCGGCAATTTCGCGCGCTCGCCGAACGCGATTTTGCCGTCGGCCGCCAGCCGTTCCAGCTCCGTGGCGATCTCGCCATCGTACCGCGCCGTTCGCGCGTATGCCTTCCGCGCCAGCGCCAGCCGCGTCTCGAGGCTCAGCTCGCGTTTCTCGCGCAATTCCGCCGCCACCTGCGCGTAATCCCCCGGATCGGTGATCACTCCCACGCTCTGGAAATTTTTCGCCGCCGAACGCACCATCGCCGGCCCGCCGATGTCAATGTTTTCGATCAGCTCCTCCGGCGTCACGCCTGGCTTGGCCGCCGTCGCCGAAAACGGATACAGGTTCACGACCACTAGGTCAATCGGCTGGATCGAATGCTCGGCCACGGTCTTGCGATCTTCGGCCTTGTCCCGCTGGAACAAAATCCCGCCGTGTACTTTTGGATGGAGCGTTTTCACCCTTCCGCCGAGCATTTCCGGCCAGCCGGTCAGCTCGGCGACGTCCCGCACGGGAACGCCGGCATCGCGCAGCAGCCGCGCCGTGCCTCCCGTGGAAACAATCTCGATTCCCAGCGACGCCAGCTCGCGCGCGAATTCGGCGGCCCCGGTCTTGTCGTACACGCTGATGAGCGCCCGCTCGATGGCCACGGCAAATCCTCCTCGATTCAAAGACCGGCTAGTTTAAGCGTTTGCGCCAATTTTAGAAAGTGCGGTGGGGCAGGGGGCGAAAAAATTTGCGGGGATGGATTGCGGGGAGAGGCACGTCCTGGCGGGCTGTCGGGAAGATCGGAAAATCTTACGGGGGAAGGAGCCGTGGACCGGCTCACCCGGCGATGCGGGCTTTCAAGCGCACGCGGCCATTCTCGATGCCGACCGAGTATTCGATCTCGACTCCGCCCTTTTCCTTCAATTCCCTGGTTTTCTTCCGGACGAAAATCTGGAAATCTTTCAGACTCGGAGCGCCTGCTTGTTCGCCGGTTTGCGCGCGCGCTTCTATCAATTTGGCGTACAGAGTCTCGACTTTCGGCATTTCCTCGTCGGGATCGGAAAGCGACAGCGCGAAAGCCTTCGCCCCGGAGTTTCTCGCCGCGAGCGCCTTCACGGCGGCGAGCTCATCCAGCATACCGCCGCCTCGTTCCCGCGCAGCAGCCACGCGCGCGCGTTCCGCTTCCACGGCCTTCGCGGCGGCGCCATAGTGATGTGCCACCACGCCGCTTTCCTTTTGCATCACCTTCTTGCGCCACATGTCCTGGTATTTCGCGTAGGTGTAGGCAAGATTGTTGAAGCGGAAGCGCTGGCCGGAATTCAGCTCGCCCAATCGTTCATTGGTGCGGCGGATCAAGCTGTCCACGCGCCACTGCGTATCCGTCGGTGGCCGCTGGCGTCCGCCTCCGAAATACTGCTCGTATTCGATTTTCAGCGTGCGGACGTCTCGCTCAATCTGGTTGAGATCGTCGTCAATCGTGGCGGTCGCGGAGCGGTTAAGGTCAACCATGGTTCCAGCCTAGAAGCGCACGCTCTAGGCGTCAACGCGCACGTGCGCGGCCTTGTCGCAAAGGGAAAGCCCCGCGGTTGCGGCTCCGCGTGGCCTATGCTCCAATAGCCTGGCCATGAAGTCCGCGGCCAGTTCCACGGCGAAAATGCGGAGCGGCCCGAGCGCCGGGCTGCGCGAAATCCCCTCCGTGGACGCCTTGCTCCTCCGGCCCGGATTGCAGCAGCTCGCGCAACGCGCCGGGCGCGGCACCGTCACCCAGGCGGCGCGCACCGTGCTTCGAGCTGTGCGCGACAGATTGAAAAGCGGCAACGGCGCCGAATCCGCCGCGCGCTCTCCCGAAGCGCTCGAAGCGCGCATCGCGGCGGAAGTTGAATCCTCGCTTGCACCCTCACTCCGCCGCGTCATCAACGCCACCGGCGTGGTCCTGCACACGAACCTGGGCCGCGCGCCTCTCTCAGCCGAGGCCGTCGCGCGCATCGCCGAGACCGCCGCGCGATACTCGAATCTCGAATACGCCGTCGAGTCCGGCGCCCGCGGCAAACGCGACGCGCACACCGCGCGATGGCTCGCCGAGCTCGCTGGCGCCGAATCCGCCATCGTCGTCAACAACAATGCCGCCGCCGTTTTTCTCGTCTTGAACACATTGGCCAAGGGCGGCGAGGTGATCGTATCGCGCGGCGAGCTGATCGAGATCGGCGACGGCTTCCGCATCCCCGACATCATGGCCGAAAGCGGCGCGCTGCTGCGCGAGGTCGGCACAACGAACCGCACACGCATCCGCGATTACCAGCGCGCCATCGGCCCGAGCGCCCGCCTCCTGCTCCGCGTCCATCCTTCGAATTTCCGCATCACCGGCTTCACCGAGCGGCCCTCGCTCGAGGAATTGGTCGCGCTCGGCCGCCGCGCCAGGCTGCCGGTCTTCGAGGATCTCGGCTCGGGCTGCGTCACAGACCTCGCGCCCAGCGGCATCGCCGAGCCGCTCGTCCGTGCGAGCTGCGCCGCCGGCGTTTCGGTCGTCTCGTTCAGTGGCGATAAGTTGCTCGGAGGTCCGCAGGCGGGAATCATCGCGGGCCGGCGCGCATTCGTCGAGCGCATCCGGCGCAACCCGCTCTTTCGCGCCCTGCGCGTGGATAAGCTCACCATCGCCGCGCTCGAAGCGACGCTCGGCGCCTATCGCCGCGGCGCGCTCGACGAAATTCCGGCGCTCCGCATGCTCCGTCTCGCCGAATCCGAAATCGCTCGCCGCGCCGCCGCCTTCATGCAAAAGCTTCGGCCTCTGCTGCCGGAGGATGCCTCACTCGAAGTGCACACCGGCTTTTCCCTCGCCGGAGGCGGCTCGACCCCGGATCAAAAGCTGCACACGCACTTGATCGCGATTGCCAGCCACCGCTATTCCGCCGGCGAACTCGCGGAGCGCCTCCGCAACTCTGCCGACACGCCCGTCATCGCGCGCGTCGAAGCGGGCTGCCTCCTCCTTGATCTCCGCACGGTTTTCCCTGACGAGGAAGCCGATCTCGCCTCCGCACTCGTCTCCGCCCTCCGGCAGTAGAACTCTCAAGCCGACGACACGGACGATTCAAGGATGTTTGTGGGTCGTGGCTTTAGCCCCTGAGGGTCTTGCTTCTTCTTTGCCTCCTTGCTTCCTCTTACGCCCTATTAATCACGCTCGCCACGCACCCCGCGCCAAACCCGTTGTCAATATTCACCACGCTCACATTCGACGCGCAGCTGTTCAGCATCCCCAGCAGCGCCGCGATCCCGCCGAAGCTCGCGCCGTACCCCGTGCTCGCGGGCACGGCGATCACCGGCGCGGCCACCATTCCGGCCACGACGCTCGGCAGCGCTCCTTCCATTCCCGCTACGCAGATAATCACCCGCGCCTCGGCCAGTTTCTCCCTGTGATGCATCAGCCGGTGCAATCCCGCCACGCCCACGTCGAAGATCGCTTCGGCGCGATTCCCCATCGCTCGCGCCGTCACCAGCGCTTCTTCGGCCACCGGAATATCGCTCGTCCCTGCGGTCACCACGAGGATCAGCCCCTTGCCGCGAATCTCGCGGTCGCGCTCGATCACGACGGCGCCTGAAAGCTCGTGAAACTGCGCCTCGCGCGCCTGCCGCTTGACTGCCGCGAAAATTTTCCGGTTCGCTCGCGTCACCAGGATATTTTGCGACGTCTTCGCCCGCAGCATCCCGCGGACGATCCCGGCCACCTGCTCCGCCGTCTTTCCCCGCGCCAACACCACTTCGGGGAAGCCCTGCCGCAGCGCCCGATGATGGTCAATCTTCGCGAATCCCAAGTCCTCGTACGGCAGATGGCGCAGACGCTCGACGGCCTCATCCGGCGTCATCCGCCCGCGCCGGACCGCTTCGAGAAGCTTGCGTATTCCCCGCTCGTCCATATGTCCTCTCCCGCTCAGCCGATTCTAATTCCGTTCCAACTTTTCCCGCCGAAGAATTTCTTCCCGCCCTGCGGGCCGCGAGAATTCATGCTACATTGTCTTCGAGCTTGGCCCTACGCCCGCCGTCGCGCGCTCAAATTCTTGTTGGAGGTGCGGAATGTGGCTCATCTGGACAATCCTGATCGGCATCCTTGCGGGATGGCTTGCGGGGCACATCGTCAAAGGACGCGGCATGGGCCTCGGCATTGACCTGCTGGTCGGCATCGTCGGTTCGGTCCTGGGTGGTTTCGTCTTCGGCCTGCTAGGCCTGGCGGCCTATAGCCTGCTCGGGCGGCTGGTGATGGCCGTCGTGGGAGCGGTGATTCTGCTGCTTCTCGTGCGCGCCCTGAAGCGCGCGTAGCCATCGTAACTTCCCAACGCGGCGCTGCGAAACCGCTTCCTCCATCCATCGCCGTAGAATCTCAAACATCCAACACGCGGGAGGCGAACAACATGCCGGAGACGCTAGGTTTCATCGGCCTTGGCAACATGGGCGAACCCATCGCCGCCAATTTAATGGCGGCCGGATACGCACTGCGCGTTTACAACCGCACTGCCTCGAAAGCCACCTCGCTCGCGGCGAAGGGCGCGACGGTGGCCGCAAGCCCCGCCGAAGCCGCCTCTTCGGGCGGCATCGTCCTCACCATGCTCGCCAATGACCAAGCCCTCGAAGAGATTTGCCTCGCGCCGAACTCCTTCATTGAACAGCTCGGCCCCAGCGGCGTGCACATTTCCGTCAGCACCATTTTACCCGCCACGGCGCGCCGCCTCGCCGAGCATCACGCGCGTTTCGGAGTCCACTACATCGCCGCGCCGGTTTTTGGACGGCCCGAAGCGGCTGCCGCGAAGCGTCTCTGGGTCTGCGTCTCCGGACCGGCTGCGGCCAGAAAACGGGTCGGCCCCATTCTTGTCGCCATCGGCCAAGGCGTCTTCGATTTCGGCGAGGATGCCGGCGCTGCGAACATCATCAAGCTCTGCGGCAATTTCTTGATCGCCTCCGCGATCGAAGCCATGGCCGAATCCTTCACCCTAGCGCAAAAAAACGGCGTCCCCAAAAACGCGCTCGCCGAATTTCTCGGCCAGACGCTCTTCGCCTGTCCCGTCTATCAAATCTACGGCAAAATTCTCGCCGAGGAAAAATTCCAGCCGGCGGGCTTCCGCCTGGTCCTCGGCTTGAAAGACGTCAACCTCGTGCTCCAAACCGCCGCCGCGGCGTCCATGCCAATGCCGCTCGCCAGCCTGGTGCGCGACCGCATGCTCGCCGCCTTGGCCAAGGGGCGCGCCGATATGGACTGGACCGCCGTAGCGCTGGGCGCTGCCGAAGACGCCGGCCTAAAATAGAAAGGCGAATGAAATGGCCTCCGCCATAAAAGACGTGAGAGAAAAACCATGAAAGCCTGCGTCCTGCGTTCGCCCGCTCCCGTGGAATCGAATCCGCTCGATTACACCGACGTGCCCGTGCCGCAGCCGCGCTCGGGCGAAGTCCTGGTTCGCGCCAACGTCTGCGGTGTTTGCCGCACCGATTTGCACGTGGTCGAAGGCGAGCTGCCGCCGCGCAGGCCGCACGTCATTCCCGGCCATCAAATCTGCGGCGTGGTCGAAAAGCTCGGCGAAGGCGCGCGGCGATTCGCTCCCGGAGCGCGCGTGGGCATCGCCTGGCTCCATCGCACCGACCAAACCTGCGAATATTGCCGCTCCGGCATGGAAAATCTTTGCGACCATCCGGCCTTCACCGGCTACACCGAGGACGGCGGCTATGCCGAATACGTCCGCGCCGACGAGGATTTCGTCTATCCGCTTCCGGAATCGTTCGCGGATCGCGATGCCGCGCCGTTGCTCTGCGCCGGAATCATCGGCTTTCGTTCCCTGCGCCTCTCCGGGATCAAGCCCGGCGGCCGGCTGGCGTTTTACGGTTTTGGCGCCGCCGCGCATGTCGCCATTCAGGTCGCGCGGCACTGGGGCGTCGAAGTCTACGCCGCGACGCGCGGCGCGAAGCACCAGCGCCTGGCTCTGGATTTGGGTGCCGTCTGGGCCGGCGAAGCCTCGGCCGAGCCTCCCGCGAAGCTCGATGCCGCCATCATTTTCGCTCCCGCCGGAGAATTGGTTCCTCCGGCGTTGCGCGCGCTCAAGAAGGGCGGAGTCCTGGTCCTCGGCGGCATTCACATGAGCCAGATTCCGCCGCTCGATTATGATTGGCTTTACCAGGAGCGCATCATCCGCAGCGTCGCCAACAACACGCGAAAGGATGGGGAAGATTTTCTCCGCCTCGCCGCCGAAATTCCCATCCGCACGCGCACCACCATCTTTCCCCTCCGCGACGCCAACCGCGCCTTGAACGATCTCAAAGCCGATCGCATCAATGGCGCCGCCGTCCTCGATTGCTCCCCATGACCGAACGGCGATCTCCGAAGGACATCCGCCGCTCTATCCTGCACGACGCTTTTCGCGCCGGCATCACGCTCAAGGGCATTGACGGCATCCTCGAAATAATCGGCGGCGTCCTCCTCTGGCTCGTCAATCCGGCGTCCATGAATCTCTTCGTTCAGACGCTCCTGCAGCACGAGCTTTCCCGCGATCCCGATGATTTCTTCGCCTTGCATCTGCTCCGCGCCACGCAGCACTTCACCGGCGAGAGCAAGACCTTCGCCGCGCTCTATCTTCTCTCGCACGGCGTGGTGAAGATTGTCCTGGTCGCCGCGCTCTGGCTCGACGAGCTTTGGGCCTATCCCATCTCGATTCTCGTTTTCACCGTGTTCGGCGTCTACCAGCTTTACCGCTATCACCACACGCATTCCTTTTGGCTCATCGTCCTGACCGTGTTCGACGCCGTCGTCATCTACCTCACCGCCCGCGAGTACTCCGCGCAAAAATCCCTCCGCGCCGCCCGCGCCAGAATCACTGTCGGTTAGAAATGCTTGTTTCGCTGACACTAAAGGACTTAGGCCCATTTCTAATCGGCAGCACTGCCGATTAGAAATTATTAGGCGGGTGACGAGAAGAGAGATCCTTCCCGCCAGACTGCTGGCGGGCAGGCGGTCGCCCAACCGATCGGACTCCCTCCCTTCGTGCCTCAGGGCAAGCAGGGTGACGATCCCCGCCACGGCGGGCAGGCTCGTCGGATCGGCGCTTTTGTTGCGATTAGAACCGATACCTTCGCTGATTCTGAACGAGTTAGGTGCGTTTCTAATCTGCGGTGTTGCGATTAGAAATTGATTAGTCAAGCCGGGTCGTAAAGGCGAAGATGCCGGGCTGAAGGCCCCCTTCCTCCGTCTGGGTAAACCGGCGCTACCTTTAAACCTAAACCTCAATGGCGCACCTCTCGTGAGTACTGGAACGAGGAAAAAATAAGTGCGATTTTGTACCGGGTAGAACGGAGGCCGGTCGTTTGTTTTCAATGAGATAGCTCAGATTTAGATGACAGACTTGTACCGGGTAGAAATTTGGTTTCCGGAGGCTCGGAGCCGGGGCCACGGTGGCGGGCCGGGGCATGACGACCTCCGCTGTTGCGCCACCAACCGAATTTTATCTCTCCCATTTCACAACGAGTTTATTATATCATGGGTACCCTAACGTGTCAAGTACCGGTACCATCAGGGCCGCAGAGCGTTCCCAAACTGGAACGCGACACGCGAACGTCACCTGGGTAGCCGTGCTACCGACTCTGTGATTGAGATGTAGAGTCCGAGGCCGGAAATCGGAAATGCTGGCTTACAGCGGAGGAGAACCGAAATGATACCCGAAAATCGCGTGCGCGAACTGATGCTGGAAGCAATATCCGAGGCGGAGAAGTCGGCCCCCGAAGACCGCGGTACACATCCGAGGGTCGGTGCGGTTCTCGCCGATTCGGCCGGAAAACTGCTGGAGCGAGCGCATCGCGGAGAGTCGGGGCAAGGCGACCACGCCGAATTTCTGCTGCTAACCAAGGCTAAACAGAAGGGCGTGGCCCTGAAGGATGCTTCTATTTTTGTTACCCTCGAACCGTGTACCGCGCGTGGACCCGGCAAGATACCGTGTACAGAGAGGATTTTGGAGAGTGGAATTTCGACGGTCTATATTGGGATGCTTGACCCAAATCCGCAGATTTGTGGCCGCGGTGAGACGTTATTGCGATACCGCATCACCGTTGAACGATTCCCTGGAGACTTACAAGCTGTTTCAAAACCGGGTACAGGGCTCTGATTTTACAGTAGTTGGCTCTCCCGCGATGGGTCATAAACGTAGGCAGCAGCGCCGAGGGAGGGCCGATGGCGCGATACGGTCGGCTGTT
>Ga0187817_10000351_pt1 | contig 19148 bp, 14 predicted proteins | sample NC_wetland_sal_i_17_FD_132431 | JGI IMG/M metagenome (GOLD analysis project Ga0187817, IMG submission 132431) | Wetland sediment microbial communities from Neuse River Estuary, North Carolina, USA - SO4_2 | ecosystem: Environmental > Aquatic > Freshwater > Wetlands > Sediment | place: USA... | reverse complement strand
CTCAAGCTGGAGAATCGCGCTTACCAGACCAACCTGGAAGCCCTGGTGGACGCCCGCACCGAACAGTTGAAGAAAGCCATGGGCAATCTGGAGCGCTCGTATGACATTACTCTCGAGGCTCTGGGGGACGCGCTCGACCTGAAGGATGCCGAGACCGAAGGCCATTCCAAGCGGGTTACGGCCTTCACCATCGCCATTGCCCGAGCCATGGGTGTTTCCAAAGAAGAAATCAGCGTCATCGCCCGCGGCGCCTTCCTGCACGACATCGGAAAAATGGCGATTCCCGACGCCATTCTGCGCAAGCCGGGCGCCTTGAATCCGGATGAGGTCGCGGTCATGCGCGAACATTGCTATCGCGGCTACCAGATGTTGAAGAAAATCCCTTTTCTGTCAGAGGCTGCGGAAATCGTCTATTCCCACCAGGAGCGCTATGACGGAACCGGCTACCCGCGTGGGCTGAAAGGTGACGAGATTCCCCTGGGGGCTCGCATCTTCTCCGTGGCCGATACTTTGGACGCGATCACTTCCGACCGTCCCTACCGCGCCGCTCAGACCGTGACCGCGGCCCGCGAAGAGATCCAGCGCTGGTCGGAGCGCCAGTTTGACCCGCAGGTAGTTCAGACCTTCCTCGCCATGCCGGAGAATATCTGGACCGATCTGCGCAAAGAGATCGATGCGCAAATCCTGCGCTTCGCTTACTCCACCGCGAAAACCTCAGCCTAGTCGCATTATCCTGAAGTAGCCCGACAGTCGCGACAAAGAGTCACAGTCCGATCTTCACTGCGTAATCGCAGCTGCGTTGGTGACCTTGGGAACGCGGCTGGCATCCAGCGGAACATCGCGCTGGATTACCATTTCGAGCGTGGTGCCGGCGTCCATCTTCACCTCGTTGCCGCGGGTGAGCAGTCCAATCGCAGTCCCGACCGCGCCCCCGATGCCGGCCCCAATCAATGCTCCTTTGCCTCCGGCTGTCGCCGCACCGATCACCGTCCCGCTAGCTGCTGTACCGGCTATGGTTCCAACTTTCTCGGCGGTTTGGCCGCCGGCCTGAATAGTGCCTTCCTCGTCCTTGATCTTGGTTTTGTCCACTCCGGGTGCATTCTCGACGGCCCCCGGCAGCAACACCGTGTAACCGCTGGGATAGATCAGGGTGGTGAAGTGCATCAGGACCTCCGCCCGGCCGCTGATCCGTCCCGCCTGCTTGATATGGCTGATCCTGCCTTGCACATAGGTGCCCGCCGGGATCAAGACCCGGTTGTCTGCAACCACCGGAAACGTAGTTTCCGCGTACACGGCATCACCTTCGCGCGTCGCCTTGGTAGAAATTGCATGCTTCAGCGCCAACGGCACCTTGGTTCCGGCCGGAATGGTCAGCTCCGGGGGGGGCGAAGTGGCAGAGTTGGAAGGCGTTCCGGCGGGAGCCTGAGCAAAAGCGCAGGTTGCCAGTAGACATGCCATCGCTAGGGTGCGCATGAAAGATCTCCTAAAGGGCAAAGAACTGGGTTCAAATCACCCGAAGTTGGATGCAAACTCGCCGCCAGGAGGTGTGCGACCGGTCACTTCGGAGAACGCGACGACCCGCTGGCAGTTCCCTTCATCAGATTGTCCAGCACATTCCCCATGAAATGCGACTGCAACCGCTGGGCGCAGAGCTCACCACAAACGTGCAGCGTCCCTTCCTTGGCCGCGATCTCTTCATCCCAGGAGCACAGGTACAAAACCGGACGATTGAACTCTCCGTAGGACGTCCACATCAGCCACCAGCGGTCGCTCGATCCCTTTAATTGTCCACAGTTGGGTCCTGCACATCGGTAAAAAGAGTCCATTTCCGGTTACGCTCTCCTGACGGGGTTGAGACGCGAATCTATTCTATCGCGGATGCCCGCGCACGGGGCCTTTGAACGGGGTTCGCGACTACATCAAATTTTCTACTTGTAGATCAGATATTTTTGCCGGAGTTGCTGAAATTTATCCAGCGAATCCTGCCAGTCCTGGGCGATGCGGCGCGGGTCTCCTCCCTTGAAAATGGCATCGTAGACCGACTGATTCAGCAATAGTTCGCTCATCCGCTCCAGGCGAAATTGTTCGGGGTAGAGTTTGTGCAGGGCTACTGCGATTTCGACACCTAGCTCGGGCGCATCGAGTGCATTGCGGTCGATCAAAATAATATTCACGCCCTGACACATCTCCCCCGAATAGTTGCTGGCGTTGGGAGTGAAGCTGACCGGCACAAAGCGCACGCCGGGGATGTCTCGGGCGTTGAGGTATTGTGCGAGGTCGCGGCCGTTGATCCAGGGTGCGCCCACCATTTCGAAGGGAGTGTCTGTACCGCGTCCGACCGAGACATTGGTGCCTTCTACCAGAGCGACACCGGGATAAAGCGCGGCTTCGGTCAGACTACGCAGATTGGGAGAAGGGTTGATCCATGCCAGGCCGGTCGAGTCGTACCAGTCTCCGCGCATCCATCCTTGCATCGGGACCACCTGCAGATTGGCGTTGAGGTTGCGCTCGGCGTTGAACAACTTGGCCAACTCGCCCATGGTCATCCCATGCCGAACTGGCATGGCGAAATAGTTTACGAAGCTTTCGCGGCCAGAATCGGAAATTGGACCTTGCACAGACGCTCCGGTGATCGGATTGGGACGGTCGAGGACGACGATTTCGATCCCAGCCTTGGCGGCGGCTTCGAGAAAATATCCCAGCGTGGTTTCGTAGGTGTAGAAGCGTGCGCCTGCGTCCTGAATGTCGATCACGATGGCGTCCAGGCTTTTAAGAACATCCGTCGGAGGTCTGCGAAGCGCATCGGTGGCCCCGTAAACGCTATACACGGGGACACCCGTCGCGGCATCTTTACTGTTGGCAATGTCGGTGGTATCCAGCGTGCCAGTCACGCCATGCTCGGGACTGAAGATGGCATCCAAAGAAATTCCCGGCATTTTCGCCAGCACGTCAATGGTCCGGCGTCCTTGGGAATCGACTCCCGTCTGGTTGGTCAGGATTCCGATTCGCATGTTTCCTGTGTCTTTGCGAAGAAACGCGGGTTGCGCTCTCTCCAATACGTCGATACCGGTCAGGACCGCTCCATTGCGGGCTGCGATGTGGTGTGACGCGGTCTGCGCCTGGTTATACCCGGTAATGCTCTCCCAGCGCAGTTCTTCCTTTTCCGTCACGGTCAGGGGCAATGCCGCGGCCACCGCGGTTGCAATCTTGTCGCGCAGCGCAACCGCGCTGCCTTTGCCGTGAGGATGGACGGCATTGGTCAGCAGGATGATGAAGGTGCGGGTCGTGGGATCAATCCACAACGACGTTCCCGTGAAACCGGTATGCCCGAACGATCCCACGGGTAACAACTCGCCGCGGTTGCTGGAGAATGGCGAATCGATATCCCAGCCAAACCCGCGCAGCACCGGGGCATTCGGCGGCTGTTGCGGGGTGGTCATTTTCTCGACCATCGACGGCGAGAGGATCGGGGCACCACCATTCAGCAAACACAGTACGAATCTGGAGAGATCGTCCGCGGTTGAGAACAGCCCGGCGTGACCGGCGACTCCAGCCATGCGCCGCGATCGAGGGTCGTGAACCACTCCGCGAATCATCTTGCCTTGCTCATCAAATTCAGTCGGGGCAATCCTGGGCAGCCAGGAAGCCGGCGGCAGGAAACGGGTATGCATCATGGCGAGAGGAACAAAGATGTTCTTTTGACAGTATTGCTCCAACGGCATCCCCGACAGCCGCTCCACCAGCGCGCCCAACACGATGAAGTTGGTGTCGCTATAAACGAATCTCGATCCCGGGGCATACTCCGGTGTTTCGGCGTAGGCCATACGCAGCGCAGTTTCCTTCCCTTCCCAGGGAGGTAACAAATCGATGTCATCCCGCAAACCGGAGAAGTGGGTGAGCAATTGACGAATGGTGATGTCGTCTTTGCCATTTTGGCCGAACTCCGGAAGGTACTTCACGACCGGATCGTTGACGCGCAGCTGCCCCTTTTGAACCAACTGCATCACGGCGGTGGTCGTAGCCACCACTTTGGTCAGTGAGGCCAGATCGAAGATGGTATCGACGGTCATCACCTCGTGGCGCGGCTCCAGCGACCGGGAACCGAGCGCTTTCCGGTAAACCACCTGCCCGTCGTGCCAAACCAGCAGCACGGCACCGGGAATCTGGCCGTCATGGATAGCATCCTCCACGATGCTGTCGAGGACCCCGAGGTGGTTGGGCGGAGCCGTAGATTTTTTTGTCGACGCTAGTACGGAAACAGCCAGGCCGCTGAGCAGGAATAGAGTTGCAAAAAGGCGCACGGCGTAGCAAAGGATCCGCGGATTTGTGCCGGTGGAATGGATACCTTGACTTTACACAACCAAAGTCGGCTTGCTCAAGGAACTCGGGTAACCGCGAAGATTTTCAGGGTCCTTGATATGCTCCGATGTTGTATCCATGCCCAGCGGGCAGGGGGTGTCCCCAGAAATCTTGCGTGCCCATGGAGCATAGGCTGATTCCGCTGCAGACATTCGCTCCCGCGCCCGTGGCCGGAGAGCCGGGCAAGAGATCGAAGGCGGTGGTCGGCCTCCCCGCAGCGTGATAGTTCGGGCTTCTCAGCCTCGGGTCCGTGTAGTAGCTGTGGCTGTCCTGGCTCGCCCCCGTCTGGTACGCGCTGAAGCCGGTGTAGGTAGTGGCGCCAATTTGCCAAGTAGCCGGAGACGCCGAGGTTGTCCAATAGATGTTGTTGTCCAGAACAAACGCTGGGGTCGTCTGAATCATGCCCGGAACTGTGGCATAGATGATGTTGTTCTTGAAGAAGCGCGGGTCAGTGCCTGAATAAGTCGCATCGCTGGTGTTCAAAGCGGCTGCATTGGAGGCTGGATTCCAGTAGAACGTATTGTTGTAGATCTGAACACCGTCGAGGGAACCGTTGTCCCAGGTATGAATGAAGACTTCTCCTTGCTTCGACAGATCGCTTCTCCGGCCGTTATTGGAGCACACGTTGTATCGGAAGACGTTGTTGACGCTGGCCCGCCCGCCAGCGCCGAAAAAAGCCACGCAATAGCCCGCGGAGTCGTGTCCGTAGTTGTACTGAACGACATTGTTGTCGTTGTAATAGTCGATGTCGAAATCTCCACCGTCGCCGCCCCAGCTCTGGTTGGCATACGACTCGTTGTTCTGGACCGTACACGTATGGCAGTGCCACTCCCATAGGCCTACCGGCGTGCTGCCGGTGCAGTTTGGACAAAGCCCACTGCGGTACACGACATTCCTCTGCAGCAATCCGTTGTGCACTTCCGCGATGAGAATTCCATCGCCGTAGATATCGTGCGCAGTCGAATTCTGCACGATGACGTTGCTTCCCAGTGGCTGAGACACCCCATTCGTCTCGATCCATGCTCCACCAGCGCTTACAAATATGCCTTCGGAGACGTGGCTGTCATGGGCCGTCACCCCATCGATGAGAACATCATTCAGGATCTGCCCGGCCGCATTGGTGGAGATGAAAACTTCACCGGAGTCCGCCCGCTTGGTGGACGTGTAGGTGGCGCCGTGGACGTTCAGATTTCTAAGGTAGATGTGATTGATGCTCGTGTTGGGAGTGTTGCCGGAAATGTAGACGCCATACAGGTTCCCGCCCGTGATCTCAAGATTATTGATCTCCCAGTATTGCTGGTTGAACAGTTTCAGAGCTTCCTCAGCACTACCGCCCCTGATCACCGGCTGTGCACCCGCTCCGTAAGCATCGATCACGATGGCGGCGTTCGCCACGCCGGAGCCTTGAGGAATCAGGGGCCCGTTGCAAGCCGTGCCGCGGCTGAGCAGGAGATGATCCCCAGGGAGGAAATTGAATGCATTCACGCTCACCAGGGAATTCCAGGGCGAAGCCTGCGTCCCGTTGCCGTTTTGGGTGGCCGAACAATCGAGGTAATAGGTGGCGGTGGAACTTGGCGCAGGCGGAACAGAAGAAGAATGGCCTGGCCCGGAGCACGCACGGAACGCGCAAAACACGAACAGCGCTACCGACGATGTCAGTCCGCGGGGCAGGAAATTCTGGATCAAGTATGACATTAGCTCTTGTCCCTCGATTGCTCAAAACATTTGATGAGAGATGCGAGCTGATAGCGACGGAATTGTTTTAGCTAGGAACAATCGAGCTACTACATGGTAAATCCTGTATCGCCGACAATCCGGAAGTTGAGTGCCCAGACCCAAATACTCCCGCGTGTCCGACAGGCAGCCAACTCGGCTGCGTCGCAGGTGAGGTTTTCGGACATTGCACGGAATCTTTACCCATGCCCCAAACTTTGTTATAACCGCAACATCGAACGCAGAACATCCTTGCCGGAAGACTCGGAGCTGAACATCGCAGATCGGACTTCGACGAATGTTCCTGCGCCCGCCTATGAGCGTCAGGATGTGGTGTTCGCGCGGCCCTTGGAATTGCTGAGCCACGCCGTAGCAGATCACGCTTTCCCGGGTGCTTCCGTAGCCGTCACTCATAACGGGAAGCTGGTGTGTCTGCGGGCGGTCGGACGTTTTGCCTATGACCAAGAATCTCCCGAAGTGACCACGGCCAGCATCTTCGATCTCGCTTCCCTGACGAAGGTTGTGGCCACAACGACGATGGCTATGATTTTGTACGAACGGGGCCTGCTCGATCTGGAGATGTCCGTTGCCTCAGTCTTGCGCGACTTTGCCGGAGATGACCCGCGACGCCCGGAGATCACGTTCCGCATGCTGCTGGCTCATTCCTCGGGACTGCCGGCTTACGAAAAGCTTTTCCTCCGAGCCCGTACGCGGGATGAACTGCTGGCGGCCGCCCTGGCAACTCCGTTGGCCGCTGATCCCGGCTCAAAGACCGCGTATAGCGACATTGGCTTCATCATCCTGGGAGTGGCCCTCGAGCGTCTCGCCGGGGAAACCCTAGACCGCTTCTGCCAGCAGGAGGTCTTTGGACCGTTGGGGATGGCGCACACTGGCTTCGACCCTCCGCTGCACTGGTGGTCATTGATTCCTCCGACGGCAAACGATGAAGCCTTTCGCGGGCGCGCAATCCAGGCAGAGGTGCAGGACGAAAATGCCAGCGTGTTGGATGGGGTCGCAGGACACGCCGGCCTCTTCGCAACCGCCGAAGATCTGGCCGTCTTTGCCCACGTCATGCTGCAAGGCGGAAGGCCCATTGTCCGGCCGGAAACCTTGGCGCTGTTTACCCGGAGGGAAGCGGCGTCAGCGGGCGCTTCGCGAGCGCTGGGGTGGGACAAGCCTTCTTCATCGTCACAATCAGGCAAATATTTCTCCGCCGCTTCGTTCGGGCATCTTGGCTATACCGGAACATCGTTGTGGATTGATCCGGAGCGACAGCTTTCGGTTACCTTGCTGACCAACCGCACCTGGCCGGATTGCAGCAACGAAGCCATCAAGCAGGTGCGACCCCAGTTTCACGACGCGGTCATCGAGGCCCTGGAGGCAAGCGGGTGAAGCGCCCGAACAAAATGTCTGCTGGCAAGAAACGGCCCACCGAACTGGGCCAGCTGTCGACCGAACAGACGAATCCCGCGTCACGAGATCTGGACCGAAAGTCTTCGCTGGCGATCGCGAAAATCATAAACGCGGAAGACACCAAGGTCGCTGCCGCCGTGAAGCGAGCCCTGCCGTCGATCGCTCGCGCCATCGATCTCATCACCGCTGCTCTCAAGCGGGGTGGGCGGCTGATCTACGTCGGCACCGGCACCAGCGGGCGCCTTGGGGCGCTGGAGGCGGCTGAGTGTCCACCTACTTTCAACGTCGATCCAAAGACCGTGCAGTACGTGATTGCGGGAGGCCCCAAAGCCTTGGGAGCTGCCGTCGAAGCTGATGAAGATTCCCGCAAGCTCGGGGAACGCGAAATCGGCAGAAAAAAGCCCGGAAAGAACGATGTCGTGGTGGGCATCGCCGCCAGCGGACGAACTCCGTTCACCATTGCGGCGGTGGAATACGCCCGGCGTCGTGGCGCGAAGACGGTCGCGGTCACCTGCAACCCCGGCTCAGCTTTGGGAAGAGCGGCACAGGTTGAGATCGTGCTCGACGTTGGTCCGGAGGTGATTGCTGGCTCCAGCCGCATGAAAGCCGGCAGTGCACAAAAGATGGTGCTCAATATGCTCTCCAGCGGCGCTATGACCCGATTGGGCTACGTGTATGACAACCTGATGGTGAATGTCCATCTGAAGAACGAAAAGTTGATGGAGCGCGGGATTTCCATTCTTCAGCGGGCTGCCGGCATCGACAGAGCAACGGCAGAAGAAGCACTGGAATCAGCAAGGAACAATGTCCCGGTCGCACTGGTCATGCTCCAAGCCCGGGCGGGACGCTCTGCAGCTGCACGCGCCCTGCGAACCAGCAACGGCAGTGTGCGCGAGGCCATTGCAGTCGCAAAAGCAAAATAGGGACAGACTTCTGTCCCCGCACGGGCGGGGTTCTTAGCCTGCCCTGAGCAGCTAAGCTAGGCGAAGCTGTCGAATGGGCCCGTGCCTACATTGGACCTGCGCTACCAGGCCGTGCACTTCCGATTAACAATTTCCTCTCCATCCGCCGCCGTCTTCCCCGCTAGAATAGGACAAGCGCCACAGATTGGACGTGCCCTATGGGGCTCGTGCTCGCGCATCCCGCACGGGGAAATGTTGTTGATCCTATGGACAAATTCGTAATTCGTGGAGGCAGTCCGCTGCTCGGCACAGTTCGCGTCAGCGGTGCCAAGAATGCTGCCCTGCCGGCCATGGCTGCCGCGCTTCTGACGGAAGAACCGGTCATCCTGGAAAATATTCCTCACGTGCGCGACATCGAGACCACGCGCAAACTGTTAGCCGCAATGGGCGCAGAGGTTGAGTTGGGTTATGGCCGCGCGCAGCATCGCACGACCATTTGCGCCCGCACGCTGGCCAATCCCGAGGCCTCGTACGAACTAGTCAAGCAGATGCGCGCATCTTCGCTGGTTCTCGGTCCGCTGGTGGCACGCTGCGGGCGCGCTCGTGTGTCCTTGCCCGGCGGGTGCGCGATCGGCGCCCGGCCCATTGATCTTCATATCAAAGGCCTGGAGCGCCTGGGCGCAACTATCGTGCAAGAGCACGGCTACGTGGAAGCCAGCGCCAAGCGACTGCGCGGCGCAGAAATTGTTTTCGACAAGATCACCGTCACCGGCACGGAAGACCTGCTCATGGCCGCCACGCTGGCCGAAGGTGAAACTTTGATGCTGAACTGTGCCCGCGAACCTGAGGTCACCGATCTCGCCGACCTGCTGAACAAAATGGGTGCGCACATCGAAGGCGCCGGGAGTGCGACCATTCGAGTTAAAGGCGTAGAAAAACTCCGCGGAGCCAAGCACCGCATCATTCCGGACCGAATCGAGGCCGCGACCTTCATCATCGCCGGAGCGCTCACGGGCGGAGATCTCAACGTTGCCGGGTGCGAACCGAGTCACCTCGAGGCGCTTTTGCTGAAGCTCACGGAAGTGGGCGTCAAGACCGCCCATACCAAGGAATCTGTGCGGGTGATGGGCGACAATCCGCTTAAAGCGGCTGATGTGAGCACCGAAGAGTATCCCGGCTTCCCTACTGACGTGCAGGCGCAGTACATGGCGCTGGCCACGCAAGCCGACGGAACGTCCGTTATTACGGAGAATATCTTCGAGAATCGTTTTATGCACGCGCTTGAACTGGTGCGTATGGGGGCCAACATCAAGATTGAAGGCAGCCGCGCGATTGTTCGAGGCAAGGCGCAGTTGAGCGGGGCGGCAGTGCTGGCTTCTGATTTGCGGGCTTCGGCATCGCTGGTGCTGGCTGCCCTGATCGCCGACGGGGAGACGATCATCGACCGCGTATACCACATCGATCGTGGCTACGAAAATATCGAAGAGAAACTACGCGGCGTGGGCGCACAGATTCGCCGCCTCGGGGAGATCCTTCCGAAAAAGGCAGTAGCACCGGCAGGCAGGGGCTGACTCACCGGTGCTTTATCCGGTCAAAGATTTCGCAGGACCCTCCGCGCTTGGCAGCTTCACCGCTTCGGAATTCCGTACCAGGAGAGCAACTTCGGCAGACTGTATTTGTAGACACGCGCCAGGGTATAGATCCGGAAAATGCTGGGAACGATTCCCTGCCTCTCGAACTCATGCAACCGGCTGGGTGGGATGACGAATTCTTTTCGACCCCGCTTCTTGGCGATGCGCAAGCTTTTCTCGTACACATCCCGCAACGTGAGGCCCCGCTGTTTTCGTATCGCCCGCAGGTCTTTCGTCGGAATCGTTGTTTGAACGCGCCGAACCACCGTTTTATTCACCTTTCTAGCTGTTTCGTCCTACGTGGAAGTTTAGCCCGGGAGAGATTTCCTCCAAACCAAGTTCTATCGGTAAATCGCCGGAATTTCTCCAGTACTTATTGGCACCGATAGTAATGGCCGGCTGCGAGATTGGATTTCTACCGGAAGGGATAGACAGGCGATCAACTGCCGGAACGCCATGATTTACAACGGATTAATACGCCACTCCCCGACTAGGAGATATGGAAGATTGCTGTCGGAAAAGACAACTCGGCCTCTTACGAACCCACGAAAGGGGCCAACCGTCTCAGGATGCTGCCTGGAGTTAGGGGTGTCGGCTTCACGGGCAGAGGTAGCGTGCTTTCAAGCCGGGTTCTGTGTCGAGGAGTGAAGCGTATCACTCTTCCCCGCTCCGTGGTGAGAGCGTCCTTTCTTGGCTTCAGCCGGTACGAAACTGGGACATAGAAACTGATCACACGTGCCATAACGGTTCCTTCGTATCGTCACGAGCCGCCCGTTTACTTCGCTCACACGCTCGCGAATGAACTCACTGTAGCGGCCCTGCTCCCAACTTTCTACTAGGCGAATCCCTAGTTTTTGGGACCACAAGAACTTGTTTCTCGCCACTTGAATTTGCCGCTCGCATTCACGAGCGGGTACTCGCCTTCTATTTCCATATCCACCGATGTCAAAAGCATGCGGGATAATGCACCTAGGTAACCAGGGAGTTACGCAACATATTCCGGCGTGGCAGGTTTATAGGTATAAGCTAACGGTCGAGAGTTGCGCAGGTTTAAGGACACAGCCCTTCATCGTATGGGACAGAAGAGGGAGATGATGGGCAAAGGGAGAGGCATAATGCATATCACACGTTCCATTCGATGGTTTTCGGTTGCGTTGGTGATGCTGGCCCTGCTGTCGGCCGTCGCCAACGCTGGCGTGTTTATTTCCGTGAACTTTGGGCCGCCAGCGCTGCCGGTGTACGAACAACCCGTTTGCCCCGCTCCCGGGTATATGTGGGCGCCCGGTTATTGGGCCTACGGTCCAGACGGTTACTTCTGGGTCCCGGGTACCTGGGTGATGGCTCCCCAGCCCGGTTTGTTGTGGACTCCTGGCTATTGGGGTTGGGGCGGGGGTGCCTATTTTTGGCATGAGGGCTACTGGGGACCGACCATCGGTTTCTATGGTGGCATCAACTATGGCTACGGCTATGGCGGGAGAGGCTACGAGGGTGGATATTGGAGAGGCGGACAGTTTTATTACAACCAGAGCGTCAACAACGTGAACGTCACCAACGTTCATAACACTTACAACACGACCGTGATCAATAACACGACGGTCAACAATGTGAGCTACAACGGAGGTACTGGCGGAACAACGGCTACACCTACAGCTCAAGAGAAAACCGCGGCTCAGCAACCCCACGTTGCGCCAACGGCTATGCAAACCCAGCATGTGCAAGCAGCCAGCACCAATCGCCAACTCCTGGCTTCAGTGAACAATGGCAAGCCGGCGATCGCGGCAACGGCGAAGCCCGCAGACTTCAGCGCGCACAGTGTCGTGGCGGCAAAGAGCGCTGGCGCGCCATACAAAGCGCCGTCGAATACCGCAGGGGCAGCTCACACCAGTAATTTCGTTCCACGCCCGGGAAACACACCGAATGCGGTAAGCGCAGGGTCGAGCGTACCACGTCCACCGAGTACTTATCATGCGACTAACGCGACGATGCCGGCGGCGACTGCACCGCATCCGGCCACGGTTACGCCACACACTGTGACGCCTCCCCATCCGCCGGCACCGGCGCCAAAAGCGCCGCCGAAACCCCCGGCTCATCCACAGGAACATAAGTAGATGTCGCTTCGGTAACGAATTCACAAGAAAAGGCCGCGACTCAGTCGCGGCCTTTTCTTGCTCATCTTGGTGGCTTCGGACGGGCGGGGACGCCCGTCCTCCATCGCGGTTGAGAATCTACCTAGTGCCGTCCGCCACCGGGGCCTCCGTGGCCGCCGCCGCGCGGTCCGCGGCCATGACGCCGGCGTCCGCCGCCACCACCTCCGCCGCCGGGGCGCCCGCCTCGGCCCCCGCGTTCAGGGCCCCGGTCTCCTCCGCGGTCGCCGACTGGCTGTACTTCATCGCGGTTGAAGTTCGGCTCCGGCTCGTCAGGAAAATCACCACCGCCTTCGATCGTTAGCGCCGGGGATGGTAAAGGCGAAGGTGTACCGTCGCCAGGTTCGGCTGGGCTTTCGGGCGCGCCGCCACCCATCTTGGCACGCTGCTCCTTGAGAATCGCCTTGCGCGAGAGGCGGATGCGATTGCCCTCCACGGCGAGGACCTTGACCAGCACCTGGTCACCCTCTTTGAGTTCGTCGCGCACGTCTTTAATGCGATGCTCGGCGACCTCGCTGATGTGCAGCAGTCCATCCGTGCCGGGAATGATTTCGACGAAGGCTCCGAAATCGGCCAGCCGCGTAACTTTGCCGAGGTAAGTCTTGCCCACTTCGGCGGTCGCCGTCAGATCGCGGATGATCTGCAGCGCCTTGTTGGCAGACGTCTCATCGTTCGAGGCAACGTTGACCTTGCCCGAATCCTCAACGTCGATCTTCACCCCAGTCTGCTCGATGATGCTGCGGATCATCTTGCCACCGGGCCCAATCACGTCGCGAATCTTGTCGACTGGAATCTGGAGGGTGTAAATGCGTGGCGCATACGCCGATACCTTCTCACGTGGCATCGCCAGCGCTTCGCTCATCTTGCCGAGGATGAACAGTCTCCCACGCTGCGCCTGGGCCAGAGCTTCGCGCATGATTTGCGCCGTGATGCCCCCGACTTTGATATCCATCTGCAGGGCGGTAATGCCGTCCTTGGTGCCGGCGACTTTGAAGTCCATGTCGCCGTAGTGATCTTCCGCGCCGGCGATGTCGGTGAGAATGGCGTATTGTTCGCCTTCCTTCACCAGACCCATGGCCACACCCGCCACCGGAGCCTTCAGCGGAACACCCGCGTCCATCAGCGAAAGCGACGCACCGCAGACCGTTGCCATGGACGAGGAACCATTCGATTCCAAAATGTCCGCGACCACGCGCATCGCGTAAGGCCAATTGTCTTCATCCGGCAGGACAGTCGAGATGGCCCGTTCCGCCAGCGCGCCATGGCCGATTTCACGCCTTCCTGCGCCCCGCAGAAATGCTACTTCCCCAACCGAGAACGGCGGGAAGTTATAGTGCAGCATGAAGCGCTTCTTGGCTTCGCCCTCAAAGACCTCCAGCCGCTGCATGTCGTCACTGGTACCCAAAGTGGTGGTAACCAGCGCCTGCGTTTCGCCACGGGTGAAGATGGCGGATCCGTGGGTACGGGGCAGAACACCGACCTCAATCCAGATGTCCCGAATCTGGTCGAAGGCGCGGCCATCCGGACGGCGGTGTTGGTTGATGACCGCCTCCCGGAAGATGCGCTCACGCAATGTCTCGTAATAGTGCTCGAATTTCTCGCGGGCGGTTTCGTCTTCTTCGGGAATGGCGGCGAGCTGGGCTCTCTTCAGCTCCCTGACCAAGCTGTAGCTTTCCGCCTTGGGATGCTTCTGGGTGTCCAGCCGCTCGGCCAGGTCGGCGCCGATTCTCTTCTTCAGAGCATCGTAGTACGCCTGGTCAAATTCCGGCGGCGTGACCTCTCTTTTTACCTTGCCAGCTTTCTGTTTCAGCTGCTCGATAGCCGCGCAAATCTTCTTGATTTCGGCGTGCCCGAACTCAATGGCATCGACAACGGTCTCTTCTTTTATTTCTTTTGCGCCGGACTCGATCATCACGATGCCTTCGGCGGTTCCGACCACCATGATGTTGAGCAAACTGTCGCGCATTTCGCTGTAGGTTGGGTTGACCACGAACTGCCCATTGACTAATCCCACCCGAACCGCGCCGACCGGCCCCTGGAATGGAATGTCGGAAATGGTAAGCGCACACGAGGCGCCGTTAATACCGGCGACGTCAGGATCGTTCTCGGTGTCAGCGGAGAGTACAAACGCAATCACCTGGGTTTCACAGCGGAAGCCATCAGGAAAAAGAGGCCGGATGGGGCGGTCGATCTGGCGGCTGGTCAGAATCTCGCGCTCGCTGGGGCGGCCTTCACGCTTGATGAAGCCGCCGGGAATGCGTCCGCCGGCGTAGGTATATTCGCGATAGTCGACGGTGAGAGGAAAGAAATCGATTCCTTCGCGGGGATCGGCATTGGCGGTGGCAGTGGCAAGAACTACGTTGTCGCCGATCCGTACCACGACCGAACCGTGGGCTTGCTTGGCCAGTTTTCCGGTCTCAAACGAGATTCTCTTTCCGCCGGCAAGTTCTACAGATACTTCTTGTTTCATGTTGGTTCCTTCTGGGCAGGAGGGCAGGTGAGTGCCAGTCTGGGAGGTTGCACAATGATGGAATACGTGCCAGTGGTGTTCCTGGAAATACTTTGGAACGCACTTACAATTTTCTCAGTTGGACCCCTGCCACGCTCACAGCGGCAGAGCAATTCCGATAGGTTGGTCGTGAATCCACGACGCTTAGAAGACAGGTCTGGCCGCAACTAGTGACGGAGACCGAGCCTCTGAACCACGTGCTTGTAGCGATCGGAATCGTAGGTCTTTAAGTAGTCGAGCAGGCGACGCCGCTTGCTGACCAACATGAGAAGACCACGGCGCGAACCGTGATCCTTCTGGTGCGTTTTGAAGTGTTCCGTCAACTGGCCAATACGCTCGCTCAACAGCGCAATTTGCACTTCTGGACTACCCGTATCGTTTGCGTCTCGGCGATGTTGGTCAATGACGGCCCTTTTTTGCTCTCTGGCTAGCACTACCCTGGTGCACTCCTGTCTGATTATTCAATTTTTCTTGTAACGTCCATCAGGTTAACACGCTGGCGAGGAGAGTGTAAAGACGAGCGGTCCGGGGCGCGCAGTATGAGCTGAGAGGATGCGCCAGTCTCCTTGCATGCCCAGCGGGCCCTCCGTGATCTTTGGGGTCGGGCTCGGTTTAGACAGTTGCGATTCCCCGGTGACGCAAATGTGACAACCATTTGACGACACAATGACAACTACACCCGTTGTGTCACCTACTCTCGCCTTGGATCGCAAGGAGGCGACATGATTTCAAGGCATCTCTCCAAGGGATTACGAGTGGCAGTGGTTGCTCTGGCGGCGTGCGGATGTGCATTCGCCCAATACGGCGGCGGTACCGGCGGAACCGGAGGAACTGGAACAACATCGAACGGCGCGTATACACCGGGATCGAAGAGTTACGGGAATGGCGCGGCCATTGGCGCAGGCGTCGGCGCGGCAGCAGGAGGGGCGGGCCTTCTGTTTCTCGTTCTCCACCATCGTCACGCCCCCGTTGTGGGCTGTGTCGCACCTGACGGCAAAACCCTGACGGCGGATAAAGGCAAGCACACCTACCAACTGACCGGCGAACCGGTTGCGGCTGGCGAGCATGTGTCCGTGGTGGGCAAGAGGAGCAAGGGCGGCTCGGGCATCGATGAGCTCAACGTAGCCTCAGTCAAGAAGGACCTGGGGCAATGTCAGCAACAAGCTGCCATGGTTGAGCCACACCCGTAAGTGGTCCTGTTCGGAGCGAGAAGAGGCGCTGAACCCGATTGGCCGCAAGGGTAGGCGCCTTTCTTGTTTTGTCTCCGACTCGGCTTCCCAACCCTCCCCGACTGCCGACTCCCTTCACCCTCCGGCACCCCAACGCCGCGGCCAGCCCACTGCTATCACCAAAGGTAACGGGCCGGCTCGCGAACTGACCCTCGACGATGATTCGACGCGTGTATCATTGAGGAAACAAAGGCACTGCTGGGCTGGCGATCCGTCCAACACCAACGTGACTTCCGCCATCTAATGCTTTGGCCTATGCTGGTCTTGATGACATTGCGCTGCGAACAGTGCGGCCACGAAAACGATTCGCGATACCGATTTTGCGGCATGTACGGGGCGAAGCTTCCCCTGCCTTCCCGTGAGACAGCGGCACCACGAACGGATCCGGCAGTCCCGGGATCGCCGGTAAGGCCGGTCAGCGGACCTTCGTTTCTGGGTTTGGCGGATGAGCCTTCCGATCCCGTTTCCTACCTGCTCGAGGACGAGACGACGACAAGGAATTGGGGCCGGTTTGTGGTAGTGCTTGTGGCGTTTTTGGCTTGCGCTGCAGCAACAAGCTGGCATTGGCGACACGACCTGCGCTCCTTGGTGTTGCGGACTTTGGGAGGGCAGGCCGTGGCGTCTCAACAGACAACTGATCTCGCCCCAGCACCGTCGACGGCATCATCCTCGGAAACTCCGACGGTGCCAAGCGGAACACCGTCGGTAGTACCGCAAACGGGCGCAGGCGGCAGTAATCAGGCAGCTCCGACTAGCGCAACAGCGAGCACACCGCCAACGACTCAGCCCGCGGCACCTGCCAGTGATCAAGCCCCAACTGGGGCAGCATCGCCGCCGAACTCTGCCGCGCCCAGCGGCGGACCTTCCTCAGCCTCCAACTCACAAGAACTCCAACCGAACGCTCCTCCGGCCGCAGCAGCGTCGAGCGACAACTCCCAGTCTGCGAATTCCGATTCGAAAGACGAGGCCAGCGCGGAGAAGGAAGAATCTTCCCAGGAAGAAACACCGGCAGTGAAACCCAGAACTGCGGTGAAGGCCTCGAGAAACTCAGCAGAACAGGTTCCCACAAGTTCGGAAAGCGATGCGCTCGAAACCCAGGGTGAAAGGTACCTCTACGGCAATGGCGTCCCGGCAAACTGCGCCCTGGCCCAGAAAAGCCTGCTGGCGGCCGCGGAGCATTCCAATTCGAGAGCACAAAGCGTCCTGGGCACGATGTACGCAACCGGGCACTGTGCGACTCGCGACTTGCCTCTTGCCTATCGCTGGTTCGCGCGCGCCTTACACCAAGACCCCAACAACCTACGAATTCAGGACGATCTGAAGGTTCTCTGGAATCAGATGAGCCCCGATGAACGGCAACTAGCCCTGCGTGCCGAGCGTTAATCCGGAGGTTCCCACGCAACCCTTTTCCCACACTTTTTTACAATGAATTGACACAACTATGCATCTGGCCTGCGTCTAACTACGTATAAGCGAGTAGGACAGTCTCGATCTCGCAGGTGAGGAGGCAGCCATGTACGGAAACTACCTGGTTCTATGTGGGATGGCTTGGTCACAGTTTGGCGCGCAGGAAGCCGGACTGGAACTGATCCGCGCGCTGGCTTCCTCCGATCCCGATGTCCGCGTTCTGGCCCGCACTTTGCTGGAGCAAGCCAACGGCGGGTCGAAGGAGCTGATCGGCGAAGCCCTGGCTCAGGACGAAATATCGGCGAGCATGGCTAATCTTTGCGGCTTTGAAAAAGATCAAGAGCCCCGGGTTCAGAGCTTGGGCGGAAGCGCGTGGCTGCCTCTGCCTTCGGCGTAGCCTGATTTCTTCGGTTTCCTGACAGGGCGGGCGAGACGCCCACCCTCCATTTGGCCGGTGCGCTTCCATTCGTCGATTCCTTTCATTTCGCGCTAAAAACTTTCCGACAGGCCCTCTCTTCCTTGGCGTCCCCGCTTGTCGCCAGCTCTTGCCGCAAATGCAACACGATCAGGCTGTGTGATTTCCATCACACGCCGCAGTGATCCCCGTTCCCGACGCTGAAACCCTAGGGAGCGCATGATTTACACACGGTTGGGAGGCGCTTGCCGGGCTATGGGTTCGACACTCCCGGGGCGCCGCTAAGCCGTGTAAGGAAGATCATGAGCCGCAAATGCAAGACCATGGATGGCAATGAGGCAGTAGCACACGTTGCTTACCGCCTGAATGAAGTCATTGTTATTTACCCGATTACTCCGTCTTCGCCGATGGGGGAGTGGGCGGATCAATGGGCTTCAGAAAATCTGCCCAACATATGGGGAACGATTCCGCACGTGGTGGAGATGCAGAGTGAAGGCGGCGCCGCGGGAGCGGTTCACGGCGCATTGCAGACCGGGGCATTGGCGACGACCTTTACCGCCTCGCAAGGCCTGTTGTTGATGATTCCCAACATGAACAAGATCGCCGGCGAGTTGACGGCGACCGCGTTCCATGTTTCCGCGCGTACCGTCGCCACCCACGCGCTTTCCATCTTCGGCGACCACAGTGATGTCATGTTCTGCCGCACAACGGGTTGGGCAATGCTCTGCTCCAACTCAGTGCAGGAAGCCATAGATCTGGCGTTGATTGCACACGCGGCGTCTTTGGAATCGCGCATTCCCTTCCTGCATTTCTTTGACGGTTTCCGCACCTCGCACGAGGTGAACAAGATTGAAGTTCCCAACGACGACGATATCCGCTCAATGATCAACATAGACCGGGTGTTCGAGCATCGCCAGCGGGCGTTGTCGCCAGACCATCCGGTTCTGCGGGGTACAGCGCAGAACCCTGACGTGTTCTTCCAGATGCGGGAATCGGCCAATGCCTACTACGACGCGTGCCCAGAAAAGGTCCAGGAGATGATGGACAAGTTCGCTGCCATTGTGGGCAGATCCTACCGCCTGTTCGAGTACGTGGGTGCGCCGGATGCGGAGCGCGTGATCGTGATGATGGGTTCGGGCGCCGAAGCCGCGCACGAAATCGTCGAGCATCTGAACGCCGGCGGCGAGAAAGTTGGGTTGCTGAAAGTCCGCCTCTATCGGCCATTCTCGGTTCGGCATTTCCTGGATAGTCTGCCAGCCAGCGTGCGACAGATCGCTGTTCTTGACCGAACAAAGGAGTCGGGAGCTATTGGCGAGCCTCTCTACCTCGATGTGGTGAGCGCGCTCAATGAGGGCATGAAGCAGGGCAAGCGGAGGACGCCGTCAACCGTCGTCGGTGGACGTTACGGTTTGTCGTCGAAGGAGTT
>Ga0187817_10000349_pt1 | contig 19199 bp, 11 predicted proteins | sample NC_wetland_sal_i_17_FD_132431 | JGI IMG/M metagenome (GOLD analysis project Ga0187817, IMG submission 132431) | Wetland sediment microbial communities from Neuse River Estuary, North Carolina, USA - SO4_2 | ecosystem: Environmental > Aquatic > Freshwater > Wetlands > Sediment | place: USA... | reverse complement strand
GGAGTGAAGCTGACGAACGGACTCGGCGCGGGGGCCAATCCCGAGATCGGCCGTAAAGCGGCGCTCGAAGACTCGGACAAGATCATCGAAGTGCTGGAAGGCGCGGACATGATTTTCGTCACGGCGGGACTCGGTGGCGGCACCGGCACGGGCGCGGCTCCGATCATTGCCTCGCTGGCCAGCGAAATGGGCGCGCTTACCGTCGCGGTGGTGACCAAGCCTTTTGCCTTTGAAGGCAAACGCCGCATGCAGCAGGCGGAGCGCGGTGTTGCCGAACTCATGGAGTCGGTCGATACCACCATCGTGATCCCCAACGAAAAGTTGTTGGCCGTCGCCGAGAACGCCGGGTTCTTCGAATCGTTCCGGATTGCCGACGATATTCTTCGGCAAGGGGTGCAGGGGATTTCCGACATCATCACGATTCCGGGTATCATCAACCGCGACTTTGCCGACGTGAGGGCCATTATGGCAGGCATGGGGTATGCGGTGATGGGCACGGCCACGGCCTCCGGAGAACATCGCACGGTGGAAGCGGCGCAGCGTGCCATCGCCTCGCCGCTGCTGGAGGCGGGCGCGATCGACGGAGCGCGCGGCATTCTCATCAACATTACGGGCTCGAATTCGCTGAAGCTGGCGGAAGTGCAGCAGGCTTGCACCATTATCCAGGGCGCGGCCCACGAGGATGCCAACATCATCTTCGGCGCGGTTCTGGACGAGAAGATGAAAGAGGCGGTCAAGATTACCGTGATCGCGACCGGGTTTAAAGAGGCCGGGCTGCGTCGCGCGCGCCACGAAAGCTTTGATCCGCTGATCGTTCCGCGGGAGATCTCGCGGCATGCGGACCACTTCCGCGAACCCGAACCGGTGGCCGAGCCGGAGCCGGTCTTTGTGCCGGAACCGGCGTTTGCGCCAGATCCCGCACCGGTAGCGTTTCAGGACCTGGCGGCGGGCAGCGCGTCGCATGGCGAGGTGATTGCGCTCGATGGGATGCGGTCGGCCGCTCCCAGCTACCAAGTGGAGGATCTCGACGTGCCCGCTTTCTTGCGGAAGCGCAGCGAAGTGATGTAGCGGAAAGGTTTCAAAGTTAAACTCCGATAATCACTTCTGAGTCGCGATCCAGGCATTGATCTTCGCTTCCAGCATGTCGAGCGGGAGCGGGCCTTGATCGAGTATCGCGTCGTGGAAGGCGCGCAGGTCGAATTTTGGTCCCAATTCTTTCTGGGCGCGCGCTCGTAGTTCGAGAATCTTCATCTGTCCCATCTTGTAGGAAAGCGCCTGCGCCGGCCAAGCGATGTAGCGATCCACTTCGGTATTGATGTTCTCATCGTCCATGGCGGTGTGATCGTGGAAGAAGTCGATCATCTGCTGGCGCGTCCAGTGCTTCGAGTGCACCCCCGTATCGACCACCCAGCGGACGGCTCGCCACATTTCATTTTGCAGGCGGCCGTAATCGCTGAACGGATCCTGATAGAAGCCCACTTCTTTGCCCAGACGCTCCGAGTAGAACGCCCAGCCTTCGGTGTAGGCACTCAGATCGAGGTTGTATTTGCGGAACGGCGGGAGGCCGGTGAGTTCCTGCGCGATGGAGAATTGCAGGTGATGTCCGGGAACGCCTTCGTGGTAGGCGATGGCTTCCACGTTGAGCAGCAAACGCTTGTCGGGCGCGTATTCGTTGACGTTGATGCGCCCGGGGCGCGAGCCGTCTCCCGCTCCTATCGAATAGTCGGCTGGGACGCTGTCGGCGCTGCGGAACGACTCCATCGGTACGACGACCAGTTTGTTTTGGGGCAGGCGCCCGAAGAGTTGCGGCAGCTTCCCGTACATCTGATCGCGATAGTGGGTGTACAGGTCGAGCAATTGCTGGCCCGACTTGGCGTAGAGTTTTGGATCCTGCCGGATGTGCTCGTTGAAGGATCTCAGATCGCTGAAACCCTGCGCCTTGGCAATCGAGAGCATCTGGGTTTCAATTTCTGCCGCGCTCTTCAGGCCGAGCTGGTGAATCTGGTCGGCAGTGAGGTCGGTGGTGGTCTGGTGGCGGACGGCGAATCGATAGCGGGCTTCTCCGTCGGGCAAGGCCCAGACGCCGGGATCGAGGCGGCCGTGTGGGGCGTAATCTTCGCGCACGAATTTTGCGAACTTCGCGTACGCGGGCGCGACTTCGCTCTTTACCACGGTCTCGATTGCTTCGCGGAGTCGTTTGCGATCGGCTTCTGAGATGGAATCGGGAAACTTGCGCAGCGGGTCGGTGAAAGGACTTTTATCCAGCGAATCGTCGGCAATCTGCTGTGCCTGGCTGGAGACTTTTTCGAGCAGATACTTCGGCGGTATGCGATGGTCGCGCAGACCGTCGCGCATGTGTCCCATGGCTTGGTCGAGCACGCGCGGAATCTGGTGCAGACGGGAGAGGTAGTCCTCGTAATCTTTCTGGTTGCGGAAGGGGGAATCGAAGGGGAGCGAAGCGTATTCGAGGTGAATGCCGCCAAACTGTGTCGCGGGCATCTCCCAGTCTTTGAATTGGGCGGCGTCAAGCGCTTCACGCAAGCTGCGCAGCATCAAGGCGTGGTTGAGTTTTTCCTGCTCTGGGAATCCGGTAACATCGATTGCCACGAAGCGCGCGAGCGCCTGACGAGTATGTTCGAGGTCGTCGGAAATTGCCTTGTCGGAAAAATCCCTCAGGCGGTCGTTGTAGCGATTGTCTCCAACCTGAGTGGCAAGTTCAGGCTGGATGCGCAGTGTGTACTCCCACTCATCGGCGAGCAGGCGGGTGAGTTCGACCCGCCGGGCTTCCAGGGTTTGCACGGCAGTCTGGGCGAAGAGGGGGACGACGAGAGCTACGGCGAAAAAGAAGTTCACGAGCAATAGCACAAGCGCAGTTCGCAAGATGATGGCCTCCACAAGCGTCTATCAGGATACGCCGTCCGAAAAATATCAGAAAAAGCGCGCACGCGGGCATTTCGCTGGCCACAATGTGTCAGGCATGGCTGGTTTGGCCCGAGAACTCTGGGCTCGGTTCGGCACCCAGATGTGCAAAGCGATGCAGAGAGGGAGTACCTTCCGAGGTAACAAACGGGCCTGGTTACCAAGGTGTCGGAACCTCTACGGAAATCATGCTAAACGCAATTGTTTCATGTGGTTATGGCGAAAATTCCGCGAGTGACAACTAGTTACTTAGCCATTGCGCCAAACCGCGTAAATCGCCTACTATCGGACAGTTGCGGAAAATACGCCATCGAGTGGCAATTTGGCGAGACTCTTGCATCTATTGAACTAGGCCGACAGTGGAATTAAGAGCTAGATTGGCCAAGTACGATTGGGGACGGTGAAGTGAAAGTTACGGCCTGGTTTCTTCGGTTCGCATTTTTTCTGGGGTTGGCAATGTTGCTGGAAGCGAGTGGGATCGCGGCCAGCGTTAACCCGCGCGCGCTCACGCCGCGCCGGAAAGCTCGCACCGTAACCGAAAATCAACATGCGAAGAGGCGCATGCGAACCCTGGCACGGAGTCGCACGCCGGGCTCGCCATACGCCACGCGTTCTTCCGGCAGCCATCGCCGCCATCGTTATTATGAGCGCTTCTCGACCAGCTCGTTCGCATCCGACATCACCGAAGGGGACGTGACCGCCGGGGAAGACCCCGTGGTTCGTCAGGCCGCGATCGATGCTTTGGGCAATATGAATGGCACAGTGGTTGCCATTGAGCCGACCAGCGGACGCGTACTCGCTATGGTCAATCAGAAACTGGCGCTTTCCAGCGACGCGCAACCCTGCTCGACCATCAAACTGTCCGTGGCTCTGGCGGCATTGAGCGAAGGCGTGATCGACGAGGAAACTGAAGTCACGCTGGGGCGGCGCTACCGCATGAATCTCACGGAAGCGCTGGCACACTCGAATAATGCGTACTTCGAAGCGGTTGGGCGCAAGCTAGGCTTCGAGAAGGTGCAGCACTATGCGCACCAGTTCGGACTCGGCGAACTCGCCGGCTACAACATTCCGGGCGAGCAGGTGGGTACTTATCCGGAAGAAGAAATCTCCGCCAAGCTCGGCGGCGTGGGGAAGATGTGCTCGTTTGGCGAGGGCATCTCGATGACGCCGCTGCAACTGGGCGCGCTGGTGACCGCGATCTCTAACGGCGGGACACTTTACTACCTGCAACATCCGACCGGTCCCGATGAAGTCGCCAGCTTCCAGCCGCGCGTCAAGCGCCATCTTGATATCGAGCCGCTGATTCCCGAGCTTTCCGACGGCATGGCGGGTGCGGTTACCTACGGCACAGCGCGCAGCGTGCGTTTGAACTTTAACGAGGAATCGATCCTAGGGAAAACCGGGACATGTTCACACGCGGGCACGCGTTTCGGGTGGTTCGCGTCCTACGCCAACACCGATATCGGACGGATTGTGACGGTGGTCTTCCTGCAGGGCGGACGTCCTACGTTCGGGCCGAAAGCGGCGGAGATCGCCGGACGCATGTACCGCAATCTTTACGACCACAACTTCTTTGTGGCGGGAGCGACTGGAATCCTTCCAGAAGCAACCGTCGAGAAGACGAGCGGCGCAAGCACGCCGCAGTGATCCAGCCAGCCCCTGAAGGGGGCTCCATTTCCGAAAACTTTCGGCATCGCTGAAGCGATGCCCCGATACGAAGCTGACGCGTGGCGGGACTGCGCCCCGCGAACAGCCGAGGGCGGCTGTCCCTCCGTGAGTCTTTACCGCTTCACCTCATCCTTAGCAACCACGCCGTCCCTTATGGAGACGATGCGGTGGGCGTATTCGGCGATGTCGTGCTCGTGGGTGACGAGAACGATGGTATTGCCTTCGGCGTGCAGGCGATCAAACAGCGCCATGATCTCGTTTCCGGTTTGGGAGTCGAGGTTTCCGGTGGGTTCGTCGGCGAGGATGATGGCCGGCTTATTGACCAGAGCACGGGCGATGGCCACGCGCTGGCGCTGTCCGCCGGAGAGTTCGTTGGGTTTGTGGCTCATGCGGGATTCCATGCCGACCGAAGCCAGCGCGGCCTTGGCGCGCTCGGCGCGCTCTTCGGCGGGAACTCCGGCATAGATCAGCGGCAGCTCCACATTGTGCAGCGAAGTTGCACGGGCCAGCAGATTGAAAGTCTGGAAGACGAACCCGATTTCCTTGTTGCGGATGCGAGCCAGTTCGTCGTCATCGAGTTCGCTGACCAGTTGTCCGTTGAGCCAGTATTGGCCTTTGGAAGGCGAGTCGAGACAGCCAATCAGGTTCATGAGCGTTGACTTGCCAGAGCCTGAGGGGCCCATGATGGCAACGTATTCGTTGCGCTGGATGCGCAGGTTGATGCCGCGGAGCGCGTGCACCACTTGCTCCGAGCCCATATCGTAGGTCTTCCACAGATCCTCGGTTGCGATCATGTAGGAATCGGTCGCGGCTCGATTCGCGGGCATATCGATAGGCAAAATCTCGGCAGTTGCCATCTTGTTCTCCTTCTCCGGACCGGGCTCGCGCACGCACGCTCCTATGGTCGTTCTAGCTTGGACGTTCTAACCGGGCAGAGGTTAGAGGTCCCAGGTGTCAGGTCTCAGGTCTCTGAACTCCGGGTTTTCCTGAAACCTGACACCTGAGACCTAACACCTGTTTCTAGCTTTCGTCTTCTTTCTTCGGGGCCGAATTATCTATTTTGACGCTCGCTCCCGGCTTCATGGTACGCAAAACCTTGTAGCTACCGGTGACCACTTCGTCACCCTCTTGCAGGCCCCTGGTCACTTCGATGTCGGTGGTGCCACTGATGCCGGTATCCACCGGAACGAATTCTGCTTTCTTCTTGCGGATTACGAACACGCCCTGTATTTCTTCTTTCTGTTTTGAAGGGTCCACGGGAGCGCCGGCGGCCTCTACATTGTTGTTGCCCTTCCCCAGATCCTTGGGCATGAGATCTGCCTGGGTACGGACGGTGAGCGCCTGAATGGGGATGCTGAGCACGCTGCTGCGGGTCGCGGTCGTGATCTTGGCGGTTGAAGAGAGGCCGGGACGCAAGTCGGCGGGCGGATCCGTGAGCGTCACGACAACCTTGAAGTCTTTGGCTTCCTCGCTGGTGGAAGTGGCCTGCGAGGTCGCGACCCCGGTGGAGCGCACGATGGCGTTGTCGCCGATTTCGCTGACGACGCCGTGAAAGACTTTGTGCGGGATGGCGTCAATGGTCACGTCCGCAAGCTGGCCGAGATGCACGTTGACGATGTCGGTCTCGTCCACTTTCACCTCGGAGGTGATCACGGACATGTCGGCAATCGTCATCAGCGTGCTGCCCGGGGAATTCTGGATTCCGATGACGACGGTCTCGCCTTCGCGCACGGGAAGATTGGTGATGACGCCGTCAAAGGGCGCTGCGTACGTGGTTTTTTGCAGCACATCGGAAACCCGAGTCAGATTAGCCTGATTCTGGGTGATGTGCTTATCCATCGAATCTTCTTGCGCCTTGGCCTGGGCGACGCGAGCTTCGGCCTGGGCTAGACCGGCATCGGCAGTCTCCCATGCGGCTTTCTTGAGGTCGTAATCTTGTTTGGCAATCAGGGCGGCGTTATACAAACCCTGGGCGCGGTCCCAGTCGAGCTTGGCATGGACGGCGTCGGACTTGGCGCGGTTCAGGTCGGCGAGCGAGGTTTTGAGAGCGGCATCAGCGGCGACGGCGTCGGTTTGAGCCGCCTGCACGGAAGCGCGAGTCGCATTGACGTCGGCCGAGGACTGGACGTTCTCAAGCTGGGCCAGTAGCTGTCCCTTCTTTACTCGGTCGCCCTCCTTGACGTGCAGCTTGGTGATCTTGCCGAAGGCATTGGCTCCGATGTTCACGTAGGTCTTGGGCTTGATTTCACCCGAAGCGCTGACCACTGCAGCCAGACTCTGCCTCTGCACCTTTCCGGTCTGCACCGTCACGCTGTTCTTCCGGCTCTGATACACAACCACGGCGACTATGACGCCGAGCACCAGCGTCGCGCCAACTGCGATCAAAGCTTTCTTCCAGGTCTTCATGACTGAGTCTTTGCGACCGTCCTGTCGAGCCAAGCGCAACGGCAGCGGGCGGCTGTAATTCCCGGCTATTCCCGTTTCTGGCTTATCTTTTCCAACTTAATTCCCAGGGTTAGGCCATAGAACGGCGAAAACGCACCGTGGTTGCGCATAAACAGTTACGTTTAGACGAGGAGGAAAGTTCCAGGTTCCGGCCACACAAACCTGACCTCGTGTCGCTCCAGCCGGGATACGGCAGGGAGACTCGCGCCGCAATCCATTATATCGTGCCGGAGGTGCGGGCATCGGGCTTCGGAAGCGGCCGTGGCTAGACCGTTGCTCGAGCGTAAGAGCAGGATTCTTAAGGGATTTAGAAGATGGGATCGGGGCAGAAAATCTTTTTTTGACAGGCCACCTCTCCTTGCCTTGTAGTATCCAAAGAACATAGAATTAAGGTCCTGAAGTTTCTCGTGAGGTAGGCCCTTCTATGTTTTCCGCAGGTCTTCGATATCGTTGCTCGGCTGTTGTGCTGGTAGGCGTGATGGCAATGGGTTTTGCCGCCGTTTCCCGAGCGCAGGACAAGGACGCGAAAGGCTCTGAAAGCCAGACCGATCCTTTAAAGCGGCCAATCCCGGAAAAACAGCGGAAGGCCAACGCCAAGGCGCTGAAGATTGAGTTGAGCAAGACGTATAAGAAGTGGCTGGACGAGGATGTACGGTGGATTATCACCGACGAAGAAAAAGCCGCGTTCATGCAGCTCTCGAACGACGAAGAGCGCGACCAGTTCATTGAAGCCTTCTGGCAGCGCCGCGATCCCACGCCGGACACCGAAGAGAACGAGTTCAAAGAAGAGCACTACCGGCGCATCGCGTATGCCAACGAGCACTTCGCGGCCGGCATCCCGGGTTGGAAGAGCGACCGCGGCCGGATGTACATCGTGTTTGGCCCGCCGGATGAGATTGAGTCCCATCCCTCCGGGGGCAACTACGAGCGCCCCATGGAAGAAGGCGGCGGCGAAACCTCAACTTTCCCGTTCGAGCAATGGCGATATCGTTACCTGGAGGGGATTGGGCAGGAAGTGATCATTGAATTCGTCGATACCTGCATGTGCGGTGACTATCACATGACGATCGACCGTTCGGAAAAAGACGCTTTAAAGCAGACCCCGAATGCAGGCCTGACCTTGTACGAACAGATGGGCATGGCGAGCAAGACGAGTCGCTTCACCAACGGCGGTCTGGAGCAACTGGGGGCGGGGCCGTTCAATCAGGATTTGCAGGCCAAGCAATTCGACCGCCTGGAGCAGTTTGCCAAACTACAGGCGGCGCCGGCCGTGAAGTTCAAAGACCTGGAAGAAGTCGTCAGCCACAAGATCAGCGTCAACCTGATGCCATTTGACGTGCGCGCGGACTTCGTGAAGGTGACCAGCGACACGGTGTTGGTTCCGGTCACGATTCAAATCAAGAACCGCGACATCACCTTCCAGAACAAGGATGGAGTGGAGCGCGGCACCGTCAATATCTTCGGGCGCGTGACCACGCTCACGGGCAAGATCGTACAGACCTTTGAAGACACGGTGCAGGTCGATGTGCCGGCGGAATTGCTGCCCAAGACCGCGGAGAATTCTTCGGTGTACTGGAAAGCGCTGCCGCTGCGCATCAGTCAGAATCGCTACCGTCTGGACGTCGTGGTTAAGGACGTGAACGGAGATCGTACCGGAAGTTGGGAGCACGCGATCCAGATCCCGGACTTCAGCGAGGACAAGTTGAGCAGCTCGACGCTGATCATTGCCGACCAGATGGAACCGGTTGCGACCAAGAATGTGGGCACGGGCAATTTCGTGATCGGGACGACAAAAGTGCGGCCGCGCGTGGCGCCTTCCGACGGCAAGCCAATTTTGTTCAAGCGCAATCAGAAGTTGAATTTCTGGATGCAGGTTTACAATCTCAGCGTGGACGAAAAAACCCACAAACCCTCGGCCACATTCGAATACAATGTGACCGACGCCAACAACAAGGCCGTGATTCATACCGTCGAATCGACCGACACCATGGGCAACGTGGGTGACCAGGTGACGCTGCAGAAGACGCTTTCGGCGGCCAACCTGCCGCCAGGTTTGTACAAGATCGAGATCAAAGTGAACGACAACCTTTCCAAGCAGAGCGTGGACCCCACGGCGACCTTCGCCGTGGAGTAAACTGCTGCCTGGCCTCCCAGAGGTGGTGAGCGAGATGCTGCGAAAGCTCGGGTTCCTCGCAATCGTCGCCATGATGGTCACTACCGTGGCGGTTCCGGCATGGTCCGGGACTGTCTCCAGCGCGATCCCGGGCGCGATCTCTGGATACGTCCGCGACAGCAGCGGCGTGCCGCAAATGGGCGCGGCAGTGGTAGTTCTCGGCTCGGCGGCCCAGGCGCTGAGGGTCTTCACCGACGATCGTGGTTTCTACTCGGTCGCGAGTCTTCTGCCCGGAACCTACAGCATCAAAGTAAGTGCGCCTTCGTTCCTCCCTTCGCTGCGCGAGAAAATCGGCGTGCGTGCCGGCGCGAAGCTGATAGTGAATGTCACGCTGACCACGCTGTTCGAGGCCATCCAATTGGTTCCGGTGCGCGGTTCGGTGGACGAGGACGACTGGAAGTGGACGCTGCGCTCGGTCGCGAACCGGCCTATCCTGCGCGTACTCCCTGATGGCACGACGGTGGTTGCGCAGAGCGGGGAGTCAGCCGCCGACCACGACTTGAAAGGCGCTTTGTCCTTTATAGCGGGATCGCCGGGGCAGGGTTTCGGTAGCCCCGCGGACATGAATGCCGGTTTTGCCGTGGAGCGGTCGCTGTTATCGAGCGGCACGGTGCGCCTGAACGGCAACCTCGGTTATGGAGCCGACGGCCAGAGCATGCCGGCAGCGGTTCTGCGGACGACCTACACGAACCGGTTCAACGGTATGTTCGAACCATCGCTTGCGGTTACGGCGCTGAGGCTGAATTCGCCTGACCAGAACGGGATACCGGGCGCCACGCTGCAAGCGTTGTCGGTGACGAGTTCCGATCGCGTGGTCGTGGGCAACAAACTCGAAGTGACGCTCGGCAGCGAACTGCAAGCCATCCAGTTTATGGGGCGGGTGCACGCCTTTAAGCCCTTCGGGTCAGCCGATCTGCACATCTCTCCCAACACCGTGCTGGAGTATCAATACGCCAGTTCCGTTCCGAACACACGAGTGGAGGATCGTTTGGGCGAGGGTTTGGATTCGCCGTCGGCCGACTTGAGCGAAACCGCGCCACGTATGAGCATGACCGGGTTTTTGCCGGCCGTCGAACGGGCTCGTCACCAGGAAGTATCGATCTCGCAGCGCGTCGGCAAGAACAATATGCAGATCGCGTTCTACTCCGACAGTATGGTCGATCCGGTGTTGACTGGTGTGGGCGAAATGACGGCCGAATCGGGTGAGGTGCTGCCCGACGTGTACTCGGGCACTTTCAATTATCAGGGGAACGATTATGCGACGCGCGGGATGCGGGTCGTGCTGCAACGGAAGCTGCTCTCCGATCTGACCGCAACCCTCGATTATGCCTACGGAGGCGTGCTCGACCTGTCGCGTCCCGACGTTCAACTGCAGGACGCACGAGAGTGGATTCGCGCGGAGCAACGCCATGCCGTGGCCGCCAAGTTCAGTGGAACCGTGCCCAAGGCGAGGACACGCTGGATCGCCTCCTATCGTTACACGGGCGGCCACCACGAGTTGACTCCCGTCGACCTGTTCGACAGTTCGCCCGGCCAGTCCGATCCTTATTTCAATCTCTTCGTCCGGCAGCCGATACCGGCCAGCTTCCTCGCGGGACACATGGAGATTCTGATGGACCTGCGAAATCTTCTTGCCCAGGGGTATGTGCCTGTGATGGGACGGGACGGACGCACTGTTTATCTAGTTCAATCAGCGCGCGCGGTGCGCGGCGGCGTGGCCTTCAGCTTCTAAAATCCCGTAGCTTTATCCGCTATTCCGTAGACTGAGAATCTGTTATTCCGTATTTCTGAGGAAGACTTCCGTGCGATTTCGAGCGCTGCCTTCCTCGTGAGTGAGATCCTCGCCCCTGATCCCCTTTCCTAACTCTGTTTTGTGAGGTTCCGCACTGCTCTTTAGCGCCTGGTCGTATATAATCCCGCGCATTCAAGTGGAACTGTGTTTGCAACTCGCGGAACGTGGGTCTTTTCCAGCGCCCGCGATCATAAAGGAGAACCGGAATGAAACTGCGTTTATTGGTAGTGTTTATTCTTCTTTCTACGACCCTGCTTGTGGGCCAAACATTTCGTGGCACCATCCTCGGAACGGTTACCGATCCCTCCGGAGCACTGGTGGCCGGAGCGACGGTCAAAGTGCGCAACCTGGGTACTGGTCTGGAGCGCACGACCGTGACCAGCGCCGACGGCAGCTACAGCGTGCCTGAATTGCCCATCGGATCTTACTCCGTCACCGTGACGCAGACTGGCTTCCAAACCGCAGTTACCAATAACGTAGAAGTGAACGTAGCCACCGAGCGGCGGGTGGACGCGCAGTTGAAAACCGGCAAGGTCGAGCAGACGGTAGAGGTTTCCGGCGGAGACCTTGCCCAGATCGAAACCACGTCAAACGATCTCGGCGGCGTGTTGACCAGCAAGTCGGTCGAAGATCTGCCCATCAACGGCCGCGATTACACCAAGCTGATCTTCTTGAACGCGGGCGTTGCAGGTTCCCCCGACCAAATCACCGACTCACCCGGTTCGTACGGCGAGTTTTCAATGAACGGCGCGCGCGGGCGGTCCAACAACTACCTGCTCGACGGCACCGACATGAACGACGGATACCGCAACGATCCGGCGATCAACCAGGGCGGCGTGTTTGCCGTTCCGTCGGCCATTCTTCCGATCGGCGCCGTCGAAGAAATGAAAGTGCTTTCTAACTTCGAGCCTGAGTATGGGCGCAACGCCGGAGCCGTCGTCAACATCGTGACCAAGAGCGGCACCAACAAGCTTCACGGCGAACTCTTCGAGTATTTCCGCAACGACGCTCTCGATGCCCGCAATTATTTCGATAATGTGCCGCAGCGGGCGCCTTTCCATAACAATCAGTTCGGCGGCGCGCTCGGCGGTCCGATCGTGAAGGACAAGACCTTCTTCTTTATGGACTATGAAGGCCAGCGCGAGAGCGTGGGAACGGTGACGCTGGCCTGCGTGCCGGAGCCGAACCGGATTGCCTATGACATCACGCAAAACGGAGCCGCCAACGGTGTAACCAGCGCCATGTTGGGATTTTGGCCGCAACCGAACATTGGAACGCGGCCAACATCCGCCGATCCGAATTGGGCACTGTTCGATACCGGTTGTCCGAACGGACCCAACGCCTCGTTGATTACTCCATCGTTGAATAATCTGAGCAGCGTGATCGGCAAGATTGATCACACTTTCAACACCAACAACATCGTAACGGGCCGCTACTTCTTTGGCGACAGCACCCAGTCCTTCCCGCTGGCTCTGACCGGCAGCGGTGGCCAGCTCCCCGGCTTTAACACGGTCACGCCTACCCGGGTGCAGCTGGTCTCGCTCTCCTACGAACACATTTTTGGCACCAATATCGTGAATGAACTGCGCTACGGATGGAACCGGTTCTCGGAAGGTTTCTTCCCGCAGGATCAAAGCTTCCATCCCAGTTCGATCGGGCTGTGCGCCGCGAGCACCCTGGCTGATTGTTCAGGATCGGGAGTGCATGACTCCGGCCTGCCCATCATCCTAGTCTCGGTAACGCCCAGCGGTGCTAGCAGCTTCTTTTCGCAGCTCGGGACTACTTCCGGCGACCCACGTTCTCGCCACGACACCAACAATCACTTCGTGGAAGATTTGTCGTGGAAGATCGGAAAACACGATTTGAAAATGGGGTTTGAATTCCGTCGCAGCAGCATTCAACAGGTCTTCGACAAGTACTTCCGCGGACGGCTCAAATTCGCGGATTTGAGCAGCTTCCTGGAAGGCGATCCGAATAGCGGCCTTCAGTACTCCGGTAATTCGTTGCGCCACACCGCCGAGAATAACTATGGTCTTTACTGGCAGGATACCTTTCGTCTGACCCCGCGTCTGACGCTGGTTTACGGTCTGCGCTGGGATTACTACGGAGTGGTAAAAGAGAAAAATAACCTGTTTGCTAATTACATCGTGTCCAGCTTTGACAACACGACCGATATCGGCACGGGTGCACTGACCCAGGTCGGTAGCAACGGGCTGAACAGACTGTACGAGCCGGATTATAAGAACTTTTCGCCCCGCGCCAGCATTGCCTGGGATGTCACCGGAAAAAGCAAGACTGTGATCCGCGCCGGAGCGGGCCTCTTTTATGATGCTTTCTCGCAGGACATCTTTCTCGGCCACCTGCCCTTCTCCGCCTACTACGCCCCGGGACCGGCATACGGCAATTTTGGGGGAGCGGCCGCAATTAACGGCGCTTCCTGGAACGGAAACCCTATCAATCCCGGCGGCGTGGTGACGCCCGTATACGGTTCGGCCGGATGCAGTCCGGAGTGCGACATCTTTGCGGTTGATCGCAACATCAAGACGCCGTACATGGAGAACTACAACATCAACATCCAGCAGCAACTAACGAACAAAATGACGCTGCAGATAGGATATGTAGGATCGCAGGGACACCGGCTCTTACGCTTCTACGACATCAATCAGCCGACGAACGCGGTTGTAACTGCCTGCGACACCGGCACGCTCCTATACCAAGGCACGCCGGTCTGCAGCTACGGGATCAACGACTTCGGCGTACCACGCCCTTTTAGCGCGCCGTACGGTCCTTTCAATCTGACCTCGGAGGGCGCTTTCTATGTCTACCAGGAGAAGTCCACTGGCAAATCGAACTACAACTCACTGCAAGTGAGCTACAAGATCAACGGCTGGCATGGTGTCACGTCTGCCGTCAATTATGTGTATTCGAAATCGCTCGATAACTCCAGCGATCTTGAGGACTTCGTGCCGAACGCCGCCCAACCTCAAGACAGCAACAGCCCACAACTTGAGTATGGGCCCTCCAATTTCAACATCCCCCATCGCTTCACCTGGGTTTTTGCCTATGAGTTGCCGAACCGAGGTGGGAGCATGCAAAGGCTGAAGAACGGCTGGGGCTTCGAAAGCACGGTTTCGCTGCAAAGCGGTCAGCCGTTCGAATTCGCTTACAACTGTGAAGATGACTACAGCGGCGGGTCAGAGTGCTTCGACCGTCCCGACGTCGTTGGCCCCATCGTGTATCACAAGCGTGATCCTTCCAATTACATCGATCTCACATCCTTCGCCATGCCCTGTACCTACGACCCTAACAACCCCAACGACGGTGTGAGCGGCCTGGCGTCGGACTGCCTCCCCGGGACAAGGCACTATGGGAACCTGGGGCGCAACTCACTGGTTGGTCCGACCTACAAACAATGGGACTTCGCCCTCTACAAGAACACCGCGATCAGCGAACGCGTGAAGTTGCAGCTGCGAGCGGAGTTCTTTAACGTCCTCAATCACCCGAATTTCTCGAACCCAGAATTGCCGAGTTTCATCGCGGACCCAGCGTCGAATCTCGGCTCATGCGTGTACGGCGGGTGTGGGTTCCAGCTCAACAGCGCTGGAACGCGAGAAGTCGGCAACGCTGGGTACCAGATCGGCGCCACTGGCGACGTCGGCATCGGCAACCCGTTCCTCGGGGGCGGAGGACCGCGCGGTATTCAGCTGGCCCTCAAGTTCAGCTTCTAGCTCGTTAGGTTTCTTCCACGGCTCCTCCCGCGAAGTGCGGGAGGAGCATTTTTTTCGGATAGTTTCCGCTCCCACCTTTCCCGCAAACTGGAGTACACTTCCACAGCAACGATCGCGAAAGCATGACGGGCGAAGTATGACGGACAAACCTACAACTACTGGGAATGACCGGCGTTCGCGTCAGCGGATGCCGATTCGCGTGCCGGTCAAGGTTCGTCAGGAGGGCGGTGAGCACGAGGCCGTTACTCGCGATCTGAGCTCGTCGGGCATCTTTCTCTACTCCGAGTCGGGGATCAAAGCAGGCTCGAAACTGGACCTGGTGATCATGCTGCCTGCCGGCCTGGGATTGGGGCCTGGGGGCTGGACGCTCTGCCAGGCCTCGGTGGTGCGGATGGAGGAATCGGATGGCAAGGGTATGGGCATTGCCGCTACCCTTGACCGGATCGAATTCCTGCCGGAGATCAGCTGATAGAGAGAGGTCTCAGGTCTCAGGTCTTAGGAAAACCGAATGACCGCCTTTTCTCAAGTTGATCTGGGCAAGGCCAATAGTTTGTTTGCGAAAATAAAAAGATTGCTTCCCAATGCCCCGTCTCAGGTGCAATAATGCCCGCTTCAAAGGAAAGGCGAAGTTGGCCATCCTTCCCCCAGGTGGACTAGGTTATGTGGATTGAAAAACTCGCCCGCGGCGTCCTTGAACTGGACACGCCGATCGGGCCTCGATACTTACAGCCGAATGTTGTGCAACGCGCATATCTGCTGTGGACGTTCCGGAATTTTTTCTCGCTGCCGCAGCCAGTTCTGCGCCCGTGGGAACGCCGATTGGTTGATCGTCTTTGGGACGAGAACAGGTTTGTGTCCCTGTCCGTCGCGGGTGCGGTCGACAGGCCGGTCATCGGAAAAATCGAGCGGCGCACTCCGGCTCAGGCCGAAGTTCTGCCGATTCGCAGACCGCCGGCTCGCGAACCCGTGTCCGGCTCAGCCTCTGCGGTCGCGGAACAAAGCCGCGAAGCCGCATCGGCGTAATCGCGAGATCGCGATTTGAAGCTGATCTAGTTGAACCAAGCCTGTTTGAATCTGGTCTAGTTCGGAGGCTCTTCATTCTCCTGCGGTGGCTTCGGCTGCTGCGGCGGATTGGGGCCGTGCCCGACCGGCATCTCGCCGCAAGGTCCGGCGCCACCGTGCCCGCCCCCTCCATGTCCACCGGCGTGAGCGGCGTTGCGCTGCTCCTGGCAAGCCCTCATATCTTCGCGCTGTTCCGGGGTGATGATGGCATCGATCTCCTGGCGTTCTCGCTGGTGAATCTGCTGGATCTGTTGCCGCTTCTGCTGCATGGAGAGCGATGAATTCGAGCATACCGCCTCAACATCCTGGCGCGCCTGCTGAGCAATGGCTCGACGCTGCTCCATGGCTGATTTGGAAATGCCGGCGACCTGCCAGCAAGGTTCTTGCCGCGGTCTTGGAGTTGACCCGGCGATAGGGGGCACGGGGCGAATTGGAACCTGAGCGGCGGCGCTTTCGACCAGCGCTGCCGAAAGAATGATTCCGGCAAACAACGCTGAAAGTACAGTTTTGTTGAATGACATGCGATCTCTCCTCCCGGAAACGCAAACCCACCGTAGCCAGGGAAGTTGCACTGCGATTGTAGAAAAAGGGCGGGTTTAGTCACGTGCGGCCACCGGAGCCGCTCTCGAAAACGAGATTACGTCGACTGATATCGCAACGTTCGGCCTTCGGCGCGGGGACTGCTACGACGAATGCTATAATTAGCGTTTATCCCCGCCTTGCCGTTGGCCGTGGGCGCGTAGCTCAATTGGCAGAGCAACTGACTCTTAATCAGTAGGTTGAAGGTTCGATTCCTTCCGCGCTCACCACATCTTTTCAATGATTTACCCCAGAAAGATCCCGGACGGGAGCACTTTGCCTGCGCTTCTGTCGTTCCATCTGAAGGTTGCGGCATTTTTCCTGTCGCGCTGAATGGTCTCATCGATGGTGCTGATGCATCCACCAAAGTTCGATATCGATCTTCGTCGGCAATCGTAAACGCAGCCAATTACGCTAACGGTCTGAAACAACACAGGTCCTGTGACCAAGATCACCGGTGGGCGCGGTGAGAGTCACTGCAAGAGCTCCATTTCCCCGCATAGCTTTAACTTAGAGGGAATCCGCCTGTATGGATATGTTTGTCCGCACCGTGTTGCGTGAGGCAAACAAGGTGTTAAGGGCAAAAACGCCTCGCAAGCTTGGCCCGAAGCTGATTCTTTCGCTCACCGTACTGATCGTTGCCATCAGTTGTGTTGCCGGATACTTCAACTTCCGTACCCAGAAGCAACGTTTGCTCGAGACCATGATCTTGGGTGCGGATCAACTTTCGCGCAGCATTACCGGGGCAGCGTGGCATGCCATGCTCGACGACGATCGCAAGGCCGCTTACCAGATCATGCGCATGATCGCCGACAAGCAAGGCGTCGATCGCATCCGGATGTTCAACCGCGAGGGCAGGCTGATGTTCTCGACCGACGTGCGCGAGCAAACAAATCTTAACCCCAGCAGCTCATCCAACGAAGTTTGTATTAGCTGTCACAGTAAAAAACCGACCCGGGACAAGCCCACGGAAGACTCGCGCGTTCGTTATGCTACTTCGCCGGCCGGCGTCAAAACCATTAACATGGTGACGCCCATCTACAACGAGCCCTCGTGCAGCAATGCCAGTTGCCATGCTCACAGCGCATCTACCAAAGTGCTCGGCATTGTGGATATCGCTCTCCGGTTGGATCCCGTCCAGCGACAGACCCGGGCTATGATGCTGCAAGCCGTCATTACAACGGCGCTTGAAGTGTGTATCGGAGCAGCTTTCGTCATCTTGTTCACGCGGCGTTTTGTCGCCAAGCCGATTCAACAGCTGATTGAGGGTACAAAGGCCGTGAGCGCCATGGAGTTGGACCGGCCAATCTGCGCCACGCCTCGAAGCCAGGAGATCGACGATCTGGTCGACTCGTTCAACCTGATGCGGGAGCGCTTGAAATTAGCGGTCGCCGAGTTGAACGAAATGCAGCAGACGCTGGAGAGCAAGGTGGAAGAGCGCACCCGGCAACTGCAAACTGCCCAACGCAAGCTCATCCAAGCCGACCGCCTGGCAACTCTCGGCCAACTCTCTGCCAGTGTGGCTCACGAGATCAACAATCCCGTCTCCGGCGTCCTCAACCTTTCTATGCTGCTGGAGCGCCTGATGGCCAATGGCGCCTTCCCGCCGGGACGCGAAGCGGAATTCCGCAAATATCTCGGCCTGATCTCGTCAGAGACCGCCCGCGTGGGTCGCATTGTCTCGGACCTGCTGGCATTTTCGCGACGTTCCAAGCCGCAGCGGGCGCCTGCGGATCTGAATAAACTGGTGCGCACCACTCTTGGCCTGGCCGGACACAAACTCAAGCTGATCAACGCCGAAATTGTCCTGGAATTGCAGGAGAATCTGCCGCCGGTCGAGTGCGACGCATCGCAGATGCAGCAAGTGATTCTGAATCTCGTCTTGAACGGCGCTGAGGCCATGCAATCGTGCGGTGGTGGCAAGCTGACCATCCAGACCCGCTTGCTCCCCGATGGGAGCAACGTGGAACTTTGCGTTCAGGATACCGGTGAAGGCATCGCTCCGGAAAACCTGCACAAGATCTTTGATCCGTTTTTCACCACCAAGGCCGACGGTAAAGGAGTCGGTCTGGGACTGGCCGTGCTCTACGGAATCGTGCAGGCTCACGAAGGTGAAGTCGAGGTTGCGAGCCAGCGGAACCAAGGCACAACATTCACGGTCACTCTCCCGCTGAAGTTGCGGAACGGCGGTGTCGAGCAGAGAGAAGTGCAGGTACATGGCGTGTGAATGCTCTTTATCTCGTGGCCATCGGGACAGTGCCCGAAATAGCGCTGGATTGGATCGAAAACGCAGCCGCCGAGTGGTTTCCCCTTCCTATTCGGCGATTGCCTCCTTTATCGCTTCCGGACGCCGCCTATGACAGAAAGCGAGGGCAATACCAGTCGGTAGAGATCATGAAGATGCTGGCTCAAAATGCTCCGCCCGATGCCACCCGGGTTCTCGGGGTCACGGACGTCGACCTGTCGATTCCGATGCTCACTTTTCTGTTTGGACAGGCGCACCTAGATGGTCCGATCGCTGTGGTCTCGCTCTGCCGCCTGCACCAGCAGTTTTACGGACTTCCGGCGGATGAAAGCCTGCTCCGCGAGCGCACCGTCAAGGAGGTGCTGCACGAGTTGGGACACACCTTCGGACTTGCTCATTGTTCCGATCCGAAGTGTGCCATGAGCCTGGCCACCCACATCGAGTTGGTCGATGGCAAAGAAGCACAATACTGCGAGCGCTGCGGCGCCCAGTTGGTCGAGCGCTTTACTTCGCGAGGAGGAGTATGAAGAAGAGTTGGGTAATCCTGGTCGTGGACGATGAAGACGTGATGTGTGAATCGATGGCTGC